>Ga0123342_1000712_pt1 | contig 54232 bp, 31 predicted proteins | sample Turbeawhitnodule_FD_89960 | JGI IMG/M metagenome (GOLD analysis project Ga0123342, IMG submission 89960) | Root nodule microbial communities of legume samples collected from Mexico - Turtle bean Mexico white nodule | ecosystem: Host-associated > Plants > Roots > Nodule | place: Mexico: Nepantla...
AGAAACTAATTTAGAAACCAAATTTCTTTTTAGTTTCTAAAATGGTCTCTAATTTAGTTACTATTGCAACTAATTATTTTGGTTTCTACAAATTGGTTTCTATTTCATGATTTTCTTGTAGTGACAAATGATAACTTACAAATGTGCAGTTTGTGTGGATCAGATGAAGAAAATATTTATCATTTATATTTTACTTGTGAGGTGACTTTGGGATGTGACACATGTGTGATAAGTGGGTCGGTACATCACAACAATGTTGACATGCATTTTAGCCAATTCAAAATTATAGGAATTAATTGTACAACCAACTGAGGTATGGAGGTGTGCTTAGATGACCATAGTATGGAAAATATGGAACCATAGAATGAGGTTGTGTTTATTTGGGACAAAATTTTATGCGTAAGAAGTCTTTACTTTAGCTGAAGATATGGGCATGGTTTATAAATAAGTACATAAATTTTTTTTTTCTCTGATTGGTGTCTTAATCTTATTACATGCTTAGAATATTTCTGGAGACACTAATATTTGAGTAGGAATACATTTTCTGGTTTTTTGCTATCTAGAAAGGGCAAATTGTCACCTAGCGGTTTATTAAGGACTTAGGTTCTATGTCCTATTGAATACTTTGCTGACCAAAAGGTTTTTTAGTGCATTTTTGTTGTATGTTTGCCTTTGCAGGGTCCCAGGGTGATGAAACAAGCCTCAATATTTTGTACTTGTATATCACAGTGTCTTGTTCGTTTAATAAGGGTTGCTAATTGTTAAGCAAGATTACTTAGCCGAAGAGTTGCATGAAGTGTCGAGTTCATTCGACATAACTACTAATTGTTAAGCAAGCTACATTGGCCGAAGATTTGCATGTAGTATCGCGTTCGGTCGACAAGGGCTGCTAATTGTTAAGCAAGTTGCATTGGGCGAAGATTTTTATGTAGTTGTTCGTTCGACAATGGCTGCTAATTGTTAAGCAAACTTCATTGGCCAAAGAGTTGCATGTAGTGTCACGTTCATTTAGCAAGGACTGCTAATTGTTAAGCAAGCTACCTTGGTTGAAGAGTTGCATGTAGTATCATGCTTGTTCGGCAAGGGCTTCTAATTGTTAAGCAAGTTGTCTTGGCCGAAGATTTGCATGTAGTGTCTCGTTCGTTCTACAATGGCTGCTAATTGTTAAGCAAGCTTCCTTGGACGAAGAGTTGCCTGTAGTGTCGCATTCGTTCGCCAAAGGCTGCTAATTGTTAAGCGAGCTGCCTTGGCTAAAGAGTTGCATGTAGTATCACATTGATTTGGTAAGGGCTACTAATTGTTAACCAAGTTGCCTTGGACGAAGAGTTGCTAGATGTTAAGGCAAAACTTCCTTGAGTGAATGGTGTTCGAAATTTTTTCATAATTGAAAACTTCTTAGATGTGTGGAAGTCACAATGAGATAAGGGAGGCTCCACCTGTTGCCAATACTTCAACGATCAAGTGAGTAACAACATAAAATATATCAGTGTAGTATGTATTGCATAGAATAATACTTATCTTATCTTTGGGGGTCATCCTCTATTTATAGAGTTTTGGAGCTTAGCCATTTGGTCGCATCCTGTCGTTCATCATTTGTTGCTTGCTTTGACTCTATCTCAGTCCCACGGTGAGTGCGAATTGTACTTGTTTAGACTAAAATGTGCCTAGATAATATTTAGAATTGGAAACTGGCAATAACAATTGTCGTTGATGTCTTGGTCGCTCCTCATTACTCTTCTCGTACTCGTTCTCTAGTACTCAGTCGCTCCTCCTTACTCTTCCCGTACTCGTTCTCTAGTACTCGATCGCTCCTCCTTACTCTTCTCGTATTCAGTCACTCCTCCTTACTCTTCTCGTACTCGTTCTCTGGTACTTGATCACTCCTCATTGGTGCTCGGTTGGGAGTTAACCTGTAAAAGGTTATCTGATAATCAAGTAAGTACTCTGTATTAAGAGTGTATGATATAATTCATCAAAATGTACCTTACTCCTTTGTAAAAGGTTTATTTATAGTGTTTGATAATGAATCATTTGACTCATGAACAATATCTGACGCATATCTTCAATAAATTATTTAATTGATTTCTCGGGTGTCCCAGCAAGTGAAACTGAAAAAAAATTATAATAATGAAAAAATATTAAACTTAAAATATAGCAAGATGATTAAAGAATATATAAATAAGACATAATTTATAAAGTTGAGATTGATTGAAACTTAAATTTGAAGGATAGGAATTAAAAAATGATTGAAGTAGGATTAAAAAAAGTGTGTAGAGAATAATGTGTGTAATGATGATTTTGATAGGGTTTCATAGTTGCTGCTCTCTATAGTTTTTGTAAGGGACATGCATGCTGATTCTCCCATCCCCACCACCACCCTTCAAATCAGGAATGCTTTTTTCAACTTTATAAACGTCACCACAGACTAAAGACAACGAAGCTTTAAACCCTAATTTAATTACTGTGCAATAATATTGCACTTTGGTTGCTGCTGTGCGTATGTGAGAGAAAAAGAGACAGTACTATGATTGGTGGGGTTTTATATGCAGACACCATGTGGAAACCAACATGCTTTGGTTCCTGTTCCTTCCCTACCCTTCGCCTGCACAAACTCAACATTTCATTCGACTTTAACTAATATTTTTTTCAATTTTTTTCTTATAATTTCTCAATGCAATCTTTTTCAATACTACCTATATATCTATCCATCTCATTCAATCAATTAATCACCATCAACTTCATTCAAAGATTCGAAAAATTTCAAGAAAAAGTCTTCGATTTGATTATGTTAGTTTAATATTGGTAGATTAGATGCTTGTAACTGCTATTAAGTTGTTGCTAAAGTTTGTTTATACCATATATACATAGACTTAAAATGGTGAGTGTTCCTTTCTTCTCACATTTTCTAACATATAAAATATATAGTCAATTAATTATATTTTGGTATTATAAATTGAACTTTAAGTCTAACTCAACTCTATAAAACCGGCTCTCTTTGGTTGATGTGAGATTTCCAACACACCCTCTCATCTCGAGAGTAACAACTCGTGCCTGAGATAATATATTATGGGTGGTCCGATAACGGCCCGATAACGGATGACCTGATAAGGTCAACAAACACTCACTAGGATAGTTTCGAAATGGCTCTGATACCATATTACAAAGTGAATTTTAAGCCTAACTCAACCCCATAAAACCGACTCATGAGATAAGATTTGCACCCACTTATATAACATAAATTATCCTTATCTCTAGTCGATGTTGAATTCTTACAATTGAAACATGAATTAAGCAAAATCCTTAATCGATACTCTCACCTTTTGCAAACTGATCATTTTACTAGAATGACTATGTTTAATGTTCTTCTAATATTTATACCATTGCATTAAATAAAATATATATTTTGAATCAAGTGATAACTACTTAAATGTACATTTATCTTGTTATATATGTAATAATACATGATTGAATTATAGTATTATTTTAAAGCAAATGCTAACTAGTCTTCTAAGAATATTTATTAAGAAATTAAAAGTGCAAAGTGTTATTAATACATTTCCATCATCGCTATATAACTCTTTAATAATATCTTTTTGTTTATTGATTCTTAAACTATTATATTGTGAAAAACCCTTTAATATAGAGTGAAAGGGAATTGAACTTAATTTTTTTTATAAAAACAAATTGAGCACAATGTTTTTTAGCAAATTGATCTCGAGTGATTCTTTTGTCTATCTTGATCTATATATAATTACCAACGTGGGGATGAGTACTAAACTTATAGTTTATTAAGGGAACATGAGGAGGAGAGGCAATTTGGCATAGTTTATGTTAGTTGGGTGCCTTTATTTTGAAAGGCACCTATTAAATAAGCATTGTGGGGTGGGAACTTGGGATGCATGTGAAGACAATCATGGGAAAATGGGAAGAAATTTTTTAGGTTTGATGGTGGTGGAGGGTACCCGTCCATTGATTCTATGCTTGCAAATGTTTGGTCACAAGTAAAAAATACTAGGCTAAGTGGAGGCTTTGGTCCCCCAACCCCAAAGTTGTCCCACAATCACTTTACTTTTGACCTTCTTTTTAAGCCTCTTCTTTGTCCTTGCAACTTATTATCAACCCAGATTTGCCTAAACACATGTGCCTTTCTTACTTGTCAACACAAGAATCTAGACAACCATTGCTACCCTCAATTTCTTTTTCTCCCCTATTCTTTGTAAGCTAGGTATGAGATCCACATTGATTAAAATTTACTTAATTTATAGTACTTGAATTTGAATAAGAATAAATTTCATTTTATTTTATTTTATAAGTCGGTTTTGTAACAATAAGTGAAACTTAAACTTATTTCGTAATATAGTATTGGAGTTTAGTCTAACGAGATTTCTTGAATCTAACGTGGCATCTACTATCGAGTCACTATTCAGTCAACCGCTATCAAACTATCTACAAATTTTACATACGAGATGAACATGTCTTAATATAAAGAAATGTGTTAGAGATTTCACATCAATTAGATACACTACAAGAAAATGATAAATTTCAATTAATTTTAGAAACCAAAATAATTAGTTACTATTAGACTAAATTAGAGACCATTTTCGAGATTAAAAAATTTATTGGTATCTAAAGTAGTTTATATTATAAATAAATATAAATATTATTTTACGAGTCAATTTTATAAAAAAAAGTTAAATTTAGTGTCTAATTTTGAAAACAAAGAAACATTTTCTATGCATATTAACCGATCCAAGGCCTAATAGGCTATACCAGTTATTATTCCTTATGAAAACTTAACTATGTGTGTTATGAATAGTGATACACTCAATATATAGCAATGCAATCATTTTAAAAAGACTGAACATGGCATATACATATGTTTTAAAAAGACTAGGCATGCATGATATCATTTTGTTTAATAAATCTTATAAAGAAATAAATAAAATGAAACACAGATGTTTTGAAAGTTAATGTCAATGCTTACACATAAAAAAAATCGTGTATGCAATGATACATAAATGTATTATTCTATAAGTTCAAATGCAAAAGTGCATCAATTAAAATATCTTATTGTATTCGAAAATTATTATATATATACATACAAATTAAGTTTAAAATTATACCTAAAAGTATTACCTAATAAATTGAAAAGGCAAAATATTTGTTTTAATTGTATATTAAAATCAAGTATCTGTTTGGACGTATGGATAGTGTAATATTTTCTATATTATCGATTGATATTAAAATTACCTTCTTTTATACTTATAACCATTAACTAGTATACTATTTATAAGGTAATTTTGATGACATGCCACAACCAATTGTAAATTTGTCATGTCGTTAAAACTTATTAATTTTTATGATAATTTTATATTAAAAGTCATTCTTTTTTTACGGTCATAGTCATACCTAAAAATTATAAATTGTTAATAGACAATGTAAATATATTACATTTATATGAACAATGTATTATCTAGAAATGTTAAAAAAATAGAGCACATGTTTTTTTTAATATAAAAGAGTTTTTCAAAATATATTTTTTGGAAAGAAATCCAAATTAAAATATGATTATAATGCAACGTTTAAATCTTGTGTTAACTTGGAAAGAATTTGTAATTGCATTTATAATGAAATATCTGAGAAAAGAAAGTCTCGATAATTCAAGGATTTTATAAGAGATATTGTTTCAATGATACCCATGATTTATTCTATTAATTATAATGTTCATTGATACTAATATTGTTCCTAGAAACATTCAAAGAAACATAAAGATGGAGATAAAGCTAAAAACTAAACCTTCCATATTTAGTGTCTAACAGGAAAATGACGAAGACAGAAAATGAGATTTACGCAGATCAAGAGTAAAGCAATATCAAGGAGATACAAACGAAGATGTTCAGATAGAAATGCTTGAAAGACTTGTTGGGCAAACCTTTTACTGCTTTTTATATGCATACTCTGACTATAATCAAATTGCAGTAGGTCCAATTGATCAAGAAAATACTGCATATTTACATGTCCATTTGGAATATTTGCATACAGATAAATGTCTTTCAGACTATGTAATGCACCAACAACTTTTCAGAGATGCATGCTAGCCATACGCTCAAACATGATTGAAAAATGCATTGAAGTTTTCATGGATGATTTCTCAGTATTTGGCCCTTCATTTGATGAATGCCTCAAATTTGGAAGCAGTCCTTAAGAGATGCATTGAAACCAACCTGATGCTAAATTGGAAAAAATGTCACTTCATGGTCACAGAAGGTATTGTTCTTGGACACAAAATCTTAGTAAAAGGGATTGAGATGGATAAGGCAAACATATAAATTATTGAGAAACTACCTCCACCTACAAAAATGTGAAAGGCGTCAGGAGTTTTTTAGGACATATGAACCCAATGACTTTCCTTTGTTATTTTTATTCATAAATGCAATGTTTTATTCAAGATCGTTTATCTAGAGTAGTAAGACATTATTATGATCTTACTTATGCATTAAGATGGAGTAATTCACCATAGTCTCAGCTATGCGTTGTGTGATTATTGAGTCTCATGGTTGGCTGAATAGGGTTCAGAAACATGAAATCACCTTCTGGTCTCATTCATGCTTGAAAATCATTGGTTGGTCCTTATCGTTGAGCATTAAGCACACAACCAGACCTAAGGACATTGAATACAAAAGAGAAACATCCATCTAGAACAACAATAACTCTAGAAATATCATAATGCCATCCAATCTCAACAAAATATATTTAGCAACTCCTAATGAAATCTTACCGTACAAAGCAGGATGAGAAGCTAAATTACAACAATAAGGATCCTTTTGATGTTGTGGCCAGTTGGGCTTCAAGGCTCCCTTCTCCATAGATCGATTTCCATTTCTTCTGAGGTTCTGACTTAACCTAATTGGATTATGAAGTTTAGACTTTCTAAGCCTGAATCACCAGAACCTCACTATCTAAACCTATAAGGATCTCATTGATCCTTCTAAACTACCTAAATGCCTCTTGAAAGGCTTTCTCTCAATGGTTCTAGGTGTTTTCAATGTCTCTTGACACCTTCTCAATGTTTTTAAACATTACCCCAAGGCCCTTATTTATTGTTTTTAGAAGTGGGATTAAAGAGGGACAATAGGGATTAATGATTCGTTCATCACAGACCAATCCATTTCTTCATTCTTAAGCACTCCTTTTGGGCTTAAATCCTTATATCTTGGGCTTCTTGACATTTCAAGTTTAGGGATTTGTTAGGGATTGACTCCAAATTCATGTAAATCCTTATCAAATCTTAATCATGAGGTATGTTAGGCCTAGCCTTGGGTCCAAGAGAAATATTCATGATCCTCTCTTGACTAAATTTGTCTTTGAGCTTTTTTAAGTGAATTTGGGCTTTCTTCATGATTAAATATTCTATTCACTCAACCTTTTTTTTTCCTTTTACTCAACTCTTTGGTCTTTGGGTGTTTCTTTGGTTTTGCCTCAATTTTCTCAACAAATGGAGAATTATTCAGCTGATGGAGGACCATCCTTGTTAAAGTCACTATTCTTATCAACTAAGAGTAGAGGATCAACTTGGAAGAATTCATAAGATAATATCTGCCTTAGTTTTTGTAAAAAATGTAAATAGTAGAATATTATTTTCTGGCTTTGTATTTTTGTTCCAACTTTAGAATATAAATATTTTTCTCTCCAAACAAGACTTCCTTTAAGATGCCTCCTCATTGCAAAGAGTGACTCTTCAAGCTTCTCCTAAAGACTAAGCAAGGCGCCTCATGCAAATGACTCTCAAATCACTTGAAGCCATGTGTCAACTCATGAGTGGAGAGTTTCTTGCACTAGGATTGCCACATGACATGCTAGGAATGGAGAGTAATGTTTAGAATTCAATAGTCATATTAAGAGTCTTCTTAGGCTATAAATAAGATACTTCTCTCTTATAAAAGGTAGACTTGATTGATATATGAAATTGTGTTTATGAAATTCTCAGCACACTTATTCAAGTCTCTCTACTGTGATGTTCATTGCATTTTTAGAAACCTAAGGAAGTTGGCCTAACCTCTTCCTTGGCTTTTGCACCTTGTAAACTCAAGCCCAAACCAAAAAGCTCCATAGCCATTCGGTGCTTCCTCCATAAATCTACAAGTCTTTCACTGCCTTCCATCAATCTTCACTCAAAACATAAGAAGAATTGCATCAAGTGGATCAGAGCAAGGCTACAATCCAAATAAGTCTTAATCTTAAAAGCATTTTGGTTGTTCTAGAGTAATGTTGCACCATATTATGTTTTTCTCCATATGTTCTTCATTTTTTGTAAGTTTCCATCGTTTATTTTGAGTTTCCACATTTTATTTTGAGTTTCCACCGATTATTTTAACTGTTTTTTTTATGTTTCTTGAATTTCCATGGGTTGTTCCTCATGTTCTAGTTGTTTGGTTCGATTCATTTGATTTTAATTGTTGTACAATTATCTGTTTTCAATTTTTGTTGTTTCTTTGTGTTGTATGTTGAATCTGCACCAAAAGCTCCAAAAATATTTGTTGAAATTCAGTTTTGTTCAAATTTTGGTATATTTCCATGTCATACACTAGTAAAGTCTTGAATGAAGCACAAGTGTTTGTCAAAGAGATTAAGCACTTTTGGTTAATCTGATGGCTTGAAAGGGCATGTTTTACACTTTGTTGTAAGCACTTAATTAAAACAAACTTAGGGTTTGTTGGTTTTTGTTCTGACAGGTGCATAGCGCAAAGCAATGACAAAAACAAAGAGGAAAAAACATTTTTTTTTATCAGCAATGAATAAATAAAATTAAAGGGGATACTTCAGGGGTATCCCCTTTAATAGAAAAAGGAAAAAACATAAAATAGAAAAAGGCAAGATATGTTTATAATGTGTTATTTTATATAAAAATTAAAGAACATTGTTATTTTTACCTTTTCTTTTAATGGTAATTTTCTTGATTTACTTGAACTAAATCATTTATTTTGTTTTTCTTTAGTGTTTACTATATGTGGGTATTTAATCCCAAAGGAAGATGAAATTATAGTCGACCAACAAAGGCTATTATTATTGAGAATCATTTATATATGAGGACATATCCTTCTCGAGAGGGAGGGTATAATGACAAGAGAAGTAGGTAAGAAGATTGAAGAAGAGGAAGCTTAAAGGAAAAAGACTCTAGTAATTTGGAGAGTAGAGTATTTGGAATTTATTTTTCTTCTTAACTTTCTAAAAATTGTATAGGTGTACAAAATGGGCTTCAATATAGACCAACATTAGGCCTCCATTTAGGCCAAGATAGGCATCCAAACACAAGAGAAATGGCATCTCAAGTCTTGTTGGGTTTAAGTTTGATTTCTTGAGTTGTTTACTTTCAGTATTCTGGTTATGTGTTTGTAAGACTTTAATATTATAGTGTAAGCTTGACTAATGTGGTTAAGTAACTAAATCTGGCTCTTGGTGTAGAGTGAACAATATAAAATCAACTTGTTGTTCTCTCTCACACAAAGATTTAATAAGATTCTCATTCTAAATATTTGCTTCTTAGTTCAATTCAACACCTCCTCCCCTATTCTTTTTTAACTCAACCCTTAAAACTAACAAAGGTTTCAAGTAGAAGTCCCAAATCACTTAGAAAAAGCCTTTCCAATACACAATTTGGTTTGTAACATATTTTTTCATATCTAATTCATAAATGTAACTTTAACTTCGACATCATTTAGCTAGTTACATTTATCTTTTCTTTTAAATATATACATATTTATTTGACACCTTCCTTCATCGTTTATTCATTTTAACAAAAACTTCGACATCACAAAAAAGTCCAGGTGAGCACAAGGTTTGAATCTTCCTGCAATCTTCATTCTTGAACCACTCATCTAAAAGTTTAATCATGTGCACAAAATTTACATCACTTTAGGAAGTGAGTCATAAAACTCTTTGGTACATCAAATAATCTAGCGCATGAAGGTCTTACTCGACAATGAAAATGAATAAATACTTCCAAATCATTATTATTGTCAGCATTATCATTTGCTTAGAACCTAAATACCAAAAAACAAGTCATTACTTTTACAACATTATTAGAAAACAATGCATGTGTAATAATATTAAATAAATATATAGACTTCAGAAATGGAACATAAATATCAAAGGCAGTTCAACACTCAATATAGATATATAATTGTCACATCCTTGTTGTTTTCATTATTGTAGCCTACTCCCAATAATAGAAACCCATAACAGAAATGGAGTAAGGAAAAAAGTGATTTCATAGTTGATTGAAAAGGAACATAAGAAAGAGAAATTGAGAGATATCCCAAGGTTTTCACACTATTCTCTTTAAGGACCTCTTTGATTTAGGAAAATGTGTTTTGTTCCTGTTAATGACTAAAAAAAATGTAATTATACTTTCACATAAACAATAATTGTAAATAATAAAGTTTATATGAAAGACTCTCTTAGTGAGAATGGAGACAATGTTGTTCAAACTACTAGGAGGTCTGGACATTCCAAAAAAGGTACTAAGAAACATGCTAGGGCATGTCAAGCTAAGAAGAAATGATTATCTGATTTTACTGGGTCCTTGCTTTCTTTTACAGGAGTCTTCATTTGGAGATATTTATTTAATTTTATTGTTTTCCTCTTAGTTTCTTTTTGAGATTTTTTTTATAGGTGTAATTCTCCTATGTTCTCTTTGGCCTAGGTTTGTGGTTCTTTTTAGGTATGGGTCTTGATTTAATCTCTAGCAATTGCTTGTACTCCTTTTTCTTGTTTAATATTTCTTTTTTATCTAATAAGAGATAATTGTTACATCTTGAAATGTCAACCAAACCAAAGAGTGAAGTATGTATAACATAAAATTTTATAAAAATAAATAAATAAAATGTATATTGAAAATATTAATTTTTTACAAAATACACAAAAATCATGAAATTACATTCGTTGCATGAATATTCGTATGTAATTATGAATTCACATATTTTTATTGATAATTTCTTAAATTCTAAATAAATTAATTACGTAATTATCACGTAATCTACTTTAAATTTTCATGTATTTTATCTTTATAAAAGATAATATTGTACTTATCATTTAACAAAGTCATACTAAATATAGTAAAGATAAAATAAGAGATGTTTTCTTTCACATTCCTCTATTAATCTTCAATATAGTATTAAATTATATTTCATATTTACTTTCGAAATGTTTATTCTCTCATACTATACATTATCACACTATATCATATCTCATCTAATTTAAGATACTCTTTTCAATATTTTAAATTATTATTTTAGTTTATCTATTAAATTACGATTTATTACAGAATTAAAAGTTTAATATATGCATTAACGCATGTCGAGTCAGGAGTGCTCTACTAGTTATTTCTAAAAGAATGGCCCACAAAAGTGGTAGAATTCGCAATTATCAATAATTAGGAGGGTCAACCCACAATTAAATACAAAACAAAAACAAAATCAAAAAACAAAACGTAAAAAAGAAAATGTAAAAAATAACAGAAGAAAAATCATTCTCAAGCCTATGATAATATTTTGTATATTCGAAATAATTATTTAACTTGCATCTATCTTTGGAATGAAATTCAAAATATTTACATTATATTATTAGTAAGTGACTAACAACTAAAATTAAACTTATTTATAGAAGATAATAATTGTGTTGGTATAAATGCACTAAAAGTGTTTATAATAATAAATATGTTGTTATATTTTTTTACTCAGTTATATTAATTTAACCTTAAATTCGTGGTTTTATTTTATTTTTTATAAAAAATAAGAAAATAAATAAAATGAATGAAATATAAAAAGAAAGAAAAAAAAATAAATTTATAGTTGTGTGACGTGGCTTGTGCTGTGGCAATCCCAGCCAACCACCCTGCTGCATGCTTCGAAGCAGACAACAAAACAAACGGCAGTAACGGTCACGGACTTTGAGCTTACGCCTCCGTCTCAATTCCGTTTCCCACACGCATCTCTAAACTGATGGAAACTACTGTTCTAGAACAAGAATTTCTTTGACCTTTTACTTTGACTTCTTCACCTTTCTGAGTAGACTAATTAATGTTTGATTATTAGGTTGTGTTTAGTCTATGCAGTTAATATTGTTATAAATACTATATTTTATTTTTAATATACGTTAAAATAATACTATAGATTTAAATTTGAACAAAAGTAAACTTAGGTAAGGTAGTTTTAAAAAATGTAGAATTTTATTAGTGATTTTTAAAAAAATTTAAAAAATATTTTTCATTTAATCGTGATTTTTATCTTTTTTTTATTCATGATATCAAAATTTTAAAAACTTCATTTTAGAAAAAGATAATTTAATTAACATTAGAGAAATTAAATTATGTAATTAAATTTATTAATTAGCAAGAGATTGATTATTTTTGTCTATATTTTGAATTTGGATGATACTGATTTGAAAGTTAATGAGTAATATTTAATTGTACCTACTTTATTTATAAAAGAAATTTACAATGATAACTCTAAATCTCGACAAAAGCTACTCTAAAAATAATTCAAAAAAATTGTTAATCCTATTTAATATATAATGGTCATTGTGGTGGTGACATTCCAATATCATAATTGTAATTATTTTATAAATTTTATTTTTGTTACATGAGTGAATCCTTGTTATTGATTGTTCTTAAGGTTTAACATAAACAAATGTGTTAAAGAAGTTTCAAATATGAATAACTATTATAATAATAAGAGTAAAATGAATCTATGTCAAGTAGTATGATTGAAATGAAACTAAATTAATTATGCACTACTAATTAAATTAGTTATTTTCATATGTCAGAACTTTATTTTGATAGTTTACCCTTGCATGTGTTTGTTTATGTATGAACTGTAATGATTGTACTATGTACATGAACAAATATTTGTATAGGAGCGAGATTGGTAGAGAAATATAGGAATGATGATTTTTTTTTATTTCCTTATTTTGTAAATAAGTGAATTAATAAAGTTTATATCTGATTTGGTGTTTTTTTTTTTACATTTAATGGTATCAGAGTGGTTCATCTTAGGATGACCTGAGGATAATGGGTTTATTATGTTTCTCTTGCGTGTAGATTTGTGTTTAAGTCTAGCTTTAAGACTTAGTTAAAAGTTCCTAATCGGATGTTTAACAAGGTTGTTTTAGATAAAAGTGGTATTTTCTTTGGTTTGGTGCTTGAGCAAGGTTGGCATTAATGTCATCTTATAAGATGGCTTCATCTAAGTAGTAAAGTTGAAAAATTAAATTGGAGAAATAAATTATTGGATCGAGTATAATACCTTGAGGAATATCAATGTTGTTGATAAAGAAGAAAGATGAGGAATCTAGATTATGTGTGGATTGTTAAAAGATAAACAAAATTGTTGAAGGGTGATGGTATGGTGGATCAAGTTGCATGAAACATCAATGTTTTCCATGTAGACATGAGATTTGGGTATCCGAAACTTTAAGTAAAAAGCGAAGATGCGTGTAACAACCTATAGATCTAAATATGATCGATAAGAGTGAGTAATGATGTCATTACAAGGCTAGCATAGAAGCGAAAAGTTGTGTGGATTTAATTGATTGTTACAGGAAGTTAATTAGTTACATTCAATATTGTAAGAATCTTAAATACCTGTTTGATTAGAAGAGACTAGACGCAGGACAAAAGAGATTGGTGAAGTTATTAAAGGAGTAAGATTTCAATTTTGTGTATCATCTGGAGAAGGAAAATTTGGTTGAAATTGGCATAAGCAAGGAAACATTTTGAGTGTCAGATGTAATGGTTAAATACTCAAATTAATGGAGTGTTAAGAACTAAGTGGACTGAGAATTTTTATTATGGAAGTAAAAGGGGAATTATGAGGTTTAGGATAAGTTGTTTGTATTTGTAAATAAGAAAGTTAGAGAACATAGTTTAGTATAAAAGTTATAAAAATGATTTAATGTGCATCACACATAACTAAGATAATATTTGAAGAAGTTCATGAATGGTTCAACATAAAGAGGAAATGACTCCATAGGTCCTTGTTTGTCTGACCTATAAAAGACTGAAGTGGAGTATCAAATGTTGAACAAAGGCCTTGATGACTCCAAATTCAGAAGAATTGTGTGAAGTTCTCCTACTGCTTGTTTTGTTGGGTATTGTGTAGTGTTTGAATTTATAATCCACTTCAAAGAATTGATCCAAGGCCATTTGATCTTGAAACCTTTAAAAAAAAGATAAGTTTTCAAAGTTAAGTGGAAAATCAACTAGTTGATTTATCGTTTCTATCAGTTGTTTTTACACTTAGAAATAAGTTTAACGTGACTAAGTAGAAATAAGTTTTCCACAGACAATGAGAATACATAATGGAATTTGGAATGTGGTAGACCGAGTAATGAATGATGCATAATTACTTTTGGAGAAGATAGACGGAGTTTTGAAAGATTATTAATTTTAATGGAAGTACTATCTTGAGAAAGGAAATGTTGTTGCATATGGTTAAAGTCACAAGGAGACATAAGTATCAACACTTAAGATTATATGGTTGGAGTTGAGTGGAAGTTTCAACAATTTAAATTTGGAAGTTGTAGTACATTTATATAACTAATGAGTTTCTAGAAAAAAGTGAGAGTAAGGAAATTGGTGAAATTCAATTTGAAGAATATTATAAAATTATTAAATTATGGTAAAAGTAAAGATTTCTCTACGAGAGGTGGAAGGTATCTTGAAATTTAGAAACAAAATATGTGTGTCAGATGATGATAAATTAAACTTGATGGATTATCTAAGAGTCATGAAAGAAAACTCATTTTACATCTAAGTTTGACCCAAAAGTATCGAGATTTAAGGAAGTTTATTTGATGACATGATATGAAGGTAGATATAGTCAAGTATGTAGTTACTCGTTTATCTTGTCAAAAATCAAAGATCGAACAAATAATGACTAGGAAGTATGTTAACATAATTCACTGGATGAGAGTGAAATAATATTTCCATGAGTTTTATCACATACAGTGAAGAAAAATGACTCAATATGAGTAATATGGGATGGATTAATGAAGATTATGCACATTCTACCAATGGAACATAATGATATGCTTGAGGTAATGCAAATAATTAGGTGAGATAAGGGGTCTCAGTTTGACGAAAGTGGTGAAGAGGTGGCATTGGGTACTGTAACTAACGTTAAGGAAGTTTGTGTTTGGCTAAGTTATTCTTATCTTTTCATAAGGGTGAGAATGTACCTTTAGCACATGATATTGGGTGGAGTGAGATGGTGGTAGATCTTACTTTTAGTTCTAAGCAGAGGTCTCTAGTAATTGATGTTGCACGTCCTTTTGAATATGAGAATATTATCGCACGAAATTGAAGAACAAAATAAGCTAGTGATGTTGACACCTACATATGACCATTCGAAAGTAAAAGAGGTTATCCCAATAAATATGGGAATAATCCACTTTGATTTAGTTATACCTATCTCAAGGTTCTATGGATTCCATTTCTTAGGAATTTGGTGTTACCAATATTAGTATAAGTTTGATTGGATAACATGAGTGTTATTAGAGATATGTTTCCGGAGAGGTTGGTGTGAGATTTCTTTGTTCATGTTAGAATACGACAAAGTCATGGATCATTGAGGTAGGCACATCAAAATCTCTTAGACAATTTGATAAGAACCTTTTAGTAGAAATATTGTGAAATACTCAAAGATCATGGGGTTGACCTAGATCATCTGTTTGAGATGGAGGAAAAAGACATTGAAGCATTCATTGATATGCACCAGGAGGAAGTAAGCCAAGAAAAAAAAAAACTCAGCATATTTTTCATCACTTCTCAGCAATTGTGAGCCAAATTTTGATAACTATGATGATTGAAGGCATCTTCGATCAGGCAGACATCTGATACAGATAAATGAAGAAGACCTTTAGATTTCTCTATGAATAATCATGATTTTTTTTATAATTATGTCATTCCTTAGTGTAAGGAGAGCAATCTTATTTAAGAAGATGACTCCAAAGTTCATAGGTTCTTACTAGATTCTCAAGAGAATAGGTTCTAATGCTTATAAAATTGTTTTGTCTCTTCTGTTAACCAACATTCATTATGTCTTTCGTGTATCATAAATAAGGAAATATATATAATTGGTCACTATCATCTTCTAGTTTCTGATTTAGTTAAATAAAAAATATCTCTTTTAAAGTGAAGTCAGTTAAAATTTTAGGTTCTCTAGTAAGGTAACTTCAAGGTAGAAACATCAACATAGTCAAAGTATTGTGAAATCTCATATGATATGATTTCACTAGAAAAATAAAAGAATAATATTCTAATTTTTTTGGTTAGCTAATTTTCGAGGACGAAAATTTTTGTTTTTAGGGATAATTGTCAGACCTAAAGCGCCCCCTACTCTAAAGATCCTTTATTTTCTATTATTTCTTAGGATTTAGCCATCAATTTTGATAAGGACAGTTGAGAAAAATTACAGGATTTAGCCATCAATTTTGGTGATGTTTGGATAACTTGTTTTATGTCCTTAGATTTTAGAGTGGTTCCCCTACTTGAACAACAATTTCCTCAGAATAAGAAATTACAGGTAAGGGAAGTTATCTATTTTTTTTAATAGAATCTTAGCTAGCTAATTTAGTTGTATGCATGTTAGGTTATAAAGTTAGTTAAACTAAATTTGATTATGAGTATAATTTGAGATATATACATATATAATTGATTTAATTAATCTTAAATGATGTATGTATGAGTGATTGATATGCATTGTATGTGAATGATATGTGTTTTATGTGTTTGATGAACGTTTGCATGAACCTAATGTCATACATTCAGGGTAATGTATGAGATATTGTGTTTTGGTACATTAAGTATGAAAAGCCTACGATTAGAGATCCTCTAGCTTCATGGATGATCTAAGTAAGATAAACTAAGGTATTAGTTGGCGAGAAGCTGAAGAAGGAGTTCACACACAATGACCACTTGCAGTCACACGGTATGCATGTTTGGACTTACCCTGATCCGATAGGAGTAGATTAGATGATAGTCTCTTGTAGGGGCATACTTAATGAGTCTTCCAAAAGAGAATAAATCCATATGTTATCATTGATTGATATGAAATCAAAAGGGTATTGGAGATTAAAAGGAAATTAAGGTACCGTGAGACAAATGAATTTATGTGGCCATAATTTGATTAATGAGTCTTCCGGAAGATGATAAATTCATATGCAATCATTATCCTAAAATCAAAGGTACTAAGAGTTGAAAGGAAAATCAAGGTATTGTGAGTCAAATGAATCTATGTCAAGTTAGTATGATTGAAATGAAATCAAAGTACTATGGATTGAAATGAAATCAAATTATTGTGATTGATATTTGGATTTTGTATGACTGTGTTTTGAGTAAAAAGGAAACTAAATTAATTATGAATTACTAATCAAATTAGTAATTTTACTTTTATTTTCGTATGTCAGAACTTTATTTTGATAAATTACCCTTGCATGTGTTTGTTTGTGTATGAACTGCGATGACTGTACTATGTATACGAATAGATATTTGTATAGGTCCAACAACGATACTGGGAGAGAAATATAGGAATGATGATTTTTTTTATTTTCTACTTTGTAAATAGGTGAATTATATTAAGTGAATTAATAAAATTTATATATGGTTTGATGTTCTTTTTTTTGGGTGTTACACCTACCTCATTGCCAAGTCAATCTGCTCAGCGGATTGGATTTCTTCACCTTGAAGAAACTTTTGGCTCAAAGTGTTTTCTTAGCTCAACGAAATATGTGATTTTCTAATCTTTGGAGGATTTACTTTGAGCCTAGCCGAGCGAAATCATTTCTTAAACATGAAGAAACCTTTTCAGTTTGAATATGCTTCAAACTAAACCCAAGAGATTTGGACTTTTCCTTCTCTTAAATAAAAATTTTCACTCTAGATTAGCTCTAAGCCTAGCCCAAGTGAATTTAGACTTTCTTACTCTTGGAATTATACTTGAAGTTATATGATGATATTTATTGAATTTATACTTTTAGTTCTTTTATGTACGTTGTGTAGAGGATTAGTGGTAAGGATGAAACTCACCCTTACATTTATATTTTAGAAAAGAATTATGGCAATGCCATAAAGAACAATGAGTCTAATTGAAATGTACTATGTTATGGATAAAAACTAGAGGTTAAATATGTTTTTTGTCCTTGTACTATAACGCGAAATCAGTTTTTGTCCCTAGTTTAAACTTTAGACTTTTTGGGTACTCGTAATAAGGAACTATTGGAATGAGTCCTTACCCATATTTTTTTACGTAACAAATTTTCATAGTGAACTGTATTATAATATTATAACATTCACGTCAATGATGAGTCAACATGAAATATTTTAACATCATAATTTACACTGAAATCCGTTTACCACATAATTTTTTTTTGACAAGAATCCATTCTAATAATTTCCTTACTACAAGTACCAAAGAGATCTAAAATTTAGACTAAAAAAATAACAATTTCGCATTAAAGAAGAAAACATATTTAATCATAAAAAAATTAGTGCCACACTACTTTTATTTCTTTAAGATTATCATAGAGCCCCAATAGACTCTTGTTAATAGTATCTACTACTTTATGCACGCTTTGAAGCAATTTCATTACCATAAAACCACCCGATATATACTTTAGAGCACAACATCCACTAAAGTAGTTGAAGATGTAGGAGATTTCACTCTTATAAATCTCTGAAAAAATTGACAGATTATGCTATTTTTTTACGAAAACAATGTCGTATAACTTTATATTCTTAGTCTTGTATTGAAAAAAGGAATACAACTTTTTTTTTCTTTTAAATCATACGTGTAAATATATATAATTTAGGTTTGTAATTAATAGTAAAAATCTAGATTTCAATATATATACGTGCGTTTTTGTACCTGATCTATTTTTTAAACATAAAAGATTTGATTGGTTATTGGTTTGAATGAATATTAATTGCAACTTGATATTAATTATTATTTACTATGTGGAAATATATCCGGCATATTAAATGATAGTTTATTTTTGGATTTTTTTATTACAAAGAAAGCTTAATGTCTTTTTATTACAATGAAAAATAATTATTGTGGCAATATTTATCTAACTAAAAATATGCATTTAAAGTTAAATAAATTCTATATAACTTTGAGTTACTATGTTTTTTCAATAACTTATTAACGACGTATTATTGATTAATTTAACTATTTACAAAACTCATAAAATAATTAAAACAATAGACAACATTTAATAGGCTACAAAATTTTAGGGAAAAACAATCGAGACTAAAAAGTAATAAAAGTTCGGGAAATCCAACAAATTGTGCAATAAATTCATCAATATTAAAAAGGCGTTGTTCATATCAAATAAAATTATATCAAACTTATTTATTTTTATAGATTTTTAATTCATATTTAGACTTCTAATAAATCACGTAAATAATAAATTTGTCGGTTTAAAATTTTAATAATCTTGAAAAGAATTATGGTAAAATTAATTTAGAATCTATTAAGAATGTGAAAGAATCTATTAACCATGCATAGTGACTTACATTATTTAACTTTGAGTTTATTAATTTGTATAATAATAATAACAATTTAAAATATAAGTTTATTAAGAAAGTAAGTGGAGAAAAAGCAGTGTGTATAAAAACACAAAAAAATGATTTGGTAGATGTAAAAAGTGAGAGGGGGAGAGAATTAGCATGTCTAGTAACAACTAACACAGAGAAGTCACAGAAGCACTGAAATAGGGTTGTTTCTTGTGTCTGGTGGGAATAGACAACACAGAAGCGACACACATGACACGACACACCACAAGTTGAAATAAAATAAAATAAAAAAAAGAAAATAAATAAATTAATAAGCAAAATTGGACTATGTATAAATTAATAAACAAAAGAGGTCGATGCAACGGAGAGTGGTCATTCATTATTCCAACCGAGTAACGCCGTTTCCTTTCCATCCTCTCACGCACACCGCGCGTCGTTCAACGGAACGCTTCTTCTTCTTCTTCAACTTCTTCTTCAGCTTCAGCTTCTGTTACCGTTAAACTCTTACGTTAGACGCTGTCGGAAACGGGATCTAGTGGAGGGAATAAAGAGGATTCAGTGATTCAGTGATTCAGATTGGTTCTTCTGCAAGCGAGACAAAGCGAATCGTGGTGTTTTGGCGAATATAAATTTTTGTTTCTATTTTTGTTTGTGTCCTCGGGCGTTGACCTGCGTTGAACCATGTTGAGCCGCGCGTCAAATGTTTCGGCCGAAGGTGGGAGTCGAATGAGCAGCGTTTTGTGGAATTTGAGGTTTCTTAATATGATGTTGTTTGGGTTAACGGTGTGGTTTTTTTTTTTTTTTTGTTTATGTTGTGGTGAAGCAGTGGTTGGTTGGGGTGAGGGTGAGGATGAGCTGTATGAGCAGCTGTGGAAGGCTTGCGCGGGACCACTGGTGGATGTTCCTCGTGCTGGCCAGAGAGTGTTCTATTTTCCACAAGGCCACATGGAGCAAGTGAGTTTTGCAGCTTAAGAAAACAATTTGCTTTTATTTTGTGTGAAATTTTTTGAGAGATTTGTGGACAAAACAAAGAGAGTAGCGTGAGTTTTTGATTTTTTTGTTTTTTAAAATTGTGGTTGTTGTTGGGGTTGTGTAGTTAGAGGCTTCAACCAACCAGGAATTGAATCAGAGGATTCCTCTGCTGCAGCTTCCCACGAAAATCCTTTGTCGCGTCGTGAACGTTCATTTACTGGTAATTATTTTTTTTCTCTCTTGTGATTATCCTTCATTTTGCGATTTTTTTTTTTGTTGTTTATTGAAATTTGGGAAAAATATGAATCTTGTTTGGATGTATGAGAAGATGGTGGAAGGGGCATCTTGGTTTCGGAGTTTCTATTATTATGAAAAGTTTTAAATTGCGATTGTGGTCGTGGTTTTGTCGTGAATCTTGATGCTGTGGAAAATTAGTGACAATTGCGGTTGATGTGACTGCAATTGTGGCTTTAGAGAATCTCAACAACCTAAAACCTTGATTGTTGTTGTTGGGAAATGGATTCAGATGTTTACTTTGAATTTTGGCATGTTTTAGGCTGAGCAAGAAACGGATGAGGTTTATGCGCAGATCACTTTGGTCCCGGAATCTAATGTAAGGATCTAAATGCCCCTTTTGATTTTCGTGGTCAACCTTCGATTCTTCTCTACGGTTGTTTAGATTCTAATGGTGTTAATATGTTAGCAAGATGAGCCTACAAGTGCTGATACGTGCACTGCTGAAGCTCCAAGGGCACCGGCTCACTCGTTCTGCAAGGTCTTGACTGCTTCTGATACTAGCACCCATGGTGGCTTCTCTGTTCTTAGGAAACATGCTACCGAGTGCCTTCCTGCATTGGTAATACAATCTGTTTTCTTTTTGTTGAATTTCTTTTTGCTGTCTCTTCCCGGATCCCTTATTTCAGAAAACTGTGTTTTGATTTGTTTTATAGGATATGTCCCAACCAACACCAACCCAGGAATTGGTTGCAAAGGATCTTCATGGTTATGAATGGCGATTTAAGCATATATTTAGAGGTAAAGGAGATGGGAATTGATAAGTTTTCTTTCAAGTCCTAGAGATTTAACTTTCTGATCGCCTACAGATTTTACCTTGTTTTTAATTTTTTTCAGGTCAGCCACGCAGACACTTGCTCACGACTGGTTGGAGTACTTTTGTGACTTCCAAAAGATTAGTTGCTGGAGATACCTTTGTGTTCTTGAGGTAAACCTTCTTATGTTTTCATCTCTTTTGTTCATAGATCTTCTCGTTTTTTAATGAAAAAATCATGTAAAATATTTTCAGTTGTTCTATACTAGTGTTTCTTAACTCAGATTTTGTGTGTAGAGGGGACAATGGGGAATTACGTGTTGGAGTGAGGCGTCTAGCTCGCCAGGCCAGTAGCATGCCTTCATCGGTGATTTCCAGTCAAAGCATGCACCTGGGAGTTCTTGCAACTGCCTCTCATGCTGTTGCAACTCAGACTCTTTTTGTAGTATATTATAAGCCAAGGTAGAACTTTTACTAGTTTCAAAAACTATAAAATGTCTTACTGATAAATCATTAGTGGATGATTGCTGATGATTTGTTTTCTTAGGACGAGCCAGTTTATCATAGGTGTGAACAGGTATTTGGAGGCTGTGAGCACGAAGTTTGGTGTTGGCATGAGGTTTAAGATGAGATTCGAGGGGGATGATTCTGCTGAGACTGACAAAAGGTAGTACAATTTGTCAGGGTAGTTTATTATGTGACCTTTTTATAGCTATTCTAATACGTTGTTGTTCAGATTTTCGGGTACCATAGTTGGAATTGAAGATATTTCTCCTCATTGGGAAAATTCAAAATGGCGATCGCTCAAGGTATTCTCCCTCTTTCAATCTGCAGTTGTTCATTTACTTTTTTGGTGATCATTTTACTCATCTTATCTTATGTTGTCAATCCCCAGGTTCAATGGGATGAACTTGCAGCTGTTCCAAGACCTGAGAGGGTTTCACCATGGGAAATAGAGCCATTTATTGCTTCTGCTTCTACACCCTCAGTTCAACCCACTATTGTAAAGACTAAAAGGCCCCGACCATCCAGTGAAGTTCCAGATGTTGGTGAGTAATTTTTTGTAATAACTCATCTTCTTATGCATATTGAGTTTTTGGTTTTGTTTGACACTCAACAATTACTTTCAAACTAGATACAACATCCGCGGCTTCTGTTTTCTGGGATACCGATCTGCCACAGCCTGATACCACACAAATCAATGTTTTGGCCGAAAGCAAACAGAATGACAAAACTGGTTCATGGCATCACATGCAAACTGACATGAATAGTAAAAGCAACAGCAACAACACTATGTTAAGGAATCAGACCGAAGGAAGTTGGCTGTCCTCTCCCCATTCCAGTTGTCCATCTCATTTGTTTCAAGACACAACAGATGATAGCAAGAGCGTCTCGGGTTGGCCTGTTTCAAAGCCTCATTCGTCCAGATTGAGCAATGAGCATGTGCTTGACCAAGTTGACAAGGAGAACAAAGTTGAGACTGCTGCAAGTTATCGGTTGTTTGGAATTGATCTTATTGATCATTCTAGGAACTCACCTGCTGTAGAGAAGGCATCTCCGCATGCAGTAAATGTAGCCAAAGTTACTACTGAAGGATGTACTAGCACCTTGTCCCAAACAGATGCTGGTCATATGTCAGAGGTACCAAATTCTTCTTCCAAGGAGAGGAAACAAGAACAGCAACAAGTATCTCCGAAGGAGACTCAGAGCAAGCAAGTTTGTAGAAGTCGCACCAAGGTGTTGAACATAGATTATTTGTTTAGATAAAACTGTTTAGTTGTTTATATTCGAAGCCTAATAAGATTTTTTTTTCTAACATGAGTGTTCCAATGATATTCAAAACCTGCCAAAAGGTTCAAATGCAGGGTGTTGCAGTGGGTCGTGCTGTAGATTTAACAATTTTGGATGGGTATGATAAACTTATAAATGAATTGGAGGAGATGTTTGACATAAAGGGACAGCTTCAATACAGGAATAAGTGGGAAATTGTCTTCACCGATGATGAAGGTGACATGATGCTTGTGGGAGATGATCCATGGCCGTGAGTATCTACTAAACACAATTATAGGATCACAGTGTTACACCCGTTTCTATCAAAAGCACAACTTGTAGGAACAATATCATAAATCATGCTGATTGATTTTATATTTTCTTGCAGTGAATTCTGTAGTATGGTGAGAAGAATCTTCATTTGTTCGAGTCAGGATGTGAAGAAGATGTGTTGTGGAAGCAAACTGCCAATCTCTTCAGTGGAAGATGGGACTGTAATAAGCTCAGAAACAACTGAAACCTGAAACTTTGACATTCTTTCTTGTGGTTTTTGCGTTTGTTTTTCAGCACCCAAATGCTGGTCCTTCTTCTTGTTGCTTCAATTGTTTGTGGGAAGGAAGTAGGTCTATTTGGGCTGGGTAAGTTTCATGTTATTGTGAAACGCTAGCTAATTGTAACTTAATTTGTAGAGACACCACCAGGCATTAATTGTGCTAGAAAAAGACCAAAACAGATTTCTTTAATAAATTAGTGGGAGATGGCAAATTTAGGCTTAGCATTTGTGAATATTCATGTTAAGTTTGAAAGAAGAATGTAGGGGGTTGATTTGTCTTTTTATGGGATGGGGGCTTATTCATTTGTGCTTTGTATGCATATCTTGTGCACTGTGTCCTCTGCAATTCTAATCTGGGTGAGTCAATGTATGTTGCTGTCATCACTGAATGTAAATTATGGCATTAAATTGCTTCAAATGTATTGTTCAGAAATACAGTGGTCCACTGTGACAGTGAGTCGCTGATTCGCCTGACATAGGGGCTGAATTTTGCAGGGTGGTGGCACCACTCAGAATTCAACGGTAAATTTTTTTGTTACCACTCAACCCTCCATACACAGAAGGGTTTTCGCAATTCCCATACTGGGAGATCCACTTCTTCTAAAGAGTAACTCGTGAACTAATAAATATTTGATAAATTCAACTTTTAAATCATGATTTTAAGTATGTCATACAAATAAACTGAATATTGATAAATATGTCTTTTTATATATTGTGAAGTATTAAATAACCTTTAATATTATAAACTTGAAATAAAAGTTTCAACTTGTTAAGCGCTTCGTCTAATGTGTTTGATGTTTCTTCATCAGTTGTGTATGATGATGTTCATTAGTTCTTATTTTTCTATTCCTGAGTTTGTTTTTCAATTTTGTTCTTTATCACCTTCTACAGTACAAGATATAGACCAATCAATTCCTTTTCTCTCTTCAAGTCTTTGTTTTTTTTTTTATTTCTTTTTTCTTGCACATTATGAATGCTGTTGGAATAAATATAAGATGGTATCAGATATCTTATTTTGAAGAGTCCTTTTGTTTATCTCTAACTTGTTCGTTCTATGTTTTTGTTTTGTTTTATGGCCTTTCTTATTCCTTTTTTTATTTCATCATGTATGATATAGACTCTTTTTTAACATAGTTTCTTGTATATTCACCCAAGTGAAAATCTTACTACATCCTTGATTTCTCTTGTTCTTGATTCGAATAAGTATCATTTATGGAACAAGTTTATAGTTATTGCTTTGAGTGACAAGAATTGGTTAATGGGACTATTGTTAAACTTGTGAAAGGGGATGCCTCTTATCAAGCCTGCAATCATTACGGTGGTTTCTTGGTTTGATCATTCATATTCTCATTCCATATAACAAAGCATTTTATAGATGGATAAAGTGGATGAGATATGAAATGATTTTTTTATATATGAAGTTTTTATATTCGGCAACATTATTTAACTTGGCATCTCCGCTATGCTCACACTTCAAGTAACAACAATTATATGTTATTATACGAAAAAACGTATTATTAAAAAATAAAAATAAAATAATAAAATATAAAGAAATATGAGAAAATTAGACCAAAATCCAAATGTTAACAAAAACAGTAGATAAGTAAACTATACATATTCATAAAGAATTCTAGAACACAGACTAGAAGGAAACCCATTATACCAATAAAATGATTTTTTATGAATAAATTCTAAATTATTCAACTTATCAGCACACAAGATATTAAATGATTTGAAATCAAGATTTTTTTTTCAAGGAAATGACTTAAGAATTTCATATTGGCAAATAAAATACTCATCTTTGAAATAGAAATTTGACTATTTCAAAAGAAGTCGGGGTAGTTCATCGAGAGGACGATCACCCGAGTTAGAGTGATTAAGTAAAGCGTGGTAAAGGTGATTGTTTGCACTAAAATGGAGTTGACTTGGTGTGTAAGCGAGCACCCATGTTAGATGTTCCAATAAGATAGATGAATCATTCTTAGTGTAGGTTGAGAAGACCAAGCTTAGAAGGGTGCAACTTCCCGAGTATGTGAAGCCATGCCTAGCAAGGTTAGGGTATATGACCCCTGCTTAGAGGGTAAAAGTTCATCAAAAGGTTAGTTCTTTAAGAGCACCGTGATTTTTCATACTTGATTTATACATTAAGATTGTTGTCATTTTAGCTCAGAGTGTTGGCATAAGTATTAGGTTGGTATGTTATCAACAAATGTTAAACTTATGCTAATCGCGTTTCACTAAGTTAGATAACGAGGCATGCGTTGGCTATGCTAATAAAAAAATTACTAAGATAAATAACTAGACTAGTAAAGAAAGTTGCAGTTAATATGCCTGGATAAAAAGTGCTTGTAAAATAAAGTGTGCAATATTGTTCAAGGTGTGTAAAGTGTTACGGATTACATGAAAGATGGAGAGTAAGGCTACTCCTCCACAAGCTACCCATTGACCACGGTCTTACTCGGGCCAAGTTGGGAGAAGTCGATTTCGGGATGAAGGCCCGAGGCTTGCTCGACGACCTCCTCAAACCCCACAAGGTAGGATTGAACGGTGTCGTTCGTAAATGCTTCTTCCTCTTTGGCAAGGTCTTCATCTTTTCGCGTTAGTTCTTTCTTGAGTTTTCCACCTCTACCAAGAGTTTCTCTTTTTCCTCAGTTAAGCTCGAGGCCTCCTTAGCCTTCTCAGTCAGGAGGGCTTCATTTTCTTAGCGTATTTTGGATTTTTGAAGCTCTTCCTGAAGATTCACCATCTTGGCGTAGGAGTTTTGATTGTTGAAGCTCCTTTTGAAGACTCTCCATTTGTTTATGAAGCTCAACAATCTTGTGATCCTTTTGGTTCGCCGACCCTCTCCAATCCTTCAACTTGGTGACGACCAAGCAGCTTGCAGCGAAGACTTTCCCCAATTGCCTCATGGTTTCGTGCGCCAGGTGATCTTTCTCGAGGGTCATGAGTTTCTCCTTCTCTTCATTGGGCAGAAGGGTTTCCTTGAGGAGGGAGGGGACGTCTAAGTCAAGATCCCCTAGGCCCTTTCCTCTGTAGCTCGTACCCTCATCCTCTTGCATCACCATCCTGTCACGTGGCTGAGTTGGACTCGCTGAGGGAGCACAGTTGGAAGGAGCAGGCCCATCTGAGTTGGAAGGAGCACGCCTATCTGAGTTGGAATGCTCGGTAGGGACGACTATGACTTTCCTTTTTCTTTTGAAGACCAACCCAAAATTGGTCTCCTCATCATCTTCGGTAAAGGTTGGAACAACAGTGGTTGGGGCTTTGAGCTTAAGGTCCTGAGGCACTTGAGCAGCCGCCCTCATCCTCTTAGCCCTCTTCGCCAACTCTTTCTTGTCAAGCCTGGCCAACATGCTATTTGCAAAAGAGGACAATAAGTAATCAGTAACAATAGTAAAGTTAATACTATCAAGAATAGGGAATAGTACCAATATAAGCCTTTAGAACCCTGGGGGTGAACTCTCTGCTTATGAGAAAGGCAGTGTCGAAGACCACCTTTAAGCTTGACAAGAATTGGCACACCTCCTGATCGCGTTGAGGCAGATCTTTTAGGCGTCGAGCACCTTGGAAGCGTGGTTTCTTGGTCCAGTACAAGGAAACCCATCCAGAAGGGTTGGATACCTTTTGTTGCAGCGTATCTTCAAAATTTTCCTTTAAGGCCCTTATAAGGCTACCCCATTGAAGGATACCCAAAGTTGGCACCCTAGGTGTTTGACCTCAAAAAAATACAAAAAGACTTCAACAAATGAAAAGGCCAAACTATGTGCAAAGGATGATGAAGCCCCGAATAAATGGCCAGGTATTTGGGTGTAGCTAGACAGGAGCTACATTGATCTCGGTAAGGAGTTCCTTTTCGAAATTGAATAGGGAAAGCAAAGGAGAATCCTTTTGAACACAGTGGCATAAAAGTAACAAAAAGGTCTCTCAGGATCTGATGACTCATCACAACAAACAGGTTCATCCTCCCTACATGGGATTATCCTAAGAGCTCTATCGTTCTCTTTGCCAAAATGGCACTCATTCTTTCTAAGAGCCACTATAAGCTCATGGGAGGTATACATGGAGGTCTCTTCTAAGAGGTTTTGAGGTGCCCAGGGGTATAAATATTTGTAATCCATTGAAGAAGTATATCTAAAAAATGCAAACACAAGAAGAATACAAACACGAGTAAATCCAGACAAACCCCAACTTAGGCAATATGATAATTATAATCACAAATGCTTTAATCAAGTAGTGATGCACATATAAAGTGATGAGTTGTTGAAAGGAAGTACCTTGTTGCAGTAAGTAGTCGAAGACGATGAAGATTTTTGGGTGCTCGAAGGAGGGTGCAGAGGAAGTTCGAAGAGCGCGAGGGTTTTGCAAGGGTTAAGGAAATGAAACAGTGGGTGGTAATGAGTTTTCTGAACATTGGCTTATAAGTGTATGGGAATGTCAACCGACAACGCTTTACCGTTGTTGATGAGAGTATCACGCGTACATTCGACATTTTAAAGTGACGTCACCTCAGAAACGCTTTGTGCACCGCGTCCCACCTACCCATTGGGAAACTGCCACGTAAGTCGCCAGAGCACTCGAAAAGCCTTCTCGCTTAGCCAAGCTCAGCTCGAGCCTGGGGGGCTTGTGTACTGGACAAAGTTTTATGTGCTCAATGATCGGAGCTCGGTGCACGGTGTTGGCCAATCAACTCAGCTTTTGGGCCTATAAAGTGGGTCATATGTCTGGCCCAACTTTGTTAGTAAGCCCGTTGGAAAATAAATAAACTAATCTTTTATATACTAATATAAGGTTATTGGTAAAGTGTTTTTTTTTTAACCTAGGAGCACGTGTGGTGCATGTGGTGGTTAAGTCACGAAAGTATATTGTAACCTAAGTGTGCGTTTAGGGCATGTAGTGGTTAAGTTGCATGCATAGTGGAAGATAACGTTGCACCATGAGTAAGAGTGCCCACGTAAGCGGAATATTTTCTTGAAGTTAGCACCTGAAGATAAGTGGTGCCCCGTAACAGGTGGTTTTTCTGTTATTATTTTATAATTCTCATTAGAGATAAGATTCTTTCCTGTTGTAGTACCTTGAGTGAAGGTGCCCATAAACATAATGTTTTTCTGTTACGTATGCTTTCAGTTGAGATTATATTCTCATGAGAGAAAGTAGTTACAAGAGGTAAGCTATAAAAGGGGCTTGAGACTCCAAGTAAAGGTACGTTATTTCTGATACTCAAACTGAATACTTCTTAAATTTTAGTAAGCTCTTACTGACTTGATCGTTAGAGTGTGATCAACAGGTAGGGTCTCCTCTATTTTAACAAAATCACGTTCTATTGCAACCAGACGTAGAACAAAATCCAGAGGAGACAGACCAAAGGTAAAACTTGTCACTAGAGTCAACCGATGAGAACGTAAAATAAAAAATATCAATAAAGTAAAAAAGTTTTTTTGATATTTTAAAAAGTATGGGATTATAAAAAAAAACTAAGGAGGTGCAGGAAGAAACACCCTCTAGAAACCTTTGAAATGGACCTAGGCCCATCATGACAACCAACTAAGGCAGTTTCTTCCTACACCCCTACATTTTTCTTCCTGCACCCCACAATGTTATGCAAAGACCAAATTGTCCCTATTATTTTTTAAAAACCCTAAAATGCACTTGAACTGTATTTTTTTTTTTCATTATGGATTATGGAATCCGGAAAATTTTTGGATTGACATTTCCAGTAAAATTTCGGATTCACCAATCCGTAATTCAAAATATGCATTTCACATTCAACAATCCATCATTCAAAAAAAACATTCAGATCCACCAATCCGTAACAGAAATATGCATTCCGGATTCAGAAATCCGTAATTTGAAAAAAAGCATTCCGGATCTATGAATCCTTAACAGAATTAGTTTTCCGGATTCAACAATCCAGAAATCAATAATTTATGGAAGAATTGCTTCCGAAATACCCCCTCATCTGGAAAAAAATATTTAGTTCTGGATTGATGAATCTGTAGCACATTCTCAGATCCCTATTTCCGGTAACTGTGGTGTCCTTTTTCAAATAAAAGATTAAGGTCAGTTTCGAGATTTAGGAAATTGTGGGGGTGCAGGAAGAAGTATGTAGGGGTGCAGGAAGAAGAAGCCGCCAACTAATCGTAGCGAAAAACACAAAAACCCATTTTTGACGTTTCAATTTCTCTTTCCCTTTTACTCGTTTTCACAACTTCCCGAATTGTGGAGACGTTTCGCGAATCATTCACACACGCACGTCACTGAAACTATATATCTGAATCCGACATTTCCCCTTCTTTTAAACCTCTCACTACAATTCTACAAGCTTGTTTGGTCTCTTGTTTCTCTCTAATCGTTCGAATGGCTAAAGAAGGACCCAACTGGGATGGGTTGCTCAAATGGAGCATTGCTAACTCCGATGGAACTACCCCCTCTAGCAATTTGAGGTCCGAATTCAATTTTCACTCCAATGGGTTGAAGTTGTGTTAGCCCTTTTTGTGTTACTTCGAGTTGATAGAACTGTCGGATTTTCATTTTTGTTAGGTTTAGTTGCTGGAAAAGACACACCCTCGTTTTAAAATTTATTTTTTGAATGAAAATATGATGTCTAAACAATTAATGACGAGGGAGGAGGGAAGGGTTTCTAATTAGTGGGCCAGGGGTGTGATTTTTGATTTGTGGTTCTGTAGTTTGTTTCATAATTTCAGTGAAATATTTGATTTGTGTTGTTGAATTAGAAATTGGTGTTATTGCGTTCTGATTTTGTAAATATATGATTTGTGTAGCAATAGTTTCTTTTATTTGGGGGTTGTAGACTGTGAAATATCTAGTGATTAGGGAAATTGTAATGTTATTGGAAAGCAAAAAGTGTATTGTAGAGTCAGGAGAGTTAATAATATTCAGTAGATTATGATTTGACTTTGTTAATTTTGTAATTCCGTAGTTAAGCAGTATACAGAGTTTTTTTTGTATTAGTTGCAAAGTTGCATACACTTTGTGGAAAAGTGAGTTTTTTTAAATGACTAAAATTGGTCGACTAGGTTTTGATTTTTTGATTTTTATGATTCTGTAGTGAGGAGGATCGGAGATGGTTTATGGAAGCAATGCAAGCACAGACCATTGATGTTGTAAAACGTATGAAAGAGATCACACTTGTGATGCAAACACCAGAAGAAGTCTTGAAAGACCAAGGAATCACCACTGGAGATATTGAAGGTATTCAACATTTACCAAACTGCAAGACTATTTAATTACAAATAAGTTTCCTTTCATTTTAGTTAACGATTGGCTTTGATAGTATCATGCTAACACAGTGGTATCTAACTTGGTTTCTTGCAGATATGTTGGAAGAGTTGCAAGAGCATGTTGAGTCGATTGACATGGCCAATGGTAAGTTTTAAGGTTTTGAATGGTTATGAAAGTACTTTTCTCTTGCTAAGCTTGTTTATTTAGGTTTCCTAGGGGAATCGCCACTTATTTTTGTATATCATGATTCAATTTGTCACTTAGGCTTTTGGTAGCTCTGTCTGCAATATTTGCTGGATAATGAAGTTTCTCAAAATTTGGGCAGTTCAGCATTCAATGTTAGTGTTAGGATCCAAGAATTGAAAAGAGTAGGAAAAGAGATTTTTACTGAATAAAATGAAATAAAATAGGAGAGCACTATGTCCTTCAAGGGTTTTCCCCTTTACAAAGAATTTCTCATTTCACAAAGAGCTAATGCTTAGTCTACAAAATGAACCTCAAGTTAGTAATTAATTCTATTTTAACTGATATCTCCTCCTTATATCCTAAGAGTTAGTTGAATATTAATCACTTGTTTTGAATTGTTATTTATTAGGTGTATTTGTTCTTCCACTGGTCAAAACATTTAATTGGCTTGATTTTTTAGAATTGTTCATTCATAACTTCCTTCATTAGTCTAATTGTTTTTATTCTCTTATTTACCATTTGATCATGGAAATAGTTGGCACTGTTGAAATTGATTTTTGTTCTGTTAATCTGTACATTTTACCTGTTAGCATATTTTTTTTATCGTATGTTTTTGATAATGGGTTGGTTAGTTGTTTTGTGTTCTCTTTGATTCAACACCTGTATTTCTCACCTTTTTCATGCTATCATCTGTGTCAGATCTCCACTCAATTGGTGGGTTGGTTCCTCTTCTTGGTTACTTAAAGAATTCTCATGCTAATATTCGAGCAAAGGCTGCTGATGTGGTGACCACAATAGTCCAGAATAATCCTCGAAGTCAACAACTTGTTATGGAAGCAAATGGCTTTGAACCTCTTATTTATAATTTTAGTTCAGATCCTGATGTCACTGTTAGAACTAAAGCGCTGGGTGCAATATCTTGTATGTGCTATTATACTTTTGGAGTCATGATATTTTGTTTCCTTGGAATGGAATGGTACTGATATTTCTGTTTTCGAAACAACCTGACAGCACTAATTCGGCACAACAAACCTGGTATAACTGCGTTTCGCTTGGCAAATGGTTATGCAGCCTTGAAAGATGCACTAACCTCTGAAAATGTGCGATTTCAAAGGTAACACAAGCTTTTCTGAGAAGTTTACAATTGTTGCTTTGTCATTCCCTTGGATGGTTATTCCTCATTATTTTTGGTACTGTAGTTTAATTCACAACGTGTTCTTTAATTCACAACGTGTTTACAACCTTATTAATTAGTCTATTAAACTCTATTATTAAATACCTGTTATAGTTTAACTTTTGTGGCTGAATTCAAACTATCTTTCAGGAAAGCTCTGAACTTGATCCATTACCTGTTGCATGAAAATAATTCAGATTGCAACATCGTGAACGAGCTTGGATTTCCTCGAATGTTCATGCACCTTGCCTCAAGTGAAGATTCGGATGTCAGAGAAGCTGCCCTTCGGAGTCTTCTCGAGCTTGCTCATAATACAAAAGACCACACTGAGGAACACAGTGAGAAAATGAAGCAACTTCTTCAAGAAAGAATAAACAATATCAGTTTAATGTCTGATGAGGACCTTGGTGCAGTGAGGGAGGAGAGACAGCTTCTGGACTCCCTGTGGAGCTCTTGCTTCAACGAGCCATCTTCTCTTCGTGAGAAAGGTCTGCTTGTGCTTCCTGGGGAAGACACGCCCCCTCCAGATGTTGCTAGCAAATATTTTGAGTCTCCTCTTCGATCTTCCACTGTGAATCCATCATCTTCCCATAATGACTCAAACAATGAAAAGAAAGCGACCCCTTTGCTTCTAGGGTCAAGTCCTTTATCTGCAGACAGTAACAATCCAGTTAGCTCCAATAGAGAAGCAGATGATAGATCTCAGACAAATGCTAGATGAAATGAAAGCTTAAATGTTTGTTTGTTCTGTTTTCATTGTAATTTTCTTTGACATACAATAGTAATTTCTTTCTTTAACAGACTATGTTTCATTTTTATCCTACCTTTCTCACCTTGGATTGGTCTTCCATAATTTGATCTGAAAGTGTTTTAGGTTGATCTTTTCTTATTTCAAAATCAGTTTTATGAACAATTTTTCTTTTGGGATCTTCTTTCTTGTTTGCTGTGCTAACTTTGTTCCATGTGACATTTTCTTGTTTCTTAACTCATTTTTCAGTTTCTGTATTGTTTATGGATAGGGTTTCTAGGTTTGTTTGGTAACATAGTGTTATTAGGTGTAAAATCAAGTTTTATGAAGTTATAAAGTTGATTTTTTGAGTTGTTTACTTTTATTGATTTGGTTACATTATGAATTCTAAAATTATAGTGTGAACTTGATTGGTGTTGTTAAGAAATTGAATGTAGGTTTTGGTATAAAGTGAATTAATATAAAATTTATTATGTTTATGTCTCTATCTTACGATTTATTATAGTGTTCTATCCTTTATTGTGTGCATTACTTTGAGACAAATAAATTTTACAATTCAAAGATTTAATAAGGTTTCTCATTCTAAATATTTGCGAAAATTTGGTGATAATTCAATTCACATTCTTCTTCAATTCAACTCAACCATCAAAACTAGTAATTGATTTCGAGAACTAGTTTTTGAAATTTATTTAAAATCTGATTTTCTTTCCCAAAATGGCTAAGAAGAATCTTCCTTTAATTGAAAGTGCATTAAGCGACCACCACTAAGTTTAGGAGAGTTAACTTTCAAGTTTAGCTCCAAAATGTTTCCATTATGAATAAGTGGTCAGCTTACATGAAAAGATGGTTTAATAATATTAGAGTTATGTTGCGAAATTGCAAGTTTATAACTCTTCTTCTTTTGCCTCTTTTTAGGTTAGGCATCTTTGTTGATCTTCTCTTCCTGTCCAAGTGATTAAACCTCACTTATCATTCTCCAAAACAACTCACGACACTCCAATCTCCATGATAATTCTTTGAGTTCTTCCTTGGCTTCACTCCTCCATTGTTCCCACCTCAATCTACAAGCCAACCGATGCTAGTTTTTACAACATGAAGAAGGAACTCCATCATGTGTAACATACCTTGACAATCAGTACATGTGATATGAACTAGATTATGCTTTTCAAATATTGCAAGTTATGATTGTTCATCAAAGTTAGTCTAACAAGAGTAATGTCATCATGAGGCGTGTTAAATAGGTTGACATTGCTGGTAAGGCTAATATCAATAATAAATTGCGCGAAATTGCATATCCAGATAAGACATCTTTGTGTGTATTACATCAAAAGGTCAATACAAAAGGTGCTAAAAAGGGTCTTGCTACTAAATTGGCAAGATCAACTAAGTGAATCTCTTCTTATTTTGAACATTTGAATGTCCTACATTCACAACATGATAGTTCTTCAACTATGAAATCTAGCGAGGGATTCATCAAAAACATTCTTGCAACTAAATCAATCAATTTGCTAGATCATTTTCTCGTAAGATTCCATGCATATATATTGATGTTAACGTTGATGAGCATTGTGGTTACCGTGTTATTCTACTCAATTGGGTATGGGAGAGAAGTCATGGGTTATTGTTCGCATGAATTGCTAAGTGAACTTAGTCAGTGACGGTAAGAATATGATGATTTGTTTGGTGGTGATCAACAATATGAATATTTAAAAAACTCACTTCTTATTGTACTTTATTTGGAAAGTAACTTTTATATGAATGAAGTTAATTTTTTTTCTTTTATTTACCAATGTAAATGGATGATAATTCCATATATGGGGATATAATGTTATTGTTGTGTGTTTAACTTTGAAACAATCAGAGACTATTTTTCCTTTAAGGGCTCAACCTCCAAATAATTTCAATCACCATCAAATTATTATAATTGGGGACATTTATGGAAATAATTTTATTTAGGTATACGAGAATTGGGAGTTATAAGCTCAATTTTAACTTATGTTATTAATTAGTATTTGACTTATATTGTTAATTCCTATCGCAAGTTAAGCTGCAAGAAGGTTGTTCAATTCCACCAACAGGTATATTATGGCCTATCCATTGTTATCCAACCACCTAAGCATAATCATCATATTACACTATTCACAAGCAAGTTTTTATGGATAGATAATATCCATTAGACACTATTTGAATTTGAAACTTTGTATTTGAATTTGTAATTGTTGAACAAGATGTTTTGATGCCAACAAATCTGTGTTGAAAGCTTGAAGACCCTGTTACTATGTGTGTGTTGTGTAGTAGTTTTTGACTTGTTAGTTCACACCTTGTATTGATCCAAACTCACTTAACTCTTCATCTCCTTTGAAAGAAATGTTTTTTTAAAAGCTGAGAATTTTTAGTCAGTTGTTTTTCTAGTCAACCAATTGAAAAAGTTGCTTCTCAAAGGTATTGAGGCTAAGGCAAGTTTTTCAACCTGTTGAATTGTCGAAACAACTGGTTGTTTAACACTTAGTGGTTTTCAAAATATTTTGGAATTTTTTTTTCTTTATTTTGTCTTTGTTGTCAAACTAAAACAACCGGTTATTTCAATAAAATAACTGGTTGTTTTTGTGAAAACCTGAACAGAGAATTTATTTCAATCTGTTGTTGTGGAAAACAATATGTTGTTTTTATAACAAAATTCTGTTAAGAGTTTGAAACTGTTTTTAAATGATTCCAATTATTTTTGATTTATGATCTAACAATTTTAACCACTTGCTTAAGCCTATATAAAGGTCGGTTGATGATCTTTTCAAGAACCTAAGAAAGAGAGATTATTAAAAACTTTTAAGAGATCAAGATTTTTGGAGGACTGGGTCTTTTTATACTTTTGTTTTCTACTTTGTAAAGCCCAGGTGTATTTTATTTCTTTCATTTTGAACACTGTAATTCTGAGTGTTTGGTTTAAGGCAATTTCAGAAAAGGATTTTTGAAAATTGTGGTGTTGCCAATGAGTGGTGTATGTTTTTTTAGGGGTTTAAGGTCATCACTCTTTGCGTGTGTTTGTAATCTTGCTTTGGTTACTGAGTGAATTTTTAGTGGTTAGTTGAGGACTGAATGTAGCTCTTAGTTAAAAGTGAACCAATATAAACCTCTTTATGTGAATCTCTCTATCTATTCTCTTTTACACTGTTTTAATAATTATTCTTTCTCTGCTAGTATAAACAACCTGTTGTTTCAAGAAAACAACCGGTTAAATTTCTGTAAAGAACATTAAAACTGAACTTTTGTCCAATTGAATAGAAAATCAATTGGTTGATTTTTCAGAACTTTTCATTCTACTTCCAAAATTTGCGAAAATGTTATGAAAACAATTCACCCCCCTCTTGTTTAGGCCATTAATTCTAACAATTAGCATCAGGAGTTGAGTTCTTGAAAGTTACTCAAGTTTCGATCCTAAAACATTTTTGAAAATGGCTGGCAAAACTAACCTTTGGAGAGGGTGTTTCTATAAACAAACCACCTTTGTTTTGTGGACTGAACTACCAATTTTGGAAAGTAAGAATGTAAATTTTTGTTGAATCAATTCATAAAGGAATTTGGGATGCTACCACAATAGCCCTTTTGTACCTAAGCTTGAAAAAGATGATGTTTCTATTAAAAAAACCTTGGTCCCAATGGACTGAATATGCTTGCATTATCAAGAACATTATAACTTATGTCTTAAATTCATATGATTTTTTTAGGGTCTCACAATGTGGATCTGTAAAGGAGATGTGGGACATCCTTGAAGTAACCCAAGAATGTACAACAAATGTGAAGTAGGCAAGGAAGCATGCCTTGATCCAAGAGTATGAAATGTTTAGGATGTTGAAAGGGGAAACCATTTCAGATGTGCAGGAGAGATTTACTCACATAGTAAATCACCTCATTAGCCTTGTAAAAATCTTTGAAAGGGAGGAGCTGAACATCAAGATCCTCAAATGCTTGGATAGATCTTAGCAACCAAAGGTCACTGCTATTTCAGAATCCAAGGATTTGACTACATTGACCACTGCCTCATTGTTTGAAAAACTAAGAGAGCATGAGCTTGAGATGAATCGACTTAATGACCAAGAAAATGAAGAAAAGCATGTGAAGAGCATTGCTTTAAAAGCTGTTGGTCAAAAGGATGATCAAGACCCAAGTGAGTGCAGTGATAGTGAGACTCTCAACTTGCTCACAAGGAAATTTGTCAAGTTCTTGAAGAAGAACATCCGGGACAAGAATTAGCCATCAAACAAGCATAATAAAAAGAAAGTTAATGAATTTAATTCTATGAACTATACTTGTGTTGGATATGGTAAACAGTGACACATCAAGGTTGAATGTCCAAACAATGAGAGCAAAGAGAAAGGGGTTAACAACAAGTTTTAAAAGAGAGGTAAAGTAAGAAGAGCCTACATAACTTGTCAAGACAATGATGACTCATCCTCAAGTTCATCATCAAAGGAAGTTGAAGAAGTAAATATGTGTTTGATAAAAAAAAAGATTTAGAAATCAGCAGTGTAAGTTCTAACACTTCTGTGAATTTTGAAAACTATAATCAACTTCTTGATGCCTTCAAAGAAACTCATGAGGAAGCTAACAGGCTGGCCCTATTGAATAACCGGTTGAAAGGGTTAAACAACTGGTTGGAAAATAGAGTCAAGACCTTAGAAGAAGAGTTAAGTCATTCAAAAATTGATTTTGAAAACCTGGAAATGGTTTACCAAAACTTTTCTTATGAGTGCGTTGATTTAAGCTTTCCGGAAAATTGTGAATCCCTTCAAAAGAAAGTTCACTATCTTTTAAAAATTGTGGACAAGTTTTCCAAAGGCCAATTAAATCTTGAAACTGTTCTTGTTTCTCAAAATTGTGTTTTTGGCAAGGTTGGGCTAGGGTTTAATCCAAACAGCAAGTATGGACCCATAATGAAATTGCAGAAAGTAGGGCGAAATTTCACAAATATTGGAAGAGGATATAGCCTTGATTTGCACATTTTTTTTGAAAAATTCTCCCAATATAATTTTTTGTTGAAATTCCACGTAAGAATCTCGATTGAATTTGGGACAAAACACGATAAATTTCAGGTCAAATGGATGAGTATTCACCTAGGAAAAAAATCATACAGTTTCACACAGACGAACCTCTCTTTCAGCCCTGACAATGATGAATAAAACATTTATTGCAAATCTTGTGATACGAATTTCATGCTCAAATCTCAACCAAAATTCAATACACACAATAACGTGTCTGGTAAAAATTTCACACCAAAAGCCCCAAGGAATTAGGCGTAGTAAGTCCCACATCGAGAGTGAACACAACTGGTTTTCCGAAAACAAAACATCCTGGCTTTTCATCCCTATATCTCCTTTTTATGATATGTTTATGGACACGCCTCCTTAGCTGGGTGCAAACAGCATATGAAAAATATTTTTGGAATTTTTGAATGCAGTATGGACCCATAATGAAATTGCAGAAAGTAGGGCGAAATTTCACAAATTTTGGTAAATGATAGCCTTGGTTTGTACAAATTTTCTGAAAAATTCTCCCGATATAATTTTTTTATTAAAATTCCACGTAAGAATCTCGACTGAATTTGGAACCAAACGCAACAAATTTCAGGTCAAACAAATGAGTATTCACCTAGGAAAAAAATCAAACAGTTTCACACACAAACGAACCTCTCTTTCTGCCCCTGACATTGATGATTAAAACATTTATTGAGAATCTTATGGGACAAATTTGGGGCTTAAATCTCACCCAAAACTCAATACAAAGAATGACGAGTGTTTGGTAAAAATTTCACACCAAAAGAATCAAGGAATTAGGCGTACTATGTCCCACACTGAGAGTGAACAAAATTGGTTTTCCGAAAACAATACATCTTGGCTTTTCTTCCCTACATCTCCTTTTTATGATTTTTTTATGGACGTGCCTCCTTAGCTGGGTGCAAAAAACATATGAAATTATTTTTGTGAATATTTTTGGATTTTTCAATGTAGTATGGACCCATAATAAAATTGCAGAAAGTAGGCGAAATTTCACAAATTTTGGTAGAGGATAGCCTTGGTTTGCACAACTTTTCTGAAAAATTCTCCCAATATAATGTTTTGTTGAAATTCTACGTAAGAATCTCGACTGAATTTGGGACAAAACGCGACAAATTTCAGGTCAAATGGATGATTATTCACCTAAGACAAAAATCAAACAATTTCACACACAAATGACCTCTCTTTCAGCCTTGGCAGTGATGATTAAATCATTTATTGAAAATCTAGTGGAACAAATTTGGGACTCATGTCTTATCCAAAACTCACAATGACGAGTGTCTGGTAAATATTTCACACCAAAACACCCAAGGAGTAAGGCGTAGTAAATCCTAGACCGAGTGTGAAAGAAACTGGTTTTGCAAAACAAATGGTCCTGAATTTCTTCCCTATATTTTCTTTTTATGATTTGTTTATGGACGTGCCTCCCTAGCTGGGTGTAAACAACATATCAAAGTACTTGTGTGATTATTTTTTGATTTCTTCAATGATGTCTGGACCCAAAATAAAATTGTAGAAAGTAGGGCAAAATATCCCATATTTTGGTAGAGCATAGCCTTGGTTTGCACAAATTTCTGAAAAATTCTCTCGAAATAGTTTTTTCCTGAAATTCCACGTAAGAATCTCCACTGAATTTGGGACAAAACGAGACAAATTTCAGGTCAAACGGATGAGTATTCACCCATGAAAAAAATTAATCAGTTTCACACACAAAAGAACCTTCCCTTCAGCCCCGGCAGTGATGCATAAAATTTTTATTCCCGAACTTGTGGGACGAATTTGAGGCTCAAATATCAACCAAAACTCAATAGACACAGTGGCGAATGTCTGGTAAAAACTTTAGACCAAAATACCCAAGGAGTAAGGCGTAGTAAGTCCCAGACCGAGAGTGAACAAAACTGGTTTTTCGAAAACAAATCGTCATGGCTTTTCTTCCCCGTATCTTCTTTTTGTGATTTGTTTATGGACGTGCCTCCTTACCTGGGTGCAAAAAACATATGAAAGTACTTATGTGAAATTTTTCAGCGCAATACACACCCAGAATAAAATTGCACAAAGTAGGGCGAAATTCCACAAGTTTTGGTAGAGGATAACCTTCGTTTGCACAAAATTTATGAAAAATTCTCGCGAAATAGTTTTTTACAGAAATTCCACGTAAGAATCTCCACTGAATTTGGGACAGTACGCAAAAAATTTCAGGTCAAACGGATGAGTATTCACCCACGAAAAAAATCAAACAATTTCACACATAAAAGAACCTTCCTCTCAGCTCTGGCAGTGATATATAAAAAAATTATTGCCGATCTTGTGGGATAATATGGGGTTCAAATCTCAGCCAAAACTCAAGACACAGTGATGAAAGTCTGGTAAAAATTTTAGACCAAAATTCCCAAGGATTAAGGCGTAGTAAGTCCCAGACCCAGAGTGATCAAAACTGGTTTTCCGAAAACAAAAAGTCCTGGCTTTTCTTCCCCGTATAATCTTTTTGTGTTTTGTTTATGGACGTGCCTCCTTACCTGGGTGCAAACCACATATGAAAGTACTTGTGTAAATTTTTTCAGCGCAATACGGACCCATTATAAAATTGCAGAAAGCAGGGCGAAATTCTACATGTTTTGGTAGAGGATAAGCCTTGGTTTGCACAAAATTTCTGAAAAAAGCTCCCGAAATAGTTTTTCCTGAAATTCCACGTAAGAATCTCCATTGAATTTTGGACATAACGCGACAAATTTAAGGTCAAACGGATGAGTATTCACCTATGAAAAAAATCAAACAGTTTCACACACAAAAAAACCTTCCTTTCAGCCCTGGCAGTGATGAATAAAAAATTTATTGTTGATCGTGTGGGACGAATCTCGGACTCAAACCTTAGTAAAAACTCAATAGACACATTGACGAATGTCTAGTAAAAATTTCAGACCAAAATACCCAAGGATTAAGGCGTAGTAAGTCCCAGACCGAGAGTGATCAAAACTGGTTTTCCGAAAACAAACTGTCCTGGCTTTTCTTCCCCATATCTTCTTTTTGTGATTTTTTTATGGACGTGCCTCCTTACCTGGGTGCAAACAACATATGAAAGTACTTGTGTGAATTTTTCAGTGCAATACGCACCCAGAATAAAATTGCAGAAAGTAGGGCGAAATTCCACAAGTTTTGGTAGAGGATAGCCTTGGTTTGCACAATATTTATGAAAAATTCCCCCGAAATAGTTTTTTACTGAAATTCCATGTAAGAATCTCCACTGAATTTGGGAGAAAACGCGACAAATTTCAGGTCAAACGGATGAGTATTCACCCACGAAAAATATCAAACAGTTTTACACACAAAAGAACCTTCCTTTCAGCTCTGGCAGCGATGAATAAAAAATTTATTGCCGATCTTGTGGGACGAATCTGGGGCTCAAATCTCAGAAAAAATTCAATAGACAAGTGACGAATGTCTGGTAAAAATTTCAGACCAAAATACCCAAGGAGTAAGGCGTAGTATCTCCCAGACCGAGAGTGAACAAAAGTGGTTTTCCGAAAACAAAACGTCCTTGATTTTCTTTCCCGTATCTTCTTTTTGCGATTTGTTTATGGACGTGCCTCCATACCTGGGTGCAAAAAACATATGAAAGTACTTGTGTGAATCTTTTTAGCACAATACGGACCCAGAATAAAATTGCAGAAAGTAGGGCGAAATTCCACAAGTTTTGGTAAAGGATATAGCCTTGGTTTGCACAAAGTTTCTGAAAAATTCTGCCGAAATAGTTTTTTCCTGAAATTCCACGTAAGAATCTGCACTGAATTTGGGATAAAACGCGACAAATTTCAGGTCAAACGGATGAGTATTCAACGACGAAAAAAATCAATCAGTTTCACACACAAAAGAACCTTTCTTTCAACCCTGGCTGTGATGAATAAAAAATTTATTGCCGATCTTGTGGGACGAATCTGGGGATGAAATATCAGCCAAAACACAATAGACACAGTGACGAATGTCTGGTAAAAATTTCAGACCAAAATACTCAAGGAGTAAGGCGTAGTAAGTCACAGACCGAGAGTGAGCAAAACTGGTTTTCCGAAAACAAAACGTCCTGGCATTTCTTCCCCATATCTTATTTTTGTGATTTTTTTATGGACGTGCCTCCTTACCTGGGTGCAAACAACATATGAAAGTACTTGTGTGAATTTTTCAGCGCAATACGGACCCAGAATAAAATTGAAGAAAGTAGTGCGAAATTCCACAAGTTTTGGTAGAGGATAGCCTTGGTTTGCACAAAATTTCTGAAAAATTCTCCCGAAATAGTTTTTTCCTGAAATTCCACGTATGAATCTCCACTGAATTTGAGACAAAACGCGACAAATTTCAGGTCAAACGGATGAGTATTCACCCACGAAAAAAATCAAACAGTTTCACACACAAAAGAACCTTTCTTTCAGCCCTGGCAGTGATGAATAAAAAATTTATTACCGATCCTGTGGGACGAATCTGGGGCTAAAATCTCAGTCAAAACTCAATATACACAATGAGGAATGTCTGGTAAAAATTGTAGACCAAAATACCCTTGGAGTAAGGCGTAGTAAGTCCTAGACCGAGAATGAACAAAACTGGTTTTCCGAAAACAAAGCGTCCTTGCTTTTCTTCCCCGTATCTTCTTTTTGTGATTTTTTTATGGACGTGCCTCTTTACCTGGGTGCACACAACATATGAAAGTACTTGTGTGAATTTTTTCAGTCCAATACTGACCCAGAATAAAATTGCAGAAAGTAGGGCGAAATTCCACAAGTTTTGGTACAAGATAGCCTTGGTTTGCAAAAAAGTTCTGAAAAATTCTCCCGAAATAAATTTTTTCCTGAATATTCACCCACAAAAAAATAAAACAGTTTCACACACAAGGAACCTTCCTTTCAGCCCTGGTAATGATGAATAAAAAATTTATTGTCGATCTTGTGGGATGAATTTGGGGGCAAATCTCACCCACAACTCAATAGACACAGTGACAAATGTCTGGTAAAAATTTCACACTAAAATACCCAAGCAGTAAGGCGTAGTAAGTCCCACACCGAGAATGAACAAAACTGGTTTTCCGAAAACAAAGCGTCCTAGCTTTTCTTCCCAATATCTTCTTTTTGTGATTTGTTTATGGCGTACCTCCTTACCTGGGTGCAAACAACATATGAAAGTACTTGTGTGCATTTTTTCAGCGCAATACGGACCAAGAATAAAATTGCAGAAAGTAGGGCGAAATTCCACCACTTTTAGTAGAGGATAGCCTAGTTTGCACAAAATTTCTGAAAAATTCTCCTGAAATAATTTTTTTTTTAAATTCCACGTAAGAATTTCAACTGAGTTTAGACAAAACACAATAAATTTCAGGTGAAACGAATGAGTATTCACCCACGAAAGAAATCAAACAATTTCGCACACAAAAGAACCTTCCTTTCAACCCTAGCAGTGGTGAATAAAAAATTTATTGTCGATCTTGTGGGATGAATCTGGGGCTCAAATCTCACCAAAAATCAAAACATACAGTGACGAATGTTTGGTAAAAATTTTAGACTAAAATACACAAGGAGTAAAGCGTAGTAAGTCCCAGACCGAGAGTGAACAAAACTTGTTTTCCGAAAACAAAACGTCATGGCTTTTCTTCCCCGTATCTTCTTTTTGTGATTTCTTTATGGACGTGCCTCTTTACCTGGGTGCAAACAACATATGAAAGTACTTGTGTGAATTTTTTCAGCGCAATACGGACCCAAATAAAATTACAGAAAGTAAGGCGAAGTTCCACAAATTTTGGTAGAGGATAGCCTAGTTTGCACAAAATTTATGAAAAATTCTCCCGAAATAGTTTTTTTTTTAAAATTTCACGTAAGAATCTCAATAGAGTTTAGACAAAACACAATAAATTTCAGGTCAAACGGATGAGTATTCACCCACGAAAAAAATCAAACAATTTCGCACACAAAAGAACCTTCCTTTCAACCCTGGCAGTGATGAATAAAAAATTTATTGCCGATCTTGTAGGACGAATCTAGGGATCAAATATCAGCCAAAACTCAATAGTCACAGTGAAGAATGTCTGCTAAAAATTTCACACCAAAATACCCAAGGAGTAAGGCGTAGTAATTCCCAGACCGAGAGTGAACAAAACTAGTTTTCTGAAAACAAAGCGTCCTTGCCTTTCTTCCCCGTATCCTCTTTTTGTGATTTATTTATGGACGTGCCCCCTTATTTGAGTGCAAACAACGTATGAAAGTACTTGTGTGATAATTTTTTGAATTTTTCAATGCAGTATGGACCCAGAATGAAATTGCAGAAAGTAGGGCGAAATTTCACAAATTTTCGTAGAGGATAGCCTTGGTTTGCATAAATTTTCAGAAAAATTGTGCCAAAATAATTTTTTGTTCAAGTTCCACTTAAGAATCTTGACTTAATTTGGGACAAAACATGACAAATTTCAGGTCAAACGGATGAGTATTCACCGAAAAAAAAAATCAAACAGTTTCACACACAAACGAACATTTCTTTTAGTTCTGGCAGTGATGAGTAAAACATTTATTGCAAATCTTGTTGGACAAATTTGGTGCTCAAATCTCAGCCAAAACTCAATACACACAATGACAAGTGTCTGGTAAAAATTTCACATCAAAAGTCTTGAGGAATAAGACGTAGTAAGTCCAAAACCAAGAGTGAACAAAACTTGTTTTCCGAAAAAAAAATGTCTTGGCTTTTCTTTCCTATATGTCCTTTTTGTGATTTTTTTAGTTGACGTGCCCTGTTATCTGGGTGCAAACAACATATGAAAGTATTTGTGTGATAGTTTTAGGAATTTTTCAATGTAGTGTGGACCCAGAATGAAATTGCAGAAAGTATGGCGAAATTTCTCAAATTTTGGTAGAGGATTGATAACCTTGGTTTGCACAAATTTTCTTAAAAATCTCCTAAAATAATTTTTTTGTTGAAATTCCACGAAAGAATCTCGACTTAATTTGGGACAAAACACGACAAATTTTAGGTCAAACGAATGAGTACTCACCTACGAAAAAAATTAAACTGTTTCACACACAAACGAACCTCTCTTTTCGTCATAACAGTGATGAATAAAATATTTATTGAAAATCTTGTGGGACGAGTGTCTGGTAAAAATTTCACACCAAAAGACCCAAGAAATAAGGCGTAGATAGTCCCAGACTGAGAGTGAAGAAAACTTGTTTTCCAAAAACAAAACGTCCTTGATTTTCTTACCTATATCTCCTTTTTGTGATTTGTTTATGCACGTGCCCCCTTATCTGGGTGCAAACAATATATGAAAGTACTTGTGTGATAATTTTTTGAATTTTTCAATGAAGTGTGGACCCAGAATGAAATTGCAAAAAGTAAGGAGAAATTTTAGAAATTTTGGTAGAGGATAGCCTTGGTTTGCACAATTTTTTTGAAAAATTCTCCCGAAATTTTTATTTTGTTCAAATTCCACGTAAGAATCTCAACTTAATTTGAGACAACATATGAAAGTACTTGTGTGATAATTTTTGGATTTTTTCAATGCAGTATGGATCCATATGAAATTGCATAAAGTAGGGCGAAATTTCACAAATTTTAGTAAAGGATAGCCTTGGTTTGCACAAATTTTCTGAAAAATTAACCCGAAATATTTTTTTTTTCAAATTCCATGCAAGAGCTCGACTTGATTTGGGGAAAAACGTGACAAATTTCAGGTCAAACAGATGAGTATTCACCTAGGAAAAAAACTAAAATAGTTTTACACACAAACGAACCTCTCTTTCAGTTCTAGCAGTGTTGAATAAAACACTTATTGCAAATCTTGTGGGACGAATTTGGTGCTCAAATCTCATCCAAAACTCAATACACACAATGTCGAGTGTCTGGTAAAAATTGCACACCAAAAGACCCAACGAATAAGGTGTAGTAAGTCTCAGACCGAGAGTGAACAAAACTGGTTTTCCAAAAACAAAATGTCCTACCTTTTCTTCCCTGTATCTCCTTTTTTTTATTTGTTTATGGACCTGTCTCCTTAGCTGGGTGCAAACAACATATGAAAGTACTTGTGTGATATTTTTTGGATTTTTTCAATGCAGTATGGACCAATAGTGAAATTGCAGAAAGTAAGGCGAAATTTCACAAATTTTGGTAGAGGCTAGCCTTGGTTTGCACAAATTTTTTGAAAAATTCTCCCAAAATAATTTTTTGTTGAAATTCCACGTAAGAATCTCGACTTAATTTTGGACAAAACTCTTCATCTCTTTTGAAATAAATTTTTTCTTTAAAGCTGAGAAATTTTAGTTAGTTGTTTTCTTAATCAACCAGTCGAAAAAACTGTTACTCAAAGGTATTGAGGCTAAGGCAAGTTTTTCAACATGTCGAATTGTCGAAACAACTGGTTGTTTGACACTTAATGGTTTTCAAAAAAATTTGGAAAAGATTTTCTTTATTTTTTCTTTGTTGTCAAACTGAAACAACTGGTTATTTCAATAAAACAAGTGGTTGTTTTTGTGAAAACCTTAACAGAGAATTTATTTCAATTTGTTATTTTTGTAACAAAATTTTGTTAAGAGTTTGAAACTATTTTTAAATGATTCCAACTACTTTTTATTTATGATCTAACAGTTTTAACCACTTGTTTAAGTCTATATAATGGTTGGTTGATGATCTTTTCAAGAACCTAAGAAAGAGATTATTAAAAACGTTTTTCAAGAGATCAAAAGTTTTGGATCATCACTTGTGTGTGGAATAGGACTGGGTGTTTGTATACTTCTATTCTTCTACTTTGTAAAGCCCAAGTGTATTCTATTTCTTTCACTTTGAACACTATAATTTCAAAACTTTTCACTCTAATTCCAAATTTTGCGAAAATCTTGTGAAAACAATTCATCTCCCCTCTTGTTTAGGCCACTAATTCTAACAGTAATCATAGAATATGTAAACATTAAAATCAATAATGATTTAGTCCATTGTTGTTCGTACGAAGTCATTTCATTTTCATTAAATACACATGGTCTATATTCTCCCTTGTTAGACTATTAATAGAAGGTCTAGATGGTCTACTAGGGTACCATCTAGACCTTGTACAAAAGGTTGTCCAAGGGATTGTCCAAGCAATCTAAACCTTTTATAGAGGGTCTCCAATAAGACAGTCTAGACCCTGTATACAAGGCCCTCTCTTATGGTCTACTAGAGGATCTTGTATACAAGGTCTAGACAATCTCACATTGGACCATCTAGGCAGTTTAGACCATGTTTAGAGGACTGTGTATAGAAGGTGTAAACGATCTAAATGAAATCAAAATAGATAAGTACATAAATGTCCTATCCACTACAATTAATGACTCTTATGTGGATGCATATACACAACCCTTTCTCTAATTGCTCATTGGAATAACATGAGGGTTGTTTGTGTCCCTTCCCACACAAACATACCCTTCACTACGTGACCTTCGTCTACCATAAGTTGCAATGTCTATGCAATTCAACCCTACAACCATAAAAGGATATCTATTAAAGTAAAATCAACATATTCTATGTAAATAAAATATGAAGAGTTCATAGCACAACAAGATGTTCAATCTGAGTCTCATCAACCGACACAAGACCTCCTCCATGTGCATTTGCATTTAGGGGTATCACCCCATAACGGTTGATGACTATTTTACGGCAAGTGTACCGTGTCAGAAGTAATAAATTTGTCCCTAAGGACGGATATTGAACCCACAAGGAACATTTGAATTCTCAAGTATAGTATTCACTATATAGAAAACAATAAGTAAAAGTTTGTTGGATATTTGTTATGTATGAGATTGCAAGAATGTAAATAAAGTATAGTAAAAAGTTGTTTGATTCAATTGGGAAATTGGGATTGGGGTTAATCCTTCTCACTCTTTGTATTTTAAAAAACATGTAATATTCTATCTTTTATTGATATTGATGCCCATATAAAATTCATTTATATCGATTCCTCGAATATAAAATTATTAAGATAGTCTTCTAAATATCGATTTCCCGCATATTTATAAAAAATCCTTATCGTTACGAGCAAATGTTGATAGCAATTAACATTTCAAATTTAATCCTAGCATTCAAATATGTTAAGCATTATCATTTAGGTCAGATGCTTATAAGTACTTTTTAGTCAAATCTAAGGATCAAAATCATGATAAAACAAGCGTTAAGAAAAAAATGTCAATACCGATCATCAATCAAGAACAAAATATTATGTTTAAATATCACCTCAATACATAAGAGTTTGAACAAATTACTCCTAATCCCAAAGGGTAGAATTAGCCACTCATGTTGGCCATTACAAGCATGGAAAGCAAGAAAAGAAGATTTAGGATGTTTCTCCTTAACGACTGCCTCCTCTAGGGTTTTCTATCTCCTTCCATTCTCCCAATGATGTCTAGGCTTATGCCTCACGCCTCGTATTTAACCTAATTGGGCTTGGGCTAAGTGACTCCTGGTTTAGGCGAGCTACAACTTGCTTAGGCGAGTTGGACGAGAAGAAAAACCCAACTTCTCTAGAGTGATCTTGCTTGGGCGAGATTGTGCTTGCTTGAGCGAGTTTTGAGCGTTTCAACTTTTCCTTTTTATCTTTTAGCCCTTTCATTTCCATTTTCTCCTAGAATCTTGAAATTAACCAAAATTTGGGAATAAACCATTCTTATTCATATTATAATCACAAAATATGTAAAAAGGTTTAAATTCATAAATTAGGGGTTAAATTATAGTTATTTTATCAATAAATATTTATAAGTGTTTGTCTTCTTATATGAAATATTACTGAAATATGACATTTATCAACAGTCATTCTCAACCATTTGGATGATACATGGATGTGATATAGATCAAAACCACTCCACGTATCTTGGCACGCAAGCTCCGGTGCGAAGTCCACATCTTGGACGACATAATCATTAAAATGCAACATCACCGACCGACGAATTGTCATATATGACGACAAATGGATTTCGAGGGATAGTCTGTACATATTCATACTAATGGAGGACACGTTTAGGCAAGTGCATCTGTCTGCAGGTGCCTAACCAAATGTACCTTGAAAATAACAATATTCATTCAAATGACCTTTTATATGCTCATTGTAGGAGGTAAAGCACACTCTAGCTAATTCAATGTATCTAAATGCAACCAAACAACTACAAGTGATGACAATATGCCAACATCATACCACATGCACGGGGTCATCCTTACCATACTCATTTCGCACACGTCTGACGCCTATGGACGAGAAATACTCATATATCTAGGCTTGCAACAAGGTCACATACCCAACTAGTTGCTTGGTATTTTTGTAGCTAGCATCTCTCAATTACTCGTACATGTGGGTTAAAATAGCTACCGCCCACACATATCCCCCAAGTAGGAACCATTCATTGAAGTACCATTCTTATTGGTAAAGATGGTGCAACCAACAAGGTGGAGCAAATACGCTCTCGTAGCAACTATCCATAGCCTTTTGGCACATGTATTCTCATACACCTCTCTCAACCAACTCAGTCGCACAGGACCACGCTAACAATGCCTTGTCTTTGTAGTTGCAGCTCCTCTGTCAACACGGAGTGACTCTACCAACAACTTTGTCGCCCTAATTGCTTCTAAGGTCAGGTAGGTGCACAATTGCCCGACAGTGGAAAGATGCAACAAATATGACACATCATCTAATGTGATAGTCATCTCCCTAATAGACAGATGAAATGCATGTGTATCTGCATGCCACCTCTGTACAAATGTACAAAACAATCCTTTGTCTTTCATATCATAGCTAGCACCAATAAGACCTCCTAAGCCCGACAATTGTACTACAACATTATGCACTCATATGGTGCTCCCAACTTACTCATCTTTCTCCTATGAAAAACCAATTTAAGTTCAATATGGTTCTACAATAACTAATGAATACCATTTCAGATTTGCAGTCTGATAAATGACACACTAAATTCCCCTATCGTATAACAATATCATTACTTACCATACCATTCCATAACTACATTCACACATGGTCCTCATAACTAACCTACAATTATACACTAGTGTTCCAGGATAGCCTTCATCCTCCACATGTGGTTCCTCGTGTTGAACATTTCATATCACTGTCTGCAATATTATACATCAATACAATTAATACATAACACCATAAACCACTCAAATACAAAAGTGCTTTAAAAAAACACCTTTCTGAATTATGCTTTTCGGAACAACATTCTGGAATAGCCTTTCCATAACATAAGTCCAAAATATAAAATCTGAAAATATAATTTGGAAAGGCTATTCGAGAAAGTTGTAAAAAAACATAATCTAAATGAAATACCAAATCCAATTATACAATATGACTTCCACCTCTCAACTTTTATTCCGGATTTCATTTTTCACAATTGTTCCAAAATGGAATTTTTGGAAGGGAAAAAAACTCAAAAAGCTCACCTCTCTTCTCCTCAAAACAGTGTGACTAAACACCAAAAACCACTAAAAAAACAAATAGCTAAACCACTCACAATTTCCTCGAACCACTCAAAATAGGAAAAAGCAAACACAATAATTGCCAAAAAAGCAACCCCAATCATGTAGAGGAAGAAGAGTCAAAACCTAGATCTATTTAAAACTTAATAAGAACATTTTTGTCTTAAATCCTTTCGATTATTTGTGTCAAATTGTCAATAACCTCTTTTTGAACACATCTCTTCCAAATTCTTTTTACTGTTTCTTGGGTTCATCCATATAGTGGTTTCAATATATTATGTTCGCCATAACAACTAGCTATATTTTTAAAGTAATATATTAATTTTATAAATAGTTAAAAATGATTTTATCGAATATAAAGTACACAATTATATAAATATAAATTAAAAATTTATATGAAATTTGAAGCGAAATAATTTGTAAATTAAATCAGTAGAAAACTAACTACTCATGAATTTTGTGTAAAAACTTCTTTGCATTTTAAATTCACAAGTTCCCTGAAATATACATTCAAATCTTAAATCAACACAAAAGACGCTTGCAAATTTTCTAATGAATAGTTCAAACAAAAAACGATAACCACTGTTTTAAAATAAATAAAGCAATCAGAATTACGTACGACAGGTTTATTGGATAACTTTTTCAAACATATTTTATATATTTAAACATGTTTAAGCATCTTTGACTTTTCATCTTCTGTGTTTCAGGATGAACATGATTTCTATTATCTGTTTCAATTTTCACATTATTTTTGTGATTGTTCTTGCAATTTTCGTACACATATCATCTCAGCTTGGTTCAAAGGTAGAAGTGCTTCCTGGGTTTGAAGGGCCTCTTCCTTTTGAACTCGAAACAGGGTAAGCAAAACCACTTTCCCCTTTTCTGATTTCAACCGTATTCAATGATTCAATGGATCTTAGTTTGATAGACATAAATGAAGAACAGGTATGTAGGATTGGGAGAAACAGATGATGACAAGCAAGTGTTTTACTACTTTATCAAGTCAGAGAATGATCCTGCAAAAGATCCTCTTATGCTTTGGCTCACTGGAGGCCCTGGTTGCTCTTCATTTTCTGGGCTTGCTTTTCAAATTGGTAATTCTTAGATGAAAACTTTCTATGTTAGACACTAGATTTGGATTTCGCACCACACAATTTTACTGATTTTGAAGTTTGAAAGAATTTATCAAGATAGATTATATGGATTTATTCTGAGGAAGAATTTCTTGAACGAGAGATTACATAGAAATAGAGTAATATTTAGAGGGGTGTAATAGATGTATTGGAAGTATTCGCTTTGGTACAATTAAAGGCATGGGCTTGGGTTACTTCCAAGTCGCAGGATGCAATTTTTTCCTTTTCTGATTGGTGTGTTGATCCTTTGGTCTGTATGGAGATGATGTTTTGATGGTTTGTTTGGGTATAAGAGTGAGGGTTGTAGGCAGTTCTTTTCGGATTTTTTTAAGTTTTTAGGAGTTGGCAGGGTGTGTGTTGTGGAAAAGGTTAAAAGATTATGTGTTTTGTATAAGGGTTGGGTCACCCTAAAATGACTCAGATTTATTCATTGTTTATTACTGATAAAAAAAATGATAAGAACATGAGATGTATGCTAGTTTTAACACAGAATTTTTCGAAAATAGAATCAAGTAAAGTATATGGAGATTTTTGGCATAAGTAATATGAAACATGAAATTTAAATTTTAAACGAAGGAAGAGTGATGTTTAATATGATGGTGATGGGATGATTCAAATCTAAATTTTTATTTAAAGTTTAAAGAATCAATCACTAACTTACCCTATTTATTTATATACCCTATTTATTTATATATTTATATTTTTAAGTAGTGTGTTACAGTGTTTTTCATTATTATTTTCCATTTTTATAGCAGTGATTATTATTAAACCCATTGTTACCATGCAACATTTTTAGTCTCTAATCTCTTATTCAAAAACTAATTTCACTAAACAAATTGAATGTAAATAGGTCCATTTGGATTCAAGAGTGAGGAGTATGATGGGAGAGTGCCAAATTTGTTCTTGAGGCCACAGTCATGGACCAAGGTATACATTTCATAATGCATCCTCAACAACTCTTCCTTTGTTTCATCTTACAATGTTACTTCCAATTTCATAACATTAATAATCTTAACTTATCATAGGCACTGATACTTGGTCTTCTTACATGATTCTTTTGAATATGTTATGTCATGCTACTAATTCTTTGTAATGTTTTTTTTGACAGGTATGTAGCATTGTTTTTGTAGATTTGCCTTTTGGAACAGGCTTCTCGTATACAACAAATGTCACTGCTTATAGGAAGGACTGGAAGTTAGTTCACCATACCCATCAATTTCTTAGGAAGGTACACTCATTTTGCATGTTATAAAAATTAAGTTCATAGTTAAATTTTAGTAGTTAATTAAATATTAAAAATTATTTTAAATATTAACTTTTTAAAACTTTTAAAATAATATTTAATTTAATCAATATAATAATTAATTATTTTATTTTTAAAATTAGTTTTTTTTTAATAATTTCCTTGTAGTGCTATAATCTCTACTAACAACTAACACTACAAGAAAATCGTGAAATAGAAACTAATTTTAGAGACAAAAAATAATTAGTTGTTATAGTAACTAAATTAGAGATTATTTTTAGAGACTAAAAAAAATTTGGTTTCTAAATTAGTTTATATTATTGTTAAATGGTTTCTAAATTGGTATCTAATTAGCTACCAAGGTTTTTGCTATCAAATTTAGAATCTAAATAATTGGTAGTTAAAATCCTAGCAATTAATTAGATACCAATTTAAAAATTATTTAAAAATAATATATACTAATTTAAAAATCAAAAATTTTTTAGTCTTTAAAATGGTCTCTAATTTAGTAACTATAGCAACTAATTATTTTGTGTAAAGTGTAAGTTTTCCTTTTTTTCCTTTCTAGTTTTCCCTTTTCCTAAGCCTTTTGAAAACATGGTGTTTTGATCATTCTTTTATTAAACTGCAATCCTGGTATGGTCATCTTTGTAGTGGCTGATTGATCACCCAGAATTTCTTTCAAATGACTTTTACTTTGGAGCTGATTCATATTCTGGCATACCTGGCCCTGCCATTGTTCAAGAAATTTCAAAGGGTATGAAATTCAAATTGGCTTAATTTAGTTATAAGATGAATCGGTTACTCAATTAATGGTTATTGTCATCTCAATTATATTGAGGCAATTTCTCCCTCCACCATGTCAATTTCAGCATGCACCCAATCAGCTCTAGAAAATGACAAAAATATCCTTCTTAAATGACGAAAATAACCTTACACAAAAATGGGAAAAATTACTTTTGAAACTTTTATCTGAAATATTTTGGATTTCAATTTTCGGAACATATTTTTGAATTCTGAAATTTTTTATCCAGAATGTATTTTTAGTTTTGTGTTCAGAATTTTTTTTCCAGCATGTAT
>Ga0123342_1000713_pt1 | contig 54208 bp, 21 predicted proteins | sample Turbeawhitnodule_FD_89960 | JGI IMG/M metagenome (GOLD analysis project Ga0123342, IMG submission 89960) | Root nodule microbial communities of legume samples collected from Mexico - Turtle bean Mexico white nodule | ecosystem: Host-associated > Plants > Roots > Nodule | place: Mexico: Nepantla...
GCTTTCATATTAAAAAAAAATATGTAACTTAACACCTCACCCAAGCAAACAACAAAAATAAAAAAAAAAATATGTAAAAAAAAAAAAAAAGTATTATTACAAAAAAAAAGAAAAAAAAAAAAAGAGAAAACAAAAATATGGGGGGGACTAGACCAAAATCTATATGTTAACAAAAACGATACATATGTAGACTATACCTATTCATAAAGAATTCTAAGAACAGACTAATGGAAGCCTATTATACCAATGAAATGATTCTCTATGAATAAATCATAAATTAGTCAACTTATCAGCACACGCATTCCCTTCACGAAAAATACGAGTAACCCTAAATCTAATTTTCTCATAGTAATTAAGACAAGTATTCCATCGATTATGAAGCATCCACGAAAGATTAGTCATAACAATAAACGTAGCACAAACCAAGGCAAAATCACATTTAAGTCAGACATTAATAAGCCCCATATTTTGAGCTTCCTCCATAGCATGTATAACTTCATAAAACTCAGCAATCATAGCAGTTTAAGCTTCAAGAAACGCAGAAAAAACACCAATAAATCCTTCCATACTCCCACGAAAAATACCTCCACAAGTAGCAAGACTAGGATACCCCTTAGCAGTCCCATCAGTGTTAAGTTTAACCCAACCTGGTGAAGGAAACTCCCATCTAACAGGAAGAGGACGAAGAGCTTTACCACTACGAGTATTAATACCAAAAAATTTAATCACGTTGAAATCCAACATATCATTCTTCATTGAAGCTTTAGACGAATTTCTCACTAGACAAGTTAAATCTTTAATTACTGAAATAACCCTAGAAACCTCAATCTTATCCTAAAATCTAGCATAATTCCTCATACGCCATATCATCCAAATAGAAAAAGTTATCACAACAAACTTAATCAATTTAACCAAAGGACTACCATCACTCTTAATAAAAGAAAGAAGATCATCCTTATTAGAGTAATGAGAAGTAAGAAAAATTTGTCGAATCCAACTCCAAATATGCAATGCATTATAACATTCAAAAAAATAAATGCTGAATAGATTCCTCATGTTTTTCACAAAGCGTACACATAGAACATATATGCAAACATTTATTCTAAATATGTTGATCGGTAGGAAAATGCCATGAAAAACTTTATAGAGTACTAAAGTTTTGGAAGGCAGAATAAATGAAGACCAAATGAATTTACCCCAACCACAGGGAACTCCCGGTTCCAAGAAAAAAAGTCTTAGCCGATTTAAGAGTGAAACAACTAGACTCATCTAGAATCCAATTAGGAATATCATGTTCCTCCCTAACCATGATATGATTAAAAAAAATGAGGCATCTACTGTAAAAATAATGGAATATTCCAATCACAACCTGTTCAAAACTGAGAGACTGTATCCAGAATGCTAGCACCATTAGATAACCTTGCAATATTTGCTAAAGAAGTAGTAGAACACCACTTATCATTCCAGAAATTAATAAAAAAAACTTGTACCAAAAGTCCAAGAAGTATAATCAAGTATAGTGGAATAAAATTGCTTAAGTCCAGGCCAAAGAGATGAAGATCTATAAATCATTCTAAAGTTGTATTTTGATTTAAGAACCATGACTTTTAAGAGCAAAGACCAATGTTTGTTGCTATAAGCAAAGTTCCAAGCAAACTTAAGAAGATACACATTATTTTCATGATGAGGGTTAATAATTTTCAAACATTCATCCTCAAGAGGTGAACAAATCGTTGCTCAATTAACGATAGAGATGCCTTTTTTCAGAATATCACTAGTCCAAATAAAATTTCGACACCACTACTCAAGTTGCTTAAGAAGTGAAACATGCAACTTAAAAATTATTTATCAATAATAGAAATTATCTTATATACCAATAAATTTTTTAGTCTCTAAAATAGTATCTAATTTAGTCAAAATAATAACTAATTATATTTAATCTATATAATTAGTTTCTATTTAATGATTTTCTAGTATTATTTATTATTGGTATATGATTTTCGAAAAACTGTATTTTATATCTTTAAATCCAAATTTATTATTGACATAAAGATTATTCTAACATGGTAATAACATATTTTTCATATAAAATAAATATCATCTTGCATTCATTGAGCTAATTTGATATTATTTTTTTCTATTACTCCTCTTTTAAATTTTAGCTATAAGTGCATAAATTATAATTTATGAAGAAGAAAAATTATTGAATCTCTCAGATAATTTAGAGTTTTAATTTTTGATTATTTGAAATTAAGAATATTAGTGCTTTCGCTTGACACATACAAATATAAATATGGTATCATATCCATCTCATGAATCGATTTTTTAATATTGAGTTAGGTTTAAAGTCTACTTTTCAATATGGTATTAGAGTCATTTAAAATATATTCTAACGAGAGTTTGTTGAACTTGTCAGACTACCCGTTATCGGATACCCATAAATATATAATCTTACGCACGAGATGTGAGAGGGTGTTGAAAATCCACATTGACTAGAGATATTGACATACCATAGTATATAAGTGATTACAAATCTCATATTATAAACCTATTTTGTAATTAAATTAAACTTAAGTTCACTTTCTAATACATTTAATTTCACTACTCCACACCATGACAAAATATACCACTTTTCATTTGTAATTTCCACTAAAAACAAAAGAATTCATTTACGAATCAATTGAAAAAGCATAGAGAGAATTTATTTTAAAAAAAACGCAAGTAGTAATTAATATCATAGGTCTTCAAATTATACTCTCTCTTTGGGATTCACTTCAAATGTTTAAACATGTTATCAATTATTTCCTCTAAGTGATTATGGTTTCAAAAGAAAGAATGATTGTTTTCGTAAATGCTTAGTTTTGATTTAAACTCAAACATTGATAGTTTTGTTGAAGGACTTAAAAGGTTAGAAGAACATTAAATCATCTAATATTTATATAATTTATAAAAATATTTTTATTAAGAGTCTTGTTCAATATTCAACACGTTGTTGTTTAAAAAGATTTAATTTCATATGAGATTAATGTAAAAAATAATTAAATAATTTTATTTAATTTCATTTAAAATTGAATCATTTGCATAAACGACAATAATATCTTATGTGTATAGAGGCTGAGATTAAAAACACTAGGTATAACATACTATTAAAACTTATATGGTTTAGTCTCAAACAACCTAAATATGTTGGACGACCCTAACACTGTCTAAACAAGATTAAGTTTTGAAAGAATGAAATATTAAATAAAATATCTTTTAGTAACTAAATATACGGGTATTTGCTAACTTAATTAAAGTGCTAATATATCTTAATATAATATGACATTTTATAAACAAAGAACATCAAACCCTCTAATATTTGTTATAAATATATTTTCATCAACAATTTTTTATTTAATATCCAAAGTACTTATATTTTTTTTATATAAAAGTTTTCATGTTATAATATCCAAAGTACTTATGCCACTTATATTTAAAAAAATTCATGTGAAATTAATAATAAAATGAAATGAATACATTTACTTGATTTTATGTAAAATTGAATCATATAAAAAATATCACACGTATAAAAAGAAATAAACTATTTATTTCATGAGATTAGGTTCTCTGTTTATCTATTTCTTTTATTAATATGAATAACAAATATAAACCATTTAGACATAAAAAAAATATAATAACAAGAAAAAAATCAAAAAGTTATTTAGAGCCCTTTATATTTACTCTAACACTCTAATAATTAAATATTTCCTTTAATATTTTAATATTTAACATAGATACGTTCTTGAAACCTATAAAACACAATGTACATCCATACAAAAACAAATCATTCTTACAATGCAGTAAAAGCCTTCATGAAAATCTTCCAATCAATAGTATGATACATGAAAATCTTCCAATCAATAGTATGATACATGAAAATCTTCCAAGCAATAATGTGATAACCTTCTACCTCTTTTTGCTTTTGAGAGTTCATAGAACTACATCCTTTAATTGATGAGGTTAGAATTTCAATCAAAATTATTTTTAAAAAAATCATTAAATAAAAATCAATTTTGGAGACAAAAATTAATTAATTATTACATTCACTACAAGAAAATCATGAAATAGAAACCAATTTTAGAGACCAAAATAATTAGTTGTTATAGTGACTAAATTAGAGACCATTTTAGGGACTAAATAAATTTTTGGTTTCTAAATTAGTTTATATTATTATTAAATGGTTTCTAAATTGGTATCTAATTAGCAACTAAGGTTTTTTATATCAAATTTAGAATCTAAATAATTGGTAGTTAAAACCTTGGTAGCTAATTAGATACTAATTTAGAAACTATTTCACAATAATAGAAACTAATTTAGAAATCAATTTTTTTTTAGTTTCTAAAATGGTCTCTAATTTAGTTACTATTGTAACTCATTATTTTGGTCTCTAAATATTGGTTTCTATTTGATGATTTTCTTGTAGTGATTGAATAAATTAGATATTATTCTAAAGACTAAAAAAATTATTGATATATAAATTAGTTAGTTTCTATTATTGATAAATAGTTTCTAAATTGATATCTAATTAGCTACTAAAGTTTTAGCTACTAATTTTAGAATCTAAATAAATGATAGCTAATTAGATATCAACTTACAAACTATTTATCAATAATAGAAATTAATTTAGATATCAATAATTTTTTAATCTCTAAAATAATATATAATTTAGTTAATATAACAACTAATTATTTTTTCCCTAAAATAAGTTTGTATTTAATAATTTTATTTTAGTGAGTGATTAATTGTACATAGTCTACAAGAGTTATTTGTGTAATTTTTTTATAAAGCATTTTTTTAATTAAAGTTATGAGTGACAACTAAAGAATATTTATGAAAGTCAAAAGCGACTTAAGCAACTTAGTATTAATGAATAATTTTTTTACCCTATAAATATTAAGAGTGTTTATCAAAAGTGACATTGTATACACTACAAGACAATTATGAAATAGAAAACAATTTTTAGAGACTAAAATAATTAGTTGCAATAGTAACTAAATTAGAGACTATTTTAGAAACAAAAAAAAAATTGGTTTCTAAATTAGTTTCTATTATGTTAAATAGTTTCTAAATTGGTATCTAATTAGCAACCAAGGTTTTTGCTACCAAATTTAGAAACTAAATAATTGGTAGTTAAAACCTTGGTTGCTAATTAGATACCAATTTAGAAAGTATTTAACAATAATAAAAACTAATTTATAAACCAATTTTTTTTTTAGTTTCTAAAATGGTCTCTACTTTAGTTACTATAGTAACTAATTATTTTGGTTTCTAAAAATTGGTTTTTATTTCATTATTTTCTTGTAGTGATACTTGTATAAAATAGTAGTGATGTGGAATAATATTGTTTTTATTTGATTTTTTTGTTATAGTGAAATTTGTTCAAGATTTTCTTGAAAGAGAGTTAATCATAGCCCAATAATTGAGTTAAACCAATATAAAAATAAGTTCTTATTCTTTTATTATTTTGTGGATTGCAAATCCTATTAAATCATTATACTCAAGTTTTGAAAACTAATTTTGTAAAAAATATTTTAAACATATCGACAATATTTGATATCTATTTTTCAAATCATCAACACAAATTTTGTAAATTTGATTCAACCCTCCTTTTAAAGTTAATTTTATTTCAAACATTGCCATTTCAAGTATTAAATTCTTGAACATGACTCATTGTCACCAATTTCTTCGTTTCTTGGATATTAGACATCACTAAATAGATCAATTTTAATACCATAAGCTGAGATTAGATTTTTCACGACTTTCTTTGAAAAAATGTTGAATTCTTGTTGGTTCATAAAGGGTTTCATTTTTTAACAATAGTCATTTGCACCTTCAGAACTTGTTGTAACTTTTCATTCTTTTATCAAAGTTGCCCATATGCCTTCAAAGCGTACTAGTGTGTTGTCCACATAACTACTCTAATTGACCTATATTTTTAAGAAATTACTTTCAAACTTTTGTAATACATGATCATGAATATCTTAAGCAAGTAACATGGTATCATATAATGCATAAGTCCTACCTTAAGCAATAAATAAAGTATCTCACACAAGTAACCATTAAGTATTAAGAAAATGCATCATTGTCCTAAATAATATTCATCCAAATTCCTATGTGTTAGGACTACATTATACATGCTATCGAGGAAGCTCAAAAGATGGAGTTTACTAATGTCTAGTTTGAATGTGATTCTGCCTTGGTTTGTGTTGCGTTTACTGCTAGGACTAATCTTCAGTGTATGCTTCGTAATTGATGGAATACTTGTTTTAATTACTATGGGAAAATTAGGTTTAGCATTACTCATATTTTTAGTGAAAGGAATGTGTGTGCTGATAAGTTGACTAATTTAAGATTTATTCATAGAGGTGTAATAGACTTTCATCTAGTATGTTCTTAAACTTCTTTATGAATATGTATAATCTACTTATGTATCGTTTTTGTTAACATACGAGTTTTGGTCTAGTCCCCCCATATTTTTATTTTTCATTTCTTTTTTTAATAATACTTTTTCCATGTGATGACAGATAATTGTTCTTACTTGATGTGTCAGTCTATTGAGATGTCAAGTTGCATAGTAATGCTTAACATTTAAGTTTTTATAAAATATATAATAATAGTGTGACCTCAAACAATACTTAATAATAAAATTAAGTTATAAGTTACACTAATAGAAAATCATTACATAAAAACCACTAATAGAAAATCATTACATAAAAACCATTAATAGAAAATCATTACATACAAACCAATTTTAGATATTTAAAATTATTAGTTGCTATATTGACTATTAGATATTTTTTTAGAGACTTAAAAAAATATAAGTATCTAAATTAATTTATATTATTGATAAATATTTTTTAAATTGGTATCAAATTAGCTACCAAGATTTTAATTGTTAATTATTTATATTCTAAAGTTGGTAATTAAAATCTTGTTAGCTAATTAGATATCAATTTAAAAATTATTTATCAATAATAAGAACTAATTTAGATATCAATAATTTTTGTAATAAATAATATCTAATTTAGTTAATATATCAACTAATTTTTTTTCTTTCTAAAACTGATTTCTATTTAATGATTTTTTTTTTTAACCTTTACTATAAATGCATTAAACATTACGCTTCCAATTTCAAAATCTCAGACAATACTATGATTAAACTAAAGTTCTCTAAACCTTGGTTAAATTAAAATTATAGATGAGTAGATCCAAAATACATCAAAATACTAAATTCGCAATCATACAAACATCTTCAAATCTCATCAAATTATTACTTTTTAAGCTTTTAAATTCATTTATACCACTAATATTTGGATATGGCCTAAACTTCAGCATTTAACATTTCATGTACAAAAAAATTACATTCTAACTATTTAAAAAATCACTACAAACTACAAGAAATAAAAGTAAAAGGGGCACTAAATGATACTTATAGTAAGTTTAGTGTCCATTAGAAGTTGACTTATTCGAAGGTTGCTAATGAATTAGTGGACTATGAATATGAAGGACACAACTATTTTTTTTTATGATTTTATTGTCCGTTTAAAACCTTTTTGTCCACACTATAATTAATATTTAATTTTGTGTCTCAATTGTGTAGGATTTGGGGACACTAATAATGTCCCTTACTTGACCCTCACTTTTTTTTACAGCTAATTACAACTTTTCTTGTAGTGAATAAATGAGTATATGATTAAAACATTATAGGAGAACAAATAATCACACATTATGTATAATAACGAGAGCAAAATATAATTAAAATTTAAAAATAATATTTAATAGTAATTTTATTTTACTAATTTAATTTTTTTTTTCACATCAAAATCATTAAATAGAAACTAATTTAAAAAAAATAATTAGTTGCTATATTAACTAAATTATATACTATTTTATAAACTAAAAAATTATTAGTATCTATTATTAATAAAAAATTATAAATTATTTTCTCAAGTGATATCTAATTAGTTATCAAGCTTTTAGTTACCTATTAGTTTAGATTTTAAAGTTGGTAGTTAATTAGATACCAATTTAAAAACTAATTATAAACTTTTATTAACAATAAAAATTATTTTAGATACAAGTAATTTTTTATTCAATAAAATAAGTATTTAATTTAATTAATATAATAATTAATTAATTTTTGTCTTTAAAATTAATTTTTATTTAATAATTTTTTAATAATGGTAATATCTTAATTGTGCAAGTATAGATTACCATTCACAATTTCTAAGAGAATATCGATATGAACATATATAACTATTGTAGTTCTAAAGTCATGTTTCAATATCTCTCAAAAATTAATTGTGAAAGTATATTTTGGTTTGTTTGAAGGGTCTAAATCCATGAATGGTTGCGAAGAGATGTATTGATGGCAGTCACATCAGAGCTTAGGGTAGTAAATTTATTAGCAGAACTCGAAGGCACATGAACATTAATATCAAATGGTAAAACGCAGTAATAGCAAGCAAATAGAAGTAAAAAGTTGAGGCTGCATTTATGCTACCCAACAACACCTCTGCCTATGTGGCAGCCCTTCCACATACTACTCACGTAGAACAACCACTTTTAACTCTTGTGTTTTTAATTCTTATTGCTTCTCCTTTCCTTCATCAAACACCAAAACCTCGAGCAATCCTGTGACTAAGTGTGCGCATGCAACATCTTCTTGCATTTTCACCCTCTTTCATGTGACCTCTTCTTGCAAAATCCTGTGAATCGCTTCAATTCCTTACACCCTCTTTTATTCCTTAATTATATATACAAATGCACCTTCAAACACATCACAACATCTCAGAAAATTCGCCACAAAACAACAAGAATGAGGAGGACTTCTCTCTATGCTGCTGCCTTTTTCATTCTCTTTTTACTCTGTGTTCCTGTAATCATCTCAGCCAGACACATAAACCTGTCACCTTCACGTAAGTCTCAAATTCTTAATTTCATGCCACATTATGGATCACAGGTTTAACACTTGTAATCAGTTCTAAGCAATTCTACATATTATGCAACAACAATCAATGATGAAATGAGTGTGGTTGCATTTTAATCTAATGTTGCATGATTTTGATGTTAAATAGGAGATGGTGGAGAAGAGAATAGAAAAGATGGAATAAGAATGAGCAAAGTGAGGAGAGAAAGGTTGCACTGGGAAGGAAGAATGGGAAGAAAAGACACACTAGAAATAGCAGGGTCGAGATTGCCTGATTGCTCTCACGCGTGTGGATCTTGTTCGCCATGCAGGTTGGTGATGGTGAGCTTCGTTTGTGCATCGCTTGCAGAGGCTGAGTCTTGTCCAATGGCTTACAAGTGCATGTGCCATAACAAGTCCTACCCTGTCCCATGAATCATAATCTCCCTCTCAGATTCAATTTCTAACCCTCCTGTAACATACACAGTTGCTGTTGCTAGTTGTTAAGAAACCAATAGTGCTTCATGTTTCAGTTTCTGAATCTCTTTTGTGTTCACTGTTCAAGAAAACATAGGAATCATGAAATCAGAATCAATGCTTGCTGTTAACACCCCAACTTCTCTACTTATAAAATCTATAACTTTCTAGCATTTTTTAAAATTATTCTCACAAAAGTTTTTACTTTTTACCAGCTGTATTATATTGTGTTTAGTCTAGTGAAAATGTGGATATTTTCAGCTACCTAGTTATGATTCAATTATCTTATAAAAGACATAAGTTATCTGTAACTAAAAATTGATAAAAAAAAACATTTTTAATAGTAATTGAATTAATTATCATATGAATTATTTTTGATAATATATTAAATTGATTCTAATACACGTTATCGTTTTCGAAATTGTATCATGTTTAATTAATTTAATAGCTTGTAAAAGAATATTTTATAATACGATTAATATTGTACAAATTAACTATTCCAGTGATTCACTTTCTGACAAAAATAATAATTTATACGACAATTAATTATATTACTGTTAAGAATAATAGATTGTATCGTAATTAATTTAATTTTAATTAAAATGGTAGTTTATATCATGGTATTTTTTTCCATTAAAAATATTTATTTTTAAAAAAAGGTGTATAAAAATTAATTACATAATGAAAGCTTAATTTCCTTATACAGAAAGAATATTTTTTATTATTTATCTGAATTAGAGGGACGGTGGAAATATTGTTTATTATATATCTTAGAAAATTATTTAATAAAATTGGATAGAATAAAGGATTTTAATAGCAATTTGGAGGATACCAGTAGCAGGCCCTCCAAACAGCCAGTTAAGCAGCATAGGTCCATTCAACACTGAAGCCCAAAATTTAACACCAAATACGGTTTTGTTCAATCAGAATCTTGAAACAAAAATAAGAAAGTTTTGTAATACAATCTCGGCACCTCCGTAGATTCTTGCTGCACCTTCATAAATATTTTAATTCTACGACTAGGCTTCGCCAAATATTTTAATTCTAAAACTAGCCTTCGCCAAAAGGTGAAGAGTTTTTTTTTTTTTTTTAATTATATAATCCCTACATCTTTTAAACTCTAAAAGAAGGGGTGTCAACGAAGAAGATGAAGAAAATAGCAAAATTATAATTTTGCTTTTTTTTTATATGGAGGTGGAGGAAGAAATCACCTATAATTTGAGCCTTGTGTTATGAACTGCTCTAAACATTTTGATTGGTATGGTACTAGGAATTGTAAATCATAACCATTGATTCTTATCACGTATTAGACATGATAAGCAATGGGGAAATGGTGTAATTTCGGTGAGTTATTTTATAAATGAATGAATATTTTCATTAGTTTTGAACATAGGCAAGTCAAGTTAACAAAACACGATTTCTACAAACTGAAATGGTGTGAAACTAAAATGAGTTTGCTTTAACAAGGAGGAAGTCGGTGAGGATGAAACGACTTTGGTTACCTATTGAAGTTGTGTAGGATTAAGAAGACTTTAATTAATATTTTAGAAAAAATTGAGAGGTAAAACCAACTTTAGTACACTGAATTATTGAAAAAGTCGTGGTACGATAACACGATTTTAGTTCCAAAAAATTTAGATGAAAGTCGTGGAAGGTAGGTACCAAAGATCTTGGCAAGAGGGGAATAAATTCTCTTAAGACCACCAATAGTGTCAAGCACGTGTGCATTCACAGTGGAAAGGTGTTTATGTGAGAAAAAAAAAAATGGAAATCGTTACCTGTTTCAAGACATCGATAAAAGCGTTTTCTAAGCACAATGATGAAATTTAAATCAAATTAATTAAATTCTATTCAGTTACACAATTTTAATTATATTCAAATATAATTCTAATTTCAATTCAATTAGTCAAACAATATTTAATATGTTTAAAAAAATTGAAAACTTAGAATGCTTAGTAATTAAAATGGTATTATCTTCCTCATTTATAACTAACATAATAAGCAATTTTAATAAAGTTTACATATTTTTGTCCATTGAATAACAGTAAGAGTAAAATATCTTTGAACATGTGGTCGAGCAGTTAAAGGAAATATTAAAGTCGTTGGTATCTATCTTCCACGACTTTCATATAAATTAATATTTAAGTGAAGTAGTGTGACAATACCACAACTTTTTCAATAATTCAGAGTAGTGCACTAACGTTATTTTTATCTCTTTTCACTTAAATATTAATTAAATTCGTCTTAACCATACATAAAGCAAAATCATCACAACCTTACACGACTTCATCTTCGTCAAAGTAAAGTCGTTTCAACTTTATCCGATTTCAGTATGAAAAAATTGTGCCTTGTTGATATGACTTATCTATATTAAAAATAATTTTATTTTACCCATTTCCATAATAACTCACCAAAATTACACCTATTATCTAATTTTTTTCAACCACAAACAATGGAGCTAACGAATAGAACATGTTTGATCAGATGAATACCAACCCTAAAACGAGTGCACTTTTGGGACATGGTAGTCTTAAGACGAGACCACTTGAAATGATGATAGCATGGCACACAAAGCAAGTTGAGAAAACACATGCAAAAGAAAGAAGAAAAAACAAAATATTGAACGCTTTACTTCCTCTATAAGCATTAAGATATAGCAACTTCTATCCATCCAGGAAGTTAGCATGCTTTTGCCTTATTCTTCTCTTTGTATTCCTCTCAATCATGAAATTTTAGCATCATGGCATGCCCAATCAAAAAGTAGAAACCGATCATTTGGATACATCTCAGGAATAACAATCATGAATATGTAAGTTGAATATATATATATATATATATATATATATATATGCAACAACATTTCTTAGGTAGTCCCATGATCTTGTCAATATACCTTTATGTTACCTGAAAAATCTTTTGAAACCAGCCTTAGTGACTCATTTGTTGTTCATAACATATATGAATATTTTTTTTTAAAAAGTAAATGAAAGTATTTAAAAGTTTATTTAATAATAAAAAGTGTGAATAGTTTATATTTAAAGTTTGAACTTTCCTATTCCAATATAATTAAGAAAATTGAAATTAACTTCCAATCATCTCTTATTCCATATTTGTCTTGTTTTTCTTCCTTTTTTTTATTCTTAATGTATTTAAAACATTACAAAAAAAAGTTAACATTAACTACCAAAAAAAGTGACGAAGTAAGGGACATTATTAGCATCTCCAAACCCTACACAATTAAGACACAAAAGTAGATATTAATTATAGTGTGAACCAATAGACTTCAAATTCACGCTAAAATCATAATATATATATATATATAATGATTAGGTAGCGTCCCTAGAAGGGACACAAATTATGCATTTATTAAATTTAAAAATAAATATTAAGTGTAGGTTTAACCTACACTACAATTTTTCAAAAGTTAAGAATTAAATTAATAAATTATATTTTATTTGGATTAGTGTCCCCATAGCATACACAATGTTAAAGTACATTTATGTCAATTTAAGGGACATTGTCTTACTTAATGTGAATATTTTTGAAAAAGGCACGATCTCAATCAAAATATAAAACGAAACAAATAACATTGTGCGTGTTCTTCATCTCCAGCTCTGCGCATAGTTCTTCACCTCGGTCACTATTGTTAGAGGTGTTCGTGGTGAGGAGGTTGAGGCTTTGCCGGAGGTGAAACCCTAACGGTATTTTCTTTGACTTCACAATGTGTTTTGTTTTTTTAAGGAAATGTTGGTCGAATGTTTGTGGTGAATGTTGTAGAAATTTTTTGGTTATTTTTTATTTGAATGTTGTGGAAAATTCTGTGTTTTGTTGTTCCCAACCATAAATTTTGCAGTTCTAGAGGATTCATTGTGTCCTTCACCTTCCCATAATGAATTTTTATGATTATAGTTCTTTGTATTTAAGTGGTATTATGTGATGATTATGATTGTTTGTGATGTTTATCCTTCCTTCGTGTTGTAAGTATTTCTCCAAGTGTTTCCATGCATTGCTTTCCGGTGAGAAGAACCTATACGAATGCCTAATGCCTTAGTGCTTCTCCTTTTTGGAGCTTAATCAATATTCACATAAGCCTCACAGTGGAATATAGTCTACAGTTCAGACTCTCCTTAGAACTGGAGTTTAACTATGCATTAGTGTGAAACAATTTTACGCCATCATCTTATTATTGATATATAACCTATAAATTAATTGATAAGTATGCATCTGATTTAGTTTTTCTTTTTAAATCGAGAGCTTAAAAAATTGTGTGAAGATGAATTTGACTAGTAAAATGCATAAAGAAAATTCGGAGTGGAAGTTATTCTACACAAGAGTGATGTGCAACTAATTAAATAAATGAATGGTTAGGATGCAAATCTAAGCATCATTTTCTTAATCAGGATGCAAAAAAAAATTTACACGTAAAACTCTAACAGGCAACACAACACCTTGGCCACTAGTCTTCAAGCTACTGTGAAAATTGCAGGCTTAATTACAGTGAAATCATGACCTTCTACTTAAGCCTCGGAAGCTAGTCGAAGTGCTTCATTGGATCTTGAACGTTTCTTCACTGACTTGTTTTTCTCAGTGGATTTGGCATAGTAGGAAGGTGGAGGAGTGAGAGGAGGGAAAGTGTCATGAAAGAAAGTGTATTTAGGAGTGCCACGTTGAGACTCCCACACAAAGGGGACTGCAACAACCATTCTAAAAGAAGGTTTGGACATCGAATTTTCCTTTGAGAGAAGCTTGCTGAAGAACTTGTCATCTTGCTTGATTTGGAGCACTATCTTTGTGGGGAAGCTCAACATTGCCACTGAACATCTTTGAGTATAATTGTGTGGTGGTTTCATTGAATCTAAAATGGGTTTGATGAGGAGAAAAAACAAGGATGTAGAGGTTTTGAACCTTGGTTTTGATTTAAATAATAATATCTTATACATATAGGTGAAGTCAACACTTGAATAGATTTTAATATGCAATCCCATTATTGACAACAATTCATATTATATTATATTATTTATTTTATATGACCAACCTGATTTTTACCATTTTCCTTAGCTTATTCTCTTGTTTGTGATCAAACTTTTAGTCTATAAATCCTTAAACAAATGCTTCTTTGTAGCTCCAATCCCATCCTTGATTGGCACCAATCCAAACAATGAAAGTAACACCAATTATCCTATCGTAAGGTTGAACAATAACCAGTTGAAAAAGCTGGATAGTTGAGTTGTCTCTTTGGAATCTTTTTCATCACATTGATCAGCCCCTAGGCAGGTAAAGCAGCCTTAATACCACCAGGTCTACTGAGTGTTAGTAACCTCGCAATAGTCTCTCAAATTTACTCCTGAGAAAGAGATTTGTGTTAAACCAATGTGTAGGTAATAGTTATTACTAGGGAAAAAAACTTATGTTGAAAGTTGGAAGTAAAATTTATTGTTTGTCTTTTAACTTTGATTGTCAATGAAGAATCTTGTGTGGTTTGATTGGTCTGAGTTGATCAATTTTGCATTTTATACTCTAAAACCTACCAAAATGAACTTATTACTCTTAATTGGTTATGTTTGAGGATCAAGAATGTCATTTATAACCTGTGTTTGTATGATTAACTTGTTAAAGGTATTGTAGACAACCAGAACTTATTGAGATTCTTTTGTCACCATCTTCCCTCCCATCTCACTATGTCGTTTATTATTTTCATTCAGTATGTCATGCAACACTTTTGCATACTAGAATCATTCAGGTTTACATTTCCAATTCGGTTATGGTTTGCGGTGAGTTCAACTGTGGAAGAACATGAGTAAACTAGAGTGAAATTTTAGTCATTGTGGGTCTACGTGTTTGTTCTAATTTCTTAAGGTTCTACAATCCATATTGTTCTCCATGATTTGGCTTTTTGGGTTGTTCTTTGCATTTATGCGTATGAGATTTGGTTGTTGTTCTTCTGGTTTGTGATATGACTATCATTAAATTATACCAAACAATTGTGAAGCACTGTGCAACTCAAGAAAAACAGCTTGCATTTTATCACTTTTCTGAGTTTTTTTTGTAAAATGAATTTTATGTGAACACAACAAAAATACTCGTCACACATAAAAGGGTATAAATTGTGATGTGGTTGAAGAACAATCATGTTCTTTGAGTATTTTGGAAAGAACTTCGATTATGTAAGAACATCTATTAGGAGATGTAAACTCTTCAAATGAATGAAGAAATAAGTCTTTAAAGCTTATCCCTTGTTTTTGCTCTCCTTTCTTCTTCAATTTCTAGTGTTCTTAGTTGGGATGAGTCATGTTTCAGGAAATAAAAGCATTTTTGTATTTTTTGATTGGTTTCATCTGTGTATGAAAAAAAATATCATTCTTGGATTGATTTCATTCGTGTAAGAAAACCAAAATGTGAAAGAGAAGCAAACTATAGATCCATTTAACATGTTCAGGCTTGTAGATGGACATGGATATAATATAATAAATATTAGAAACTTGTAGTTCCCCTTTCAAAATAAATTTGAAAAGCTGGTTACTTTCAAATAAACCCTCCAAAAGATCATTACTAAATGGACTCAAGAAGGTTTCATCCTTCTCTTGACACGCAATTGATTTATATAATACTTGAGTAAGTTAAGTACAACACAATTTGTATTGATTACGTTTAGATTGCAGTTGTATGATTGATTACTTATTTATTTCAAGATTGTTCATACAAGTTCACTCCAACAATAAAGAAGAGACTTCAATGAGTATACATAAACATTTTCCATAATGTTTTAACAACTATGTAAGTTTTATATAATTTGTGCTTCTAATTAATTAATTATTATAATCAATTTACATATAAGTATGTATGTGACTATTTCACAGGTTAATGATGAGAGGAATGAGGTGATTGACCCAAACATGAAGGCAATAGCTTGGGGTCCTAATTCATCTGTAACATCATGGAACATGTACTTCGTTAATGGGTACAAATTCCATACAAATACATGGAGTGAAGGCAAGAAAACCACAAATTCTAGGGTGCATGTAAAAGGTGTAACAGAAAGAGGACAAGATGACTTCTTTGGCATCATCAAACATATTTATGAATTAGAATATCTTGGTTTAAGTAAGAAGATTCCTCTTTTCTTTTGTGATTGGTTTGATCCAGCCAATAATAGAGGCACCAAAGTTCATTCAGAATATAACATTGTAGAAATCAAGATGAGTAGAAGATATATTCCATATGATCCCTTCATTCTTCCACAAAAAGTAAGACACGTTTACTATGTGCCTTATCCAAAGATATGTAGGAACCTGCGTGGTTGGAGTGTTGCAATCACAACAAACCCCGAGGTCATGTTGAAGTTGATAAGATACAAGATGATTTACCTTATCAACTTGATGAAATGCCTAATGTGTTACCAATTATGAGAATTGAGGAAGTAGAAGGCTTAGCTGACACATTAATTGTTGAACCCGTCAATGATGTTATCAAAAAAATATGTGATGATAATGATGATCATGATCATGATCATGAAGATGAACTCAATGAATCAAGTCAAGATGATGAAGAACATGATGACAATGACATGGACAATTGGGACTTTGAAAACCCTGATGACTAATGTATAATATTGTTTTTATTATTTTACAACTAATATGACAATGTACCCAACTTAATTGATGATGACATTTTTTTTTGCAGGAAAATGCCTAAAACCAGAGGAAGGGATGATTCTGTTATCAGGCATAACCATGTTAGGCATGGAGTTCCCATATCTATGCATGGTCGTCTTGCCATAGAACTAGGGTCCATCCCTTATTCTAGACCATCACCCCAAGCCCATTTTCCTCAGTCCTTCACGCCCTCTACTTCCTCCCCGTCTTCTTCTTTGACCTCTTCTTCCTCAAAGACCTCTTCATCCTTTCGTAATGCAATGTTGTAGGACAATGTTGACCTTAATCGATCCATATCTTTGCATTTTATTCATCATTCCATCCATTCACTTCCTCCATTATCACACCATTTTAGATCTTCCTCATCTTCTTGGACCTCCCCTATTATACCAATCTTGTTGCTCGTGGCTCCAACAGTCCAATCTTTGTCTACTTAGACACTCAATCCCACTTGGGGTCCTCCATTACAATCCACATCTATTCCCTCATCAGTGTTCTTCTCTAGTGCTCCATCCATTCATGTGACTCATCAAATTCTAGTGCAACCCGTTCAAGCATCAATGCAATAAAAGTGATTTAAATATGTTCTTTTTACAAACTTAAGTGATTTGGACCCCTCATGATGAGTGAAAAATTAGAAAAGTGTACGAGTCAAAGGCAAGAAAACGCCTTTGTGATATGCTTGGTAAAGCTAGGGTGAAAGCGACTAGACCTAGTTGGATTGGTGAAAACGCATGGATTGGTCTCTTAAACTATTGTGATTCTAGAAAGTTCAAAGAGAAATCAGTCCAAAATAAATTGAATAGGTCATCGACTCGAGGTGGGACATTGCACTCTACTAGTCGTAAATCACACTTTGACATTGCATTGGGCCTAGTAAGTATCCATATTTCGTTATATAAGCGTGAATTCAGTAGATAATATTTAATGTTGTTAACTTTTCCATTTATTTTAGGAACGTAAATTTGGTTGACCGGTTGAACTCGATGAGTTATTCATGGCCAGACACACTAAGAAGAATGGGCTTTGGGTAGATAGTCGTGTCCGACAAACTTACGTAAGTTATTGCTCTAATTTTGTGTACATGATTTATATTTCTAATTTAGTATTGCCCCACTTACAATTTTCACAATGCACCAGGAAACCTACCATGAGCGGTTGAAAGCCCTCCAATCAGACAACTCTGAAGGATCAACTTCCCACCTCCAACAGATCGATCCAACAACAAAACTTCAATGCTAGAAGGATGTTGCTAGAGGCAAGAGTAGAAGACGATGTTACTACAAATCTGGCTACCTACATTCGCCCTAGAGTGTCTTCCCTAACCCAACCTTCATTTTTTGCTTTTTCTGGTGATTACTTATCTCATAATGAACAACTTCATCAATAAGTGTTGCAAGCAAATGAAAGAGCAAATCAAATAGTTGATCAAGCAAATCAAAAGTATGCAATGTTATAAGATAAAATATTGTCCATGGAGCAAAAATTAGTTATGATGATGGAGCGACAACAGGGTGACACCTCAACAGGCACGAGTTATGTTCACCCTCATTATGCTTGGAACTTTGATTATCAACTCCTGCCTTGAGCTCATAATTTTTTAAGTAAAATCCAACTTTCATACATGCTACAACATATCTCACATAAGTTTTTGAAACTATTCAATCATACTACTCTATTTATGATATCTCTTTCTTTAATCTATTTATAACCACTTTACATGTTAAATATCATATTCATTATTTATATAAATGTGTTTCTAGAAACAAAATGAGCATATCTAGATAGAGATTTCACGCTTGGTATATAATTTATTAGAGAAAAAACTATGCCAATAAAAAAAACTATAACATACTGTGATTGAGTTTTACTGTTCTGATAGATAAGAAGTATTCACCAACAAAATTTCAAGCTTGAAAAATACATAAATAAGTGAATACACCTCAACCCTAGGGTTTAGTTAGATGCTTGGCTTTTCATTTTTGTCCCTTCTTTGATTTTTTTTTTTTTGTAGTCAATTTTGAAGTTACCCTTGTTTTGGTGGTGCAATTGTGGTGGGTGCAAACTTCGTGACTAGGGACATAACACTCCAAAACACAATAAGGGTCTCAAAGCACCAAGATGTGGCCCTAAGAGTTGGAAATTCAATTGTTATTCACTTTGATTTGGAACTTGAAACCAATTGCAGGTGTTATAATTGAACTTCCATATTGATTGCAAATTTAAATTTATATTGCTTATTAAGAAGCATTGCAAGTGTTATACTTAAAATTTCAGTTTAATTGCAAATTGATATTTGGATTGACTGTTTCAAAATAAATTGATGTGTTATAATTGAAATTTGGATCGAAGTTTGAAAAAAATTACATGTATAGTAATTGAAATTGAGATTTTGATTGATTGTTGAAAAATATTGTAAGTCTTGTAATTGAAATCACATATTTCAAATTAAAAATTAGATAATTAAAAAGTGGATTGTAACTTTAAAATAATTTACAAGTTGTATAATTCATACTTGGTGGTTGTATAAATTTAATTATAAATTTTAATCAATTAGTAGGTGATATTAATTTAATATTTTCAAATTAAATAATAAAATATTTGTCTAAAAAAATATATTTGAAATGAGTTGAATTTATTTATTACTTTAATATATGTGTGGGCTAAGCCGCCTCTAAATATTTATTTTTTTCATTATTACGTAGTGTCCCCATACGCAACGCTAAGTTTAATTATTTAATTTTATATTCACTATAGCGTCCCACAAAGTGACATTAACTTTATTATTTTTAATATTTTTGTCTATCTTGGGTTGGCTAAACCCAAACAATAGTTTAAATAATAAATAATTTATTTTACTTTATGTAGGCTTAAGGGACACTAACTTGCAAATAGTTGTGTCCCCTCATAATCCCTGCTAATGCATTAGTTACCTTTAGATTAGAGTCAATTTCTAATGGGACACTAAACTTACTCTAATTATCATTAAGTGTATCTCTTTTAGTCTTTGTGTGGGTTTTTTTGGGGAAGCTAGCATCAATATTTCTTGTAGTGCGAGTTTCCATCCACACATTCAAACAAATACATAAGTTAAGAGATTAAGAACAAGAAGCCCTTAAAAACAAAGAATTATCATGTAGATCATAAAAAATATATTTATTATATTACAATCTTCTTAATAGATGAACTGATAGAGCACACTTTTCACATCAAATAAGTTTAATATGACTCGATATAACTTCACAATATTTGTAGTTAATGAGTTTTCTAATCTTATAATAAAAATATAATTTTAATTTATTTGATTAAGGGAATGAAACTTAATTTATTTAATTAAGAGATTTGAGTGTTGAATAACAAATCTCAAAATTAGAAAGTACAATATATATAACATGCTTTTTGGAATTTCCGAATGGTAAAGAAAACACAAAGAACTCTAATTGGCTAAACCGTTGGAATTAGGCTTAATTCAATTCACTTACAATCATAGATTACAATCATAGAATGTACAAAACAAAATACAATTTGGTCATTCGTTTCATCTACTCAATTTACTCATTTGTTTGTTTATATCACAAGTTATTGAGTAAGCAAATCTTTATTCCCTACTAAAAATTATAATTCTTATTGCATAATTGAAAAAAGAATAAACAAGAAGAGCAAAATATCTAAAATATAGTAATTATTCAATAACTCTTTCTAATTTATAGACTCGCAAAATTGAAATTTCAGAGCATATTCATCACCAAATTTGCATTTATTATATAACAAAAAAATCACTGAAAAAATTTACACAAAATTAAGAATATGCATGTCTGAATATACATTTTTATACAAACAATTAAGAAGATTCACTAAACTCATTAAAAATATTTATGAAAAGTTGAAACAAAGATTCGTTATGTTAATGATTTAAGAGGTGTGTATAATAATAATAATAATAATAATAATAATAATAATAATAATAATAATAATAATAAATGAATGAATGAATTACAATTGAAGCAATAAAAGTATTACGATTTAATGGGATTAAAAAGACCTAAACATCATTTTCAATACTGACAGAAATTTTAAAAAGGAAGATTTTAGTTGCAGCAGCCATCATTGTTTATGGCTACGTTTGTCACTCTGCATTTTAGCTGCATCAATGCATCACATCCAAATTTTACAACAATTATTCCATTCAATATTTGACAATGATTCAAAAATAGATGGGGCTTGTGGCCAACATAATATCTATTATGATTCATTTTCACTAAAATATCTGTATCTTTCATAATTATTCAATTAATCTGATTTTGTTGCCAAATTAATAGCATGGTTTATTTTATATTTCATGAGCTGCATCAAAACTATACAACACAGGTCAACATCGACTTACTTCAACTAAGCAGAGATCTTCAACCTTAATTACTTCAACATTTTTGGTGCACATAAATTTAATAGTTTTTTATTTAAGTCTTTATAAATATAAACTAACTTTTATGTTTTAAAAAATTTAAATTTTATTTCTCTATACATTTAGCTAATTTTCCTTAAACTTTACATATAATAATAATAACAATTTATGGTTTTAAAATGATTGAAATAAAAAACATAGTGCACTGTACGATTCCGAGAGGGTATTAATCAAGATCATTGGTCAAGTACTTCTCGGATATGGTTCTGACATGCATCTCTAACACAAAATGGTTAATATAATCATTTTTTAATCATTTTTCGTAAATTCATCTAAAATTTAAGATTAACCACAAAATCTATCTTAATATTAATTGAGTGTGAGAGACTCATCGCATCTTTATAAATAAATATAACAATTAAGACAAATGTATATATTAAATAATATTTATTATATTCAACTATCTCAACCGAATACTAACTTAAATATCAAAGTATATTTTGTAAGCATCACTTACATTGATCCAAGATCGAAAACAACATGATATCCTCGATCATCCTCAATCGAAATCAACAACAATTTAAAGAATTTAAAAGAAATTACCTTTACGTAAGTGGACATATGTTTTAGCATAAGTAAAACCTAATTGACTCATTTTACGGTAAATAAAATAATAATTTTAAATTTAGAAAATGAAAAACAGAGAATAGAATTTATACAGCCCAAAACTTAAAATAGTTCATCTGATAAAAGAGACTTAACCGTTATTCCTCCCTGAAACATTCTTAATTATTGTATTTAGGGTGTGATATGCATTTTATTTAGTAAAATTGTTTCTTTTAAATGATATAAAAGAAGTGAATGAAAAAATATGATCCATATCTTTACGAGTAATTAATAGAAAAGTAAAAACTGAAATAATAGTCTAAATGTGTTTTCTTATATAGTTTTTTTTTAGTTTTAAAACAGAAAATGATTTTTATAAATAAGAAGCAAATAAACGCTCATTTTCTCTAAGGTTTTTTTTAATGAAGGGGAAATAAAAAAACATCCTTTGTGGAATTATTCATGCGTGTGTCGTCCATGATTTTACTGTTTTTGTTTAAAATATTCTAAGTGGAAAAGTGTAGATAAGAGTATTAATACTATACTAATAGTTGTGAGTTAACGTCAATTTATATTTTGAAACGCATAAAAAATATGGCGAAATATATTCTACTTGTCCTTTGTCTCTTAGAACAAGTAAAATAAAATGAAAGGGAAATTATCAGTTGATTCAAGAGGTAAAAAATTAAATAAGAAAAAAATGAGAGCATGACGACGCAGAGTGGGTCCCTCTCTATTTAAAATTAAATATTTTTAACCCTGAAAATTGTTGGTTGTAGTTTTTTTTTTTCTTCTATTTTTAGTTTCTAATTTTAAAATATATCATTTTGATATTTATAGTAAATTTAATATTTATTTATAAAAATATTTTTAGATGACATTTGAGAGACAAAACAATGTATTCTAAAAATAAAAGAGGCTATGGATAAATTTTAAAAAAACTAAAATCCAAACTTCAAAAATTTAAAAGAGATTAAAAACATGTTTTAGGTTTCTTTGTAACTCAATGATATCTAAAAAAGTCATAATATGTTAACAACCAATAGTTAACTCTAAATTATAACTGGTAAAAATAGAAGATTGTAAACTAGTTGTTAAAATAATATTTTTATAACTTCCAAATGATATTTCTTTTCGAAATATTTTATTAATGAGTTTAATGATGGTAAGGGTGTTATTTCTTTTGCATGAATAGTCCAAGTTGGTATATCTGAGAATCTTTCATTATATAAATAACATCTTTTTATGCTAGCTTTTCTTTTGTAAGAATTTTTTTTGGTGAGAACAGGAAGCACCTTTAAAATTAGAGGAGTATTTACAACCAAAAAGCAATGAAGATTAGTTGGTGAGAAAAATATAAAATAAAAATACCATCTTCACCAAAAAAAAAGCAATGGAGCATTGTTTAGCCAGAGAAATAAGAAAAGGGGATGGTGAAAAGTTTGACATCTTTTTCATTTCACAAAAGTGAATATTTTTTTAGTGTGAAAGTATCACCACAAAAGCCTTCTGAAAACATCTAAGAACTTGTAAACCCTCAGATTTTGCAGCTGATTACTGATATCACTAAGTCATGCAACTCCTTTATTTGAAATTTGAGTTCTTAGTGGTAAAGGAGAAAGTCCTTTTATTTGAAGATTGTGCAACTGATTATGAATTTTTCATACAAAAGAATAAAGATCAAATGCTTTATTAGAATGGAATAAAAAAGGCAGTGCATTTCTTTTAGAGGTTAGACATTGATAATTGACATTTGAACATATATCTAACAGCACCTGGATAATAAGGACTAGTAGTTGCAAAGTGGGAAAAAAAACCAAAAAAGTAAAAGAATAACAAGAGTGACAAGACAACAATGAAATAAATTCCATAATATATAGGTTTTCTTATTCATGGTCACAGGTATTTGAGGGTAAGCTCATCCATCTGTCAAGCATGACAGAAGAGCATTGTTGAACATGGATGAAGATGGAAATAATCAAAGATACACTCCATCAAAAAGACTGAACCATCCATTTCCCTAATTGCATTCGCTCTTTTTCTTCTCTTTATTAAATGAGTGCGCACAACAACAAAAATAACGAGATGTCATTGCAAGCAAAAGCCGGTGGGAACAGGTAAGAAAGACACAAAGAAAAATTGGCAAAAATGTGCAACCTTGCTTGCTGATTCTGCATCATTTGTCACATCCATTAACCATTCATTACTGTGATCAATAGCAAGTGATACACAATATAGTCTCTTCTGTCCTTTGACCTCCCTAACCTATCTCTCTACATATTACCATCTCTTCATCAGAGGCTGTTCAAAGAAGTCAAATCATGAGCCACACACAACCCTTTTGCATGGTTTTAGGAGCTTGAGGGTTAAAGACCAACAACAACTACTACTACTACTTACATACATATCCTCATTCCTCACACTACCTCAAGAAAAAAGAAAAAAAAAGTTGCAATTAATGGTCCAAGATGCATATAAAAACCAAACATCCCAGCAAAGGATGATTTTTATCTTTGCAAGTGCGAACTCTTTGTAGAGTAGTGGATCAACCCTTTTAGCCACCATGCCGAATGCCCATGAAGTGATTAAAGTCATGATGCTGGACCCTGAGTTGCTTCAACCATGAATCTGCCACACTCAACAGTGACATTAGCCTTTCTTGGTCCCGACCACAATTTCCTGCGACCCACACGTTCCCCCCTTGCATCTTGTACGTTGCCAAACCAAATGCTGGCAGTGCTATGCCTTCCCCTTCCTTTTTCTTCTCATGACCACCCTCAATATCATCGTCAAGATCCATGCCTACACAAATTAGAATTCATGTTCCATGATTTCATGCATTAAACACTCAAGGACCTTTCCATTGCCCCACCAAAATAGGGAAGTGAGAGACATAATCATAGGAGTACTGCTTGATATGAAATGTAACAACCTTCAATTCATTAGGGTCAACCAAATATTTAAAATTTAGGTGGTTTTTTTTTATGTTTTCAGTTTCAACTTTTTTCTCTATTTTTCATAAGTATCTTTTTTAGATATTTAGAACATGATCAGATATTTAAAAAAGTATGGGAAATACCTTGAAATGAAGATGAAAGCGTGTGATAAGTGAGGAAGCATGTAGAAAGGTCTTTAATTGTTCTTCCCATGGGGATATGATAAATTGGGTACCTGAGAAAAAAAGTATATTCTTAGTATCATAACACTGATCGTGTCCCTAGAGAGACTAAGGTAAAGGATGTGCCTTGGGATAAATTTCAAATGTATTATTTAATAATTTGGAGTATATTTTGGTGACGAAGTTAGATAGAGAAATCTAGTAATAATTACCAGGCAACAGCCATCCAACTTGCTGGCGAAAGATCAACACTTCTTAATGACATCAGCCCTGGGTACCTTTGAGCTAATCCAGTAATCTGAAAGCAAGATACCATCCCACAAAGTCAGCAATCGAATCTTTATTCTTTTGAGCACTTACTTATTATGCTACACGAATATTTTTGCTGTTTTTATGCATTACTGGTTGTGCTACCCGAATATTTTTTGTTGTTTCTGTAGCAATCGCTATAGTCCGAGCAATGAAAATTACGCACATTAATAAAGCTTTGGGAGAAGAACATATGCTAGAAATGCATTGATAAGAAATAAAGAAAAGGGAATATGCATAATTTTCATTATCACTTGGGACTTTTTCAGAGGGAAAAAATGAAAATGAGCCTCTCTATCAACTGTGTTGAAAAGTCAAAGAATGCATCTTTTACGATGTTTATCCTAAGGGTTTTTGGTAATTGCAGTTCGGCTTTAAGTGCTTTCCAATTTTCCATGATCCATACGTAATGAATTGGTTGGAATCTCATTTAAGAACACAAAAAGCAGAACACAGACCTTAATGAACAAGATAAAAGATGCTGAAGTAAGATAAAGAGCAGGAAAATAAAATTAAACAAGGGAATACGAACACACCTTGTCCATGAGAGGCACTCTTCCATATGGAGTTGCTCTTTCAAAATACTGGCAATAGAGGTGACCCAATCTGTCATTGAAATGCCAGAGAGAGTCTTGCTCAGACCCTCCTCCCTCTTCTGAGGAAGTTCCATCCCACCTCCATAACTTGTCACAGTCACTCTCATCGCTGAAAGAATCACTGTAGGAATCCCTCGTCTCACAGTCACCTGACTCAGTCTCTTCCCTGAAATACTCATCCAAGTTTTTGCATTAATTCCTAAAGAATCACTACCAAATCATAAAGCTGACAATTATGCACACAATAATTCACCAAACCACTCGTCCGAAACAAAAGCTCAACAACCCATTTTCCAAAAGCAACATCATGGAACCCGCGTGAATGTTTGACCATAACAAATTAACATTATCTATCTCACCCAAATGGTGCAGTCTATCAGAAAACTCAAAAAGAGATTTTTTTTTTCTTTTTCCCCGTTTCAGTTTTAAATTTCTTTAGATATTCATGGTGGAAGCTGAAATTGGTAAAGAAGTTGTAATGATTCAATACCTGAAACTATTGCTGGTGAATATCTGAATTGCAGAGAGATAAGGCACGTAGTACTGCACAAGTGTCTCACCACTGGTCAAGGAGATGGGAACTCCGGCTCCATAAGCACTCCATTCGTCATAGCAATTCCAAAGATCCCCCAACGTGAAATATTCCACGCTTTCTCTCTCCCACGGATGCCACAAACGGTTAAGGCTTGTAATCTCAGACTACACACAAAAACAAACAACACAAATTTTAAGACAACATAATCTAAGATCATGTCACAAGGGAAAAATAAAAAAGGAAAGAAATGAAAAGGACAAGACCTTAGGAAGAAACTGGGATTGAACCACCGGTGTGGTACACCGTACGAAACAATCAAGGTTAGAATGCATTGACCCTTTATTAAAAATCATGGTATTGGAGATCGATATATGAGAGAGAAGAAAAATAGAGAGAAGGGAGGGAAGATGGAGATTTTAGCTTCTCTCCCAACCCTGAAAAACAGAGGCAACCACCCAGATGGGGAAGAAAACAAAACAAACAAAAAAAAAAAAGAGTGAGAGAGAGATTGTGGGGATTGCAATTTTGCCTTTGAAAGAGAATTGAAAATGCAAATCGCCCCCACAATGAAAGACTTCTATTTTTTGACGTTCAGACACCGAATTTCCCGCAAAATCTTAATACCCTTCCCTTTTTTTTTTTCTCTCCGTGTCTCTTTCCTTCTCTCTTTTTCTCTTCTCTTCTCAATCAACCAACAATGTTGCAAATTCAACACCCTCACACGGCGAGACAGATTCTTATGCAAACAAACAATGCTATTTTTCTCTCTCTGTCGCTGTTAAACCAAGCCTTCAAGAAAACTCAAGATAAGTCTGCTTTGTTCAACGTTTAAGAAACACACTACTCAGGAGATAACAATAACACGCTGACGCTTCAACCTTAAATCTTGAGATTAAATCAAACACCCCAAACAAACTCACACAGTCACCTTAAAAATGGTTAAAAAAAAAAAGACAAACGAGGATAAAGCAACAGCATGGACAAGGTCAGAAAGTGCTAGATGTATCATGTATCGAAAATATTCATAAAACAGAGAGAAGAGAAGAGAAGAACTCTCGGGTTTAATTTTCAGAATTTGTGCTGAATTTCGATGAAACTGAGTAACAGCAGAAGAGATAGAGAGATTGATGGAGATTATGAACGTTACAAAACAATAGTAGAAGCATTAGAATACAATATTTATAACATTTATGAGCTTCACCCGTCTCTTCCCATAGTTTCACTGTATCAAATACTTTTTATACGCAATATAAATAATATAATATAGTTTTTAAACTTTTACAATCTCATTATAGGACAAGGTTTGTTACTATACCACAAACCCGTAGCTATCATCTTTGAAACTTCGTTCGTTTCGTTCATAGATTTAAATTTAACAGCTAATACTTTTTCTTACACAAACAAAGCGGATTTGTATTTTTCACCTAAATATATATTATATTCTACTTTTTTTTAATCCCTCTCTTCCTATTTATTTTTTATTTATCATTCGATTAAGAAAAAAAATTATGATTTATAAATAAACAGTGATAAAGTATTTTATCTTTGGGATTAAAGATGAAAAGTATGTCCATAGAGGAGGGAAAAAAAAGGAGTGGAAAAAGAAAAACACAATAAATGGTATGAGAATTGACTAGTCTGTGTGACTAATTTATTTTTTCATAATTAAATGTGAGTTATACATAAAGTTGAACTGACAAGCTTAAGGTATTCTCTTGTTCTCTTTTTGTTTAAATGTTTATGATTAAAAAAAAACTGATAAGGTTGGAAGTTTTAATGTAAACTAAAGAAACAGCACTCTTTCTTCATCCGTTAACTTTGATGAAATTAAAGTATAATGTGACTCCCAAGTTAGTGTATTAAAACGGCTTTGAACTTGCTTGCAAATAATCAATAGGCTTATAATTAGGTGTCGGTTCTCTTAATGCGTAATCACATTTTATGTGGTAATAATAAGCTTATTCAAATACCAAGGACGTTTAATATCACTTGTTGAAATCCACTTCCCATATTACGGACTAACGTTAAAAACACACTAATTTGACTGTTAATATTTCTCTATTCAACAATTCATGACTTCTCTTGTTAATTATTGCTCTATGTAAAAGCCCAATTCAGTAATTAATGGTCTCATTTTTGCTTCTCTTTTTATTTAACTATTACAAGATCTTTTTTGTGGACTTCAAAAAAATGATGTTAATCTTTCGTATTAGTTTTAGAACAAAGAAAGAAACATTAAATGAAAGCGAAATCCTTGTGTGAAAGCATGCAAGTTTGAGGAGTAATTAAATTGAAGTGTCTCTGCATTTTGTTGGTTAGCGTAAAAAAATTGTTTAGAGCAAAAGAAAAGGTACACTTATAATGATAGTAATTTCTTCTTTTGCTTCTATTTTGTATTTTAACTGAATTGGTGTCGTGATATCGCGAGAAAGAGAAAGGCATGGAAGTTGGGAAACCGCGTGAACGGAAGTGCAAGGATACTAACTAATAATACCAACACTTATACTATTAAATTCTTATGACCTATAAAACTAAGGGTAAATTAACTTAACAATGCCATAGGAAAAAATATGCATTGTACCAAGTAAATCCACACTTTCGAAAGGGTCTAACTTGATAAACAGATTATGAAAAGAATTATCGACTATATATTATTATGGTCATTACTATATATAAGATATTATTTATTTTAAAATCTAAAATTTTGTAATTGTTTTATTTTTTAAAAATATTTTAATGAATTGAGAGAAATATATATATAAAATATTATTAAGATCGACACTTAAGTGATATAAAACTATATTTAATGTATCCGAATGGAATTTTATTGTAACTTGGATGTGCACATCATTGCATTGCGTTTGTAGTTTTGTGACTGTAATTTCAACTTCTAATTTGGAGGGAATGAAACAAAACAAAGTTAGGAATTGAAGGGAAGAAAATGTCTTAACTAAAAGAACATTCAAAAGCTTGTGTGGACCCTTGTGTTTGAGCAGTCGTTCATTGATTTTCTGTGATTTTGGATGAGAAAAATTGTTACAATATCACATGGCAGGGGCATTTTAATTAAATCCTATATTACGAAATAGAATAGAGATAAATAAAAGAGAACAAAAGATGAACAAAAGAGTAAAAGAAAGGTAAAAGATATAAGGATGAATATCTTTTTTTTTTGTTATTGAAATTAAAACAAATAATCTGAATATATACAAGTAATACATTCATTCTAGGTTTAATTAAAGAGGAACATAATCAATAATTAAATACTAGAATCATAACACAAAATAAGGGTTATTCACCTCTATAAAGAGAAACACCTTATAATTAGAAAAGACATCCAAATATTTTTCTCTACAAATAAACAACTGATAATTAGAAAAAGATACTCAATTAATGTTAGGATCCTTCCATGACTCTGGTATCCGTACCCTTTAATATCCTAAAATAATTATATAATTATTTCTTTTAATTATGCATCTAACTAATTCGAAAATGAACATTCTCATTAATCCCCTTTATATGAATGAATAGCTTGTAATATCTGTTGGGTTTTACATCCGTTAGATATATAAAATAAAATTAGTGGGCAAAAGAAGCGTGCAGTGGTGCTAAAGTCTCTGTTTTGGTGCAAAACATCCCTATACAAGTCTTAAGTTTATGTATTGACTTTGCAATAAACTAAGATAATGAACTTCACTTCACCCTTTTGAAAGCTCGTAAGGGATACTTACAAAAGGATCCACTTCTGTGACAGCTTATGGTTGCCTCTAGAAGTTAAATGGTTAATTGAATGTTGGTTAAAAGGGAGACTTGAAAATAACTAGTTTGCTGTGAGCACTAATAATGGGGAAATCAAATACTTTGTAAAAGAAATTAGGTTCAATTATTTTGTTATCCACGCACAAAATATATAAATGAAAAATGTTCATATACACTGCTAATGCAAAATCCATATATTAACTGTTTTAACCATTGAATTAGCACTTGGATATTTTGAAATATAATTGTATGTCTTTAAATATGTGTACTATGCTTATAAGGAATATAGGAGAAAAGGTATTAGAATTTTCTTAGGGGAAGTTTTGGGTGATTCGAAGATGGATCATTAGCATTTTACATAAGAATTATATAAGAAAGTCAAGACAACACGTCCAACTCAAAACTTAAAATAATAGGTATGTGAGTTTTCTTTTTTACATAATACTTTTTGAGTTCATTATTGGTCAATGTGGAACAAACTCAAACTTGAAATCTTAACAAAATGTATAGAAACATATTGAACACAACAACTAACAATATGTAACGATGAGGTAAAAATTTAATGGTTCAATCTTTTGGATATGAGGATAAAGATATTAGCATGTATACAAAGAGTAAGTAACTCATAAGATGGGTTGAATAGTTCTTTATATTGATTCAACAGTATAGATACTTTAGGTTCTAACGAAATAGGTAGGTCAAAGAGATACTTATATGAAGTCTCTTTTGTGGTACTAATTTGTAGTGTGTACAACTTTCTTATTGCATCAACAACTTGTAAATATTTAAAGTGGTGAAAATGTGTCTAAAGAGGGTGGCCAATAAAATATATTTTAGTGTAATTAATTCCATATTCATATAAAAACTGATGAATCATTTGTTCTAATTAACAAGGTGTGTATCAATTTTGCTAACCATTGAAACAAATTTTGTTATCACAATAGTGAGACAATATATTGAAATTGTTAAACAATAAACTTAAATGTTTATTGAAATTTGTTTGATTTTCCAGTATGTCAGGTTTCTAACTACTTGTGAACGTGTTAGAAAAAAACCTTGCAAGTCTAGGTATTATAAAATTATCAAAACTTCCACCATATAACTGGATTTTTATTTAAGTTCCATTAATAATTTTGTGAATCAAATTGTAATGTTCTCTTTAAAGTATGGTTAGATAGATTATGAACATGACTCTTTATCTATAGTGTGCCTTCCACTTATTATTGTTGTTATTTGTTAACCTTGTTATTTTGTAAGTCCTCATCCATTTTGTATCAAGGTACACTTATGATTTAGAGAGAACTTCTCATCACATATGTAAAGCACAATTCGTTATCTCTTCTAAATTGTATATTGATAAGTGTCATATTTCAATAATATTTCATATTAAAATACAAACACTTATGGATATTTATTGATGAAATAACTATAATATAACTTTTAATTTATCAATTTAAACATTTTTACATATTTTATGGTTATAATATGAATAAGAACGATTTATTCCCAAATTTGTGTTAATTTCAGAATTTTAAGGAAAAGTGGAGATGAAAGAGTAAAAGGAGAATATACAAAGATAAAAAGGGAAGATTGGAACACTCCAACACTCGCCTAAGCCCGAAGCTTCCAAAGGATCTCGCCCAAGTGAGCTCAGTCACGCCTAGGAAAGATCACTTCAGAGACGTTGGACCTATTTTCGTCTAACTTGCTCAGGCGTGCCTAATCACGCCCATGCGAGAAGTCATTTAGCCAAAGCCCAAAAGGAGATCAAAAGAGAGGAAAGGGAAAAAGGAGAATATACAAAGATAAAAAAAGGGAAAGTTGGAATGCTCTAACGCTCGCCTAACCATAAGCTTCTAGATGATCTCGTCCAAGTGAGCTCAGTCACACCCAGGCGAGATCACTCAAGAGTTATGAAATTCGGACATGCTTCATCATCTCTGCTTCCGCATGTTGAACGCGTATTGGACACGGACACCCGACAGACACGATGTCATATGCATTGAAGTGGGCCGGACACGACCCAATTTGTGGACACGCGGAGGACACTTTTAAGTCAGTGTTGCAGTGGAAGGGAGAAGGAGAACGGAGAAGATGAAGGGTGGAAGGGAGAAGGAGAACGGAGAAGATGAAGGGTGGAAAGGAAGATGGAGAAGGCAAAAGAAGAACGAATAAGAAGATGAAGGGTTGCAGAAAAAAAGAAAAAAGAAAAGTGAAGACCGTACATACATATTTTAAATTGAGAAATTGAGAAATGCATTCTTTTATTTTTAGTGACAATGACGGTGCCTTTATGTGGGAAATGCATTCATTTATTACTTTCACTTGTGTCTTTCCATTTTAAATTTAATATTATTATCTTTTAATTTAAATTTAAATACAATTTGTTATATAATTATATAATATTCTGTATATATTATATTTTTATTTTACTTGATTTTTAAATTTCAAACATAAAATTATTTTTTATAAGTTAAATTAATTTTTAAATAATAATATTTTAAAATAAAATTAAACTTTAACTTAAAAGAAATAAAATATTTTATATTTAATTATAATATTTTAAATAAATATAACTAGTTATTGATAAATATTTATATAATTATATAAATATAATTAATTACTGATAATTATTTTTATGATTATGTAAATATAACTACTTAATGATAAATATTTATGATTATGTAAATATAACAACTTAATGATAAATATTTTTATGATTATTGTTCTTGTTCTTGTTGGTTTATATTGGGTTACCGGTTGACTTTAGGTTGAATACCCCCTTTTATATCTACCTCTTCTGGAACCGAGTCCGTGCCTCCTTGTCACACTAGAATAAGGCTCCGTTGAGACAGAGAGCGCCCTACCTGTTGATTACACTCCGACAATCAAGTCAACTAGGGCACACAAAAAGTAACCAGTGAAGAAAGTGTATAAAAAACAACATACCTTTACCTAGAGACTTACTCTCCTTTTATTGTCGCACATGCAACATGCAACCATTCTCCCCGGAGATAAGCAAATATTAACTGAAAATATTCTAAGTCGTTAATCTTTGATCTCTAATAGAAAAACCACCTGCCACAAGCACCAATGATCTTCAAGTGTCATCCGTAGGCCCCTTTCTGTTACCAACACATCTCCCTATTTTAAAAGGGTTATAGCAACTCGCCACGTGTAATAAATATGCAACAGAAAATATTGCCACGTACTCACAACAAACATGCAAAATAACAACAACAATATTATATTCACCGTCCAATATCTATAAGCAGGTGTATATATAAAATTACTTTGCGTAACGACCCTATTGCGCGCTTTGGGCCAACCCTGAAAAAGGGCCATCTGCACATGTCTCACCCGGGCCAATGATCGAGCTAACCTCCCATACCACAAAGAATCGAGCATACAAAAATAATACCGAGAGCCGAGCACTGATCAGTAAATAAGCCCCCTAAGCTCGAGCTGAGCTTGGCTAAGCGAAGAGTCTCCTGAGTACCCTTGGTCGTTGACGTGACCATTTCTCAGAGGTAGGTGGGGCGCTTGAAACGTCTTTGAAGTGACATTTTACTGTACGCGGTACCACACGCCCACGTGTCTTAGCACTAGTGGCAGCGTAACTCAATCGTTTAGAATTCCCTCTTCTCTCAAAACTTTGTTTCAGAAAACATTAAAACCCCTAAAACCCTTCAAACTTGCACCTTTTCCTTCTTATCATTCAAAGCTCCTCACTCATTTGTTCTCATTCCTCCAAGATTTCCTTCTTCCAACCATAAAAGGTACTCCTTTTTCTCTTCTCAACTATTTATCTTTCATAAACGCATGCTTTGCCTGGGACCATTCTGTTTTCACCCATTTATGCTTTTGCTTGACACTGATTAATCGCATGTTGTCGTATGAGTTCTCGTATGCATGTTGGGTTTTGTTTCTCTATTCTTTTATTGTTTTCGTCGTATGAATTTATACTTGCTTTGATTGTTTCGATGATGTGCTAGGTGTAAGATATTTTCCGCTTTTCTGCATGTGATTGTGTTTAGATGCAACCCTCAATGGATTATAAATCCTTGTACTCCTAAATACCGCCAAACTTCCTTATCGAAACCTCTTCCTATACTTCCCACGAAAAGATAGTAACCCTTAGGAAAAGTAAGTGCCACTTCGGCAAATAAGAGTTTTTCTTAGACCCATGTGCGATAGATGAGCCAGTATGTTGTGATGAAGCCATATCCCCAAACAAACCCTTTTGCTACTTCTATGCCACTGCTTTTAAAAGAGTCCTTATTTGTCTTCCTCTGTTAGTCTTTGAAAAAAAACTTTTGACTGAGCTCAATGTAGCTCCTGCCTAGCTACATCCCAATAGTTGGGCATTTGTTCGTGCCTTTTCCATTCTTTGTGACCAGCTCGGTGTCCCACCCTCTGTTGACATGTTCCATTACCTTTTCGAGGTGAAGAAACTAAATCGTCAACTTTGGGTTTCTATAAATAGCATTTCTGGAAGGGGAATCCTTACCTTCTTCCAATCCTCTTACAAAAATTTCAAAGGCCACTTCCTCAAGGTCCGAGCTAACAAGAAGCACCCTGACCTCCTAGATGGTTTTCCCCTATACTGGACTGAAAAACCCAACTCCAAGCTTAATCAGCGCCTAGACAAGTTAGCTCCTGTTGATCAGTAGGTTTGCAAATTTTTCACAAGCCTCCTAGTAGCCTTCAATAGCCACCATGAATTGCTAATTCTTTTCTTTGGGATTAGGAGTTTGCTTGATGATTGGTATTATCATTTTATTCTCAAAGCTTGAAACTATTCATGATTTTGATCCTTAGATTTGACTAGAAAGTACTTATAAGCATTTGACCTAAATGATAATGCTTAACATATTTGAATGCTGGGAATAAATTTCAAATGTTAATTGCTTTATAAGGAGTTTTTTTAAACATGTGAGGAATCAATATTTAGGAGACTCTTTTAATAATTTTGTATGCGAGAAATCAATATGAATTATTTTTATATGTGCATCAATGTCTATCAAGATGTAATGTTATATGTTTAAAACTACAGACAAGTGAGAAGGATTAACCTCATTCCCAATTTTCTTCATTGAATTATTTTATTCATTTATTTTGCTTTCATTTAATTTTCACACAAACTTATGTCAATATATTTCAAATGAAATTATTGTATATATTCTTATACTTAGTGAATGCTACAATTGGGATTTTAAATAATTGTTACTTGTGGGTTCGACATTCGTTCTTAGGGACAAATTATTTCTTATGACTCAATACACTTACGGTAAAAAAAGTCAATTGTGGATGAGCCCTTTGTTGTAACAATTTTCTCGTTACAATTAATTCTTATGGAGTATGGACTTTCAAGTTTAATAGTTCCACCAGTTCTGATTTCCTTGATAACCCACAAACTTGACCCTTTTTTCATTAACCTTTTATATAAGAGTTTTATCTTTTAGCGCTACAAAACATAATTGGTTGACCACGTTTAAACTCATTTTTCATTATAATTTCATCTTGATGAGCCTTGTCTTCCTCCTTTATGCATGATGCAGATAACTTATTAGCATTGAGTTTTTTTTCCACAAATTTAGGTACAAGCTCTTTCTTCGTTTCAAATCTATTCCTAGCATTCAAATATGTTAAGCATTATCATTTAGGTCAGATGCTTAGATATACTTTCCAATTAAATCTAAAGATCAAAATCATGAATAAAGATTCAAACTTTAAGAATAAAATGACAATATAACCAAGAGTATAATATTATAAATAAATATCACCTCAATACATAAGAGTTTGAACAAATTACTCTCAATACCAAAGGGAAGACTTAACCACTCATACTGGCCATTACAAGTATGGAAAACAACAAAAGAATATCTAAGGTGTTTCTCCGATTGCCTCCTCTAGGATTTTCTATCTCTCAATATCCTCTCAATGATCCTTTCTACCTTACGGCCTTATTTAACCTAATTGGGCTTGGGCTAAGTGACATCTTTATTCATAATATATCCATTTGTTTCATCTCTCCTTAAATTCCAAAAAATAACGCAAAATTGGGAATAAATAATTCTATTAATCTCATAATCCAAAAATGTGTAAAGTGATTCAAATTTCTAAATTAAAGGTTGAATTATAACTTTATTAATAATTAAAGTCCATAAGTTCCTATCTTTTTGCATGAAATATCACTAAATTATGGCACTTATTAGTGTCTCAAATTGGATTTTTCGAATCCAACCTTACTAGTTTAGAAGATTATAATCCCAACATGAATCACTTGATCCTATTTAGTGTTCTACCAGTTCTCAAGTAAACTTAAAATTTGTTTAAAACAGATTAATCAATACAATTTTAGTTTCATTGACTAGTCAATTCAACACTAGTATTCACAACAACTTAACTTAATTCAAAGTATTCTATAAATAAGCAAAATTATGTCACATAATAACAAAATCATTATAGAAGAAATTTGAAACTTGTGACCATGTCACATTCACCTCGAAAATCCCCTAACTTATGATATTATTAAAAAGTAAAACTAATTTCTCTTACCTGATTGGATGGTTGGGTACCCAAAAGAGCTCTAACACCTAAAGACATAGAGATAATTTGTCGTACACCACACAACAATCAAAACAGATCACTAGGATCTTGAACTAACAATAACTAATCCTAAGATCAAATACCTCTCAATCAATAATTCAAAGGTGACTTCTGATCTTCAAGAATAAGATAAAAATTTAGAGAGAAAATGGAGAGAAAAAATTGTAAAAAAATGATGATTATATTAAAATAATAAATAACTGGTTTTTCTATTTTCACTAAAAAAATCATTTAATAGAAAATATTTTTTTTTTAAATAATTAGTTATGACTAAATTAGATATGAGACTAAACAAATTATTAATTTTTTGAAAGTATAAACAAATTATTAGTATCTAAAGTAGTTTTTATTTTTTAATAAAATTTATAAACTAGTTTTTAAATTGGTATCTAAATAGCTAATTAGATACTAATATAAACTAGTTTATAAATTTTATTAACAATAAAAATTATTTTATATACCAATAATTTTTTTAGTTTTTAAAATAATATATAATTTAATTAATATAATAATTAATTATTATTTTTCTCTAAAATTAATTTATATTTAATGATTTTATTATATGAAATTTTTACTTTAATAAGAAAATATATTCATGTAAATTTTACCACTTCTACTTTTGTTTTAAGAATCTATAACAAACATAAAAAGAACCTTAGCATTTTGAAGTTTGATTATATTCCTATGAATAGTTGTAAAACGTTACCAATTCTGTTGCACCAAGTGACCTGCGATTGTCGTGGGATTTTTTTTATCATATTCTCTAATTTTATTTATTTATTAATGTGATTCATTATCGTTAAACAAGTACGATCCACCTTAGTTGTTTAAATTTAAAACAAGTGTTTTTGAAACATATACTTTTTAATTTATTTAATTAATAATAGATAGGATTTATTAATTGATAAAAAAATTCAAATAAAAAATATGTAAAAAATACTTATTTTGTTAAAAAAATATTTTTTTTAACAAACTCAAATGCACAACAAAGAACATTTCATTGAAAGCAGGGTTGTAAGTGGTCCACACAATCAGGCCTGAATAAATGACAGTGACAATTCGGGTTCAGTTCCAGCACGTGCTTCTTCTAATGCAAACCTAATTTTCTAGTGAGCCACTTTTTCTAATTTAATTATTATGGCATCATTTTTATTCTATCTATATACTTTTACTTTATTTATTCAATTTTCTTAATACCTTATAGCAACTTCCTTAAAATGCAACACTAAGACCTGAGACGTGCATGTTACAATAAAAAATGTTGTGTTTGGTTACCAAAACACGAATTAATTTCAATCCATTAATTAAAAGATGACTTCTTCTTATAATAATTAATAGTTCGATATAGCGGTCAAATATTATTTTTATTCAATTTTTTATTATTACTCTAATATATCTAAAAGGTAAGAAAAAGTTAAATTATAACATAATAAAATAAGATAATCATTTTTTACCTTGTCGTTTATATTTTTATTACTTTTAAATTGGGTAACTCCAATTATATAAATTTCAATTTAATTGTATTTTTAATTAATAAGTGATCTTAGAACATTTTAAACATAAAATTGATATATTTAAGTGTTTTAATAGCGAGTAATACTCTAGATTAATCTTATTAAAATATACTACAAATCTATAAAACTAACTAATTTATAATATAAGATTTATATATATATATATATATATATATATTATGATTTTATTTATAATTGAAATTTGTTCTTGTTATTATCATTTTTGTTATAGCAATTATCATCTGATCATGGTTAAAACTATTGTTACATAATTATTGTTATTTTCATTCTAACAACTATTATATCATCAGTCATAAATAGCTATAAAATCAAACTATAAGGTGGCAACACAATGAACAAGTAATCCTCCAACACCAAAATGTGAAGGTTCAAGTTACCGTCAACCATCATCATAAAGGAAGCATTGGCTATTGTGAAAAAAAATCATTAAGGATCCCAAACTATTATAAAATAGAATAGAGATAAAAAAAAAAAAACTAAAAAGAAGACATAAGAATGAATATCACTAATATTATTCTATTGAGATTAAAACAAATAATCTGAATATGTACAAGCAGTACACTCATTCTAGGTCTAGTTAAACAGAGAAATAATCAATTAAATAAATACTAGAATCATAACAGACAAAACAAAATAAATGTTATTCACCTATATAAAGATAAACAACTAATAATTAGAAAAAACACAATTAATATTAAGATCTTCTATTTCTATAACTCTGGTATCCATATCCTTTTATGCAAACCTCGCCTCATGAGCTAGGCTAAAGTTCACTTTGTAATATGGTATCATATCCATTTAAAGCCTATCCTAGCGAGTATTTGTTGAGCATATCATGTCACTCGCTATCGAGCCGGTTTTATGGGGTTGAGTTAGACTTAAAGTCCACTTCGTAATATGGTATCAGAGTCACTCTCGGCGTGAGGGGATGTGTTGGAGATCTCACATCGATTAGAGATTAAGACAATTCATTGTATATAAGTGGGTGTAGACCTCACCTCATGAGCCGGTTTTATGGGGTTGAGTTAGGCTTAAAGTCCACTTTGTAATACAAACCACATGTGAAATCCATCTATTGCGGAAACACTAAATAATCCCAGGAAGATGTGCCATATAAAAAAGTAATCAGGGTTAGGTGTTAGGGACTACATTGAGTGAGGAAAGTTATCTCCACTAATGGCAAGCTTAGTTCAATAGATCAAAATTCCTTTTACATAAACAATCTTGAATCCCTAAGGGTACAAATTAGAATCTCAATTAGCCACAAAGTTGATTTAAACGAGATATCAAAATCAACGGATTTATTTACCATGTTGTGATAAGGGAAAAGAGTTGTCAAAAAAATATGAGCAATTTACTCCTAGTTACTCTGAGTATTGTTTGGACATCAGTTACTCCTGACTAAAATTAAAAAATTTACAAATAAAATGATATAAAATATCATTAGTTTGTTCTCTAAAAAGAGAAGTTACGACTTATGATGGATACAATATTTTGTTCACTCATTTTAGATTGTTCTTGAATGCAAACATTGTTCTTTCTCACAACTACAAAAGTTAAGGATAACTTAAAAACTTGACCTCATTCTTTTTTGCAAGAGTTTCATTAACATTTCTTTTAAAAAAAAATCTTTTATATAAAGAATTTGAGAAAGAAAAAAGTTGTTGCACATTCTTTTTAGTCGTGTGAGATTTTATTTCTTTCTAAACATATCTTAAACTTTTTTAAGAAGCATATAATATTTATTATTTAAAAAATTTACAACACTTTTAATAAGAAATTAATTCTTATTATTTAAAATGTGACCAGTTAATATTATCCAAACAATTATGTAAAATAAACAGCATAAATATTTGTTTTCAAAATAAATATATTTATTAAGTATCCCAATTTCTAAAACCCACTATAGTTAAAAAAGAAGGGAGGTTTCATGTATAAAAATAATCAAGTTAAACATATAATCTCTTCAAATGTTTTGATTTATTAATAATGTGTTTTTATTTAACACCGACCTTGTTTTAATATTTCCCAGTACAATAAAATGTCAAATATTTTAAAGAATCAAGTTTAAACCGTCATTAAAAGGTGAAGATCCAAGATTAAAACTATTAATGATAAATATTGATGAAAATTATAGGTACTTAAGAATTGTCCTCTCTAAATATAATATCGTAACTAAAACTTATAGATACCCACTGAAATCTTAAGTCAGAGGTTTAATATTTTCAATCATATTATTTCAATAATATATATTTGGATATTTTATCCATTTCTTTTACTTTACTTCATTTTATTATTTAAATTTTACTTTAATTATTTTATTCTTATATCTGATATCTCTAGTAATTTTTTTCGTTTCTATAATGTAATTCATGTACTTTGTCTCATTTTTCTTACATATTTTTTTACATAATCTTGAATAATTTTTTGCAAATAAATATTTATAAAAATTCTATTTATAATAAAGATTAACACATAGATACACTATGAAAAGTCTATCATGAAAATACTTGTATATTTTTCTTTAAACGTTTGTTGATGAAAATTTAAAAAATAAAAAGAATTCAATTGAGAATTGGCATGGCTTTGCCAGTACTATAACAAGAGATGGTAATACTGTTCATGGGTTAAACAGTTACTTACGCCACAAACATCAAAATTAGAAACTGAAACTTACAAGCATATTTTTCATTGAAGTTCGTTTGACACGACAATTGTATGATATTTAAAGAAATCAATTTATAACTTCTTTTAAAAAGTTCATATTTTCTTACAAAGTTTAACATTTCACTAAACAATATTCTTTCTTTTATTTTATATATTGGGTCAATATATAAAATATATATTGTCAATATATAAAATATAAACTATTTTATTTTTCATTATATATTGTGATGCACCGAGGTAATTTAACATGTTTTCTATCCAAACATCTCTAGTGATTAAATTATATATTATTTTAAAAAATAAAAAAATTTAATTTTTATTATTATTAAATAGTTTTTAAATTGATATGTAATTATGTATCAAGATTTTAATTATCAATTATTTAAATTATAAATTTGGTATAAAAATCTTAAAAATCATTTAATAATAATAAAAATTAATTTATAAAAAAAATATTTTTTAAAATAATTTTTAATTATAGCAATTAATTATTTTTATATTTGAAATTGGTTTTTTTTTTTATAGTGTTATCATGATGCTGGTGGTGGTGACCAATCATTTTCCAATTTTATGTGATGAATCAGAATATGGAAAGCTTGAACTCTTCAAATGATACTGTTGAACCTGTGTTGCTAATTAATTGTACAAGCAGATAATTGGGTGTTAGGCACCGTATCTATCCTCTGACTTTGATTGCCACCTCTTTTTCTTCACAAACTTCAATCACTCACGTCAAAACAATTTTCAAAGCTTTACTCATTCATCTTTACCAATGCCCTTCACAGGTGAAACGGTACTTTGGTGGCCCCTGCAAAACTCACTGTCACATGCTCCAAGATCATAGAAAAATATATAAACAACCAAACTGTTGCAGGTGGATGGGGGAATAATTGTGAAATGGATACACAGTGTAATGAATCATTCTTTATCATGTTGCATAATAAACTAAGAAGCAAGGGTTAATACTTAATAATTTGAGACATGACATGTGACATACCACTTCTAACCCATATGACATATTGCATGATCAGATAACCATTAATGGAGATCATGTTATAATTAGAAACAGGCACCAGAAGTTAAGTGCTAATACCAGTGGACGTGACTTCAAACACTATATGGGCAAATATATGATACTTAATTGCTTAAGTAAGATTTACAAATATCTAGTTACATGTTACAATATTAAAATACCTTAAACTACTCATATCTAATGTCTCTCAATACCCAGAAAACAACATCAACCACTCTTTTTTTCTTAAGAATGTTGTGGTCTGAAGTTTATCTGCAATGTCCCATTGCCTAAAGTTAATGTTGATAACAAATGGGGCCACAAGACTAAGATTTATAATTGAGCAACTAGAAAATATAATATAATATAGTCATGTTTTCTTTATACTGAAAATATTTTATTAACAGGTAGTTTGGTAAACATTGTTTTAATTTTATCTGATATTCTGATATTTATAACAAGGAACAAGGATTTAGGATAACCAATTCAAAGTGGACGCAATCAAGGGAATGAATGAGTCATTGGATGGTTTCATAGGAGAACATGGACGGCTGTCTACTTTTGGTCTAGCTTTTAGTTTTAGTTAGATCAGCTTTAGATGTGTTAGGTAATTTTATAAAAAAATTAATAAGTCACTTTTAAATCTGCTATTTTTTACTACTATGCAAATGTTAAGGACACTTGTTAAAAATAAAAAGACTAATTTTTTTAATACACATAAATTAATGAGATTTTAATTCTTTGATTGAAAAACAACAATTAGTAAAATTTTATATTTTTTGGTTGAAAATTATTATATATAGTGTGACTCTGCTTCCTATTTTAGTCCATCACTAGCTATTGATATTACTTTTTTTTCATTTTTATTTATTTATGTGGCAATATTTTAATTTTTTTTTTGTATTTTAAGATTATAATTTTGGTCCTTTATAACTTTATTTATCAATTTATACGTGAATTTTATTGTGTGGTAAAAAAAATGAGAGGATAGAATAAATAAAAAAACTTCATAACTAACTATTTCATTAATATTAACATGTTTTATTATATTTTATTTCTACACACAGAAAAATTATATTTTTAAATAAATTTCATCAACTATCAATTTTGAAAAAGGCGAGTCTTATTATTAGGGTTTTTTTACAAATTTCTTTAAGAATTTAAAAATAAATAAAAATGCTCAATAAATTAAAATTAACTTATACACATGTGATTTTTTTTATATATAATTTTATAAAAAAATTATTTTATAATTTATAATGATAATTTTAATTCATAAAAAAATATTATAGTTTTTTCTTCTTGTTTTGTTTCATTCTAAGAGTGGTTACATTCTGGAAGCTCATTAGAATTTGATAAGAGACTGAGTAAAGAGTGGACTCATATAATAAACGTGTTGCTCACTTCCTGTCCTCCCTCCCATAACCCCCACCAAATCTTAAAAATAATCTTTCTTTTAATTTTAGGTATTATAATATTTGTGTGGAGTGTGCAGTGTGCAGTGTATTGAATGCAAACTTTGATTGGTGATGATGGAACCAAGTTTGATGAAGATTGAAAGGAAGAGTCTAGCATATTCAAATGTGTAGGAGACAAATTCATGATATATTTATTGGCTCATGCATTAATTATAGATCAAGTTGTTGATTTTTTTAGTTGCCCTTTAACTCACCAATGTAAGATAGATCTACATATAAAAGGTGCTTAGAAAACATTTATGAATTGTAGTGTTGATGACAGGGCCAGCATGTTAATCTATCTTCATAAAATCCCACATGTTCATAAGACAGGGAATAGTACATTAACTTTGAAATTGGTTCAAACAAGTGATAAACAAAGAAATCTATTATTCATGTTTTGCTACATAAAATCAGAATCTATATATCTCTATAAATGAAGAGTGTTTTTCTTTTTCCATGTTCTTCTCCTGTGGCATGGCTTTGGTAAAAGCAATGGCTTCAAGGTCTCATCAGCCATTGAAACGGCCAATAATTAATCCATTGTACAATTCAATGGGGGTAGGGCTCTGGATTACAATAGAACACATGTGCTGAGACTCCATTTATTGAACACCACTTTCCGAGTTCAACATTTTCTATACCCTTCATTTCAATCTATTTCTAAAAATCAGTTTAAACAAATTTTACAGTTTATAAAATCTTTTTGGTATTGTATAACTTAATATTTTGACACTGGATAAAGTATCTAATTTTAGTAATATTTCATATATTAAAATATAGACATTTGTATATTAAAATATAAACACTTGTGAGTATTAATTACTAAAATAAATATAAAATAATCCATAATATATTTATGAATTTATACCTTTCTACATACTTTATGATCTTTATTTGAATAAGAATATTTTATTCCCAAATCTAATATTAAATTCGGGTTTTAGGAAAGAATGAAGATGATTGGACTAAAGAAGAATAATATAAGCTAAAAGAAGAAAGTTGGAAGGCCTCAAAACGCACAAGTACACGAGAAGTCCAAATCAGCATCAAAGCATCTTGCTCAAACGAGCTCATTCTCGCTTGAGCAATAATGCTTCAAAAGCATTGGAAAAAACAATTACGCTTTGCTTGCTCAAGCGAGCTATATCTCGCTTGAGCAAGAAAGCGCCAGAAACATTGGGCCTATGTTTTACTTAACGAGCCCATTAGTGTGACGTAAGAAGTCACCTAACCCTAGCAAATTAGGTTAAATAGGAGCACAACATTGGTGTGCCAGATTGAGAGGAAAATACCATTGAGTGAATTATAACCCAATTGAGAGAATAAGAAAGTGTGTGAAACATTAGAGGAGGCAGTCGTCATGCGTGGGTAGTTCTACCCTTTGGGATTGAGAGTAATTTGTTCAAACTCTGATGTATTGAGATGATATTTTAAATATAATATTTTGTTCTTAATTGATTATTGATATTATTGTTTTGCTCCTAATGTATTGATCTAGAATCTTAAATCTGACTAGAAAGTATTTTTATGGTTCTGACCTAAACATTAAATTGTTATTAACATCTATTCATAAAGCTAAGTTTAAATATGCGAGGAATCGATATTTAGGTAACACCTTAATAATTTTATATGCGAGGAATCGATATAAATGATTTTTATAGGACATCAATAACAATCAGAAGAGCAAAATATTATAATGCTAATAAAAATACAAAAGAGTGAGAAAGATGAAACTCAATCCCTATTTTTCCAATTGAAGCAAAAACTCTTTGATTTGTTTTCTTGTTAATTCTTGTCTTCATAACAATTCTCAAACCAACTTTAATTATTCTGTTTTTATATTTAGTGAATCTTTTATTTGAATATTCAACGGTTCCTTGTGGGTTCGATATCCGTCCTTAAGGACACATTATTACTTCTGATAATGCGATTCACTTGCCGTAAAAAGTCATTAAGTTTTTAGCACCGTGGTTGGGGAACAATTTGATTTTTGAGTATAAATTCCTAAATATTGTAAATATTCTAACTGTTTTTATTTTTTTTAATAGTTCTCAACTTTTGTTTATATTAGATTATTGTGTTTATATTTGTTACTGTTTATATTTTGTTTTATTTACAGATTTTTTTAATTTATTTATTTTATTATATTACATACTTGATTTGATTCTATTTTAATTTGCAAATCTGTTTTAAATTTTGTTTATATTGCTTTAGTGTGTTTATTTTGTGTATTGTTTGTTTTTTTTATTTGCATATTTGTTTGAATTTGTTTTTATTTATTATTTTTATTTGTTTTTAAATTTTTAAGAAAAAAAAATATTTTGTTACTGCTAGTGAATCCTTGTGCTAATCTTTGAATTAGCAGTTTTATATGATATTGAGAGTTAAATTCCCAAAGACCAAATATTAATTGAATCAAAGATTGAAAGGGTAGTCAAAAGAAACAACAAGACAAAGACAAAAGAAAGACAAGGAGACACTAAAGAGTAATCCTTAACCACTTTTTATTTTCCCATTAATATTTTTTCAGGAGGAAAGCAACATGACAGAAGAACAAGCACCATCTCTTAAGAGGATACTTGGACATTATGTCATGTACCGAGGACCAAGACATTTTTCTAGTATTGTAATACCTATTACCAATAGGGCCTTGGGGATAAAATATGCTTTCCTTAGTCTCATCAGTACCCATCAATTCACAAAAATGGATCATGAGATCCATATACACATTTGTCTACATTTTATGAATTATTGGGAATAATGGGCTTTGAATCAGGTGATATTGAAAATGTTTATATGCGCTTGTTTCCTTTTTCATTGGTAGGAAAGGCTAAAGAATGACTCAAATAACTTCTAAATCAGAGCCTCATTAGCTGGAAGGATGTAGAGGAAAAATTTCTGCAAGATTTTTACCAATCACTCGCTACATCAAAGCAAAGTCTGAAATTTCTATGTTCAAACAAGGAGCAGATGAATCTTTTTGTGAGACATAGAAGAGATTTAAAATTATGCTTAAAAAATACCTAAATCATGGGTTTGAAGATATTGTTCAACTGGGCATATTTCTTAATGGTCTTAGATCTGACACTAAGATGCTCCTAGATGTTGCAGTTGGCGGCACAATGATGGCTCTTGATGTAGAACAAGCGACAAGGACTATTGATGCATTGTCATCAACTGATTATCAAGCCCAACATGATAGACAAGGTATTCAGAAGAAAAGGTTGTTAGAAAATGCACTCTTGTGTCAAAATAAAATTCTAACACAGCAAATTGAGCAACTAACCACACAAATGGCTAAATTGCCCCAACAATTACATGTTGTTCATTCATCTCAAAGCCAGAGTCATCCAATAAGGTGTGATTTTTGTGGAGGTGATCATCCTAATGGTCATTGTTCTTATCAGAACAATTCACCTGAAGCTAAGGTAAATTACATGGGTAATCAGGGAAGGGAAGGTGGTTTCTTCAATAATCAAGGTCCTTTCCAACAACAACAACAACCCCTATATCCTTCAGATACTGCAAGGTTGAATAAACTTGAAGATACCGTGGAAAAATTCATAAAAGTCATTATGGCCAGTCAAAAGAATAATATGGCAACAATCAGGAATATAGAAATTCAGATGGGACAGATGACCAAACAAATAGCAGAAAGACAAAGTGGTCAGTTTTCAGTCAACGCCCAAACCAACCCAAAAGAGTAGTGTTCCTCTGAAAGTGGTAGAGTAGCAGGAGAAAGGGATGGTAATAACCTAGTGGCTAAAAAAGAAAAAAAAAATGAGACTGATGGGAAGAGATCTGAGAAAGAGAGAGAAAAGAAAAGAAGTGAGGAAGAAAAAAATGAAAACAAGGAGAGAGGTATTTTTGAAAAAGATTTATCATATCCTCATGCTCCTTAAAAAAAAAGGATAATTTTGTTTTTGACAATTCGCTCCCTAGAAATTATTTTGTAGGAAATCTGAAGCACGATTCAACATTTGAGAGATTTCTGAAGAATAGGAGCTATATTGAAGAGAGAAATAGAGAGTTGGAGGCTACGGACAGTCTCATGAATAAAAAAGGCTTGCCTAAAAAATTCAAGGACCCAGGAAGTTTTAATCTTCCTGTGTCTATAGGTGTTTTATCTGTGGACAATGCCTTACTGGATTTAGGGACGAGCATCAATTTAATGCCTTTGGAAATGTTAAGGAAGATAGGCGATTTGGATGTTCAACCCACCAAGATGCAACTACGGTTGGCAGACAGATCCATCAAATATCTTTATGGTGTGGTTGAAGATGTTCTTGTGAATGTGCAAAAGTTCATATTCCCTATGGATTTTGTTATAATGGACATGAAAGAAGATGAGGAGGTTCCCTTGATACTTGGCAGACCCTTTATGAAGACTGCTAGAATCATAGTGGATGTTGACAAAGGAGAACTTTAACTTAAAGCTCAAGATGAGGAGGTAACTTTTAATCTTTTTTATGGTCTAAAAAATTTTAATGCAGGGAAAGAATTTGTACAAAAGGATGTAACAAAGGGAGTTGTCCACCTTCAAAAAAACATTCGTCAAGCTAGATGACGTTAAACGAGCGCTTACTAGGAGACAACCTAGTCCACATTTTAATTTTTTGTTGTTTTGTTATCTTTGTTTTGATTTTACCTTTCAAAAATTTGGTATTAAAAGAATTTAGAATCTATTCTTTATTGTTCTATCATCGCACCGTTATAGAATCACTCATAAATCTATAGTCTCACACACCTAATAAAAATATTAATAAATTAAACTTTCTTAATTATAAATAAATAGTTCAATGTCTATGCACTAGCGACATTTTTTATATTATTAATCAATTAAACAATTTTTTTAACATGATTCTTAAGATAACTATTACTAAAATTAAGAATTTTGTTGGATATTGATTTATAATTAAACAATAATATAAAACTGTTTCACACTATTTATTATATATATATATATATATATATTCTGACAATATTGGTAATAATTGTTAGTGTCAAAAAGTTTTATCATGATTTTTTTTTATTTAGCATCAGCAATATTGTAAAACAGATTGAATAAATTAATCTTTAAATTGTTAGAATTTTTAATACAAAACATTCATAAATTATTTTTGCAACTTAGAAAACTATAAAATTGATATGAAGATAGATCATTAGTATATGAGAAGTTTTTTAAGATATAAACTGACTATGCAAAATATTTGTATATTACCATCTAATTACAATTCATCAGGTTTGTTGATTTTTATAATTAATTTAAAAGTTACAGTGAAGTATTTTTTTTAAAAGTAAAAATAATCATAGAAAAATATAACTTTCTTATTTAGCATACATTAAGTTAGTCTTAAAACACCATTCATTGATGACTTTACCAGTTTTTATGCTTTTATTATACATTCTACCTTAAATACTCCATAGACATAATCGAAATTTGATTCCACATTTTCTAGAATGGCCTAGAATCTAACAACTAATAGCGTGGCCCAACACGTAACTGGGAAGTTGTTAAGTTCTGATCCAACATGTATTTACAAGCATGGGCTTCTTGTCGAACCACTTACTAAAACAGTGTTCACGTTGTGCAGACGTGCAACTGAAAGCTAACTTCATTGGCCTCCAGTTAACATAGAAAAAATCACGTTTGGTTAGTAATACTGTTGGGAACTCTGCTCACCTCAATAACAATTTGGCAAATTCTCTCTTCACATCCATACATTTTTCTTCTACTTTTATATTTTTTTTTAATTCCAACAATCCTATTAGGTATTGTATTATGGAGAATCTGATGTATTTTTCTTCATCTTTGTTATTTGTAGTGGTTGGTGGTGACTATAGTTAATGTTGGTGATTGAGATAAGTTTTATTGTATTTTTATTAGTGGTGGATGTGTTTTTATTTTTTTTATTTTTATTTTTTAAAATCACAAAAAATTAGAGAATGCTTAAATGATGGAACTATTCTATCAAACTTTGTGATTGAAAAAAAAAATGAAAATGTTAAAACTGAAAGGATATTAAAATGTGAGGAGACTAAATAAAAAAGGTGATGTTACATTTTTCATTTAGAGTTATCTAAAATTTTTAGAATGATTCAAATGGGAGAATTTTCAGTACCAATTGATATTTTTGTCCCCAACGGGTTTTGGGCCTATTTTGGAATTCTATTTTAGCATGCATTAGATTTTGCTATTGGAACCCCCCTCGTTAAATTTACTAATTTCAAACCATATGTAGATTAAAAGAGTAACCACTTACTAAAATTCCAAAAAAGATTGATTAGTTGTGAAAATGATTAAAATTAAATTTAAAAATATATGGAAGTTAATATGAAGTTGGAATGGTTTGAGAGAGGAGAGGTGAGGGTGTGGATCTATAGCTTACAAACCATTGGTTGCTTTCTCATCCAAAAACCAAAACCAAAGATAAGAGGATAAGGCCACGTGGCAAAAACCCACTACCTCTTCTTCCTTCTCACAACCACAACACTAAAACTCTCACCTTTCGCTCACTCTTTCACCTTTCTCCAACGCCATGGCTTCCCCAACACTGTTAACCCCAACCTCCACCCCCAAATCACTCGCCCCTATCAAGCCCAAACCAACAACCGTCGTCTCCGCCACCCTCACCCCCACCACCGGCACCAGCCAGCCACGCCGCCGCGAATTCTTGTCCCTGACCGCCTCCCTGGTCTCCTCCGTGGTTCCCCTGGCCCCGGCAGTGGCTTCCTCGGACGATGAGTACGTGAAGGAGACAGAGGACGTGATAAACAAGGTGAGGACGACAATCACCTTGGAGAAGAACGACCCGAACGTGGAGACGGCGGTGGCAGATTTGCGAGAAAGTTCAAACTCGTGGGTGGCGAAGTACCGGAGGGAGAAAGCGCTTCTGGGAAGGGCTTCGTTCAGGGACATGTACTCTGCCCTGAATGCTGTCTCCGGACACTACATTAGCTTCGGCCCAACCGCTCCCATTCCCGCCAAACGAAGAACCAGGATCTTGGAGGAGGTGGACACCGCCGAGAAAGCGCTTCTCAGAGGAAGATGAGTAATGCAAACAACATTTCCTTAATTGCTTCCTTTACTTTTTGTAACATCATTATTCTATTCAAAACTCGAACCACGGCATGTATGTATGTATGTATCTATGCAGTCATATCATAGAGTCAAAGTAAAGAATGGAGCCATTTTCCTATTATGACATCATGATGCCATTATTATTACTATAATCCAACCAATCACAATTATTATGCTCTCTAATTCTCTTTTATCTATCTCACTCTCTCTTCCTCACTTCTCATTTTTTATATCAGATTATGTTCTATGGTGTTCTTACATGCAGAGACATTTTTTATTTTTGTCCAAACTAGTATCAACCAAACTATATATCATCTATAATACCTATAGTTTTTGTCATTTCATATTGTTTAACTATTCATTTAAGTTTTTTAACTCATTACTCATCACTTCTTATGTTTGTTATTCCATACTATATATTGCTTTAATTTCTCTCTTAATTTATATTTAGTTATTTTAGTCTCTGAAATTTTGGGATTTAAGGACTAAAGTTAATTTAAGGACTAAAGTTAATTTAGAACTATAGTTTCTACTTCCTAAGTATACTAATTAGAACCTTATAAAATAACAAGCTGTACGTCTGATAAAATATGGTTTAGATAGATTTTACTTTAAAATAATCAGTTGTTTTTTAAGATTAGTTTTTATATTTCGCACCAATCAATTATATAATACTAAAAATACCATTTTTTAAAACTATAATAACCAAAAGATAAAGATTATGACCAAATAAATAATTTAGCATTCTCATAATTTGAATTTGGGGTGTATGTGATCTTTAAAGATGAGGTCACATGTTCTACAAAATGTTAAGTTAATTAGGTGTATTGTTTTTTGGCTAATGCAAGTTAAGGTTTTTTAACTCAATAAGTTATTTTTAATTTAACATTTTTTAGATTATTTATCCATTAATTTAGATTTATTTGTCGGCTGATATTTATGAAGGTTTTCTCTATTAATATTGCTAAAATTACTTTTTATAGTAAATGTGAGATGGATTTTTCCAATTAAAATTTATTAATGTTTGTAAAAATTATCTTTTGAAACACACTACTAGTATTACTTGGTGGTAACTTCTATATTTATTTATAATTGAAATACACTACTAAAAATTTAAATTTGATAAATCTAACTAAACCCTAAACACAAATATTTAAAAAGTAAAATAATTTAGAATGAAATTGATTAATTTTTTTAGAACTTTGACAGTTTGTTAAGTTTCTGTCAACTTTCTAATGGTCTATAACAGTTATGTTTTTATGTTTCGATAAAAAAAAATTTAACTAAATAGTTTATTTGTATCTTAGTTATTATCTACATACAATATTCACTTTGAATGTGTACAACATGTATTCACTATAGATAATTTAATAAGAATAGTTGATTGCATAACAAAATTAAAAATTTAAATTGAATATCTTATTTGTTCTTTGAATTATATGTTTTATTTGTTATTAAAAAGATATAAAAGTGGTTAGTGAAAGTTTCATTATACATTAGATCCTTTGAATGTGTATAGTTTTATTTATGCTAAACAATATGATGAACGTGTTGAATGAGTAATAGAATTTTTATTATAACAGTTAAATGTAATCTTCTAAATACATATATCTACTAAAAGCACATTCAATCAAAGAGATATTATATCAAAAAATGATTTCAATATGCGTATTTTGTAGAATGTCTCTATTTGACCTTGTTTTTTTTTTTTTATATATCTAAAATCTATCTTTTCCTAAACAGATTTGTTCAAATTAAATCTTGCAAATATATTTTTAATATATTGTGAATATCTCTAAATACTTTTTAAATAGAAACAATTTGAATAATTCAAAATTTCAAAGACTTTGTTTTTAACATCACATATTATTCTAATGCGTTGATCTCTCGTTACACTTATTTTTGTTCATGCCTTAATTTTTACTTTATTCTTCTCATTAGATAATTTGTTAGACAGTGTAACTAGACGATTTGATTATACGGTCTATTAGACAATAAACAATCTATCTTTATCTACTCTGAAAAAGAATTCATGTTTCATTCAACCCTCTTTTGAAGTCAGTTGTACCTGCAAAATTGAATGCCTTTTAAGTTTTCTAAAAATTTAAAATTCTCTTTTCCAACATAATGTAAGGGAAATTTTTGTAAGATTAATAAAGAACATAGATTAAAATGAAGTTAGTATAAGTATAATTTGACCTATATTTTGTATTGCAAGTCTGTTCTTGGAGGTTTTGGTTTGTAAAGAATGGTGTGACCAATCTTTTGAGGAGAAACTAAACTTTTTACAGGCCGAAGGTCCAACATAGGCTTGCTTAGTTAACTTGGGTTGAGGATAGGGGTGGTAATGCGGGCTAGTCCGTCCCGCACAAGGCTCATCCTCCGTTTGGCCCGCAAAATACGTGTCGGGTTGGCTTGCCCAGGGCAAGGAGTGTAGACTCATTTCACTAGCTCGTACTGCATAAGGGGTAACCCACGAGCTAGCCTGCATAAGATTTTATTTTTTCAAAAATTAAAATTTCATTAATTATAAAAAAAATATTTCTACTACTGAAAAATTAAAATTTTATTCGTGTTTCAATTCATTCAATTAAGATAAAAATATAAATTCAAGTATGAGGGTTGTTAGAAGGCTTGATTAAAAATAATTAAAGTTTTGCTTCGCATCTATTTTTTCTATATATGTATGTAAATATATAAGAGTAACTTATCAAAGTTTTGCTACAAAATATTTTAATGAAGATGACTAACATTTTAACTATCCTATTGAAATCTCTTCTTTATATTATTTTTTTATTAACAAATTTTAAATATAAGATTTTATTTAAAAACTAAATCCATTATCACTCCTAATACTAACTCCTTTATATTATTAAAATAAAACTTTCATTTTTTTTAGTACATTAAATTCAATTTTTCTAAAATAAAATAAAAATAAAGGTCACACTGCAATAATGGTTCAATGAAGTATGATTTCTTTTTTTACAAAAAAAAAATAATTACTTTTTTTATTTATGCAGGCTAGCGGGTCAATCTGTCACGCCCCGCTATTGGTCCGCGCGGGCTGCAAATTATGTGAAGCGGATCAAAGCGGGTCAGCAGACTAAATTAATGAGCTGGCCCACACTTTTTGATAGTTGGTTGCGTCATAGCTGAGAAGTTCTGCTATCCAAACCCCAAAAAAATAAAATAAAAAAACTAAAACAGTTACTTCTTAGTTAAAAGAAAAGTAAAATATTTATGTATATAAGTGATAAAGATATCAATTAATCATTTAAGTAAGACATTAATAATCATTCACTACAAGAAAATGATTGAATGGTAACTAATTTAGAAACTAAAAAAAAATAGTTTCTATAGTAACTAATTTAGATACCATTTTATAAACTAAAAATTATTGGTTACTAAAATGGTATCTATTATTAATAAAAATTATAATA
>Ga0123342_1000714_pt1 | contig 54199 bp, 24 predicted proteins | sample Turbeawhitnodule_FD_89960 | JGI IMG/M metagenome (GOLD analysis project Ga0123342, IMG submission 89960) | Root nodule microbial communities of legume samples collected from Mexico - Turtle bean Mexico white nodule | ecosystem: Host-associated > Plants > Roots > Nodule | place: Mexico: Nepantla...
TATTCCTTGATGAATATCTTGATAACATGGATTCTTGTGTTATATATATATATATATATATATATATATATATATATATATATATATATATATATATATATATATATATATATATATATATATCACAAGAATCCATGTTATCAAGATATTCATCAAGGAATAACTACAAACATCTTTTAAAACACTTATATTAGTATTTCCCTCCAGAGATTTAACACCTAACACTTTTAACACCTTAGGTATGCAACCTCGACTACATGAATAATGGTAGGTTTAAAGTATATCCTTACCTAGACCTAAACATGTGTTTCAATTCACTCCCTCATACTCCAATATGTGATATGACGATACGATAAATCCTTTTAACTTCTCACCATTAGATATCTTAGTCTATGTAATTTGGACCACTAATGAAGCTAAAGAATCTTTGTTACAATATAAATCTTTGTTTTATACCCATGAACAATCATGGTTCACATATCATCCCAGATTTTTTACCTCAAAATCACACCTCATACATAAGTATGTCATTTTATGTATGTATGTATATATTTATATATGTCACCATGATTGAAGTAAAACAATAATCACCCAAACATATAATTAAACATTTCTACATAAAACACAACTATATACAAAAAATACAATCAGACAAGCCAAGTAAAGATCACTTAATTAGAGATATTAGACAATATTTTTGCTTGAGCAAAAATAGTTCCACTAAGCGAGGGTATCAAATGAAGCACTTAATAGAGTGAATTAGACTATACTTCAATTAATCACATTTGTCTTTGTTGGAGCAAGATCATCAAACATTAATCTCATCAAAGTGATTTAGACACAATTGTCTCAGTATTAACACCTTGATACTTAAACGTAACTATCTCCTTACATTTTTCTAAATATACTTCGATCTCAATTCACTACTCTTTCTTTCAAAGTTGAGAATTGATTTTACATACGTCTCAATACTCGATGGAGGTTTGGATTTAGACATATAAAGGTAAACCCTAGTTATACAAATAAAAACGAAGGTTTTAAAATTGACACGATCATGGGAAGCATCAGATGCACACGAAAATGATGTTGTTCGAATTCCACATGCTTATTGGAAACATTAGATACACATGCAAAAGACGTTATTTAAATCTACATGCAACTGAAGAACATCAGACACATATGCAACCAATGTCCTTTAAATTCCTCAGGTTACTAGATAATGTTAGATGCAAATGCAATTGGTATTCTTCAGTTCTTCGTTGAAGAAATTTACTCTTACATGCAACCCAGAACTTCATACCCAACATGCAACTCACAAATTCAAACTTAGCAAGCAAAGAAAGATCATGCTACAATAATATTTGCATAGAAAAGACTCTATTTTTAAAAATTATTAATTAAGACTTAACTAAGGTAGCTTCCCTTACCTAAAATTTATGTTCTTGAGCTACTAAATCGGGTGAGAAAATGTCCAACGCCTAGAGGCTATATCGATGATCTTATTCAGTCAAGATGATTTCTAAAATCTTCCAACTCTTGTCAGGCTGATTCTCCCTGTACCATATTAATTCTAATGTGCACCCAACATAAAATTTAAAACTCGAAAGTGTTCTTGTCATTTTTGTTTTAAAAAAAAAGGCTGCAGAAGAGGTGTTTTACTGTGGTAGAGCATTTTAAGTGGAGGTGGTGGTGGTGTAATGGGTTGTTGTGGTGGTCGAGCGAAGTCATTACTCTTAAGTGAGGTGCAGTTGTCTTCTGAGGTAAGGAAAACCATTTTCATTTTGCTTTTTCAGTTGTAAATGGTCTTTCGATCTTACCGAATATCGAGATCTGGAATGTCATTTACGTTTGCTTACAGATGAAGAAATCCATAAGTAGTTATTGTGTACTCTGAATTTCCAAATTTGGAATGAGGTCATTGGCTTCTGAATGTCGGCGTCCGGAAGGTCATTTATGTTGTCTAGCTAAGCTTCCGGATGACCTTATCTGGAAGTGACTTATATTAGTTTTGGACTTGCACATCCAGAACTCAATGATTTGGCTTACAAATATGGATATCCGGAAGACAAAGGTTGCCAATATGTGTTTTTTTTATGCAGTTGTGGCAATGGATACCATGGATTCATACATGAGAATTTCAGGGGAGATTGATCTGGAGGATGAATTAGATGATGTTGATCTCGAGTAGTCAATAACTTATAACGCGTTAGATAATGAACATAGGGCACAAGAGAGTAGTGATTCGTTTACTACAAATGAGGTAAGGTAAATTTTAAGCGTGTGAATTGTAGTTTATGAATGATATATAAGTTTGGCATATGTTATTGTAGGTATTTCGTAATCGAGATTAGTTGTTAGAGTGGGCAAGAAGGGTTGGCTATAGTTATGGATTTGTTATTGTTATATTAAGGTTAGATACATAGACGGGGCAACAAGGAAGGATGACATACGTATTATTAGGTTGTGAGAGAGAAGGTAAATACAAACAATATAAAGAAGATGTACATATCAGTTGAAGTAAAACTAGGAAATGTGAGTGTCCTTTCAAATTGTGAGGAAAATTGGTAAAAGGTGGTGAAAAGTGAATGGTTGAATTAATTTGTGGTTCTCACAATCATGATTTGATAGAGATATTGGTGGATCATCTGTATATTGCAAGGTTAAGTGTTGATGAAAAGGCTATGGTTAAGGATATGACTAAGACTTTAGTAAAACCAAGAAATATTTTACTAACCATGAAAGAGAGAAATGAGAAGAATGTGGTGACGATAAAGCAAGTTTATAATGCAATGAGTGTTCACTAAAGATCACAACGAGGTCACATAATAGAAATGCAATATTTGATGTTGTTACTGGAGCGAGACAAGTATGTGCATTGGTGTAGGTTTGAAAAGGTAACGATTTTCGTGCAAGATATATTTTGGACACACCCAGATTCAATAAAACTAGTGTCCTTTAACATTATCATATTGATGGATAATATGTACAAAACGAACAAATACAGGATGTCGTTACTTGAGGTTGTTGGGATTACATCAATTGGTTTGACCTTTTTCGTTGCATTTTGTTTACTAGCAGCTGAAAAGGAAAACAATTTTGTGTGGGCCTTTGACAAACTTAAATGGTTGTATTTTAGAGTTGATGCATACCCTAGGGTGGTGGTTTGTGATAAAGATATTGCCTTAATCAATGCAATCAGAATTGTGTTTTCTGAAGCTTGTAATTTGCTCTATCAATTTCACATTGATAAAAATGTGAAAGCAAAATCTAAAATGTTAGTGCATCCAAGATAGGCATGAGATCAAGTAATGCAAGCTTGGGGATCTGTTGTGAATTATGATATTATTGACGCCTTTGAAATCGTGTCAATGTTTTTCAAGTTCTATGTTCTCCATGGCCTATATTTGTTGGCTATGTGATCGGTACATGGTTATGTCCACATAAAGAAAAAAATTTCAAGGCATGGGCGGATAAGGTGATGCACTTAGGAAACACAACAAGTAATAGGGTTGAAGCGACACATTGGAGCTTAAAGAGAATTCTTTAAAACTTCATGGGGGATTTATGTTTCTGTTAGGATTTGATCAACAAGATGATTATTTTACAACATAATGCAATCAAAGCTTCATTTCAAAAGAGTATGCATGTGGTCAGACATTGGTTTAAGGTTACAACATACAAAAAATTGGTAGGTTTTATGTCTAAATATGCTTTAAGCCTTATTGCCAAAGAGCTTGTTAGTGTTAAATCTATGGGTTTTGATAAAAATAGTTGTGGTGGATGTACTCATGGCCTTCCGTGTGTGTGTCAATTGACTTCATTAGGTGTAGGTAGCATGCCACTTAAATCAGTGCATGTCTTATGAACTCGATTAAGCTTTAAAGATATTATAACTCAACATTGCACATCTAAGTTATCAATTGAGAAAGAGTTTGAGGTCATCTCAAAGTGTTTTAAAGAGCTCGATATTTCATGTAAGGTTAACATCAAAACTAAATTGCAAGAGATTGCCTTTCTAGAGAAGACATCTATCTACGCACCATATGATAAGGTCAAAACAAAAGGTGTTGTAAAGGCTTATCCTACCAAATTCATGAGATCAACTAAGCGAATCCCTTCTTATTTTAAATATGTGGATTTCATACACTCACAATATAATAGTTGTGCAAGTAAAAAATGTAGTGAAAGACACATTCCACAAATTCTACCAGCACAATCCATTCATTTGCTAAACCAATTCCTTGTATACATTCTTGATGTTGTCGATGTTAAGGTTGATGATCATTGTGGATACCGTGTTATTGCTGCCGAATTGGGTATGGGAGAGGAGTTATGGACTGTTGTTTGAATGAATTTGTTAAAAGAACTAAATGAATGGAAGTAAGAATATGTTGAACTGCTAGGTGGTGATGAATGAATATTTGAAGAAGTCACTTCTTGTTGCCCACATGAGTTTATTTTATTTTTCTTATAATAATAATAATAAAATATTGCGTTACTTTTTTAGACATAGATTTATGAGTAGCTTTAGTGGTTGTATTATTAGGTATTCTTCTTCTTCTTTTGCCTGGCATGGGTTTAAAGATTGGATTCATGTTGTTTAGGATAATTTTATATGGTTTTTGGATGATGTTTAACAATCAATTTTTGAACTGATAAATGGTGCTCAGGCATCTCAAGTTGTTAATAAATTGTTGGATGATGTGTTATATTAAATCAAAGGTGATTTAGGTGTGGGATGGGAATTTGGAAGATTCCTAGTCAGGTTTTTGGATAATTTTCTGGTTTACAAGATATTTTAAAGAATTATTCTCTCAATATATTTTAATCCTTTGGCTTTGTAAATTTTCAAAAGATTGAGATTCAATTATGTTCTTCTTGTTGTTTATGTTCTTTGGGTGCACGACTCACCATCTTTTCTTTGGGTGCACGATGACGCTGCACCTTTGGAACTGGTTTCAAGACACGTTTAATTGTTTACTTGATAATAGTTTTATTGTTTTTTCTTTGCAGGTTCTTAATAGTTTTGGCACTACGCAAGTTCAAGACATTCGCTTGGCAGCTTTATTTATGTTATGGGACATTTGAAAAATAAGAAATTCTAAAATATTCAGTAAACTTTTTGTTCCGGTCGGAGTCGGATAATAACATGATGTTTCACGTGTTTCAATACAATAAAAAATATTAATAAGGTTAAATTGTATAAAAGATTATGTAAAGAGAATTGAAGGTAGTGAACAAGGAACCACGGAAGAAAATAGAGTTCGACCAAAGCGAAATACTGAATTGTTTAACCAAAGATTCTCTCAGTTCTTCTGTACAAAAAACACTTATTAATAACATGGCTGTCTCTATAAAGAATCTTATTAATAACATGGCTGAGAATGATTAAAAATACTTCTAAGAATAATATTGAAGAATTTGTGCTATTGAAGACGTGAATATTCATGTTTATACAGTTCCTAAAATTGTGATGGTTGTTTGGAAGTCTCTCTTGGTTGATTATGTTAAATATAATATGGACGGGATTGCTTATGATAATCTGATTTTGCCGATTGTGCAAGTATTTTCATAGATGGTAAGAAAAATATATGGGAGATTTTTCTTCTTATCTTGCTATCGATACAACTTTGAAGGTTGAGATTCTTGGTGCTATGCTTGCTGACAAAGGTAAGAGGTTGAAACTCTTTATGATTGGAAAGTGATTTCATATTAATGGTTTCTTCTTTTAAGAATCATAATAGTGTTCCTTGGTGTTATCCAGGTAGATAGAATTGTTGCATTGACATAAATAAATGTTTTAATTTTAAAGCTTCACATATTTAGATAAACAAAGTAAATGTGTAGACAATTTAGCCAGGATGTATATGAAGAATATTTTTTTTAATTTGATAGTTTTCCTTCTTGTTTTACTTCCAAAAATAGATTTAGATTTGGGTTGCCTGAATATAAATATTTTCTTACAGTTTTGTTTTTCTTTTAATAAATATTAATAGGAAGCATATGATTGATTGTTGAAATATAAGGTATCACTCTAATTTATGCCTTAAAAATAAATAAATAATGAGTTAAAATTTAATTTTATTATATCTTAATTTTTTAAATCATTTAAATTTATTTGATTTTTAAAATGTTATACACAATGTAAAGTGTAAATAAATTGAATTAAAAAAGTCATCCAATTTTTTTTTAAAATATAAACGTGGAGTCATATGTAACTTTAATTTCATTTTTAATTAAAATCTATATTTTTAACTAAAAATTATGATGAAAATGTTGAATTTTTTAAGAGTATTATATTTATATGTTGCAAAATAAGTTAAACAAAATATAGAAGAAAGTGATATATATATATATATATATGATAGAATTTAGAAACAAATAATTATTAATAACAACTTTTCCAAATCTTACAATGTGTCACTTTCGTTTAATACTTTTGTTTATACTTTTGTTTAATTGTAGTGACACTATAATTGAGAACGAATGAGAGGGTGTCACTTTCGTTTAAATTCAGAGCAAAGATGAAGGTGAGGGAGAGGGGAAGAAAAAATTGAGTGACTGAGTGACCTTCTGAAAGTTGAAGAGAAAAGAGAGATGAGTGAAGAAAAAATCACGTCATAATATATGAAATATCATTGTGCCCTCCCTTTTTCTTTACATTTTTTTTGAATTAATTAATTTTATAGTGCACCAATGCCATGCAAGACACCATAGTTTTCCATTTCAGAGATTCCTGACTTTGGCACAAAAAATCTCTTTGACCACCATGAACATGATGAATGCCCAGTCTCAGAGTTGTTAGCTCATAAATAATGTTTAAACACTAACATTTCATTCAAATAGACTTTTGCACTTTTGGATTGCTTAAGTGGTTGAAAATTATATGTCTACAATTTTATTTTTTAATTAAAAATTATACCCTTTATCTATATTTTTTAAAATTATAAGAAAATATTGAAAAATGAGAGCATATTAAATAAAGTCAAGCAAACTGATAGAGAAGAGCCCAATGTCCCAAGAGTGGATGAGGGACTTCATAATGAACTAGGGTAATGCTAATAGTAAATGTTAATGGGCTCAGGTAAAAGCCAAAACCTAAACATCACTATATATTGGCTGCTTCTTCCTGCACCTCCATACCTTCTTGTGCCACCCCTATAAGACTTTTGTATTCCAAAAATACCCTTTTTAATATTCCGGATTACATAATCCGAAAGTCTTTTCTAGATCCAGAATTAGCTTTTGGATTGTGTAATCCGGAAGTCTTTTTCGATTTGCTTCCGGATTACATAATTTGAAAGTCTTTTCTATACATAATATTAGCTTCCAGATTATGTAATTTGGAAGTCTTTTTTAAATGTGTGATTAGATTTCGGATTACATAATTCAAAAGTCTTTTCTAAATATGAGATTGACTTCTGAATTATGTAATATATCCGGATTATATAATTCATAGACTTATTTCAAATCCAAAAAGGTGAAAAAAAAAGGATAAAACAATATTTTCACATTTAGTATAAGGTGGCCGAAAAAGATACGGAGTGTAGAGTCATATATATATATATATATATATATATATAAGTGATTTAAAGCAGAAAACCTTTTACCCTAATATTAATTCCCCGAGTATAGCCCTAACACAAACGGACACAGAAAAAAAATTTCCCGTTGACGCACCTGGTCATTGAAGATTATTTGTTTTAAAATGCTTTAAGATCGATGGTAGAGGTAGAGTACCGTTCCTAACCTTGACGCTATTGCTGCCCCTCTGTTTTCAACAAAATATTTTGGCGTTTCAAATTATTTAACACTGGTACGTCCCTCTATTTCACTGTTCGATTCTCTTTATGCTGCCCTGAACCCAGGCCAATTGTTTCTTTATTAGTGTTCGCCAAACGTACTTATCAAGATTCTTACCAATTTGGGCTTTTAGGAAAACTGAATTTCTGATGTGATGCCAAATAAAGTGAGGTTCTAATTAATTCAACAACTGATCTTTTTAATTCGAGTTTGCTCATCAGCTGGTGTTCTTGTTGTCATCGGCGAATTAAGCTTAAGATCTGCTAGGTTTTCAAATATGTTTCATGAGTCACAAGGCTGTAAATAATTCATATGTGATTGTGATTCGTGATGGTAGATTCTACAGGGTGTTTTTTTCTTAATGGATTGCTGGTATGTATTTTATATATCCCGTGCCTCTGATCTGCTGATAATGATTTCAAATTGCGGTTGCTGTTGGTGCACTTTAGTTCTGCGAATTTATTCTATGGTTGCACTAAATATAATTCATCATGACATCAATCATTTTGAACATTCTACATGTCTTGTCCTCCCTCCCAAATTTCACCAATCCCTTCTAGAGTCTATGTGAATAAACATTTTCAACAGAAACACTTCTAGAAAAACTAAATAAGAAGAAAAAAATAAAATATTTTTTCTATGAACTAAAGTTAACTTGTGCGTTAGTTAAAAATAATCTTTTTGGAAAAACAAGAAAGTTTTTATAAACTAACTTATATATATATATATATATATATATATCAATTTATGAAGAAATTTTCATTTTTCTTTTTATTTTCTTCTATTACAAGTGCTTGTAATCAGGTTTATCTAATCAGAAACCTTAGATATCTAACCCTTTAATCAAAATTCCCTGTAAATCTACAAAATAAAGAAAGAGGAGGAATGAAAAACGAATTGTGTGTGAAGATGAGGAATGGAAACTGCATTTTCTAATCTTGGACTGATGAACTAGACCACATGAAGACTGTTATACAAGTGAGAGGGGTTTGGAACTACTTTTGATAAGAAAATGTTAAGAGCAGATAATTTGAACATAGGCGAAGTTAGCAACTCAACATTTTGCTTGTTTTTGTTTGCGATATGTATTCTTTACCTTCTGATTCTCTCAATAGTTGTTGAGGTGGAGAATGAGATGACGGGTTCCTGTTTATGTAAATTTAGATCAGATTTCTCTCGGAAAGTACTGCTTTGTTGAGTTTATAAATGTTTAATGTGTAATAGGGGCACGTAGAGATAGACGCCATGTTTTCTTCTAATGGACTAGCTACTACGCAACCGCTTTTTTCTTTTGGATTGATTGCGGATGTCCAATATGCTGATATTCCTGATGGTCGCTCATTCCTTGGTGTTCCACGGTATTATAGGCACAGTATTCTTGTGTTGCAGAGAGCAGTTAATGAATGGAATACTCATCAGAAGCATATGTTTGTGATTAATCTTGGAGATATTGTTGATGGGTTTTGTCCCAAAGATCAATCTCTTGGTACTGTACAGAAAGTTGTGGACGAATTTGAGATGTTCAGGGGGGGACCTGTGTATCATATGATTGGCAATCACTGCCTATACAATCTCCCTCGCAGCAAGTTACTTCCATTATTGAAGATCCAAACTCTTGATGGCCGTGCATACTATGATTTCTCACCAGTGCCTGAATATAGATTTGTAGTTCTGGATGGCTATGACATCAGTGCCATTGGTTGGCCACAAGATCATCCAAAAACTTTGGAGGCCATGAAAATCCTCAGGGAGAAGAATCCAAATGAAAATAAGAACAGTCCCGATAATTTGGAGGGGCCTGAAAGAAGGTTTGTTATGTTTAATGGAGGTCTTGGAAAGGAACAGATGGAGTGGTTAGATGGTGTTCTCCTGGATGCGACAAAATTGAAACAGAAGGTGATTGTCTGTTGCCATTTGCCTCTAGATCCTGGTGCGGCAAATATGGATACACTGTTGTGGAATTATGATGAAGTAATGAATTTGATGCATAGATACAATTGCGTTAAGGCCTGCCTTGCAGGGCATGATCATATAGGGGGATATTCCATTGATTCTCATGGGATACACCATAGAGTTTTTGAAGCCGCTTTGGAATGTCCCCCTGGTACCAATGCATTTGGATACATTGATGTGTACGATGACAGGATATCACTAATCGGAACCGACAGAATGGAAAGTACAGACATGCATTTTAGCCCCCCAAGTTAATTTGTATTACAGGATGTGTTCTTGTTTATAGAAGTGCCTATTATCTTTTATTAATAGTAGAAGAGTACCTATGATCTTGTTCTAGTCTTACCTAGAGGAGTTTGTCTTTAAAGTTGGAATAACTTAATTGAGTTGGTACTGGTAATTTGCAAGTTCATATGAATTAACCAATATGTACTTAAGATGTCCCTTTCTTTTGAGAGGCACGGATGCAACATTGCTGATGCATGATGCTTTGGGTCAGTATTGTTATTTATCTTGTTGCACAACTTCCTCAATTGCTTGACATAAATTCATTATAGTACCAACTTGCTTCATTGCTTGACATAAATTCGTTCTGATACTAACTATGAAAACAAATGAAATATCCACTCAATTAGAATTGATATGATGAGTTCATATAGTCACTCAATTGCTCTCCACAAGTTACTTAAACCCTAATCTCTTAGTATAATGAACTAAATTAATTCCTTGAACACTTAATAAGCAAACTTGCATTTATAACAAGGGTTTAAGACAAGTAATGAGTCATTAGGTATTTTGTTTTGGTTCTAGATTACAAAAGATATTTTTTAATACCCAATGAATCAAATATCAAGCTATGAATGCTCAAACCACAACAAGCATTAAGCATAGAAACAAAATACTAACATTGAATAAAAAGAAACACACGTATAAATAGTACCAAATACAAGAGAGTTTAGTTGCTTACATCTAAACCTAACAAAATAAGTTTAACTCTTCATTGTCATGAAAGCCTAAAAAGAAAAGATAAACTATAGAGGAAGATGGAGAACTAAGAAGGAGAATGGGGGACTTTAAGGAAACCAACCCATCTTAAAACTAGCGAGAATCTTTTTTTCTAGGAAAAAGAAATAAGCTAAAAGTGTCATGCCATCGAAAATGTCTCCTAATGCTAGATATTCCACATTGGGCACATGCATGCAGAAGCAACAAATGTATCAAGTGACGCTAAATACAAGTCGTGTGGCACTTAGCGTGATATGAGTGGTGCTCATCTCTAGTAACAAAAAATCCTCTTCGATTTTATGGGGATGAACATGAACCAGGTGATTCCTAAGCAAGCTATCTTTTAGAGTTCTTGTATTAGACTTCCTTCTACATTTTAATGGATTTCCCTCTTAATTGGCTAGACTCAAGGGTTTCTTGTTCAATCGCTTGACAACAAATAATGGGAATGAATGGTATAATTAGATGAGAGTAATCAATATCTAATTATTTACAAAATAAAACCAAAAGGGGACTAAGTAAGTTAAAAGCTAAAGAAGAGTTGGTTTTTAATGTAAAATGACTAATAATAATGGTGAAAATTAACATTATCAACAAATGCACTATCAGGTAAGTTTTCTTAAGAATCGCGTGTGAAAAATTGTCAAATGTAACTTCAAGTAAACAGACACACTTTTTAAAATATTTTTTAAGCATGTTTTCACAAAAATCTCCTTCATAGTCAGGTTGCATATTAATAGCATGCAATATAAAAATATAAGAGTTGAGAGAGATTTACACGATACTTTTACATTGGTTCATTTGAAAACCCATAGTACATTCAATTCTTGAGCAACATGATCAAGTTCCACTAACACAATCTAACGCTGCAAGATACAAGACAAATCTTATTGGACCTAGCCACTTCTGGTTAAACATCGAGTATTATTTGGACTCAACCACTCCTGGTTAAACACAAAGTATTGTTTGCAACACAACTACTCTTGGGCTAAGATCGAGTATTATTTGGAACATAGTCAATCCTGGATAAGACTTAGTATTCTTTGGAGCACAATCACTCTTGGATAAGATCGAATATTCTTTGGAACATAGTCACTCCTTGCTAAATAACTGTATATTCTTTGAGTTCAACCACTTTTGGCTAAACACTTTATTAAAAAAAGAAGTGTGATCTAAAATATCAAAGGATTTTTTGAAAACACAAGAGCATTAAGAGTTTTTGCATTAGTGTCATCAATCTTTCTTCTTCACAAGATCTTCTTTATATAGGTGTTGAAAATAAAAGAGTCGTTGAAAATTGTTTAAGAGTAGTTGTGAGATCTTGTGTTGTTCTTTTTCTTCATCTTGCGTTTATCCATGTTTAAACTCGTAGATGCATTAAATGTGTTTCATGCAACATTAAATGTGTATTGCTTCTTTATGTAACTTTCTAATACACTACATCACCTATCAAGCCTAGGCCAGGTAATTTTCTTCCAAACTTGAGTAAAGAGTGGAGCCTAACGCGATTGACTGCCTCACAGGATTGACATTTTGCCTTTTCAAAAAATTTGTTTGACTGAAGCAAATTTAGGTGTGCTCTTTTAGAAATTTTGATGTAGATACTTCAATGTGAGACCCTATTGTAAAAAATAAACATTCTCTATAAGCATAAAATAAAAATTTATGAATATTCAACATGTACCATGAAGTGCTTCAGGATACTTTAGGCTTATCTCTATTAGACGAAGTATACTTATTATCTGTCAAAACAAAAACTTATCAAACAAAGTAAGCAAACTTGTGTCTATCAAAAGCTTATCAAATGAAGTAATCATGTTTGTGTTTGTTAAAAGCTTATCAGACGAAATACACATATCGTTTGTCCAAGCAAAAACTTATTAGACGAAGTAAATAAGCAAAACAAATGTTTTTGTTCAACTAGACATGTTGGACTTGAAGAGTAAAGTCAAGTCTTAAAGAATTTATTTTGGTAATGATGTTTGAAAAAGGTGATTTGTATTTCTTGCTATAATTGTCATTTCAACTGTTGCACACAAACAATTTTAGTTTAATACACAACCTAATTTTAACCTTAATAATAAAACTTGTTTTTAAAAGGTTAAAATATGTTGAATGCTTTTAAAGTTTTTTTTAATTGATTAAGGTTTTATGTAATTGATTAATTTGTTATTGACATGTTTCCATAAAAGGATAATCAATTATCAGTTTTGATATGGATTAAAACAAAGAACAAACAAGTGTGTTTTTAATTGATCTATAAGAATAATCGACTCATTTAAATAATAAATTAAAAATGTTTTGAATTTTTCCTGAAATGTTAAAGAACAAAATAAACGATTAATTGAGAATATAATCGACTAAAACAGATAACTTATTTATTTGAAAATCATTTTTTTTAGAATAATTGATTAAATGTATCAAAATAAGTTTTTAAATAGTTTTTGGAAAGTTCTATAAATTGAATCGTTGATGCACAACAAAATATCAAAATTTACAAAGCTTGATTAATCTTTTTAGAGATCAAACTAAGCCAACTTTATTTACTCCAAGAGTTCGTCTAAGAATTTTCAAGAAATCCTTCAAGTCTCTTTTGGTTTGTCAATGTGTTATAAATGTTGTGTACTTATATTGAATCCATCTGTGATTATTTTTGTTGTGCATCAGGTACTAACCACTACACTAACCACAACTCGGTCTTCTTGACCGAACTGACCGAGACCTGCACAGACGGGTAGGCCGACCAACACACTTAATCCATTTAACGTTTAAACCAAGGTTAATGAAGCTAAACTACCATTAAGAATTAGGTAATACGCCCTTAAGTGTGATTCATTCCACTAATCAGACCCAATCAGGTAAACCCATTAAAATAATATAAATAACGCACATTCTAAAAAGAAAGGTATGTCATTATCACTATACATCCCCGAATGTCGAATATAATTTTTTATTGACTTGAGCGTTAGAGTATCTTCTGCAGGTACCTTTCCCATTTGGCATTCACCTGATACCGACAGACCGAGGCTAGAAGGATTCCCGTAAAATCCTGACAACCTGCTTGAAAGAAAGAAGGAGATGAAACCTTCATTAATTTTCTACATCCATCTCCCTGGCACGATCAAAATCAAATAAATTTGTGAATGAAATATTTAATTTAATCTACTTTTTACCACGTATATGGAGTAACACTTTTTTGTGGAATTTACAAGCCAACTTATGATTATCTTATAATACTTTTTGAGTTTCTAAAATAATTTTAGAATTGTGTGTGGAAGTAGGTGAGCATGTTGGAGGGAGCATAAGAGAGTTGTAATTGTTCTAACGTGCTTATTTATTGTTTATTGTATAATGATAGCGTACCGCCAGTTCTGTAAGTGGGACAACTAAGCCTGAACAGCTCAATTCTATTGGCGTTGGCGTCTCGCGTTTTCCAGCTTCTCCGTTTTCAACAAGCACTACGTCCCTCTAATCCCGTTTTCTTCAGATCCTCATTTTCTCGTAGCCCTAATAGCGTGTTCTAGTCATATTTCCAATGAAGCCCTTGTCTGATGCCAACGAACTCGTATGAAGCTCTGAAGCTATAAACTCTCAGTCCCGCTGATGCACCTGTCAACACCGTTTTCCGAAACCCTATGAAGCTCTCAATCGAGGTAACCTTTCATGTTGGATTATTTTGTTCATTTGCTTTAACAATGATTTTGTTCCAAGTCTTAGACTGCAATTTTATTATCGCTGCTTGATCTCTTATTGTAATTTGTTTTGTTTATTTGGTTTTGGAATTGGATAAAACCTTTGCTGCTTTGAAATTTCTGAAATGAAATGCATCAGGTGGGGCAAGCCAAGGAAGGTTGGGGCGGAGGGAATAGCATTGTGGGGTTCATTTGTACCTCAAAATTTATGTTTCTCTGGACTGTGTGCATTGTGATGTTATGTCTGCATAATCTTGAAATTGAATTGACCCTGAACCAGATTAAACTAGTGTAGAACCCTTTATTTTTACATGTGAGTGAATGTGAACTGGTTTTAAAGTGTGCGAAGCCCATAAAATGGACTAATATAAGAATTTAATTGATGACAAGTAGAATTTAAAATGCTAAATAGTTTAGATGAGATGCATTTCATATTTTAACCTGAAGTTCTTAAAATATCACAGTTTAAGACGTTCTTAAAGTGACTTTTCATTTTCTACATTCTTTTAACAAGCAAACTACTTATTGTTGTCAAAATGGACATTGGTGGGGGACTCACCTTCTTTTGAGATTTTGGAGCAGCACATGAATTAAGTAACGAAGTCTGAGGTTGATCAGTAAAATAATACTATGAATATTAATTAAACAATAAAATGGTCATGAAGAAAAAAAGGATATCTCTCACCATATACATCAGGTTAGGAAGGTATTATCCATCTCTTTCTTTTCTGAAAAAGAAAAAAGAAAAAACATTAAAAGAAATTATCAACAAAATTGCATACTGCTATCAAAGCATCAAGCCCTTCCATTACTGGAGATTTAGTATTTTCCTTGTCAACTCATAATAAATGGAATAATTAAAGGCATTGGAAAGAATGAAAACTCAATAGTACAAAGTATTGTGAATTTAGACTAAAGGGAAACTTGTCTGTTTGAAGTATCAGGATCAGCATATTTTCTCAGGACTGCTGACTCTGTAAATATTGCATAAAATTTGGATTTGTAAGACTTGAGTAATAAAACATCAATGAAGTTTCTTTCACACACTCACACATATTAGTTAATTAATTCAACTATGCAGTCACAAGCTTTTGTACAAAATGTGCAATTTGTAAGGGTTTATGCCTGAACTATTTCGATTCCCATAATCGATTATGTCCTACACCATAATAGATTATGCAAGGAACCATAATTTGTTATGGGACTCAATCTGCATATTTTGCGCCCACAACATGCAAATTATTGCAAAAATTCTTCCCATGCAGGAGAAAAGGGGGTAAACTCCCTAACCCACCATCCAATTTCTCTCATTTCCTCACATGTGAGAGGGGCACATCTTCTCCCATCCTTGCCTTGTAGATTTTCGCTAATCAGCTATTCCATATACGAACAGTGCACCAACTTTCTCGGCTCACAATTTTACCTGCAACACTGAATGAGTCCTTCCAAACATACCGTTAGAGCTGGAGTGAGGTTATTTCCTCATTTACCAACTGCCTATGTTTTTCACGTGCTTGTTAGTTATTTTGTCCTCGCGCATGACTGGAAATTCATTCCCGAAAGTTTTACTTCATAATAAATACTGGTCTTATATCCTGCATATGTTCATCTAAGATGAGAATGGAAACTGCATTTTCTAATCTTAGATTGATGAACTTGACCACATGAAGACTGTTATACAAGTGAGAGGGGGATGAAACTACTTTGATAAGAAAATATTAGAAGCAGATAATTTGAACACAGGCTGTTAGCAACTCAACATTTTGCTTGTTTTTATTTGTGATATGTATTCTTTACCTTCTCTGAATGGTTGCTGAAGTGGAGAATGAGATGACTGGTTCCTATTTGTGTAATTTTAGATCCTATTGCTCTTGGAAAGTACTGCTTTGTTGACTTTATAAATGTTTAATGTGTGATAGGGGCATTTAGAGAGAGACGCCATGGTTTCTTCTAATGGACTAGCTACTACTACTACGCAACCACGTTTTTCTTTTGGATTGATTTCTGATGTCCAATATGCTGACATTTCTGATGGTCGCTCGTTCCTTGGTGTTCCACGGTATTATAGGCACAGTATTCTTGTGTTGCAGAGAGCAGTTAAAGAATGGAACACTTATCAGAAGCACATGTTTGTGATCAATTTTGGAGATATTGTTGATGGGTTTTGTCCCAAAGATCAATCTCTTGACAGTGTACGAAAAGTTGTGGACGAATTTGAGATGTTCAAGGGGGGACCCGTGTATCATATGATTGGCAATCACTGCCTATACAATCTCCCTCGCAGCAAGTTGCTTCCATTATTGAAGATCCAAACTCTTGATGGCCGTGCATACTATGATTTCTCACCAGTGCCTGAATATAGATTTGTAGTTCTGGATGCCTATGACATCAGTACCATTGGTTGGCCACAAGATCATCCAAAAACATTGGAGGCCATGAAAATCCTAAGGGAGAAGAATCCAAATGAAGATAAGAACAGTCCAGATAATTTGGAGGGGCCTGAAAGAAGGTTTGTCATGTTTAATGGAGCTCTTGGAAAGGAACAGATGGAATGGTTAGATGGTGTTCTCCTGGATGCAACAAAATTGAAACAGAAGGTGATTGTCTGTTGCCATTTGCCTCTAGATCCTGGTGCGGCAAGTAAAGCGACACTGTTGTGGAATTATGATGAGGTAATGAATTTGATACACAGATACAATTGCGTTAAGGCCTGTCTTGCAGGGCATGATCATAAAGGGGGATACTCCATTGACTCTCATGGGATACACCATAGAGTTTTTGAAGCTGCTTTGGAATGTCCTCCTGGTACCAATGCATTTGGATATATTGATGTCTACGACGACAGGATATCACTAGTCGGAACTGACAGAATGGAAAGTACAGACATGACTTTTGGCCCCCTAAGTTAATTTGTATGTCAGGATGTGTTCCTGTTAATAAAAAATGCCTATTATCTTTTTTATTAATAATTGATAAAGTACCTATGATCTGGTTCTCGTCCAACCGACAGGGAAGTTAGTATTTGAAGTTGGAAATAAAAGGATACTTTTACGTTTTTGGTAACACCTAAGGTAAAAGGCAGCAAGATCAAATGACCCATGTTGAAACTAGTTTTATTTATTTTTTGACAGAAATTAGTATTATTTGATTTGTACCATTGTTGACGTTTAGAAGAGAATGAAAATTAGTAACATGAATTGTGAATGTGACCCTTGAGCATGCTAAGTGGGCATCCTAAGGTGACACCACATGGTGATGGAGTTTCATTTGGAGGGATTTATTTTTTATTATATGATTGTCTCTTTTTCTTTATTAATTTTTTTACAATAAATGACACTAAATGCATTGTGATTTTAGTGCTAGGGGGTGATTTAGCCGATAGTTAAACTCTCTTTAAGTTAAACGGATTAAATCTCTTCATTTTTTATTTTTTTTTATTTGAATTAAGTCCATTATAATTAGTTTTTGACCCTTAATTCGGCTACTCAGTTAGTTATGTCGACTGTAAATTTTGATAAGGATAAGTTGAAAATAAGTAAGTTATGACCAACAATAGGTAATCTATTTCATAGTCTACTAGGGATCGAGGGATGATATTATTGGAAACAACAAAATAGTAAAAAAAATCAATCTATTATTATCTACAAATACTATATAATCAGTTTTCTGAATTAATGTTCTAAAATAACACCAAACAGAGAAATAGTAAAAAAGCTAGGAGATAAAAGAATAAATGGAAGCCAATGCAAAGGAGAAATAAGCATACAGGAGAATAATGAACAAAGAATGTGTCGGTGCCTTATGAATGCTTGAATCTTGAAGCAACTAGACACCGATGATACTCATTCTAGGGCAACAATGGGAAATTTCACATACTTTAATTATAATTAATTGAAAAAAAAAAGATGTTATATATACTCACATTGTAAAACAATTTTACACCAGTCACTCACTATTATTACATATATAAATTTGTTGACTTTTTCAATAAATACTTTTAAAACTATGTCAACAAACAAGAATGATTTGTAATTACAATTATGGTGTGAAGCTATTTGACATTCTTAATATTTTACCATGATCATACAATTTCAAATGCTCACAAAATCAAACGTTGGGAGAGAATACCTTGTTCTATTTATTTGGAGGGAAAATTTTAATTTTAATTTTTATAGTCTGGTTTATTTTCTATTTTTAAGTTTTAAACAATAAATAGTGAAAATAATTATAATTTTTTACTATCTTTATAAATATTTAAAAAATACTGTAACATTTTCATAATTAAAATAAAATTAATTTTCCTAATTTAATTGATTTTTTCTATTTTGTTTCATTTGATGACTAAATTGAGTACAGTAATCGACCAATTAATGGGCGTTAAAGAAAATTTAGATTTTTTATATTATTTATTTTATTTTGTTCTATATTATTGGGTTTTTCATTTGTCCGTGGCTTGGATTAAAAGGGCCTAAAGTTTCCTTTGAAAAATTGTGAGTGAAACTCATTCTGGAACTTTGGTTCCACGCCATTGCATTCTGCACTCCCTTGGTTTGAACTTCTATCTCCATTGTTTGAAGTTGCACCCGTATGAAGTGGTAAAATATCAAAAATATTGTTGAGATTTATAAAGTAACCATATTTTGGATTGGGTGATCTAGAAAGGTTCCAAATTGTACAATGCATAACCTATTTTGAATTTCTGGAGATTCTAGAATACAATTTTGAATATGAAAATATATTGCGAAATGTAGCACATTCCAAAATGTATTTCTAAATACAAAAATATATTCTAAATATATTTTAGAATGCACAATTCAAAATATATATTTTTGAATGATAAAATTAATAATTCAATTTTTATGAGGATGCAACATTAATATGAGAGTACAATTTAAATTTTTGGGTTTTCAATTTTAAAATTGGTAGATGTTCAAATTAATCATATTTTGATCAAAATCAACCTAATAATCTAAAGTATGTTATGTGAGATTTGATTAACAATTGACTTTGACAATACAAAATTTTGGAAAAAAAAAGTAGACTTTAATAATACAAGGTTTTGTAAAAAAAGTTATAATGTAATGATAAAGTTGACATTTTTACCATAGAACTAGTTATGGTGAAGATTTGTGTGTTAAGTTTCGTATTTTTTTGGGTTTGTTGGAGATAACACATTAACTAGAGATAAAGACATTTCAAAGTATATGAGTTGGTGAAAATCTCACCTTATAAGCCGATTTTATAAGATTGAATTGATTTTATAGTTCATTTCTTTAATAAGGTTTCTGTTCATTCCCAAATTCAAAAAAAAATCACAAAACCATCCTGGAACCTTCCAAACCATACACTCAATTTTTTGCCTCTCTCTAAAAGGTATAAATACCTTTTTGGTCCCTACATTTGGGGTCAAAATTCAATTTAATATAATGATTTTAAAAAAAATCAATTTGATTCCAAGGGCTTTCAAAAAGGTTCAATTTGGTTCATTATATTAAGTTTCCACCAACGACGTTAACGGTTGATGATGTGACGACAAAATGACATTGGTTTGCACATGTGACAGTACGAATTTTATGATTTGAAAATTGGGAAAAGAAGATTGAAGGAGAGGGAGGCGGAGACAGAGATGATTATGGTGGTGGAGCCAAGGGAGGGGCACGACTAGGTCTAAAAGTGTCATAATATTTTGTTTATTATTAGAATTATTTTCAGTTCAAAAGTAAAATGGTTGTTGATATATGGTCTTTGGCATTTGCCTAAAGAGAACTAAAACACTTCTTAAAGAATTGAGTACTTCATCTCATGATTCGAAAGACCTTTATTTTCCTTCAAAATACTTAACTTCCTTCTTCACCTAATGCATGTCTTGCTTATGAAAACAACATTGGACTTATTGGCGCAATTCTTAGTACACTGTCCTAAGATTTCCATTTCCACTATTGTAGTTGTTTTTCTTGGAAGCATGTTTTGAAACCTAGGCTCCAAAATGTAAGATCAAACAAGAAACAAGATATTTTCAATGCCATGGGTTGCATGTATGTTGTTGTTGTCCTTCTTGGTACTAAGAATTTTAATGCAGCACAGTAAGTAGTTGCTGTTGAGCAGACAATCTTTCGAGGAAAAAGAGCGTTCGTCCCTTGACTCCACCATGCGTCGCCTCTACCTTCCTCTCTCTCAATCTTCTTTTTCCAATTTTCAAACCCTAAAATTTCGTTTCAGTCCACGTGTGCAAACCAATGTCACTATGTGCGCCACGTCATCAATAATTAATGTCGTTGGTAAAAACATAATGAAAAGGACTAAATTGAACTTTTTTAAAATCCTAGAAACCAAATAAATTTTTTTAAAAACCACTGTATCTTGAACATTAAGTCCAAATATAAAAGAAAAAAATAATTATACCTCTCTAAAACAGTCTTGGATGGATCAAGTATGAGAGTTCCATAAAGGAGAATGGACTTCCGAAAGTGGTCTTCGAGTTAACCAACAATAGGTTCCTCAATTTCTTTGGTACCTTTGAATCCAATTTCATATGATAGGGTAAGATTACTAGAGATGTGAATTAACTTAGTTGAATTAAGTTCCCACTATATGTTTCATCCTTTGAAGGGATCTAACTTACACCAATCTCCTTTCACTGTGGTCCATACCTATCATGAAGACTGGACCTCTAGAGAGACACACGTTGCAAGTTTAACTAGGATTGTTTTTTCTCGGAACCAACAACAACATTTTTTGGAGCAAACTTCACTATCACAATAAATTTATCTTAAACTTACTGTTTAATAATCTCTTTTTAATAATTTGTTGCAAAAGGTGGAGATATGTAGTTAAATGTCTCATAGCATAGACTTTTGAATTCCAACACATAGCATATATATTATAGCAGTGACTGTGAAGCAAGAATGGTTAGTAAGAGCGAAATTACCATGCAACCCTCACTCTCATCAAATTTTTTTACAATATCTTGGTGTGATAGCAATTAGTGGAAAAACCAATAACATTAAAAAGGTTATGGAGATATTACCATTACTGTGCATTAAAATATAAGCTCTTTTTTTTTTTCAAACAATAATTTAATATTGGCTTGTGTTACCGGTAATTAATCTCTTACTCAAAATGTCCAATTCATCATATAATAATTGTGTTAAAAATTTTATACTAATTACAAATTATATTAACTTGTGTCATATAAGTAGATAAAAATATTATATTTATAAATTAATATTGTATAATTGATTTATATGTAAACCTTTAATAATAGCAACTTCGTGTTATAATATGAGTTAAAATAAAAAGCATATAAGATTCTACTGTAGAACTCTATAAAGTGAAAAAATATTAATTAAAAAATGAGAATGTTGCAACTTGGCATGAGGCTAATTTCAATGGAGAGTGATATCTGAAAAGCACCCCATAAGTTCCAAAATCAACTTAAAATGATTGGAGAGCATCCCAAAAAGAGCAACTAGTTGCTGAAAAGAGCTTCACCCCAACTTCAAATTTGTTACAATAATTGTTATTAACTCAAAAAGTAAGTTTATCTAGCTTTTCAATAATAGATGCTGGTTTTGAAAAGATAATCAAAGTTAGGATAAAATTGAAGTCAATTGGATTGCTTTGAAAAATAAAGATTTTGTATAAGAAAAAAAAACTACATATCTCTTCTTATGAAAAATATTGGTTCTCAACAAGATAATAAAAGACATTAAAAGAAGTGCCATAAATTTGATGACCAATTTGATAATGATGATAAGCTTACCCTTTAGCAAAGGATTTATAAGAAAATCAAAATTTTGGAAGACGTGAAATTGCACTTGAAAAAGATATTATAAAATAAAGCAACTAACCATAAGGAAAAAAGCCACTGGAAAAGTTTGTGGATGCATATCAACTCAACCATTTAAAAGGAAACGCTTTAGATCATTTAGGATCACAATCAACCCATGTTCCAAGACTGATCCCATCCCAAAAATTAAAAAACCCTAATTTAGGCTTCGAATTAGATTTTAATTTTTCTTTTCTTATAAAAGATCTGTGTTCGATATTTTAGATGATTAATATATTTTCCTATACTTGCTTATTGTTTAATCCTAATTATTTATAATATTGTTGCTGTTATTTTTTCTTTTTAAATCTCTCACACACACATATAATATATATATATATATATATATATATATATATATATATTAAATAATGACATTATAACTCATCTTCTTCTCTCACCTATCACTTAAACTTTCTCACCTTCTCAATAGCTCTTCTAGATAAGTAGTTAATTCCATTTTTTTCTTCTATTTTATATATTTTCGAATTTTCTATTTTTCTTAAGAACTGATTAATTTATTTTTTTATAAATCAGACGATAATGGAAATCCAATTTCTAAATCAGATCAAGGATTTATAAATCCATTCTACTTATTCTTTTTTAACAATAACTTATTATCAAAACTAAACCTTTATTCAATAAAAAACTATATCCTAATTAATTAACAGTTAACAGATAACTTTCAATATGGTCAAATTCAATCTCAACTTCATAGATTTAGAAAAATAATGGTTAAAAGAAGTATGTAATTTAAATATTCATCATAATGTGAAGAGATTAGTTTGTAATTTTTTTGATTAAAACCCTAATTTGAATTGAATAAGTAGAATGATAGTAAGTTCTCCATTGGTGTAGACATGTATATGAGCATCACCAAACATCCATTGTTCACGGGAAGTGAGTCACATGCAAGAGGTTTTGATGGGTAAATAGAGACATTGAGTTGAATAATGTATTGGCTATATTTATGTTATACTTAAGGTTTACATAAGGTGCAGCTTCTCATAATTTAAAACATATACATAGCTCTGTTCTCAAGATGAGATGAAGAGAGAGAATTTGCAAAGCAGTAGATGACAGATGTAGATAGACGTGGACGCATGCAGAATTATTGGGCATGTGTCTGTGATTCAATCCATTTTGTCCATTATGCACAATTGTTCAACCCCAGCTGTAACTAAACCTCTCTCTGGCCCCACCACCCTTCTCTCTCTCTCACTCTCTCTCTTTCAACTCTCAAACCAATCTCAATCTTCATCAACATTGCATTTTTTCCACACCCTTTCCAAATCTTGGAAGTCTTTGGGTTGATGATATGAAAAAACAATAATATTACCATTATTTTGACTACTCAACCTTCCAAGCATATAGAAACAAGCAAAATTCTGATGACTCGTTCACACTAAACCCCTCCAAGGATCCAGAACTCCCCGTTTGAGTGGATAATGGTGTGGATGTGGAGGACAACGATAAAGGTGGCGAAGAGGATGAAATTGAATGCGATGATGATGACATAGACATAGACATGGACATGGATGATAAAACAGGCTTAAAAATAAACAAAGCGTGTTTCAAACCAGGACTAAAGAGCCAATCGTGCACATCCCAATACACTTCCACTCTCATCTTGTTCAGATGGATGGACTCGTTCCCTCTGAACTTCCATTGCAAGTGCTTCACGTGGATCACCACGTGCCCGTCCAATCTAATCTCCATCTCTGGCTGAACTTCAACCCCACTTGATGCCGATTCCCCTCCAATGTTGCTTTTGTTCTTGCACTCAATTGAGATCTCGTGGCACCTACCCTTCTCGTGAAACTTCGCTCTTGTTGAGAACTTTCTCTTCCCAAATATGTGCTCTTTTTTCGAAACCAGAATCGGGTCGATAAGTGCTGGTCGGCACCCGGTTCTTCTGTACGCTTCTTTTCTCAAATCACCGACCAGGAGCACCACCTCTTGCTCGCACACCACCGCAACGTAGTACTCCGAAATTGGCTCCGTCTCGCCGTTGAATTTCGCAGCCTTGAGGTCCCAGAAAACGTCAACAGCTTTGTTACCGTGTACGAGGAAGCGCTTGGAACCTTGTTTTCTCCAAAAGTACCACGGTTTGAGCTCGACCTTGCAGCTGTATTGGGCCTCTCCTTCTGGGCCTTCCACTGCGACTGAGAGGCCATGGAGCATCAGGTTTTTGCACCATGTGATGGTGATCAAGCGGCAGTGATCAGCAATCTTTGTTCTGTACACGGACATGTGAACGCTCTGGCCTGAACGGGTGACGGTCGTGTGATCATCACTTGATTTCAAGGCAGAAGAGAAGCAAGCTGGAATCCCAATTGCGTCTTGCATTGTTGTTGACGATCAACTCTTTGATCCCAGGTATCTTCTGATGAAACAATCTTGATGGAACAAGTGATAAAATGTTGGTGATGAACAATGTGAATGTGAAGGGTGAGTGGTTATTAGATAAAAAAATTGAAAAAGTGAAAGGAGGTGTTTGGTGGTGTGTGAGGAGAGATCTGAGTGAGAAAGTGTGTGAAAGGAAGGTGGTGACACAAGTGTTTAATGGAGTTTGGAAAGAAAATCATATATTCCAAACTGGCTGGCATATGGACTGGCAGTGAGTGAGAGTTAAAGGGAACAACCCTTTTAATATTCTGCACAACTGTCAATAATCTCTCTTACCTGTTTCCTCTTCAAATTTTTATTTTGCTTCCAACCTCCACTATACATACTAAACAAAATGCCTCATTCACTACTTTTAAAACATTTCAAATTTTCACATTTCATAAAACACTTCAAAATTCAAAACAAAATATACCTAAGTATTATTAATGCAGCTGATATTTGTAGTTTTCAGAGATTATAGTAAATTTTTACATCATAAAAATTCAATACCATCTAAATATTCCTCCAATATTTATTTTATTTTGTAAACCTATTTCAGCGGCGTTGTACAAATTTTAAAACCGATTAGAAAAGGAAAAGTTCAAGGACAAATTTAAATATTTTCAAAGAGTTCACCAACAAAATTAATTTTTGTTAAACCGAGGTGATTTTGATTCGTTATATTCGCAGTGTTTGCTTATAGGCTGAGTTAGAAGCAAAGGTGTTTTTTTTTCATCATATTCAGGCTATGGATGTTTACAAACCCAGAACAGTACTTGACTATATTCATGAAAAGGGACTTTTTATTTTATTCTTACTGTTTAAATTGAATGCCTACTGAAACAAAGATTTGTTTTCCTACTTTAGAAACAGTTTGAAAAACTAAAATGCTCTGTCGTTAAGTCAAGCTCAATTTTTTATATTTAAATATACATTTTTTTTTTAATTTTTCTCTTCAAAAGTTTTTAATGGATAGAAAACTTAAATAACTAAAATATTTGTTAAGTATGGTTGATTTTGAAAGTCATGTTTGATATTTATATTTTTTATTTGTTTACAGTTTATGTTTTGAGCTTTTAATTTTATTATGGACTTTTTTTATGCTTTATTTGTTACGAAATTTAAGTGCTTCTTCTTCCTTGAATTCTTTATGTTGTTTTTCCTTTTTCTTTTTAAAGTCATGAAAATGGTATCAGAGCGGGCTTGACCTACTCTGATCCGCTGGGACTCAAAGCCCAATCCCTTGAAGAATGTCCATAAAAGTTTTAACCATTACACCAATCAAGTTTTGTTGTCATATTATGATTATTATTATACTTATGAGTGTGATTATCAATATTAATATAATTAATAAAATAAAAATTAATAACATTATTCATATATTTAATATTATTATTATTAAATATTATAAGTATTATTAAATATTATAAGTATTATTAAATATTATTAATATTATTAAATATTATTAATTTTATAAATATTTTTATTAATAATATTTATATTATTAATGTTATTATTACTAATATTATTAATTTTTTTATATTATTAATATCAATAATACTATTATTAATATTATTCATATTATTAACATAATACTAATTATATTATTTAAATTATTATATTAATATTATTAATTTTATAATATTAATAATACGTATATTTATTAGTTATGGTTATTATTATTTATGAATATTAATTATGATTTTATAATTCTTCATATTATAATAATATTTTTAATATTATGCATATAATTATTATGATAATAGTTGGTAGGTAATAGAGATTCGTGGGTGATAATTTGTTGGTAATAGAGATTCGTGAATAATAGTTGGTAGGTAGTAGAGATCCGTAGATAAAAGTTGGTAGGTAATAAGATCTATAGGTAATAGTTGGTAGGTAATGCTGAATTTACCTACGGATTCAGAATTTGTGGGTAATGTCCGTAGGTAATATTGTTCGTAGGTAATGCTGAATTTACCTATGAACTCATATCCGTGAGTAAAAATCCGTAAATAATACTGATTTTTTTTTGTAGTGACATATTACCTTTTCCATTAAGAAAAAGCACATGTAATAATTCCTTTGATCTTATACACATTGATATATATTTGGATTCCTTTTAGTATCTCCTCTATCCATGGTCACATATATTTCCTAAAAATTGTAGATGATCACTTTAGATTACTTGGGTATATTTGATTAAAAGTAAAAATGAAATGTGTAGTCTTTTATGCAATTTTGTTACCTTGGTTAAAAATCAGTTTAATAAAGGAATTAAAAATATTAAAACAGATAGACAATGGAAAAGAGTTTCATTGGAAAGAGTTTTATGAAAAGTATGGTATTATTCACCAAACCACTTATCTTAAGACACCACAACAAAATTCCGTGGTGGAACGTAAGCATCAACATATCTTAAATGTAACCAGGTGCCTCATGTTTCATCCAAGCTTCCTAAGGTTTTTTGGTCTTACACTATAATGCATGTTGTGTATCGTATAAATAGAATTCATTCACCAATTATTTCAAATAAGTGTCCTTATGAAAAATTATGTTTTGATGTGTCTGATATAGGTAGCCTTCGTATCTTTAGATGTTTGTGTTTTACATCTACTTTTGAAAACAACAGAAGTAAACTAGATTCTAGAGCCAGAAAACGTATCTTTCTGGTTTTAAAGCAGAGATAAAAGGCTATGTGGTTATTGATACACAAACCTGAGATATATTCGTCTCCAAAAATGTGCTTTTCTACGAACAAAACTTTTGTCAAGTCACTAGTAAAAGTGAACAAAATGAGATAGGCTATGATGAGAATTTAGTGCATCATATGTACGACTTCCTCCCACAGGACATTAATCACAAAGGCAATGTAGATGAAGGAATATTGAACCAAGAGATACTGAAAATCTCATAAGATAAAAAAAAGACCAAAGGAGCCCTATATACTTAGAAGATTGTCATCACCAACTGCTAACATCTTCACAGAGGGTAAGAAATGTTAACAAAGCAAGGTACACACTCAACTCAATTTTATCATATAATAATTTATCTAATGAGCATTTTAACTAACTTATGAGGAAACAATTAAATCTGATAAATGGAAAGCAACCATGAGCAATGAAATTAAATCTCTTGAGATCAACAACACTTGGAAGTTGGTGGATCTTCCAAAATACAAGACTCCATCTGGTACAAGTGAGTGTATAAAATTAAAAGAAGAGCAGATGAAAATATTGAAAGGTACAAAGCACGTTAGTGGCAAAAGGCTACACACATAGAGAAGGAATTGATTTCATCAAAACATACTCTCCAGTAGAAAAATTGACAATCACTCGTATAATCCTTACCATTGTTGTGGTCAAAGAGTGGTATCTTGAACAACTAGATGTGGATAATGCATTCCTATATGGTGAGCTCATAGAAGAAGTTTACATGGAAGTTCCTCCTGAAGTCACCAATCCAAGGAAAAACCAAGTTTGTCATCTAACAAAGTCCTTGTAATGCTTGAAACAAGTCATCCAGCAGTGTTACGAAAAACTTGCTTCATATCCCTTGACCATAAGTTTCATCTAATCTCAAGCTGATCATTTTCTCTTTATCATAAAAACAAAAAAAATCTTTTGTTGCATTATTAGTATGCAGATGATATAATTTAAGGTGGTGATGATTTGAATGAGATAACTTATGTCGAGAACTTGTTGAGTGCAGCATTCAAAATCAAAGACCTAGGCAAATTAAAATACTTTCTTAGCTTGGAGATAGCACGGACACAAGAAGATATGCATCTTTGTCAAAATAAATATGCACTAGAGATCTTTGATGATACAGGGATGTTGGGTGCCAAACCTGTAGCCACACCCTCGCATAAAAAGGCAGAGAACATGTTTGAAGATAGTGAAATTCATGAACCTTCAAGTTATAGAAGACTCATTGGACGTATTCTATATTTGGTAAACACTAGACCAGATATATGCTTGCAGTTCAATATCTGAGTCAATTCGTGCAGAAACCTACGATCTACCATCATCGTGTTCAACACGTTCTACGTTACATAAAAGTTGCGCCTGCACAAGGTTTGTTTTATTCAAAGAATTCTATCTTGCATTTAAAACAACTTTCATAATCAGCCAAACACATAGCTCTTAACAATAGCTTTCACGAACGTACCAAACACATAGACATTGATTGAATTCAACAGAATTTATTCCATCTTCTACCCATTCGATTTGCGAAGCAACCTGCAGATGTTCTAACAAAGGCCCTCGAGCAAGACAACTTTCAGAAACTTATAAGCAAATTTGGAGTTATTTGCATACATACTCCAACTTGAAGAAGGGTTTTACACTTTCGTTTTAGGCCTTTGGTTTTCTTATGCGTTTTTCTTTATGTTTGCTCTATTACGAAGTCCAAAGTGTTTCTCTCCTCTATATTTTGTATAAAACTTTATTGTTGTGCATACATGTTGAAAAACACAAATAGTGAGTTTATTTCTTATGGAAAAGTCTTTCTTCTTCCTTGCACTCTTTCTATTATTTTCCCTTCCTCTTAAAAGTCATGAAAATCTTTATATTTAAAAACCTTTTAGCTGTTTAACTTTTATAAATAGTTTAAGTCAAATTTTCACATCAGAGCTAATTTCTAATTATATATTATAACTTAAACTAATTATTCACACATATTGACATATTTATTGATTTAAAATATACTCTATTTAAGTTTAAAAACAAAAAAAATACTTAATTAATATAAAAGACATAAACAAAAACATTCGTTTTCAAACTAAAACACTAAATAAAACTAACAAACTAAACTAAAACAAAAAGGATATTCAAATAAATAACATTACCTCTTCAAATATGTGAATGAAACTAATGAGTTAATGGAAATTAAAAATTAAGAAACAACTTGCTAAAAAAACACGAGTTAAATTGAATTGAAGAAATGAGAAAATAAGAAAAGCAATACCAGATTAATTATAAAAAAATTATAGATGTAAATTAATTGTAAGTAAAACATTTTTACACATTGAATACATCTAGTAACAGGTGATAAAGGTAATTAAAGTTCAACAAATTCTTCTATTGGTAGGTAAAAAAGTACAATTATAACATAATGATAAAATTAAATATACTTTAAAGTCCTTTTTGGCCAATTATGTTGTAAGTGTAAAGTATCCATTGATTTTATTAATAACTAATATCTATTTTAAAAATTATGACTGATTATATTTAGTACAATATTGTAATTCAACCATACTTCAATAAGAAGTTACTTAAAAGATATGAATCTAAACGCTGATATATAATTATAAATTTGGATATAGTCATTTTCAAAATATTATAATTATTTTTATTTTGTAATGATAAAATAGTTAGTTATTTGTATTAGTTAAATCAAACACGAGGCAATAAATTTAACATGGTTATTGAACTAAGAGGGAAGAAGTACTAGAGTTATAATGGAAGGGAGATTATAAAAAGAAATATCTTAAGGTGTAGATACACTATAAATAAATAAATATAATGAATGATGTGTTAGGAAAATAATTATAAAATGTAAATATAACTTACTTTTTTTTTAAAAATGTGGTCACTTTTTTTTTAAAAATGTGGTCCCTTAAACAAGATAAAAACATGAATATGCCTTAGAATAAATCTTAGAAGGAGATGAGTAGACAAATTAGCATTGAAAGACATGATGTGCCAATCAAAACTTTTCAATGATTTCCTCTTGTTACAACTATAACATGATTGAAATACGATTTACATACTAATTCTACTAATAATTTAATTAACATTTTAATTAAATAGCTTAATTTAATATTTTATTATTATTTAGAGTTGATAAATGGTTGTAAAGGAGAATGCATGGTGTATAAAAATAGTCTTTTCCTATAGTCCTTTATAGTTTTGACTCCTCTTTCTAATTACAACTTAATATAAATCAGAAAATGAAAATATTACATCTGAATTTTCGTAGTAGAAAAGTTTATTAATAATTTTACATTGCAATTATAAAATGAATAATATATATATATATATATAATTTGTAAGTAATTATACATCTAATTTAACAGAAACTCTTATTACTTTTACTCATATTTTGTTAAAATATAAAAAAAAATAGCTTAATAGCGCAATAATTAAACTATATAGTATGATATTAACAAAATTAACCTAGTATACAAGGAACTTTTATTAATATATTGAAAATAAATATGAAAGAAAAGTTAACTAAACATATAAAAATATTACATTGATTTGATTTTTTAAAATTTGATTTAAATTCAATTCAGATATAATAAAATAGATTTTAAGATCCATTTTAATTAGATTAAATTAATTTAGAAATTAGTTGTTATTTAATAATTCTTTTATTATATTAAAAAATAACGTGATATTATTTTTATAATTAACTAACATGCGATATTAGTTATAATAGGAATGGATTAATATTGTGTAATATGTAATAGAATGTGGTATTTAGAGTTAAAAATAGTTGAGGATTAAAATTTTGATAATTAATATTAAATATGAATTTAAAAATTATTTAAATTTTTATTTATTTTATTTTAATATTATGTAAAATAATATTTAACTTAATTAACATAATAATTAATTATTTGAATTTAGTTATAATTTAATGATTCTTCTTATTTAATAATTTTTTTATAATATAATAAAAGTTCCAGTATAACTAACTGATATAACATGATGGAATAATATTTTTACAAAGGTAAACGACTAAAAAAATAATAAATCAATTTGATTTGATTTATATTTTAAATACGTCATGTCACATTACTGACTATAAATATAATGTCTCTTTTTTCAAAGAGGTTATTTTCATTATTTCCTCTCCAATGCGAAATTTGTTTATCTCTTTAAATTATTCTTATATAATAAAATAAAATAAAACATTATTGTAAAATTATTTATCTAACTCCTGTGAATCGAATCTCCACTCAAATAAGTATTGATTGAATAAAAATAGTTAACTTCATATTACAAATTAGACTTTTAACCTAATTCAATCCTATAAAATCGATTCATGAGGGGAGGTTTGTACACATTTATATATAATGAAATGTCTTAATCTCTAGTTGATGTGGGATCTCCAACACACCTTCCTCAGGTCTGATAGCGAGTGACATGATAAGTCCAACAAACACTCGCTAGGATAAGTTCGAAATAACTCTGATACCATATTATGAAATAGAAGAGAGATGAATAAAAGATAACAAAGATGAACAAAAGAGTAAAAGAAGGTAAAAGATATGAGAATGAATATATCTTTTTTCTTGTTATTGAAATCAAAATAAATGGTCTGAATATATACAAACAATACACTCATTTTAGGTTAACTAAAGAATCCATAATTAAATACTAGAATCATAAAATAAAGGTTATTCACCTCTATAAAGAGAAATAATTAGAAAAGACACTCAATTAATATTAAGATTCTTCTATAATTCTGGCATTTGTGTTCTTTAATATTCATGAAACAAGACAGTTATTTGAATCTCAACTATTAATTTTGAATCATGTCCAAAGATTTATTCTATTTTTCTTGTTTGAAATGAACATTTTTTTTAATCTGTAGAAATTAAGCACATGTGGAAGAGTTTTGAACCACCCATACCTGATGAAGCATGAAGCAAGAGAGTTAGAGGTGTTTGAGAAATGGAGATTTATTTAATATTTGTTTTTGGGAATTGGGTGTGAAATGTGTTAGTAGGACGAGCCCATTAAGTGTTCCTGCAATAGGCCCACCTAATTCAGAAATTGAAAATGGGTTCCAGCCAAGTTGGGATCTCCCCAAAGATAAAAGGCCATGTTTGGGACCACTGTTATGGGCCACATGTAGCCTGATTTGTTCAGGATTATGTCTCAGAAGATTCTTTTCAGTCTTCAACTTATGTGAAGAGACTAATATATGCCTTTTCACTAAGGGACAAATGCTGCTTCAATCAATTTTTCATAATACTACTACCTCACCTTAGAAGTATTTCTTTCATTTAAATTTCCATATTTTCATAACACTTTTGTTCAGATTTCACTTCATCTTTAGTTGTATAATTTTCCAAAACAAATTATTATATAGTTGCCAAATATTTATGTTAAATCTTATCAATATTAAATAATAATAATAAAATATCAAATGATTATATTTTAATATATATATATATATACATAGATTATGTATAATTTAATTTATATAAATAAATTAAATAAAATAACTTTATATCAATATAAAGTTGTATATATAGCATTGATACCAGAGAAATTTTCAATTTAATCATGATTTAATTAATAGTTATAGTCTGTTAGGAAGAAATGATGTTGATAACAACAGCAACACCTCCTCAATTATCTTGTAGGTACATCACTTATTTCGTGATAGAACTCAAGTGGGTTAAATCACATATAAATTGTAACATTTTAATTGTTAGGTTATTAAGTATTAAATGTCATAATACTTTTCCTAGTTCCTAACCAACTTTTAGACTTGAATTTATTTTCAAAGATCCAATAAAATCATGTATAAGCAATAATTAAATTTAAATTATGTTTAAGTTACAATTTATTTAAGGGCTAAATAATTGTAGATTTCCATGAGTAATTTTTGTTTTAAATAATTTTTTTTCCTTAAATTGGGTACCTAATAAATTAAAAAATTTGATCTAAGTCTATTATTTTATCTTCATCAATCTGAGGCTTCTTCTTCCTACACCCATATGTTTTTCTTTCAGCACCCCCATAATTTTATAAATCCCAAAACTGATCTTCACCTTTTATTTGAAATCGGGATCTGGAAGTGTGCTATGGATTCATCAATCCAGAAATGAATCATGTTGCTTTTCGGATGAGGGAGTGTTTTGGAAGTAAAGTTTGCATAAATTGTTGATTTCCGAAAGTTTGAATTCGAGAACCTAATTTCTATTACAAATTGGTTGATCCATAATGTTTTTTTCAATTATGGATTTCTGAATCTGGAATGCATATTTTGAATTACAGATTGGTGGATCCGAAATGAATGTTCTGCATTTTATTTACTCATTGTTCATCAAAGAGACAATCCATTATAAAATCAATTACTCATCAATTTACCACCTTTTCCTATTTATTTTCTAATAATTTAGAATAAGATTTCTTGAATTTAAATTTCAAAAGTTCGGATTCCAATAATATTAAAAATAATATTTACAACTTTCATTGGCTTTGTGATGAAATGGGTTAGATAACATAAAGCAACCAAATTTTTTGGCATTAGTGAAAACAGTATTTGTATTACTGTCAATTTTTTTGGCATTAGTGAAAACAGTATTTGTATTACTGTCAATTTTGCAGATTAATTGAGGGCTTCTTCATTCAGTTTTTTAACTTTTTTTCCTTAAATCGTAGCATGTTTGTGCTTACAATGAATGAATTTCCCTTTTAACCCGTTTTTGCATGAACCCTAACTTTTATTCCTTTTTCTTTTAATTTCTCACATGATTGAAGCATAGCTTTTACAAGATTGAGGAGTGACATTTTTTTGGATTATCATTGTCATTCATGTACTACTGAAAGCCCACCAATCCGGGAGGTTATCGGACGCGCCAATTTGAAATTTTACTGGAAGTCTCAATCTAAAATGTTACCATATTTCATAATCCGGAATGCAAAAAAATAAATATGGAGTCTTTATTCCGTAAAATTGTCGGACTGCATTGTGCAGAATGATACGTATGAATTGCGGGGCAATTTTGAATAGGGACAATTTTGTCTTTGCAAAACATTGTAGGGGTGCAAAAAGAAAAATGTAGGGGTGTGGGAAGAAACTACCTCAATTCTATTGCTTGTATGTAGGGGTGACAAAACAAATTAGCTCAATGCGTTTTGGGTCAAACTCATTGACCCACAAAAAAGGGACAATTCAGGCTTACTCGCGTAGGATATATGGACTGAAATTTGTAATTTGTCTCGTTATAAGATGGGTTGGCGAGTTTGTGGACTGGTCTGCCATTTTTTCAATATTTTTTTTTAAAAAAAAAACAATATTTTTGCAACTTTTCCATTTTTTGATTTTGGGCCTATTTATCTACTTGTAGTCATTGATATAATTTTTTAGAAAATAAAAATACAAGGAACACCAATGAAATGGAATCAAACTTTACTATTATAATCAAACAAAGGTTTAATGTCTAACAAAACAAGGTAAACATGAACAATACTCCAATAAATCATAAATTACAATAAAATTTAGCCATCAACAATTCAACACAACATACTTTAGCCAAATGAAACATAAAGCAAAATAAAGTTAAAGTATCAACAACAGTCAAAATTAAACATGAAACTAATTAAAGTTAAAGTCATCAAAACTAGACATAAAAATAGTCATAAAGCAATAAGACGACATTTCACGATTATTAGATGCACCCTTAGAACAAGTCCTTTCCACTCTTCCATCTTTGTCACTTTCTTCATCATCTTCAATATCACATGAAAATGAAGAACATGTTAGAATATAAAAAAAATGTTTATCAAAATAAAAAAACTTAATTATATTTAAATTACACAAATTACCATAAAAAATATGCTTCCAATTGGACGTACAAATAATTGCATTCACAATATCTGACAAAAGATGACTTTTAATTTCTAATATGATAACCCAAAAAAAATTCATTTAACTAAAAAATAATATTTGAATTAGTAACAAAGTAAATAACTTACATAAAAAGGCTTGACTTGGAGGGAGTGGATGAAGATAAAAGATCAATATGCTTAGATTTAGAGTATTTGAAGTTGAACCCTTGGTACAATATTGAGAAAAAAACCATGTGCAAATTTTCCTTTATTTTCTATCACTTTACTTCCCAACAAAGAGGATAAACCCTTTCATAGTAGAATCTCAATGTTTTCCATTTTTCCTCATATGGACAATACTTGTAATTCTCATCAACTAGGTGTAAGCTTCCAAAAACACATTGGAATTTAAGAGCACTTTGAAGCATAACAAAATTTAAGTTCCACATTGTAGAAACATCTAAACACTACCCACTTATTTAAATTTAATCATTCTACTCTCATAACCCCCATCATACCTCATGCTCTCCCTAATTTGATCTAAAACATCATCAAGTACCTCCAATCCTTCTTGAACAATCAAATTTAAAGTGTGTTCACAAAAATGTACATGAAAGAACTCACCATTACAAAGTGATAGAAATGATTCTTTTTTTCATTTCCCCAATCATGCAAAAATTCATTTATCTTCTTAGACAACTCAAATCCAGCATGAGGTGGAGGAAAATGAAAAAGGTTAAGATTTTTTGTACTTAACTTCCAACTTGAACCAACGTGTTGTCAAACTTATATAACCCATGGAATGCAAGATATCTATAAATCATAAGTAAAAACAAATCCTACTTATAATTTATTCAACTTTTCCTTCATTCTACTTTTTTCTTTCATAAATATTCTTAATATCTCATTCTTAATAGTATTTCTAGAAACTAGAATCGCATCAGGATTCAAATAACTTATCCAAGTATTAAGTTTTTTATACTCGAAAAAATTCAATGGTAAGCCATGTCGAATAATTAAATTAGCACACAATTCACGAAACACTATATGATCAATTTTTTTTGCCTTCAACTTTTCTTGCATGTCCAAATCATTTGACTTACATCTTCATTTTTTTTTTACTACACCTTTCAATATAACACTTTAAATGGGAAGAGTCATATTTTTTTACCACCAATTACATATTTTTTGTTATAGCCATTAGACTCTGCCCTCTCTTTCCCATCATCACAAATCGTAGTAAAGAATTTTCAATAACCGAATGTTGTAGAGTTATCTTTTTTTCTTATTAGGTCCAACACTTTTAGATTCATTCTCAAAAATATCTTGAGCCTCATTCCCAGTTACATGATCGTCATAGACATTAACATCACAAAAAGTTTTACTAATTGACTCATCCATTATTTTTAATGTTCAATCATGTTTCTAATTAAAAAGTGATCTCAATTTCTATGTAATTAAAAGACAAAGAGAACGATAATAGTTCACATAATAAATCAATATTAAGTCAAATAAGAAGAAATATAAGGAAATCAAAACAAAAGAAAAAAAACATTTTTAACCATACCATAACTACTCCAGCAAGCCGGAATCAATTTCAAGTAATAGTATGACAACACAACTTGATAAGTGTTTCATTGGTTTGAGATTTGCTTTTTTGTCTCACTTTTTTACCTTTCTGTAACATAAAACTAAGCTTCAAAAAATTAACAAAAATATATAAAAGATCGAACATATAACAACATATTCTAAACAATGAATTAATACTAAATTACAGTAATAAAGGAAAGACACGATTGCCTTTCTATTTTGATTGATTTAAATATTTAGTTTAAATTATGGTTATAGAGATCCAAAGTTGAATATGGAAAAATTTAGAAAAAATAACTCTTCAATCACATGGTTGAATTTTTTAAGTCTAGTACTTTTCAGTCTTTAATTTACTAATTTTTTCATACTTTATTGGAATAAACAAATTAAAATAATAAGAATCTATAAGTGGTAACAATGACTAAATTGTATCATGACTTACAAGAACATTAATTAATTCTTATTCTTATACAACAATGTACAAAAATTACTATCTCTTTATTATTGGCAAGAAAAAGTGGGGACACCAAAAATTCAAAACAAAACACTTCATAGACAGTTCCTCCTAAAATTCCAGATGAAATAAATATCAAAACAAGGTTAGAAAATAATAAGAAAAACATCAACATGATAGTAAACTAATTACACGACACCATTCAATCTATAGAAACTCTTGAACACTTTGATTTTGAGAATTTACGTTAAAGTTCTATAACCAAAGGTAATAAAATGGAGAAAAAAAAACATACTATAAAATTCATCCAAAAAAAATTAATGGTAACTAATAAAAAAGTGCATTTCAGAATTTAGAATTGTATATAGGAATAATAGGGTCCATTTTGAAATTCTAAAGATTGAGAGTGATACGCTTTAGATTTAATAATAAAATTGCAAAAACAAAGTTGAATTGTGAAAACATATTAATGTATGAGGTCAACAATACTTCAAACCTTAACATAGAGAATCATTAAGCTACATTTGTTAGTTTGTTTGTAGGTGATATGATCCACACTAAAATTCCTATTTCCATGCGCAAAACATGATAACAAGGTTATACAAAAATATGTGAGGGTAAAGTACCTAACAATAATGGCAGCAAGGGAATCAATAGGGAGAATGAAATAATAAAGGTAAATGGTAGGGAGAGAGTTGTCGAAGTCATTGAAATAGGTGCAAGGGGGAGGCATGACAAGGGTCGAGAATTGAATTGGCCTAATGGAGTTGGTCCCTAAACCCTAATTTTTCCCAAATCAGAAGAGCGAAAAATACTAGAAAAGGAGCGAAAGAATAATGTAATCCGTCTAGAGAAAGAATAATGTATACACGAGTTGGCCCGCTTCGTCCCGCCTGTGACCCAATGGGTTGATAGGTTAGGCTAATGCGAATTGGCGGGTTCAAAATGTTGGTTCGTCCCACCTAAATGACATTGGGCTAATGGAGGGTAAGAATAAAAATTAAGGTAGGTAATGGAAATAAAAGCTTAAGAGTTAAGTTAAGCATTTTGTTTTGGGCTTTTAAGTTAAGCATAGATTTTAATCTAGAACCAAAAAGATGAATAGGGGGAGTAACCTTACTCTCATGCACTACAAATAACAAGTTTTAATATTTTATGAAGTTAATAAAAGCTTAAGAGTTTCCTTATTCATCCTATTTCACACTCTTCTCCATCCTCTCATCCTTCTCTCAAGAACATAACATATATTGTCCCTTTTTACCACTTTTTCAAATTCATGGTAGCTAAAAGATAAGCTAGAACATACATATTGATTGTTGCCTTGAATAATCTCTTTCCTTTCATCACTTCCATTTTCTTACCCTATGAGAAACATGCATGCAAAGTGGTATTGGGAATTTTTTTTTATTTGGTATGTTTGAACTTATTAAGGTTGGATCAATTTAGCTGATCAATAAGTCCTTTTTGGTGTTTTGGTTTTTCTTCCTCTACTTTCCTTAAATACTAGGAACTTATGTTACGAGAAAATTTTCATTCTCTTTGATGAATTTAAATATGTCTAGAAAATGTTTTAGATGAAATACATTGTATAATAGTATGAAGGTATTTACCTAGGTGAAAAATTGATTTGGTTTGAGTATAGTGTGAATATTGAGTTATGAAACTATCATGGGAATAAGATATTCAAGTTTTACTAATAATATGAATCTTTTAGATAAATGTATTATGTGATAAAAAAAATAATGGAAGTTCATATACAACACTTTGTAAAATTTGTATAATAAAATATCCTAATTTGATGTGAGTGAGTTATAATATTTAACAAGTAAATTTTGATTATGTGTCAAAAGTGTTAATCTAAAGTGAAATATGTTATGATGTGATTCTTTGGTGACTTTTGTTAAAAGCGAGAAATATACACTATTGAAAAATTAGAAACAAATTTTAGAGACTAGAAATAATTAGTTGTTATGTTGACTAAATTAGATATATTTTAGGTACTAAAAAATATTGGTTTCTAAATTAGTTTATATTATTGTAACTAGTTTCTAAATTGGTATTTAATTATCTACCAAAGTTTTGTCTACTAATTATTTAGATTCTAAAGTTGATAGTTAAAACATTGGTAGTTAATTAAATATCAATTTAGATTTATAAATAATAGAAACTAATTTAGATACCAATAATTTTTTTATTCTCTAAAATTGGTTTCTATTTAATAAATGCTTTTTCTTATAGTGATAATTAATAAGATTATGAATGATTTTGTATTATATTAACATATTTTATTTAAAGAAACTATATGTATTGGTTCTTTTCAACTAGTTTAGCTTGTGTGTTATGTTGCTATTGGGATGATCATATACGTTGACATACAACCAGGTGATGTTACGTGTTAAAAAGTCAAAAGGACCAAAGTAGGGATTACTTGTATATGTCGTATAAAGAAACTTTATTCTAATGTTTTGAAATACTTGTTTCTGTAAATTTTAATATCTTTTATCAATAATCTATTTTTGGTAATTTGTATGTATAAATATATGTTTGTATTTTATTTTTTCATTCTTATTTATTATTAAGTTATATTTTAGGGATTATATTTATCAATGCTCTAGATTAGTTTCTTTTATAAAATACCTTAAAAAATTATAAAGTGTTGTCTTTTGCTTTCATGTATGATTAAGGAAGTTTACGTTTCCAATGATGAAATTTTTTAGTATGAATATAAGGGGGGTTAGGAGGGAGTATTAAGAGAAAGTACGTTAGAGATTTAATAAGTAAAGAGCAAGTAGATATGATCTGTTTACAAGAGACAAAATGTTTCAATTAGTAGAGAGAATTGTTGTTTCATCTAATGTTCTAATGATATTGAGTGGATTGAAAATGGTGCTTGCAATTATGCAGGGGAGATTATTACTATGTAGAGGAGGAACCGCTTTCAACTTACACGTTCCTTTAACGGGAAGAATTTTTCTATTATCGTAGGGGTGTGGAAGGTGGGTGTCGGGGTTCAGATTACTATTGTGAACGTCTATAGCTTTGGTTCATTGAAGGAAAAGAAATTAATTTGGGAAGAGATTAGTGTGATCAGAAGAAATCATAACAACAGGGTTTGGTGCGTGTTAGGGGATTTTAATTCTATTCGGGCTAGAAGGAGAGAAGAAACAGGTACTCAATGTCAGATTACATCAAAGAAATGAGAGAGTTTAATGACTTTATTGATAAATAGAAATTGGTCTATATCCCGATGGTGGGTAGAAAGTTTACTTAGTACAAACCAAATGGGTCTGTTAAGAGTATAATTGATAGGGTGCTGGTTTCCAGTGAGTGGTTGAATTTATGGCCGGATAGTAAACAATTTGTCCTCAGCAGGTCAGTTTCTTATCATTGCACATTAATTCTAAAACAATCGATTGTGGATTGGTGTCCAAAATTATATAGATGCTTGGATGTCAGGCAAAGAGATGGTAGGAAAAACTGGAAAAGCTAAATGCTGACTTAAAAAGTTGGAACAAAGATATTTTTGGGAATGTCAATCAGATTGGGGAAGATTTTAAAAAGAAAATTCAAGAGTTGGACGCACGTGACGACGATAGTGAGTTAGACGAGCAAGGTTGTGAATAAAAGAGGTTTTTGCTAGCACAACAAAACAGGAACTTTTTCAAACAAGAAACGATTTTGCACCACGTCAAAAGTGAGTGAAACAGGGTGATCTCAATACTAGGTTCTTCCATTCAGTTATTAAATGGATGAGGGATAGGAATGTGCTAAACGGGGTTTTTGATAATGGTCAGTGGTGTGAGGATAAGGAGGTGGTTAAGGACAAGGTCAGAGATTTTTGAAGCTAGATTTGACAAATTTGAAGGGATTTCTATAAGACTGGACAATGTTAGCTTTAGTTCAATTTCAGATGAAGATAATAGTATGATGGTAGGAGTTTTTTCTGAAGAGGAAGTTAAATCAGTTGTTTGGAGTTGTGATAGTTATAAGAGTTCTGGCCATGACGACTTTAATTTCGGTTTTATTAAATTCGGTTGGGAGTTCTTAAAAGAGGATATTCTTTCGGTAGTTAACGAGTTCGCGGGTAGAGGTAGATAGCCCAGGGGGTCTAATGCGTCGTTCATTTGTTTGTTACCCAAGGTTGATAATCCCCAACAACTTTGTGATTTTAGACCTATCTCTTTGGTTGGTTGTTTATTAAAATGTATCAAAGCTCCTGTCACTAAGGTTGAAAAAAGTAATAACCAAAGTCATATATCCTAGACAGACAACTTTTCTTGAAGGAAAGGGGTTATTGGACAGTGTTCTCGTGGCTAATGAGGTCTTAGAGGAGATTAGAAAGAAGAAGAAAAGTTGGGTTTCCTTAAAGTTGATTACGAGAAGGTCTATGACTCTGTTAGTTGGGAGTTCATCTTTTACATGTTAGGTAGGTTGGGTTTCTGTGAAAAATGGATTAGGTGGATCAAAGCCTGCTTGGAATCTTATTCTATCTCGGTGTTAGTAAATGGCAATCCAGCTAAGAAATTTCATCCACATAAGGGTCTTTGTCAAAGTGATCCTCTTGCGCCTTTTTTGTTCCTTATCATGGCTAAAGTTTTGGCAAGGGTGTCAAGGAAAGTAGTTGAGCTGAACTTGGTTGAAAGTTTGGAGATCGGGGTTAAGGTAAAGGTAAATATGCTTCAATTTGTTGATGACACTTTGTTCTTTTGTGAAGCCAATACTAAAAGCGTGTTCACTAGTAAAGTAATGTTGAATTGCTTTAAGTTAACATATGGCCTTAAGGTTAATTTCTTTAAAAGTAGGATTGGTGGGTTGGGAGTGGATAAGTTAGTGATCCAACGTTTTATTGCGTTACTCAATTGTGATGTGATGAATACTCCATTTAAGTATTTGGGATTGCTCGTGGGGAGTTGTCATAAGAGATGTGCATTTTGGGTCACCGTATAGAAAGGATTAAAAGCAAAATGGGTAGGTGGAAAGGTAGATTCATGTCGCTGGCAAGAAGACTTTAATTTATTAAGTCTATTATCTCTTCCATTTCGTTGTTGTACGTTTATTTGTTTAAGTTGCCTTCTTTGGTGTTGAAGGAAATCGTGAAATTACAGAGGAATTTTTTGTGGGGTTAAGGTCTGGCTGGGAAGAAGAATGCTTGGGTTTCTTGGAGAAAGGTTTGTGAGCCGGGAAGCTGGTGGTCTTGGTATTTTGGATCTACGGTTATTCAATGTGGCTATGTTGGGAAAATGAATTTGGCAATTGGGTTCTGACAAGGGAGGGCTTTGGAAAGAGGTTATTGAATCAAAATACGACAGTTGGAGGAGTCTGAAAAAGAATAAGAGTTCTTACAATGAGTCTCTATGGTGGAGAGATCTGAAGGGATTTAGAGGATGGAGGAGTGGGGAAGGAATTTTAAGGGTTGCCTTGAGTGGACACTCGGTAATAGAAATAATATTCTGTTTTGGGATGATGTGTGGTTGGGTTCTGAAGCTTTGAAGAGTAGGTTTCCAAGATTTTTCTATTTACGTATTAGCAAAGATGCTTTCTTGGATTCTTTTGGAGAATGGGCCTCCAACTCTTGGAATTTGGTTATTAAGTGGAGAAGAGGTTTGTTCGATTGGGAAAAGACTCAGGAATTTCAGCTTATCCAGGAGCTTCAAGGCTCGTGTCTTGTCTTGAATAAGGAAGATAGCTAGGAGTGGAAGGATGACGTGAATTCGAGATACTCGATCAGTTCGGCCAACAGTATTTTAAGGAAGTCTTGCGTCAGTAAAAGTTCATCCCTACTCGAAGGTTTTTGGAAGATTAAAGTGTTACCTTTTGCTCTTTTTACTGCTTTGAGGGTGTTGGGTAATTCGATTGCTTCTAAGGCCAATTTGGTTAGGCGAGGGGTTACAGTTGATTGCATCTCTTGTTGTTTGTGTCGGGAAGAAGTTAGACTACAAGACACTTGTTTTTTAATGCAGAATAGCTTGGTTAGTTTGGAATCAATGTTATGCTTGGCTTGGGGTGGCATCGGTAGATCATATTGATTATGGTTCACATTTCTTACACTTTATTTTATGCAATGTTCCAGACTATGTAAATGTTACTTGAGGAAGTGTTTGGGTTACAATCATTGGTGAGATTTTGAGACACCGGAATAATCACATTTTTAAGGGCGAAGCGATTGATCATTTTGAAATCTTTTCTTTGATTAATTAAAGACTTGGTCTTGCATTACTTCTTTTTTTTTTATAAAAAGTTTTTCATGTTAGGCATCATTATACTACTTGAAATCTCAGCTAGGCTGACACCTCAAGTAACAACAATCATTTGTCATTACATGAAAAAACTATTATTATAAAAAGAAAAAGAAAGAAAATACAAAAAATATGAGGGGACTAAACCAAAACTCATATGTTAACAAAAACGATACATAGGTAGACTATACCAATTAATAAAAAATTCTAAGAACAAACTAGATGGAAGCAAATGATTCTCTATGAATAAATCCTAAATTAGCCAACTTATCAGCACACACTTTCCCTTCACGAAAAATATGAGTAATCCTAAACTGATTTTTCCACAGTAATTAAGACAATTATTCCATCGATTACGAAGCATCCAAGGAACATTTGTCCTAGTAGTAAACATAGCACAAACCAAGGCAGAGCCACATTCCAACCAGACATTAGTAAGTCTCAACTTTTGAGTTTTCTCCAAAACATATATAAATCCATAAATTCAGCAACCAAAGCAGTCTGGACGTCAAGAAACGCAGAGAAAACTCCAATAAACCCTCATACTCCCACGGAAAATACTTCTACAAGCGGTAAGACCTGCATAACCCCTAACAGCCCCATCAATGTTAATTTTAACCCAGTCTGGTGAAGAAAACTCTCATCTAACAGGAAGAGGACAAAGAACTTTACCAGTACGAGTATTAAGACCAAAAAACTTAATCACACTGAAATCCATCATATCATTCTTCATTGAAGTTTTAGACGACTTTCCCACTAGACAAGTTAAATCTTTAATAACTGAAATAGCCCTAGAAACCTCAATCTTATCCTGAAAACGAGCATAATTCATCATACGCCATAACATCCAAATAGAAAAAGTTATCACATCAAGCTTAATCAATTTAACCAAAAGATTACTTCTTATTTTGCTTCTGCTTGTTTTTTTTTTCTTCTGATTGGTGTCTTGATCTGTTAACTTGTTTGCTTTCGATTTGAAGTCCCTGTTAGTTTTTGTTTGTGTATGAATGTTTGATGGTGTTTTTCTTTTTTTTTGTGTGTTTTCATTGGTTTTGAGTTGACTGATTTTAGAAAGGTTATGAAATCTTTCGTTTGAGTAGAGTAGTTGGTATGTATACGGGTTGGATCACTTCTTAAGTGATTCATATTTTTTTTTACTGATAAAAAAAGTAAGTTTAAATTTAAGTTTATGCATATATGCAGGATTATTATCTGTCTTTCATGCCAAAAAAAAATTCAAAAGGATTTTAAAAAGTATTTTAAAACATAGTAATTAATTATGTTAAAATAAAATTGATTATTTTGTAATAAACAAAATTAATTATTTTGTGATACACAAAATTATGTTTGTGCAATTAATTAATTATCTTATGCAAGAATCGATTATTATAAGTAAAATAATCAATTATATTAATTTCATTATCTGAAACTTAGAATACAAGGTTGGCAAATAATTGATGAGAACTATAGATAATTAATTACATTATTTATTTACTTTCTATATTCAGGTAAGAATAAATAATGTATTATTACTTATAATATGATCGAATAACTGAGTTTTTTAAAATTACTTATATAAATTTTTTTTTCCAAAATTTCATAGCAGAACATGTTTCATAAAATTTCAAATCATTCTTGTTTATTTCTATTGTTATTCAAGAACTCTTCAATATCATCATATTGTAATTGGTTATAAAAAATCTTTTGAAGTTTTTACTTAAAGGCATAAAATGATAACATTACATAACAATATGCTTTTAACAATATTTTTGGATAATCCATCAGATCAAGTAATATCTTTCCATATACTTTTTGAATTCTAGAGTGAATTTTTGTACACCTAAAGTTTCGTGCTTTATGAAGTAGGTTTCTACACGTGTAGTTTATATTTTTAATAGGTTGTTGACTTTCTTGCAAACACTTGTTAGTAGTTTTTTAAAAATAAGAAAGAGTGTCAAATCCATATGAGTTTGAGATAATACTAAAAACTATACTACTAGACTTAAAATAATTAATAATGAAATGATATTAAATAAAAAGAACTTAAAATAAAGTTAAAACTAAACACTGTAATATTTTTAATATTTTTTAAATAAGAAAGTCAAATTAAATAGAAATATATAGTTTATAAATTTTGGAATTAGACTTCACCATCTGTTACATTAAGCTCGTTGAATAAGATTTTTCTACTTATCACAAAAAGTTATAACTTCTTAGCATTCATGCCTATTTTTAGACACAAACTGATATTATTATTTAATAAATGTTAGATTTTTCTTTTTATTTTTGTGTGAACTCATCAACTCTAATTGACAAGTTATGCATTCATAGGGTGCATCTACTAAGATGTTGTTATACATTATTAAGACCAAAACCTTTTACTTTTTCATATATCAACTTGTTCATTTTTTCGATTTCTTATTTCATTTGTGTATTTTTATTTTTCTTCTATCTATAGATAGATATAGATAATTTATTATAGTTTATTCACTAAGTTCGTTGAAATTTAATAGAATTTCAGCACGTATATTGTCAATCATGAAAAAGTAAATGCTGACAACTTTAAGAGATTCCTATACAATTCAAGCGACTAGTTCGAATTTATTCCATAACGTGACACCTAAACACTATCATTTGGAAACATACTTAATTCAACATTCTAAAAACGAAAAATAACACTTTTCATAATTAAAATAACTATTTAACAACTATATTAATAATATAAAAACACAAATTGATAATAGATTAATTAAATAAAATTGGTGCTCACTGTCTACCTTTCCATGTTGCTTTAGAATGGAAATCACAGACGAAATTTTCGTTTATTTTTCTAAAAACAATTCTTAGATTAAATATTATTATAAAACTTCACTATTAATATTCATCTATCACTACATAAAAAAATATTATTAAAAAATAATATAAATAAATATAAAAATTGGACTAAAACTCGTATATAAATTCATTTATCTTCCACGTAATGTCGTACAGCAGTTGCAACAACATATTCTACTTCTACAGTAGATTGAGCTATGATTTCCTACCTCTTTAAATGTCATGAAAAAATTCAGAACCAAAGTTAAAATGATAACCTAAAGTACTTTTCATATCAACACATTCAGTCCAATCACTATCAGAGTAGCCAAGAAGACTAGATTTTTTAACATAATGATATCTTACTCCAAAATCAATTGTACCCTTAAGATATTTAAGAACTTTCTTTATTGGGTGAAAATGAATTTTAATATTGTTAAGATAAAAGTCAAACGCCTTAAGATTTTGACTAAGTGTTAAAAACAATAAAATATAAAACATGGTCATACTTCGCCTATAAAAATGTTTCATCTGATATATAATATTGTGATGTCTTTTCTCATGTCTGCTAAGGCACATAGAAGATGAGATGAAACGTTCATAAAACATCAGACGATATGCATATAGACTAAGCTAATCACGTACGTCAATAAATATCAATATGCTTATTCTATGTTGTTGGGAATGTCCAACTACTAAAGATATTCATTGAAAGCATAAGTTAAAGTCAACAACAAAAGATCTCTTAGAGTTCGAGGTAAAATTGCTTCTTCTATGCAAATTCCCTAGACTAAACATTGAAAACTTTGAAAGGGATATCTACCACATACAACTACCACAAGTAGAAAAAATTAAGCCAAGGCACACTGCCTAAGGAAAGATAACTTGATCCAGTTATTGACAAGATTACGTAAATAATAAAAGAGCATTTAATGCTATTTGAAGTGCACTTAATGCATTCCAATCAAGCAAGCTCATGAGACGAAATAACTACACTAAGAAAAACTAAAGTTGATTCAATGAATACAAATATATTCATAACAATCATTTCTTCTGAGCCTACATAAACCATCTTGAAGAGAGGAAGAAAGAGAGAGACCACATTGTAAAGTGTTTAAACACTACTCAGATTTTTTGTTCCTATTTAAAGCTTCAAAGATAGCATTATTGGTGTTCAATAAGCTAACTGAGAGAAAGAGTGATTAAATTTTACATACATTTTCAAACGATTATTCTCTTGGACAAGCTTCAATGTGACCAATTGATTACCATGTATACAATTTCTTCATCTTAGCCAGGAGTGACTTGAGTAAAGAATACTCAATTAAGCCTTGAATGACTTGTGTCAATAATACTCAATGAGTTAGCCATGAATAACTACGAGCCAAAGAATACTCACTTAAGTTAAAAGGGGTTTGTGTCAATAATACTCAAGGGGGTTAGTCAAGAATGTCACGTGCACAAAGAATAGTCAACATGTACTTTGCCAAAGTAGTTTGCTTAATGGAACTCAATTAGATGATTAAGAATTGGACATAATCTCTTTGATGAGACGAACTAATATAAAAATTACAAATTGTATTCTCTCTTTGTCTCTATACTTTGTATATTAATATTATCATCTATATTAACAAAGGAGAGTCACAACAATATAGGATTAGGATTAAAAGATAGTGAATTATAGGATTATTATTTTTTAATTCATTATATGAGAAATGATGCTATATATAAATAATTAATAATATGGTAAAAAAACAATTTAAATTTTAAAAAATATTTTATAAATATTGTAAGTATGAAAAAATAATAGTAAATATAACATAAAACTAAAGAATATAATAGAAGACCTAATAAGGAAGATATCTTCAATCGAGGCAACACATGAATATAAATGAACATACGGCACTAGTTAGTATTGTTTTTAACTTTATCTTAGGTTCTATTAAGTTTTTGTCGCACAAGTTTAAAATTTATTAATTTAGTTTATATAATTTAAGAAATATTTGTTTTTGTCTCTCTACCTTAATTACATTAAATATTTTACTTATATAATTAATAATTACAAGTTATTTATATATTGCAATTTTATAGTGAACATTCTATTGTTGCATAGTATTCATTTCAATAATGTTTAGACAGATAGTTTAAGATAAACTTTTTTTTCTAACTTAAGAAACCAAACATTAACTTTGTGTTTGAAGGACTGATAAATTTAGCTCAAATTGAAAATATTTTCTATTTTTAAATTGAGTTTGATAGTAAGAAAATGTCAAAAGCTTAAAACTAAAGTATGTAATTGGCCAAAATTTCTCAACCTAGAGACAGTAAAAGTAAAAAATAAAAAAAATATGATAGTTTTACTTAAGCTTATGAAATCTTATTAATAATTTTTTATATTTTTAATGATAATTAAAAAAATGAAATATTATGTTACTTGCTTATCAAGCTAAGTGATGAATAAAAAACAAAAATGAGTAGTAGTAGCCAACGAACTTATAAATGCTATTTGACTTGGCCAGCCTAAGATATTAACAGCATGTTAGTTGCGTCTCCTTGAACCTACACTGCACCTGCACGCACCCTCCTCTTCCTCCTCCTCCTCCAAGGCCATAACGGAAACGGAGCGTTTCAATCCAAAGCACCCTACCATTTTATTTGCAGTTTTTACCCTGCCAATAACCACAACCACAACCAGAAGCAGAACCAGAGCTAGCATTGTTTTCTTGCGTTCTTCAAAATTCCAATAACAACACCCATAATTCTTGTTCCTCTTCACTTTTCCCCCATTTTCTTCCTAGCTAGGGTTTCCGCCAATGCCGACGGATTCCTCCGAGCAAGACCTCGACGATCCTGACATCGAATTCGTCGAGGTTGATCCCTCTGGTCGTTATGGTCGGGTCAGTTTCACTTCTTCCTCAATGCCGATCCTTCATGCATTCCTTTATACCCATTCGTTTACCTTGCTGTTTAATCTAATTCTATTAATTATCGATTAATTAGTATTGCGACGTATTTTAAAACGGTACGCTTGATCTGATTTGCTTTGCTGGATTATTCTGCAGTACAAGGAAGTTTTAGGGAAAGGGGCTTTCAAGAAAGTGTATCCTTTTTCTGTTGCTGATTTTTTCCACGCTTGATTAAAATAATTAATATGCATGGATTCGTTTTGGGGGTGGGGGGATTTTTGTTTGGCCTTAACAGTGAAATGAAAATGTAGATATCGAGCGTTTGATGAATTGGAAGGTATTGAAGTGGCTTGGAATCAGATTAAGCTGGCGGATGTGTTGCGTAACTCTGAAGATTTCGAGCGACTTTATTCGGAGGTTCATTTGCTCAAGACTTTGAAGCATAAGAATATAATTAAGTTTTACAACTCATGGATCGACTCCAAGAGCGAGAACGTCAACTTCATTACTGAAATTTTCACCTCAGGAACGTTGCGCCAGTGAGTCTCTTTCCGCTTCTGTGTTGCTTTTATTTTGTGACTTTGGTGAGCTTTTTGTGTCTATGTCTGACTTTATTAATTTAGATACCGGAAGAAACATAAGCATGTTGATTTGAGAGCAGTGAAGAAATGGTCTAAGCAGATTCTGGAAGGCCTTTTCTATCTTCACAGTAATAATCCTCCGATCATTCATCGTGACCTGAAGTGTGATAACATTTTTGTCAATGGGAATCAAGGGGAGGTAAAAATTGGTGATTTAGGATTGGCGGCTATCCTCCAGCAGGCCAATTCAGCTCATAGTGTCATAGGTAACATTTCCTGTGAAATTGTTGTACTCCTTATTTTTTGTTTTCCTATTGTGGACTGCTGTGGGAATCTTGTTACTGAAAGCGTCTGTAATTCTCATTATGAGCCTAGGAACTCCGGAGTTCATGGCCCCAGAACTTTACGAAGAGGAATACAACGAGCTTGTTGACATCTATGCTTTTGGTATGTGCTTGCTAGAGTTGGTAACAGTTGAGTACCCGTATGTTGAATGTGCCAATGCTGCCCAAATATACAAGAAAGTGACATCTGTGAGTTTAGCTCTTTCATCAAAATGTTGGAACTATTTTACCTTACATGTGATGCAACGCTGGTATTAGAATTGTTCATTTCGTCTAAAAGGAGATGGATTCAATGCGCAATGAAAGCTCTTTAAATTTTGAGAGATTGTTGAATTTGCACGCATACAACTTAAAAAAATCATAGAATATTTGATATGGTATTTTTTCTTCTTCAGTTCTTGAATCTGAATTTTAATTGGCTTCTAAGGAATGAGAAATGCTACTAGCACATTCTTTTGAACACACTCTATGCTATTAGCTGAAATTTATTAGAAATCACATAATTCTATGGATCTCACTTTTTGGTTAATGAGTCTTGCTCATGATTTTGTAATCTATCAAATTTAACCAATAGCAGAGTGTGGGTGCTAACGCTCCTCTTTAGGGAATGATGGGTAACACATCTTCAATAAGAATCGTGGTAGGTTTTAGCTTTGTAGGAAATTGCTAGACATCTAATCTAGATGTTTGAAGTGTACTTCAGATGTGGTTGGCATCCTTTAATGTTTAAAAAGGTCGTGGAAAAAAAACATCATTCTGAAATTTTTTTAACTCAACATTGAAAAAAAATGTTTTCTGTCTCCATAGTCTTATTCATGTTCTCTGAAAGAGTGAAATAACTGTCCAGTAGTCATCAGTTGAAGGGTACTCATGATATTTTAGGGGCTTGCTTGGTTCAAGGAAACATTTTCCATCGCTATTTTCTGTTTTTCACTAATAACTATAAAAATGTTAAATTGTTTCACATTCTCTTGTCAAAATCTTTGAAAACAGGAAACAAAGCAGAAAAAAAACCGTTTTTTCAATTATTAGTGAAAATAGAATCGAAACCATTTTCTCAAACCAGCCCTTTTTCTCATTTATCATCTTTATGTTTATTATTGTTGTTTCCATTCCTGGTAGGGAATAAAGCCAGCGTCGTTGGCAAAAGTGATAGATCCTGAAGTTAAAGCATTTATTGAAAAGTGTATTGCTCATGTATCTGAGCGCTTGTCTGCGAAGGACCTCTTGACGGATCCCTTCCTTCAGTCAGATTATGATAATGAAAGTGTAGGCCGATCTTCAAGATCTCAAACCCATCATTCAGGTAATTATATACATTGCATCTAAATTCCCCAATTAACTACCTTATATTTGTTTACCATCTGATGTATCAAATGCAGGAAATATTTCTCATAATCAAGCTATTGCTGTGGATACTTCTACTGAGGCAAGTAGGGAATTCACAGTGGAAGGTCAGAGGAGAGATGATAATACAATATTTTTAAAATTGAGAATTGCAGATTCCTCAGGTATTCTCTCAATTTTCTCATCTTATTTTTATCTAAAGTTTCTATTTTCTTTTTAATTGGTTCTGATGTTCATTTCCATGTAGGTCATATTCGCAATATCCACTTTCCTTTTGATACTGAAGCAGACACTTCAACCTCTGTTGCTAGTGAAATGGTTGAGGAGTTGGAACTTACTGATCAAGATGTTACAACTATTGCTAGGATGATTGACTCTGAAATTCGGTATCACATTCCTAGCTGGAATGTCAGTGAAATTCCTGTTGACAGTTATAGTCAAGATTCCGGCTATACCTCTGAAAGTAAGCCAGAGGCCTCTCCTATGAAACTCGATTCCATTTCTTCTCCTGGCAGTCTCGCATTAGAAGTATTACCTTCAGGTCGAAAGTTCTGGTCGGACTCACCAAGGGGAGTTGGTGGAAACTCTCCATTTCGTGCTGGTAGTTCAAAATTTGGTTTTGCTGCAGATGCAAACGCTGAGGAAGGCAGCCTGGCCTCGAATGGTGATATTTCAGCTGATGATCGTGTTGGTGATTGTAGTGATGAGATTGTTGATTCCCCTTCCAGTGAGAGAAGTATTAAATCAGGAGCAATCAGTGAAAAAGGTCCTCTGAAAAAAATATCTGGAAGCGTGAAAGATTCGGAAACAGAATACATCAATTTCATAGCAGCAAAACTGGAGAAGTTGTTGGATAAACAAAGAGAGGAGTTAGATGAACTAAAGAGGAAGCACGAATTAGCTGTCTCGGATCTTTTGAAGGAACTTTCTCCAGAAATTAGCCAGAAGGTTCTAAGTATATGCAACCTAGAGATGCCTCGCAGTGAAATGTAGGGCGAGGCTTGCCCTTCCTTCATCTAAATGCCCCTTTTGTGAAGTTTATGGTAGTCCCGGGTTCTTCATTTAGAAAAAGCCAAAGCTCAATTTTTAGGAGTGAAATTAAGAAGTAGATATCTTGCTTGTTGCTTGGAACTTGTAGACTGTTAATCGTTTGGTTTTCATAATTGATGCTTAAGAGAGGGTAACTTTTTAATGGTTTAAGTGTTCTTGGTATGTGATGTGAAGAATAAATGCAGCTGAAGTTGGTTGATAACTAGGGAGTGATCTTTGCAGGAGAGATTTCCTTGAGGAATGGCTTAACGTGGTCTCCAGCTTGAAGGACTCAATTCAATTGCTGTATTTACCCAACAAACACAGGGTTAAAGTAAGAAATTAGGTTTTTATAGGTCATGAAACAGGATTATATCAATTTAATATCTCATCTGTAAATAGTCTGATACAAGTAATTAAACTATAGAAAATGTATACTTGTACATATATATATCTGGCTGTCGTTTCCATTTACATGCAGGTCTTTCTGGGCTTGGAGGTCAAGTACTGGAAACTTGGAATCCTTTGTTTACCCTGCCAATATATATAAACTTCATTTTAATTTTTTTTATTCTATGAAATTGATTTTTGTTACAATTAAATTTCAAGTTAAGTGTGATTATTTGATGTTTTATTTTAAAAGTAAGTTTATAGAAAAATAATATTTCTATAACAAATAAATTTTGTTTTTCACTTCTATTCTAATGTGGGTTTGAGAGTAAATCCGCTTTTATTTGGAGATTGTTACGTTTCTAGTTTCAAAATGCCGAATGTGTGAATGTGTATTCTTGCTTTCTCCATCACAGTAAAATGCAATAATTCAAATAAGAACTTTATCCTCCTTTTTTATTGATAGAAAGAACTTTGAGTTAAACTATTTGATTCTGAACATTTTTAGTGTATAAATAATTAGATTATTTTTGCTACATGAAATTATTTATATAAGAAAGTAATGAGTAGACTATTGCTCAAGAAACATCAACCACTGCTATTTATTTCAATTAATATTTTTATTTAGTTGTTATTAGATAACTTTTAAAAATATTAAAAATTGCGAGGAATAAACTTAATGAAAATATTGTTAAAACTAATTCAATTAAATCTGTTTAGAGTAAAAGTACACTTTCCTTTATATTCCAAAAAAAGTACATTTAAGTATAGTTTTTATATTTCAAGGTCCTATAAATACCAAGTGAAATAGGAGAGGACAAAAGATCAAGTACGTGGGCAATGACTAATAAAAATTATGACTTATTTTGACAAAATTATCAAAGCCATAAATTTGAATTTAAATTATAAATCATTAAAATCAATAGCTTTTTTAAACCTATGAAAACGAAATTTTAAGTTTTGCATATTGACTTTTAAGTCGCTGTTTGGTTGAATACATTTAGAAAAGACAGAATAGTCTTTCAATGAGTGAAATTTAAGGAGAATGAAAAGAGATGCATCATTTAATTATATATATATATATATATATATATATATATATATATATATATATATATATAAAAAAAAAAAAAAAACAAATAAGAAAAAAAAAAAAAAAAAAAAATTAGCCTATAAAAAATTTTTTTAAAGAAAATTGGCCCTGATTGACATTTAATAAAAGGGAAAAAAAAAAGGGAAATTAAAAAAAAAAATTTAAACCCAAA
>Ga0123342_1000715_pt1 | contig 54195 bp, 13 predicted proteins | sample Turbeawhitnodule_FD_89960 | JGI IMG/M metagenome (GOLD analysis project Ga0123342, IMG submission 89960) | Root nodule microbial communities of legume samples collected from Mexico - Turtle bean Mexico white nodule | ecosystem: Host-associated > Plants > Roots > Nodule | place: Mexico: Nepantla...
ATACCAATTTAGAAACTATTTAACAATAATAAAAAATAATAGAAACTAATTTAGAAACCAAATTTCTTTTTAGTTTCTAAAATGGTCTCTAATTTAGTTACTATTGCAACTAATTATTTTGGTTAGAAATTGGTTTCTATTTCATAATTTTCTTGTAGTGTTCGGTTCCCACATAAAATCTCACATAAAAAATAAAATAAAATAAAATAAAATAACCTTAATTTCCAATCATTCTCTCCACTCGATTTCGAACAACTATATTTTTTGGTAAATTAATTATTCTTTTGTATCTGAATCTTAACCTTAACGTGAACATCATATTAATGGAAGAAAACAAAAAGCTTGAAGAAGAAGAGAAACTTAAACTAGAAAAAAAGAGGTTGATTAATCAATTCATCATTTTTCTTTTACATATTAATTTTTCTTTTCATTTTTTACTCATCCAAAATTACTTTTATATATATGTTAAATTTCTATCATAATAGAAGTTAAGTAGAAAAGAAAAATGAAGAAAACAACAACACCTATATTTCCGGTAATCTATACCTATATATAAATGCTTATATTTCCAGTAATCTACACCTATATATAAATGTCTATATTTATGGTAATCTAAACTTATATATAAAGGAAATTCTTCCATTATAAATGTTTTTGGTATACACAAATTTGTTCCTATTTTATCCTTCTACCAATACTTTATTTTGGTTATTTTGTCCTTTTATAATTATTTTTAAAACTAAAAAAGGAAGTTAATATTAAATTTGAAATGAACTGATTGAAAGACAATGTGAACTACATTTAATATTTTTATTATTTGAAAAGAATGAGTCAAATTGAACTTTGAATTGAAAAATATTTGATAGAAAATTACTTTAATTCTTTTAAAATATAATAGAAATTTAAGTAAAACTCCATAAATATCTCATCCATACAATTTATTTTTTTATAAAATTAATAAATTTAAAATTTAATTTTATTATTAATGGTTAAATTACATGATTTTTTCATAAAAAATAGAGAATTTGAATCCTATATAATACTGAGATATATCAATAATCTGAATAAAAGATAAATTATATTTAGACTAATATTTAAAATAAATAAAATATTATTATTCGTATATTTATATTAAAAATATAAATTTATAATTTATTTTAATAAATACAAATATATTTTATCTATATATTAAAATATTATTTGATTTTAAGAATGATATTATAGTTACAAGTTATCCTCCAAAACACCATGCTGTAACCTAAATTTCTTCCTTACCTAAGAAAGAAAAGCCATTTTATTTCAAGTTCATACAGTGAGTGTGGAAGTGAAAGTTGACTTTTCAAATTGATGGAGAAAGAAAAAGATAATATAAATAAAGTATGCAAAAGTGGTTAATCATTAAGAAAACATTGCCCAATTATTTAATCTTGGGTAAATTAAATATTTTCTAAACTTATTTGTGTATGATGATTTCAATTGCGTGCAATGACTTTGACAATTAGAAAAAAACTTAACAATGAAAATGGAAAGGGACAAAGAACTTCAAATCACTAAGATGTTAATCCTGTTCGGCAGAAAGTATTTAATGCGAAATAAAAGCAATATAGAGTAGAGAATAACGCATCCAATATAACCTTAACGTGAAGAAAATAAAAATCATGGAAAAGAGATTGATTAATAATTCATATTTTTTTTACGTATATTTTTTTAACTTATTCAAAATTATTTTTATATATATGTTAAATTTTTATCTTAATAGAAGTTGAGTAGAATCATAATATATAATTATATATAAAATTGTTTCTATATCCCCTTAAAAAAATATATACAATGGATTTATATATATAAATTCGTTTCTATATGTGACACGTAACATAGAATCAATTATTTATATATATATATATATATATATATATATATATATATATCGATTATATATTATGATTATATTATACAGTTAATTATATATAATTAATTATGCACATATAATTAATTAATTATATAATATTTAAGTATTTAGAAAACTTGTTTTTATGATAATATTGGTAAAATATTTGAAAATAATATTTTATAAGTAATATAAATATTTTAAAAAAAAACTAATCGTTTAATATAATAATTTAATATTTTAAATAAAATATTGATATTTACTAACATTTAATTCAGTATTTTTAATTCTAAAAATAACTAAGATGATTATTTTAAGTCTATAAGACTTTAAGACTTTGTTTGCTTTTATGAATGCACTCTTCACAAAGTGAGAGGATATCAGTAGTTTGAATCCAGAGTTTTGCAGGGAACATGAGGAAAGAATATACTTATGAACAGTAAATATCTTTTCCCCTCAAAATGAAGAGATATAAAGGGAAAGTCACATTCGCATGTGTTATTTTCGAATTTACCCTAATTCATCTGTAATGATTTTTAATATTAAAAAATAGTACTTTTATTTATTTATATATAAGATGTGATTTATTCTCACATCTTCACTTTTTTCACACTTTTTTCAAATCCTCACACATTCACTCTCTCAAATCCTCACACATCCTCTCCTCAATCCAAACACTTTTGCGACTCATTTTATCATTACAACCATGTACTTTAATTTATCAAACAAAAAGGAAACAATGAAGATTTACATTGAATAATTAAAGGAAAATAATAATAGATTAATATTAACAAGGAATGACGTTTTGAAAGACCAAAATGTGAAATAAGATGGAAATGTAATAGAAAGGAGAATAATAAGAAATATTGGACCCTTATAATATAGTAATAAAAAGAGTAACATATATATATATATATATAGATATAAATTTTTAAAAGGTATTATTACATCGATAATACATTAGTAAGCTAATATAACTTATCATTTTAATAACTTAATTCAACAAAAGTGAAATTTATTAAAACATAAAGTTTTGTTCAGAGTCGTCATAATAATATTCAAAACTCTTAAAACAAGCTGCATACATGTTTTTCTTTTACCACTACCTATTCTGCAAGTGCAGTTACCCGTATCTGTGCATCTTAGTCACAAATAGAATTATTAAATTTTAGTTTTCTTTGTCACTTCACTTTTTTACGACCAATAAATTTCATAGAAGTATGCTAAGAGATTTTGAGTGAATAACATTTTCTCTTTATAAATTCTCACGATATTTTCATATAGGTGGAACAGACACAACTGCAGTTTTTTTTAAACTCTCATTTTTCAGGTTGCGTAATACTTCGGAGTGGATTTTATTAGGGATAAATATTTGGATTGATGGTTAGTGAGATTTGGAGTCACAGGACTAAGATTATTTTTAAATACGAAGTTCTGGATTATTTTGAGATTTTCTATTTAATTCAATTAAAGGTTTGGTCTTTGATATCTATTAAATATTCTTCTGTTTTATTTATTTTTTCCTGACTTGTGTATTGATCATTTACTTTGTCTTTATTCTCTTTAATTTCTTTGGTGTTTTTTTTTTATAAGGATAGTTTTTAAACATCTATCTGAAAGACATTTTGAAATTAGGTTATGATGGTTTTCACCAGATTATCTTTGTATATGTAAATGGATTTCATCACTCCTGAAATGATTCTCTTATACATATTACTTTATTGCTAATAAAAAAAAAACTTCTAGATGACTGAGAGAACTAATTAACCATCCAACAGTAATGGAGAAAGCAAGGAAGGAGATTGAGTGTATCATTGGCAAAGACAGAATGGTGATGGAATTAGATATAGACAATCTTCCTTATCTCCAAGCCATAGTGAAGGTTGCTCACACCACCCTTGCTCCTATGATTGAGTGCTTTGAATGGAAAGAAGAGAATTGTGGTTGTGTTGACATGAAAGAAGAACCTCATTTATTCTTTCAAGATCTCAACCCATGATTTGTATCCCAAAACCAAGACTCATGCCATTCCCTTTGTGTCATGCTAAATGCTCAAATTAATTAAGACTAAGAATAACCATGCAACACAGAAGGATTGGGTTTTAACTTTCATACTCTCAATCAACACTGTTACTTTCTTTCTTCACTTTCATTGTTCTTTTTCCTCTTTGCTTTGGTTTAGTATATCCATTACCATTTTATACTGTTTTTATCTCTATATTTCATTATATATCATACTAAATATCAATGAAGAGATAAATATCAATGAAGTGATATAGGAGAATAAATAATGGTTTCAGAACTTATTCGAGTCTATAATTATTAATTCCCTGAACGAGATACGAACCTAAATGGGTAAAGTGGAGGGAAATGGGCCTTCACAACCGGCCCAATTAAAATTTGGGTAAGAATAGGTGTGAGAAATTTACGAAAATGGTGCAATTGTATTTAAAATTTACACAAATGGACATATTTTAAAAAATTGCAGGTATAGGTAAAACGTGCTCTAAACAACTACTTTGATTTTCAAAAGTTTTTTTTTATCTCCACTAAAGTGATGGTATAAAACAAGACTTCATGACATATTTTTTAAGTCGTGTCAATAAATGAATTAAATATTGAAAAAAAAAACATAAAAGGATGTCTTAAGAATTTTAAGCTTGATTATTTTTTTAGTCTCCGTTCGATCCCCATAATTTAAAAAATATTTTTTTTTATATAAAAAACTTTTATATTAGGTATCATTATGTTACTTGACATCTCACCTAGATAGATCATATTTATTAATAAAAAGTTCTAAGAACAAATTAGATGGAAGTTTATTATACTAATGAAAGGATAATTTAAAATATTTATTATGGTTTCAATTATTTTTAAAATTATTTAACGTAATTCTTTCTATTAGATTGTCTTCTTTAAAATAAATTTATTTCGATAATTTTTTCACATCACAATAAATTATATATACTGTTTTTTTAATGATATTATATTATATATATTTTTAAAATTGAGAAGAAGTTTAATTTTTTAAAAGAATTTGGGATGACATTAAATTTTATGAAAGATAAAATTGATTTTTAACCTTTAATACATATAGACTAAGACTTTGTTTGCTTCTATGGATGTACTGTTAACAATGAAAGAAATGAGATGATATCATGGTTTTGCATAGAAGAGAATGAGAGAATATAACTGTGAATAGTAAATATCCTCTCAAAATGAAGAGATGTAGAGGAAAAGCCACATCAACATGTGTTATTTCCAAATTTACCCTCATTCATTTGCAAAGGTTTTTAATATTAAAAAATAGTATTTTTTATTTATTTATATAAGATGTGATTTATTATCTAATTTTATAGTATGTATTTAATATTTTAAGAAACTATTTGAAGTTCTCTTTTTATTTAATTTGTTGTTGCATTTATATTAATATATATTTTTTACAATTATTATGTTTATGAGTTAGTAATTTATTTGATAATAGTTTTTTATGAAATTATTTTCTATTGTTAATTACGTTATATTTTTTAGTATTTTTTATTTATTTTTCATTATTATATGTTTTTTAATAATAAAAAAATTATCTTTTATTTATATAATATCTGATTTATTTTCTAATTTTATAATGTATGTTTAATATTTTAAGAAATTATTTGAAGTTTTGTTTTTATTTAATTTGTTGAATACATTTTTTTTTTAAAGTTGTTTATTTTTAAACAAAAATAACTCATTTCATTATTAAAAAAATTTAATAGACAAGAATAAATTTATAAAATAACATTTAATAATTTTTAAAAAAAAATTAAAACTTCCTCACATCCATCATGTTACTCACAAACTTTCATAAACTTTCTTCACACATCTACTCTAACATACCCCAACCTAAACAACCTCACTTTCTTCACACTTTCTTCTCACATCCTTACACATTCACTCCTTCAAATTCTCACACACACTAAATAGATAATTAAGTCCACATAACCAAATTAAATAATTTTTTTTATTTTTCATGAACAAGTTAACTTAAATGAGAAGACTTAGTTATCTCCTTAAATTTTAAACTCAAGTAACCAAAAGAGATGATGGAGTAAAATTTACTCACGCATATCATTTTTGTTTCCATCAACAAACTTCCATATTTTTTTTATAATATTTTCTCTGTGTTTGTTACCTCGTCTTTTTCTTCCATTACTCTACAAGACATGAAACATTTTCCAACGTTGTTGCAAAACTTGCACGCACTCATGGCGGAAATAGAAGCCTATGTCAAACTCTTCCTCATCTGGCTACTCTTCACCATCGTGGTTCGCGCCATACTCTGGTCCACGCGCCGCCATCCCCGCCGTCCACCAGGGCCACCCTCTCTCCCCGTCATCGGCCACCTCCACCTGATCTCCGCCCTCCCTCACCAGTCATTCCACGCGCTGGCCGCACGCCACGGCCCCATCATGCAGATCTTCCTGGGGTCCGTTTCGTGCGTGGTGGTTTCGTGCCCGGAAATGGCGAAAGAGTTCTTGAAAGCGCACGAGAGAAGCTTCTCGAACCGGTTCGTAAGTGCGGCAGTTCACCAGCTGTCGTACGGGTCGAAAGGGTTCCTCTTCGCACGCTACGGAAGGTTCTGGAAGTTCATGAAGAAGATTTGCATGTCGGAGCTTCTCGGTTCCCGCACCCTCGACCACTTCCGCCACGTCAGGGAACAAGAGACTCGAAGGTCTATAACTTTACTCTATCACCTTATTCCTATATATCTATTACTTATCAATTTAAACTCAATATTTGAAAGCAAAATAGTAATTTTATTTTTATATAAAAAAAAACTCAAATATCATAGCTTACGTGAATTAAAACAAGTAAAAATAAAAAAGGATTTTAATAGAATAAAAAATAAATAAAAAATCCTTTATTTTAGGTAGAATATAAATATATTTAAATTTCCTTATTTTAATTTAAATACTGTAAAAACTTGGTATGTTGACTAAAATGGACTTCCTATGAGCACGCGACAAAATTTAATTTTTATTTACCCATTTTGCTTATTTTCTATGTAATAACATAGTTTGATTTAAGTTAATAATGTGTTCATCTATATCACAATTTAGAGAGATGGGTAACTAAACATGTATACAATCCAACCACATTTATTTGAATGAATTGTATATTACCTTTTATTGAGTTAATTATATATTTTAATTAATTGTATATTAATTAAAAAGAAATCCTACAAAACAAAAGTCAATTCTCTTGGTGGCAAAGATTTTCATTAGTTGTTGGATGGGATGCATGTCCTAATTTGAAAATGTAATCTGTGATCAGGTTGATATAATTGTATTTATTAGGTTCTTATATTTCGAACTAATTTTTTATGGTTGGTTTGTAGTGTATTATTGTTGGAGTCTCTGTTAATAGGAGGTTAGAAAACTTGTTTGGAGTGTTTTGTATAAGAGTTGAAACACCCTAAACTGTCTTATTTTATTTTATTTATTTTTTGCTGATAAAAAAAAAATAAAAGTCAATTTTTTTGAAATAAGAAAGTAAACACATAAAGAAGTAGTTTTTTTTTATTTCATTTACTTTTGAATGAGTAATTAAAAATGATTTATTTTAAATTTAAACTTGTTCCACTGGAACAACCGTTCATTTTTTATCCAACAAGGTTCCTGCGGATGTTGCGGAGGAAGGGGGAGGCGCGTGAAGCAGTGGATTTAGGCGGGGAGTTGTTGACTCTGACAAACAGTATTATATCGAGGATGGTGTTGGGACGAAGGTGGTGCGAGAGCGAGGGCGAGGTGGAGGAGGTGAGAAAGATGGTGAAGGACACCGCTGAGGTGGCCGGGGAGTTTAATGTGGGAGATTTCGTTTGGTTGTGCAAGGGCTTGGACTTGCAGAGAATGAAGAAGAGGGTTGGGAAGATTCATGAGAGGTTTGATGGGATGATGGAGAGGGTGATAAGGGAGCATGTGGAGGAGAGGCAGAGGAGAAAGGAGAGAGGAGAGGAAGAAGAGAAGGTTAGGGATTTGCTTCATATTCTGTGGGACATTCATGAAGATGAGACCAGGGAGATGAAGTTAACCAGAGAGAATGTAAAGGCTTTTATCTTGGTAAGTAACTTTTTTTAACTTCAAACATATGCATGCTGCTCAATATCATCTCTCGAAACTTTTAGTTTCAGGATTATTCCTAATCTATTCAAAACAGAATGCTAAAACTAAAAAAATATATAATCTTTTACTTAAACATAAACACATGAAGATGGAAAAAGTTTGAAAAATGGTAAATGATGGTTTCTTTGACTAATTGCATGACTTTTTCCCTTTTCTTGAAAGGAAAATGATAAACGTGCACGAAACGTTTTGATTGATTGATTGCATCAGATTATAAGCAACTTTCCTCATGGTGGACCAACATGTATAATTAGCAAATGCATTATAAAACTGTGTCCCTTTCTCCCTCCCTCTGTATATAGATAAATAGTGAATAAATAAATATTGGTCAACAAATAATTATTCAAAAACCAAAATAAATAAAAAAGATTTAAATAATTAGAGTCTCTAAATAATCCACCACGACATTGTTCCTTACGCATCCTTTAATTAAAAAGTAACACAGCTTGCATGGATTATTAATCTAATTTCAAAAACATCTTATAAAGTCAAGATGAATCTCATGGTTTTGTTATTTTCATTATTATAGAATATTGAATTATTATTGTATTAAAAATGTTATTAAGAAATGTTGAGGTCTGCACCCATTTATATATGGGATCTCCAACACACCCCCTCACGGGGAGAGTGATAGATAGAAGCTTAGCGGGTGACACGCGCTAGGATAAGCTCAAAATGAGCCTGATACCATATTACGAAGTGGACTTTAAACCTAACTCAACCCCATAAAACCGGCTCATAAGGATGAGGTCTGCATCCATTTATATATTATGAAATGTCCTTATGTCTAGTCGATGTGGGATCTCCAACAAATGTTATGTTGTGTATAATAGGTTTTTTAATATTAGATCTATTCTTGAATGACTTGCATGCAGGACATATTCATGGCAGGAACAGATACATCGTCTATAACAATGGAGTGGGCGCTGGCGGAGTTATTGAGAAACCCTAACGTGATGGAGAAAGCGAGAGAAGAGATAGATTCAGTGACAGGAAATAGCAGTAGACTGATTGAAGAGTCAGATGTTGTTAACCTTCCCTACATGCGAGCCATAGTGAAAGAAACCCTAAGGCTTCACCCGACATCGCCCATGATAGGAAGAGAGTCATCAGAGAACATAAACGTTTGTGGCTTTGACATTCGAGAAAAGACATGGTTGCTTGTGAACCTGTGGTCCATGGGAAGGGACCCTAAGGTGTGGGAAAAGCCTCTTGAGTTCAGGCCAGAGAGGTTCATGGGGGAGGAGAAGCAGTTTGATGTGAGAGGACAGAACTTCCAACTGATGCCATTTGGGACTGGGAGAAGGGCGTGCCCTGGTGCCTCACTGGCACTTCAGGTTGTGCCCTCTAACCTTGCTGCTATGGTTCAGTGTTTTGAGTGGAAGGTTGAAGGAAGTGTTAGCATGGAAGAGAAACCATCCATGACACTTCCAAGGGCACACCCTTTGGTCTGTGTCCCTGTGCCTCGACTGTCACTTTCGTTCTAGTTTATGTTTATGTCCAATAATAAGAGCAACCTTCACTTAAAGGTGGCCACAATTTTATCAAAGAAATGTAAACTTGTTTTGGTTTGTTTGGAGTAATAAATGATATTTATACAGTTATAAAATATGAACTTGATTATTTTTTTTCTAGATGTAACATGTTGGAGAGTTAACAACATTATGATATTCTGGTTCTGATCTTTTAAATTTTTTTAAAAAAATTGGCTTTGTTTATCTATTTGAGTGACTAAAATAAATACATTTCCCTTTGTTAACTTTTCTGTAGTGTCATTTTCAGAAATATCCAAGTTCGAACTATCGTATACGCAATTCAAATATTCCAAATCAAGCATCATCCCTCCTTATCAAATTACATAAAATGCATGGATTTTTTGTTTGTATATGTTACAAAAGAAAATCATGTACGCAACAATTGGACAGGGGTCAATTTATTCTTAAATATGGGTTACAAGAACTTCACTATGCACAATGAATTGAATTAGAGGTTGCTTCTTCTACCACCTTCATAAATTTTCATATTTCTAAAATATTCTTTGTAATATTTCATATTACGTAACTTATTTTTTTATACAGATTAGTTTCTAAATTATGTAATTTGAAAGATTTTTTAGATACATGATTAGTTTCTAAATTATGTAATTTGGAAGTCTTTTTTAATTTTTTGATTACATAATCCAGAAGTCTTTTTTTAAATGTGTGTTCTGATTACATAATAAGCTATTCGACGGAGGTGGCAAAAAAGGATAAAAAGATATTTTTACGTTTTGTATGAGATGGAGAAGAACCTATGGAAGTGCAGAAGGAAAGAGTTTGAATTAGATTGGTTAGAAGGACTAGTGGGTACAGTTTCAGTCTAACCCAACAGACTATTCAAAACTTTTTTTTTCCTGCACCTCATGATTATTAAGTGTACTCATACTACAAGCAAAAAGATTAAAATACCCTCTCTCGTTATATCATGTCACTGTTTTTTGTATCCCTGCCGCTATCATCAGTGCACTCTTTGAAAGGAATAAGAAAAAAAGAGAAAAGTAAAACAGTGAGTTTATTTCGAAAATTATTTTGAAAGATATTATATATGTTTTATAAATTTTGTTATAAAAAATTTATTTCAAAAATTTTATTCTAGAACATATCTCATATATTTTGAAAAGTTTATTCTAAAAATCTTGTTTTAAAAAGTTCATCCTCAAAATTTATTATGCAAAACTCGTTTTAGAATATTATAAAAATTGTGTACTAGAAATTTTGTTCTGGATATCCCGTTCTAGAAGATTTCCAAAACAGGTAATTTGGAAGATACATTTACGAATTTTAAAAATTATGGGAGGGCAGTTAGAAAGTATGGGGTGCAGAAAGAAAAACTTAAAAAAGTTTGCATTGGCCTAATTTAATATTTTTAAAATGGTATGTTTTATGTTGGTGGAAATATGAGGACACTTCAACATCCAAATGTTTTACCATAATAAAAGATGGTGGGTAGAATTTGAAATACAATATAAAAACTTGAGTATTAAATCAGTTAGAAATTAAATTAATTCATATCTCCTTACTTAATTAATACATATACAAATTAAAGGACAACATATTATCGATAGTCCGATAACGGTTCGATAGCGGATGATCCGATAGATCCAATAAACACTCGCTAAGATAGAATTTAAATAACTCTATATCATATTACAAAATGAACTTTTAAGTCTAACTTAACCTCATAAAATCGGTTTAGGTGAGATTTGCATTCACTTATATACAATGAAATATTATCATCTTTAATCGATGTGAGATCTAGAAAAAAATATACGAGGATTGAATAGAAATTGGAAGTACATGTTCACACCCAAGAAAAGAGTACCTTGTGGCGGTGGAAGTATGCACATCATTATTGGACTAAATCTATGGAATTTCTCATCCTTCCCACTACCAAAAATTCCCATCTCTATTTAACATTAACTTAAAGACGAATAAAGACAAGAGAATAACGTTCTAAAGCATCTTTTGAAGCCTCACTTACACCATAGCCTTTTCATTATGCTTTCTCCTTTTTCTTTGGGCTCAAAATCTACCTTTAGTTGTTTCATCTTCTTTATTATTCACTATAACTCGTGTCTTCTTCAACCCAATACATATCTCAAAGTTTCCACAACAAGATAGGTTAATGGCAAAATGGTCTTTCAGCCACAAAATTTGTCACTAGAAAAAGTTATGGAAGAGAGACAAGAGAATCAATGAAAGTAGACAGCGATTATGTTCAAGTCTACCTCCAATTTATTCTAAAAGACTATCTTTGTCTTCTCAAGTGGGGTGTCAATAAACCTTTACAAAAAATTTGGAATTTTAACGAGTGCCTTTTCTTATCTTTACTTTATTTATCAAAGTGTTTACATGAACCACAAAATTGGGGAATGTTCCTCTAGCATAGTTAGAAAGCACATTCATATCTTTAGCCAAATAAATAAATAAAAAAGGAAAAAGAAAGCACATTGGTATCATTTTCTCAATCAGCATTTTCCATCTTTAATGGGTTCCTCTTCATTTTCTATATGCCTGAATAAATATTCTACAGTGTTCATAAAAGTGACTTTTGAAAGAGGAAACTGCAAAGAAAGGAGAAAGTTATCCTTGAACCGTGTTTGGCACAATGATTCTCTGTTCATAAAGTTTCTTGAATTTGATACAAATCTTATGATATACAAAGGAAAAAAAATCTTTTAATATTGGTATAGCATTTGAGTTAGCCTTTATAAACTGTACTAAATTTTATTTTGATTTTACAAGATTGGTTATGATTAAAATTGAGATTGAAATAAAATAACTGAAGTTTAGAAACTTTTATATAATACAATTTAATATATAATTTTCAACTCAGTATATCGGTTCTCTTATAAGTATGATCACTTATTTTTGAAAAGCATTTTCAGAAAAGTTATCACACAACTGATTGATTTTTTTTCTGCTAAAAAAATATAAGCTCAATCAACCAAGCACTTAATTTTGAGTCAAAATTAAATTAAAATTAAAATAAAGAATGAATAAAGCAACAAAGGAGTGAGGAGTACCAGAGGACCACTAAATGATTCGAACATGTAAGTAGTTTTCATGTTAGTGGCATAAAATGTCACAAAACTTTAGACTCACATTTCTATGTTTGAGAGACTCCAATGTTTGTCTTTCTCCAATTTTCATGTTCTGTTTCACTAGCAATTTACCACCCTGATTCTCATTTCTGAAAGGGAAGGGACATAGAATTTGTGGCCTTAGCCTCCAAGAAGAAATTTGAAAGGTGAAGTTTCCAAAGTCAAAACCATGAGTTCTCAAGCAGCACCAAAGGGAAACCAAGAGGACTACAAGTTGAAGGACACAAAGCCAGACCTTGGAGAAAGGTGGCCACATGGAGGGCAACGTGGAGGGAGTGGTTGGTTATACAGTGAGAGAGCCACAAGCACTTATGACTTGGTGGAACAGATGTTCTACCTCTATGTGCGTGTTGTGAAGGCCAAGGACCTTCCACCAAACCCTGTCACCAGCAACCTTGACCCTTATGTTGAAGTGAAGGTTGGTAACTACAAGGGGAAAACAAGGCACTTTGAGAAGAAGACCAGCCCTGAGTGGAAGCAGGTTTTTGCATTCTCAAAGGAGAAGATTCAGTCCTCTGTTGTTGAGGTGTTTGTGAGAGACAAAGAGATGGTGGCTAGAGATGACTACATTGGGAAAGTGGAATTTGACATGCATGAAGTGCCAACAAGGGTACCCCCAGATAGCCCTTTGGCTCCTCAGTGGTATAGGCTTGAGAATCTGAGAGGGGAAGCAAGGAGTAGAGGAGAGATCATGCTTGCAGTTTGGATGGGGACACAAGCTGATGAAGCATTCCCTGAGGCTTGGCATTCAGATTCTGCTTCAGTTAAGGGAGAAGGGGTTTATAATATCAGGTCAAAGGTTTATGTTAACCCAAAACTATGGTATCTGAGGGTTAATGTAATTGAAGCTCAAGATGTGGAGCCACAGGACAAAAGCCAGCCACCCCAAGTTTTTGTGAAGGGTCAAGTTGGACAACAAGTGCTCAAGACCAAGCTGTGTCCAGCAAAAACACCAAACCCCATGTGGAATGAAGATTTGGTGTTTGTGGCAGCTGAGCCCTTTGAGGAGAAGCTTGTGCTCACAGTGGAGAACAAGGCCTCCCCTGGAAAGGATGAGGTTGTGGCAAGAATAGCCTTGCCACTTAACAAATTTGAGATCCGTTTGGATCACCGAACAGTGCACTCACACTGGTACAACCTTGAGAGGTTTGGCTTTGGTGTGTTGGAGGGTGACAAGAGGAATGAGACCAAGTTCTCAAGTAGGATTCACCTAAGGGTGTGTCTTGAGGGTGCTTATCATGTGCTAGATGAATTCACAATGTACATCAGTGACACAAGGCCAACTGCTAGACAACTTTGGAAGCAGCCAATTGGGATTCTTGAAGTGGGGATATTGAGTGCTCAAGGGCTCCAATCTATGAAGACAAACAATGGTAAAGGGTCAACAGATGCTTATTGTGTGGCCAAGTATGGTCAGAAATGGGTGAGAACTAGAACAATCACCGAGAGCTTTAATCCAAAATGGAATGAGCAATACACATGGGAAGTCTATGACCCTTGCACTGTCATAACTTTTGGAGTCTTTGACAACTGCCATTTGGGTGGTGGAGGGCAAACTCAAGGAAGTGGAGCCAAAATTGACTCAAGAATTGGTAAGGTAAGGATTCGTTTGTCAACCTTGGAAATGGATAGGATTTACACAAACTCATACCCTCTGCTTGTTCTGAAACCCTCTGGATTGAAGAAGATGGGGGAACTTCAATTGGCCATTCGTTTCACTTGTCTCTCCATGGCTCACATCATCTACCTTTATGGACACCCTTTTTTGCCAAAAATGCATTACCTGCATCCATTCACTGTGAACCAGTTGGAAAGTTTGAGGTACCAGGCTATGAACATTGTGGCAGTGAGGCTTGGGAGGGCAGAGCCACCCCTGAGGAAAGAGGTTGTGGAGTACATGCTGGATGTGGACTCTCACATATGGAGCATGAGAAGAAGCAAAGCCAATTTCTTCAGGATTGTGTCACTCTTTTCAGGTGCAATATCAATGAGCAGGTGGCTTGGTGAGGTGCAGCAGTGGAAGAATCCAGTGACCACAATTCTAGTGCATGTCCTCTTTTTCATCTTGATATGCTACCCTGAACTGATCCTCCCCACCATGTTCCTCTACATGTTCCTCATTGGAATATGGAACTTCAGGTTCAGGCCAAGGCACCCTCCAGAAATGGACACCAAACTCTCTTGGGCAGAAGCAGCACGGCCAGATGAACTTGATGAGGAGTTTGACACTTTTCCCACTTCAAAGGCTCAGGATGTGATCAGAATGAGGTATGATCGGCTCAGGAGTGTGGCTGGGAGAATACAAACTGTGGTTGGAGACATTGCAACTCAGGGTGAGAGATTTCACACCCTGCTCAGTTGGAGAGACCCAAGAGCCACAAGCCTCTTCATCGTTTTCTGCCTCATTGCTGCTGTGGCATTGTATGTCACACCCTTCAAGGTTGTGGCTTCAGTGGCTGCCATTTTCTGGCTCAGGCACCCCAAGTTCAGAAGCAAGCTACCCACACTGCCTAGTAATTTCTTCAAGAGGTTGTCATCTCGTGCAGATAACATGCTTTGAGCTTCCAAATCAATCATGGAGATTATGTCATTATTACGCTTTTTTTCTGTACTGCATCATTCATTTTTATACCTTCTGGTTCATCTTGTAATCAAATTTTTCATTCTTCTGTTACATGGCATTGTCCTTGACAATGAAGCTTCCGCAACATTTTCTCCTAATCTTGATTTTGTGTTAGTGATACACGTTATGATTCATAAACTGCGATATTAATCTTATTCATACTTATCAAACTCATTACTTCTTCATCTTCAGTCACAGTAATACTAAAATCGATTTTACCATTGTATCCTTCAGTAAAAAATATTAAAATATAACCTAATTTTTACTTTAACCTAATTCTATCTTTTAACCTATGTTCGTTCAGTGTACCCTTTCACTCCCACCTCCCTCCAAAACTCCCACCTCCTTCAAAGATCTTCCCCGTTGTCCTCCATCATTCACGTTGCCCTCTTCATCCATAGGTCAATAGATTTAATGATTTTCTATTTTAATTTGAATTTGGCAGAAGTCCTTCAAATGACATGTAGTAATCTAGTAGTGTTAGATGGTTAAATAGGATCCAGATTAATCTGGTATTATTAGTTATTGAATAGGTTTTGAATTATGTAATCTGAAAGTTGTAACTTTTGTGTTTTGGATTATGTAATCGGGTAGAGTTTATAGTTTATATAAGTTCTGGATTATATAACCTGATATTGGTAGTTCTTAAATAGGTTTTGGATTGTATAATCAGGTAGACTTGTCTAATTAGGATCTGGATTACGTAATCTGGAAGGTGTAATTTTTGAGTTTCTGAAGTGTTAAATTTTGTGTTCTGGAATATATATAAACCGAAATATGTTTCTATTTTTATCTTTTTACTGAAGAGTAATGGGATTTTCAAAATTTATGGAAAGTTAATTATGAGATTTTTAAAATTTATGGAGGTGGTTGAAGAAGTAATGGAGGTGCAACAAGAAGCAGTCCACGTAAGTTTATACATTATTCAATGTGGTCCATTGAGAACTTTTTTGGGATCAGAAGGCCCATAAATAACTCATTACATAATTGGGCCACGTTGAATACATAGTTATTATCAAACTACTTTTAACACACACAAAAACGACATAAAAGTCCATAAAATTCAACCAAAATCGAGTGAATTCAACATTTTTCTTTGAGCTGACCGAAAAATGGAACATTTTTCTTTTGTAACACTTGTTTTAACTATTCCTCTTTATTTATTTTCATAAATCTTTGTAAGTTAGACCAATGTTCTTGGGTACCTAACTTTCTTTCTTTTTCTCTCTAATTTTATTTATGTGTGGAGAAAATTTGAGCCTACATCTCTCATTGAAATTAAGTTCACAATTTCATTGTAAATTTGATGTTGCCTTCTAGAAGTACTTGATTTAATATCAATCGTAGACTTTTATTAAAAGAACAATAACACGTATAAAGTGACTATAAGGTAATAAATTCAACCTCATTTACTTCAAGTAAGAGAGTAGGTATTTATTTTGTAACTAAGTGATTTTGTCAATACTTTATCATGAAAAGACATTTAAGAAAAATTATTTATAAATTATATTTATTCTCAATTGGTATATGATGTAAAACTTTATATGTACCCAAAATTTCTCGACCCAAGGTTAAGAGGAAAGAATGAAAGTATTTTTAAGATCACATTTGAAATATTTGTACAATGTAAGGTAAAAAATTCACTTACGACTCCTTTATTAATGTTCATTTCAAGAATTTTTTTATTTAAAAAAATAAATATAAATATAAATTACTTCAAAATGGTCAAACTCTTATACATCATTAATATTGTCACTCAACCCTACTAATAAATATAGATCCTCCTCACAACCTACAAAATAAATAACTAATCAATCTAAAAAAACAAATATTTCTAATTAAAGATACTTTCCTTTCAAGAATAAACAACACTAAAACTTAAAAGGACATGATTATTATAAACTCTAATTACTAATATACATCTCAATTATACACACACACAAAAAATTGGTATATATTTTTCAAATTTTAAAAATATAAAAATTTAATAATAATAATAATAATAATAGAAAAGTAAAAATATGTTAATGGATTGATTTGCATGTATATCTCTATCCATCTCATATTTCGAGAGGTTTTCCAGTTCAAAAGTCCTAAAATTTTAATTAAAATAAAAATTGAATTAATAAAATCAGCATATAAATATTTTTTATTAATATGAAACTTTCTTGTTTATGATAATAAAATGTAATTCTTGTACATATTAAATTTCTTTCATATATTTATTTTAGATAAATTATTATGAATAATGTTTGATTAATTATAAATAATTTGTTTTCACGAAAGATCTTATAAGATATTAATATATTAAATAAATATTGAATAGTGATTCCATAACTTCAAAAAGATTTTTGAGTCCAACACGAGTTTGTTGTCACATAATCTAACTTGTTTCTTCTTAGCATTTTTCACCAGCTTAACAAATTTCTTAAAAAACATTCTATGACTTACTTGAATTTCAATAGCTCCTATTAAACAAATAAAATATTCCATATTCTCTTTTGTCTGTTGTTCTAAATAGCAATTGCTTTTGTAATTTGATATTCAATTTCAGTACACTTGTTACTCACAATAATCTTACATTATTGGAAACTTGATATGAAAATGAGATTTTCTGACAGAAGAAGCTGTCTGTTTATTTTCAGCCCAATCATAACCATACAGTAACTCACCACCTGATTCATTTTATATATATATATATATATATATATATATATATATATATATATATATATAAAGGGTATAAAAAGTATTAAGAAAATAGAAGGAATCATAACTTGACCAAAGTCTTTATGTTCATAAATGAAAGAGATCAACAACTTCTGCATGCAACCATTGATGACCACGTAGCAGTTCAAACTCTTCAAGTTTCCTTTTTTATAATATTCTTATCAGCACAGAGACTTCTACACAAACCGAAACCTTCCCTTCTTATCTTTCAATAAAATTAATTTTCCATTTTTTTGTCATCTCACTAATTTTTCACTGTTTTACCCTTTTTCTTTTATCAATAAATTTTTTTTATTCATTTTAAGTGTGGTTCAATAAAAAGATATAAAATTTTAAAAAACTTCAACTTCTTACTAAAACTAGTTAAAAATACTTAAATTTGAAAGACCAACTTCATCGTCTTATTAGTAACTTTTAATTAAGTCCATATGCATAGTAGAAATTCAAGAAACCAATCACTATTTTACCCTTCTATCATTCAAGAATGACATTCATATATTTATACATTTTATATTTCAGTCACAACTTTATGGTAAGGGTTTTTCTCCAATTTATGATTATGTTTATACCAGTAATTCATACAAGATATTTAATATGATAACTACTTCTAATCTGATTTGGTTAATTGAGTTTATGTGTGCTTATGTATATGCACACAGAGATGGAGAAGGTGGCTGAGAAATGAAGGGTGGTACCAGAATGAACTTTGGAGAATTAATATTTAAGATAAAATCAAAGAGAAGAAATTAAGAAGCTACAAGGTCATATATGTATATATATATATATATATATATATATATATCTATCATCTAGTAGGTGGTAGGCATAGGTTGGTTATGGAAGATGTGAGTGTTCCTTTGAGCAGAGAGAACTAGTCTTGGCGAGGACGTGTGAACCAGAGAGAACTGAGAGCTCGAAGACGATGAAAGTACTCAGAAATGGCCACCAAACACCTTGCGGCTTGGCGTGTGGTTAGAAGTTGGTGCAGACGGTGAATGGTTTGGTGCCTCAGATTATCAGCCTGTAATAAGTTAATCACCAAAACAATTCAACTTTTTCCTTCTTCATTCAATTCTCAGTCAAATTGTTTTTTTTCAGCACAAAGATGAAAAAGTAACTATAAATATGTTTGACTTTATTGCATTCTTTCATTCTATGCATCAATGCAGTGTTTAGGATTATTAAATACACTCATTTAAATGCTTTTGCATTAAATATATTACATTCTATCTCCTTCCTTCTCATTTATAAACATAAAAACACACACACACTTGTTTTAAAAAAATTAAACAAATTTTACTTTATTTAAGGATGTTGTCCTTAGAATATCTTAATTTTAATTAACATTTAACCTTTATTTTCCTCATTTTTGTAATTTTTTTATAAGGGGGTTTTAGTAAAATATTAAATGATTAGCAAAGTTTAATGCACTTAACAAATCTGTGTAATAAATGAATTTTAATTTATTTATATCGAATAGAAAACATACAAATTATATGTTATAGAATAGGCATCAATCATAACTCGAATTGAAATTCTTACTGTATAAAATGTTCACAGTAAATGAATGAGAAGAATTGTTATAGACAAAAATTGAATAATGTATTTTATGTTAGATTCATAAAATTAAAACACAGTATAGTCATCACACGTACGTCATATATATGTAACAATTTAAAGTAGTATAAGGTGTGAGGAATTTAGAAGCTAATGAAGTGAGATTTGTTTAGAATAGCATAGGGTATACTAGAATGGTACCTTTATTTGTTGTCTGGTTCTAAAACCAGAACCAAAATTGCCCACTAATTTATTGATTAATATATATGATATAGTCTAGCTAGCTAGTCTAATTTTGAAACTTGGGAAAAAAATACTTTAGAATTTTTAGCATAACAACAACATTGGATTGGGACCTCTTTCTTTAACAGCAGCCAATAGCTACTGGAAACATAAAGATGCTGAATGTGATTTTTCTATGTGGTTTTCTAGTCAACTTTGTTGCTACTAGTATTAGATTAAAGCCCCCTCTATTATTGTAATTGGCACCCCTAATTAAACCTTCTCAATTAATAAAAAAAATTGCAGTCAACTAAGAAAAAGTTAAACAATTCACCAAAAAAATTTAGCATTAGTTAAACAAAAGCTCTTAAATTAGATTAATATGATTCTTTGTGTCGTACAAATATTATGTATTTGTTTTTATTTTTGTTCTGTTCGTTGTTTCTTAAAGTGTTGTGTTTTTTTATATAAGAGGTTAAAAAAGAAAGATTTTTTTATGGTTGGAGACTATCATTTGGTGAATTATTTACATTTGTATGTATTTTGAAGCTTGATGTAATGATATATTGTGATTATTGTCGGAAAGCGGATCTCTTTGATTTTTTTTAGGGTAAGAATTTATTGATAGTTTCTGTTGAGAGTTTGGAATAGACGATAGAATGAGGTTTCACATTTTTTTTTCTATATAAAAATTGGATCTTCCCTTAAATTTATTTTTTTCTTATTGATAAAACTACAACTTAAACACGAACTAAATGGGTCAAACTGAGAGAGAGAGAGATTGATTAATGGGAAAGGTTTGTTGTGACAAAATCCATTTTATAATCATCGATCATGATGATGTTGGCTACCCAAGGATTCCTCTAGTTTTTGTTATTCTTGTTGTTATTTTTTGATTGCTCACTCATATCATAGTTTGAGACGCATTCTTCTCTAAGACTTGTAATTAAAATGAATAATGAATGATAGAAGTTAAGCATAGTTGGTGAACCGACCTAGTGACCACCAACGTCACACAGAAATTTTAGACATCTTCCCATAGCCGTCATCTAATTCCACATCTTTTTCCTTTTTTTTTCCTTAATTCTTTCTAGTGCAAATTTTAGGATCAAACATGTTCACACTTATGAACTCAATAATTTAAAATATTTTAATTAATTGAACTAAAGAATGATAAGAGTGTGTTTTCATAAATGGCCAAAAAGAAAGCCAAGGGTTGTGTATGTTGTGTCTTCAAGTTACAGTTACGACCATGACATCACATAGGTATGGAATTCAGAACGTATCTTTCCACGAGGAACATCAAAGAGGGACCACTATTTTCCTTAGACTCACGTGTATCTCTTCATTAGTACTTACTTAGGAATTCGATGTTAAATGCATTTATATCTATTATTATCCTCACATTTCACTAATCAAAACAATTTTTCAATACCCTTATTACTATTTTCTATACTAAAACTTTTACTACTAAACTTTGTCCTATCGCTCTTAATCCTAACTAAGAACAACTACAATATTAGCTTTAGGGGATTTATTTTCCTACCACTTTCAAGCAAAACTACAAATCTATGCTCAATATACACGTGCACATTCAATTTTGTTGCACATCATTGGCACAAACACAAGGAATTAATTAAGAAGGGTGGAAAAATCAATTCACGCACCATTCAAAAATATATATAGTTCCTAAATTTTACATTTTTAAATTTTTATTTAAGTATTTTAAATTAATGTAATATATATTTTAAATTTTGTAATAATATATGATCCTATATAATGTATTGTTAGTATAAGAATTTTTTTATTAAAATAAATAAATATGAACTAGTTAAGGTGATTTAACTCATATATATACTAATTTCACTTAAAAGAGACATTCGATAACCTTTACCAACACAAAATCAACAAAGACACTTGAAAAACAATATGAATAAACCTAACTACGCAAACTAAAAAACTATCAGAAGCTTATGCATGTCAACTCTTGTATTTATATGCGAAGAACACAGACGAAATTGAATGAAGTAAAAGAAGAAATGAAAAGTTTTGAGGAAAATATAATATAGATTTTCCATGTAACAGGTGATGAGAGAGGGTGGGAGATGCATGAAATGAAATGAAATGGAGTAGGTCTTCCTACCAATTATTCTCCTTCCTTACCTGACCCCCACGAGATCAGTTACGGAAACTTTGTACAAATGTCATCATAGGACCACAAAACTAGTTTACCAACATCACAAAACTTACCCAAATTACATCAACCACATATTCAACATGCATTCATTCGTTGTTATTTTATGTAAAGAAGATTCATACATGCACTCTTTCAAAAAGTTACCACAAAATATACGTACCTGTCTTGCAAAACTTTCAAGAGTGGAGAGTTTGTTCATTGCCACAGCCATCTGTCCCATGTAGTTGGTCATGTTTGGAGGACACCACAAAGAGTCTGATGTTATAGTGTCTGAGAGAGATTGGTTTAGGGCATCAAGCCCTTGTGAAAGAGCCTCTTCTGCCTCTTGTGTAGATTGTTGCAACCCACATATCCCAAGTATTTGTTGCTCCGTAAGAGGCTCAATTTGACCCAGAATAATCTAAAATAAAACCAATGCACATTTATGAATCAATAAATAAATAAAAAAGGTTAAGTCATTGTCTGGGAGTTAGGTTGGTTTTGTTTGTATGCGTGTCACACTTTTATGGTCAATGAAGGGTTGTTACTTTACTTGGGGTTATGGAAATTGAAGGAACTTAATTCATCCATTCATTCCCATAGGAAGAAGACAGTGAGAGATAGAGACCCGTGTCATGCACTTTGCTATAACTCTTTTTCCTTTCTTGGTTGGTCTCTGATTCCAACCAGAAATTCGAGTGAAAGGCATGGCTTAACAGGAATGAAGCCTAACTCTACCCAATACAACAAACCTTCATCATAACTTTAACTCCATATTCATTCATCACATTAAATTCATCGCCATAAAATTTTCTTTCAAAGCCCCACACCGACAAGTCAATGGATTCACATAATCATCTTCTTCCAAATTCATCAGGAACCAATCCACTGGACAGTTACTTCATTTATAGAAAAAATATTCAACGTAAAAATATCCTAGAGTGTAAACAAACTTTCAAATTCGAAATTTGTGAATGAAACAAATGTTAGAAAAGATGGATTGAATGAAATACCTTGATGAGTTCAGAGGGTCTGAAGCCACCAATCCACATAAAGCAACGTTCAGCTGGGGTCTTCCACATGCCAAAAACAAGGTGGAATACGTCTGTTTTGGCCACTATGGTCTTGAGGTTCATTACTTGGTCGTAGTGAGCCAAACAATTGTCCACATATAACCGAAGCTCGTTTTCATGGAGGTGTTCTTGCACTGCACCTCTTAGCTCACACACTATGCGCTGGTGCTCCTCTAACCATCTCGCATATTCCACGTCAAACATTGCAGCCTCTGAAATTAATCACTCATGCACAAAACTATGTAATTTCAAACTTTTACTGTAACCAATAATAATGCCAAATTTTTACATTATTTGGTTTTTTATAATATGTAAAAATTAAATTCTACAAGTTTATTCCTTGTGTAATGTTTATAGGTGAAACAAGAAATATAGCAATTTTTTATGATGATAAAATAATTGAGACTTCCTATTGTACTTCTTTTCATTTTTACTTCATAATAAATACGTAAGTTTAAACTATGAGATTGGAAATGAAGATACAATTAAAAAAAGAGTATTACGTAATATCTTAAACTTTGAAAGGGTGTTATATGAATAATAATATATAAAAAAAATCTATAAGTATGAGAATGGAAAAAGAAGTGAAGAAGCAGAATGATCACCTGAGCTAATGCCATTCATAGCCATAGGAAAGCCTTGTTCACCTCCCAGAAGGGCATTTCCACCCATTAATATGCCCTAAAATAGAAACACGCATTACTTGTTAGTGCTATCAAGTTTTGAACTTGCATTATTGCAACACCATCATGTCAAACACTTTTATAACATTTATTTTTTTTATATATATTAAGTTCGTGTTTGTCTGGTCTAATGTATATTTAAGGGAAATAAAATGGTTTCTTCGTCAACTTTTAGAGCATATTTTAACAAAAAGTAGTTTTCCAAAAATAATCTATTCAAAGAATGCACCAAGTCTTTGCCGTAGAGAAGAGTTTCTTCCTTACTTGAGCTCTTGCACGCTGTAACTCTTGTTCTAGCTGATTAAGCTTAATCCTACTTGACTCTAGCTGCTGAACGTACGCCTGAGAGAGAGAGAAAGAGAAACACAAACAAATTGGTATATTATAACAATTTATGGTTCAAACTTTAAATAAGAGAGACTTCTTACAAGTCTTGCCTGAAATGGGCATAACCACACACAGTATTTTAGAAAAAATAATCTTTCAGGGGAATTCACTGCACCTTTTTCCTCAGCCTGCTTTTTCTTGCTGCTTCTCTATTCTGAGCAAGTCTTCTCAGTGTCTGTGCACACCGTTTTAAAACCACACACTAATTCAGCTTTAATTATCAAATCCAAAACAACAACCTACGTGAGGGAACAACAAGTGTAACACCAAACAAAATTAACTATAGTTTCAACCTTAGGATCTGGTGTTTTGGGTGCCTCCTGTTCAGAACTTGAGGTTGCTCCCTTTCGATTTCCCTCTCGCTGATCTCACACATGCATATTAAATAGGTGATTAATTGTTGGAAAAAAATATGTATATACTTTTCTCAACCCATTTGAGGGCAATGGATTTTAGACACATTTTTTTTAAATTAAATATATAAAATTTGTGTATTCATAAAAAAAATTATGTGTATGTTGTGTACCTTTACAACTTTGGGTGGTTCAGGTGCAGAGGGAGCTTCAGTGTGAGGGTTGGGCTTGGCTATGGATGACCCTGGTGGTCTCTTGGAGCCACTGGTTTGTGTGGAGGGTAATTCCATGGTAACCTAACAAATAGAAAAAATAAAATTTTATTTAATGTTAGTTAACTATTTGGAAGCTAGCTAACACATGGATAATCTAGATTATATAAAAATTAACAATATATAAATGAAAGTGGGATATGATTATTATTATTACTATTATTATATTATTATTATTAATTATTATTATTATTATGGTACCTTGGAATTGGATGGTGGCACTGCGTGCATAGGCTGAGATGGGAAAATATTGAGAGTTGGTGGTGGCCTCATTCCTGATGATGAGTTCTCTGCCGAAACAGATACATTAATGGAATTCAGCATCATCAATTATTATGAATAAATATGTATCAAAACAAATAATATATATATATATATGGATGATCACAGAGAAATTGTGAGAACTGAAAAACAAGAGTTATGTTTTTGAAGAGAAAAAAATGATTGCAGAAGAACTCAAATAAGAAGCAAGAGAGGTGTGGGAAATTGTCATGCATTATTTGTAGCTCTGTCAGAAGAAGGAGATAGCAGAAAGCACCCATGCCCTATGTGTATACTTTTTCAGTACATGAGGAGATTATGAATAAAATCAAGAAAACTAAGTGAGTGAGAGAGAGGATCAGTTTTTCTTTTTTTTCTTTTCTGAGAAGTGCAAAAATGTCTCTACAACATTTTTTTGCCACCTTTTTTTTTCTGTAAGGATTTGGTCAAACAAGTACTACGGCAGATAAGATATGGATCTCCTGAAACATGCTTTTGCTGTGACCCAAACAAACCTTGCCTTAGAGAATCTTTCAAACTGAAATGAAAAAAAAGCAAGTGCTGTTCTTTCTGAATTGAAGAAGATCGTTGAAATCAGAAACAAGTTTATCTGTTCCTTTATGTAAGAGTATTACAGAGAGAGAAAAAGCTCACGTCTTTGGTCTTGAACACTAGAAGGGTCGTCAAGATACAAAAAAAAGGCTTGATCCAATTCTCCCAAATCATAAGCTCCAGAATCTTTGCTTCTGTTAAAGTAGATCAAAACAACAGCAGAAAGAAATTAACATAATAACAATATATATATAATAATACAATATAATTGGTGTAAATTTTGTTCTAAGAAAAACTTGATGGGATGATCCCTTAGCTTTGTTGCAGAAAGTGCCCTACTTTTTTTTATTGGTGATTACTCACAAGTAATTTGCAGGGATAGAGTGTGATGAGGAAGATGGCATCATCCCGAAAGAGATTTCTTGGTCTGGTATTTGATGATGATGAAAATGATGTGGTGGTTGTTGATGATGAAGATGTGGGGGGAGTGGTTCAAGTTGAGTTGTTGAGTTGGTGCTCTTGACACTTGAGGAAGCCATGATATTCAGAGAGGAGCTTAAAAACTTTGTCTCTTGCTCTTGTTCTTGTTCTTGTGCTGCTTCTAATTCAATAGCTATGGAGAACCCCATTAATGGTGAAACCGCCTTCTCTTTATGCCTCTTAAAACCATTTCCCAAGAGAGAGAGAAGGAGTCGGTTATGAATTCTGGATGAATAGCTAGAGAGTAGTGTGTGAGGAAGAGAGAAAATAATAGAATTCAATGCTACAAACAAAAGACAAACCTTCTTTTCTCTCTTCTTTTTACACCTTTCTCTCTCATCTTTTTTGCTAATGCAATTTTATTCAGACAATGTTGCTCCCTCATATTCTCTCTCTAAAAACACCACCAAGAATAGCTATATTAATCCACATCTAAATTATAAATTATTTTGAATAATTTCTAACCACACTAATAATATTTATTTCAAATTTATGATACATTCTTAATTTTTCCAAATAAGTTTCACTGTTCATTGATTTACATATATAATTTTTTCTTTTACACCCCTTTAATCTTTTTCATCAAACTCTAAATTTTTTTTTCTGGAAGTGTACACGTTCAAAGGAACAAGAAAAAAAAATGGTTTTTGTTTAGAAAAAATCAGTTTTGATTTGAGAAGGATGTTCAATCTATGGAATGGAAGACCAACAATGGTTGTCTTGGGTAGCCCTCTTATTCTATTGGTGAAAAGACCAAAAAGTCTTCATTGTGTTCAACATTTTACTTTTGACGTTTCCATGCAAATTTACACGTAGTTTCTGGGAGCAACTCTGTCCATTGGATCATAATATAGCCAATTCTGTTTTTAATACATATTTTTTCCTCTTTCTCTGTATCTTTTACATATATATATATATATATATATATATATATGACTAATATTAATAAATAAAAAATATTTTGATAAAAAAAATGTAAAGAATTTTCTTAGAAATTAATAAATTCAAAAAATAAAACTTTCGCACAAAGAAATGAAGAATTATACAAAATTATTCACCAAAGTGTATCATAATAATCTATTGTGGAGTTCTCTCTCCTTGATTTTAATATAATAAAAATACAATACAGTATAAATTTAAAAATTAAATTTCAATCTATTTTTCTTCCACCAACAAAATCATATTTCATTGAACTTTATTTTTTTGTCACCATCTACTCTATCTTTTCTCTATATGGATAAAGATTTCTACGATTTGTCATTTTATTCTTGTGTCTCTTTTTTTATTCAATATTTTTCTTTATGGCTGGTAAATAATAACACTAATTGCGTTAATTTTATTTACTTTCGTTATCCCTTGTTAACTTGGAGAGGTAATTAACATTAGCCGACCTTAATGAGTTATATTAAACTATATTATTTGCAGATATCTTGTTAATTAAGACATTGAATAAATTCAAGAACGAAACATATTCCTTGATTTTTCAAAACATATTTGTCACAAGTTGAATCTTACATGTCGTTTTTATGGTTGAGGAATATCTATAGAATAATTACAGTCACAATAAACTAGCTTGCATACGTAAGTTATCTCTACATGGTGGACATGGTTGAAAATACTTTATTTTCAGCATTGTTCTAAACTTGGATAAAATTGACTTTGAAGGGAATAAATATGTTGGAATTACAAATAAATTCCCAACAAAAATTTCAAGGAAGAGATCATACACTTTCTGTTTCCTACTTCCACACCTATGTATGGATTCTTGAAGACTAGTAAAAGAATGTCAATGAGAAATCTATAAATATTTTAGAAGATGCTTCCACTTTTCTTAGACAAGGAAAATCATACCAAAATGTAAGATTTTTTAATTAATTAAAAGTCATCGAATATTGTTCTCGGAAAACCAGGGTTGATTATTTAATTCCTTTAATTTTTAATACTAAACTATATCTTTCTATTTCAAAAAGCTACCATTATTAAAAAAATCAATAATTTTTTTAACCAGACAAATTCAATACATCTTATAATTCTTAATGAATGAAACTTATTGAATTAATTGCAATTGCAGATAGGTCTTTTTAATAAAAGAAAATAAAAATAAATAAATAAATATATATATATATATATATATATATATATTATGTAGTCAATATAAACTGAACAATAAAAGGGGCGGGGCGGCGCGGCGGTGGCTGAAAAGCTTTCAGCTGGAAACACGTGCGATGGACCGATCTGATAAATCATGGGTTCAAAAGTAGGTTAAATTGTAGAAAATGAAAGCTAAATTAGGTTTTTTTTTTAATCTTTTCATGCATAACTTATCCCTTTTGTTACTTTAATCTTACGAGGTCGCGTTTAATTTCTACAAGATAATTAAAAATAATCAGGAAATGAAAAATAAAAATGTAAAAATGCGTTTAGTTGGTACAAAGTGGAATAGTGCAAAAAAATAAAATAGTTGTTGTGGTAATTATTTAAGATTTAATTAATTTTAAAATTTCTAAAGGTTATCTGTTATTTTATTATAAATATATATTTTAACTTTCTCTTAAAAAAAATCTTCTAATTTATGTCTCTCTTAATTTGTCTCTAATTTTCTCTTCGTCTTAGTATTTTTTTCATGATTTGAAATGAACATTGAAATTTATGTAAGGACTTGGGATTTTCTCTTAATGATGATATGAGTGTGTAGAATTTATTTAAAGCAGTAATTAAATTTAGCACGTGTTTATATTTTAAATTATTTATTTTGTGTGTAATGTATATGTATTGTATGAATAGTAAAGATCGAAAATAAACTTGGATAATCCTTTGGGTTGCATTTTTTAAGAACTAATTTTAGTTATCTTACATGCAGAAAGAAGACATATATGCAAGGTTGTGAACTTAGAAAGTAGGGGTGCAAAGAGTGCATACTTGACTTGTAGAATAAACCCTCTAGCTTTTTCAATCCTTTCCTCTTGAAATTTGAGAAATAGAACTTCCTTTCCTCTTTCTCTTGCTTCGAAGAATTTAAAATTCAAATTAGTTAAAAATCTCACGAAAATCTATCTTACCTTGCTCTAAGTTTCAAAGACCTAGCATCTTAGTGTGCAAAGAAAATGAGGAAAAGGAAGCTAGTTATTTTAATTTAAAATATTTGAATTGAAATCTTTATCCTTTATATGAAATACTTTTTAATTTTTACTTCGTGTTGTCAAAATATGGTGAGTGTCATGAGAGAGAAAACAGTTTAAGAAAATAATAAGTGTATTAATTAGAGAAAGTAGAGAGTATTCTATGAATAATCTGTCATACAAGGATCAGAATAAGGTTTTATTTTATAATTAATATGGTTTTAGTAATTAGACTATGGAACGGATAGTTATTTTAATATAAATTCTAGAATGTCAAGTTTATAAGTAATTTTTATGTATTTCAGGATTTTTAGATGAATGGTATATAAATTGATAAGTTTGGATATTTTTAGATGAATGGTATATAAATTGATAAGTTTGGATGATAAATGATAAAATATACTTTGACTCAATTAATTTTAATAGGCTTGGTAGAAAATGTTTGAGTTCTAAGATTGAGTCTTGAGTATTTTTTTATCTTACTTTCTTAAGTTATCACAACGTTTTAACATTGGTTTATCTTAAGATTGAGTCTTGAGCTTTTTTTTATCTATCTTTCTTAAGTTATCACAATAGTTTATCTTAAGATTGAGTCTTGAGCTTTTTTTTATCTATCTTTCTTAAGTTATCACAATGTTTTAACATTGCTTTATTTTAAATATTTTTTTGTTTATGGGTGACCTTTGTGCAAGTATTTTATGATGTTTGTGACATCCCTTGGTCATTTCCAACTCCTTATATCAAAGAGAAGTTATTGTCGCAAAAATACATGAAAAAAAGTATCTTCTTGAGCTTGAACATTATATGAATCATTTGCATAAATGTATAGTTCTCTATATAAGTGATAAATCTCTAACTCATTGAAACCTACACACTAAGCTAAGTAATGTCTAGAAACCTCTTTATTGATGGTGTGGTTGTGGTTGGGAGAAGTTTCTTTAAATTATGCTTTGTTGATTTATAACTTGTCATTGTTAGACAATCTCATGTTCAATGTTAAGTCAAAATCACGAGGCCTCTCCAAGAATAAATAATCATTGTCTATTATGTATCATCTTCTCTCTATATATATTTATCTTAGTCACTTGAATGATTTATGTTAATCAAATTATATAATTCTCTTTTTTCTTCATTATTTTTGTTTTATATTACATAAGCTTTTATGATAAATATTCAATAATTGGTCATTCCTTTATTATGTTTAAAAACCAAAAATGAAATGATAATAAATTTAGAATTTAGGATTAATGTGTTCATAAAAATGAGAAAAAGAATATTTAGTTGAAGGCAATGAGACTAGAGTCTTAAAAAAAGAAAGATTAACAATTTTGTAGATTAAAAAAAGTCAACTAAAGATTGATATGCATAAAGATAATTTATACTTTATTTAAGATTTTTTTTTCTAAGAATTCCTTATGCCCCAAATTTCTAGACAAGTGTCGAATATATAGAAATGTTATTCCTCAGTCTATCAAAAAATTAAATGAAGTTAAAAAATGAGTATATACTAAATTTGAGTATTTTTCAGACAACAACAATTGAACCTTTATTTATCTAACCTGATTATTATACCATTAATAATAAACATGCTTAGACAGTAATGAAGAAAACATACTTTTATATTGTGATATTTGTGTTTTAAAAAAATAACTTGTAAAAATGGTTAGAGTGTCATTATCATGAAACTTTTTCCGTTTAGAAAACAGTGTTAAACTCCATTGATAAACAAATATTATAGCATTGCATACTCATAACTTTTTTAATTCTTTATTCAAAGTTTGTTATTTGTGAAACCCTTACTCCGAAAGAGACAAATATATTTCATGTTTAAACAAACTGGTTTAGGTATAGATGAACACATCCAAAAAATATATACTTATATAACTATGAGATAAGAGATTCTAAGGTGATTCAAGTAATGAATTCACCAACTATATTGGATCGATGTGTTATGCTAAGTGAGTATTTTCTATATGATCAAAGCTTTATTATTTGTGTTTTTAGTCTTAAATTTCAAGTAAATCCTATTTTGTCTCTTAAAACTAAGAAAATATTCATTTTTTAAATTGAAAAGGTATAAGCTTATACACAATAATAAATTCGGTTGGTAAACTGTAGTGTATAGAAATGAACAATAAAAAATGAATTGTAGAAAAGATATCTTAAAAAAATGTGTGTAAGAAATATTAATATAATTATTTACTAGATATCAATTTTTTGATATTGAAAATAACTATTTTTATCTACTTAATTTTTTATTCAAAATTAATAATAAAAAGAATAAGAATGTTTTAACCTTAATACTTATATAAGAGTTGAAATATTTCTAAAATATTTTTTTTATTAATTTATTTTTTATTCATAAAAAAATTGACTAAATATCAATAGTTCCAAATTTTGCTTATTTTTTAATTTCTGTGTAATTTTCTCTCACCACTCCACTTTTAAATATATATGAATAATTTTAAAGTAAGATAGCAACCCATCGACATATGTAATCTATAATTTAAGGGAAAAATTCGAACCTGATATTAAACTCACACAGTTTACACAAATGGGTAAAAGTAACACATTTGTTAACATTATATAATATTGAATTAAAATTTATTAAAATGTATAAAATGAAGAGACTCCAAACTAACGAGTTTGGCAAAATTTTATTAATTTTAATAAATTTCAATCAATAATAAAATTCATATTAAAAAAGTACAAATAATATATATATATATATATATATTAATCAAATTTCCCAAAAGTTAACTTGAAAAGAATTCTCTTTTATACTCATTCTTCAAATCTGATTGTTCTGATAAAATAAACTTTTATAGCTATTAGATTAATAAGAATAAAAACCCTAAGAATTTGTCTATATATCCATTATATATAGAGACACACACATATATGATTATAAGAAGAATTTGTTTATATTGTAATGTTAATTTTTGTGGTTTAAAGGAAGGCATTGTAAGGGTATGAGAGAATAATTGAAAAGTAAGGTCCGATTTTGTGGGTTTGATATTTGATGAGCAGTTGGGGTTGTTCTTAGTATATTATAATAATGGAAGATAAATTAGGTGACCCAATCCCATTCATCATTATATGAAAGGTTTATACATAAAAGCCAAAAGATTGGTGGAATTTGACCAAGAATCTTCTCCCAATCATTTTCTTTCCTTTGCATAAGTAATAATTCTACATTTTAAACCGATCAATTCTTTTCCCACCGTTTACCTCGCTTCAACAATCATATCATTCCCCATTTATCTAAATAATATTAGCATATATAATTATAAATCAAATTAGACAGAAGAAGTTTTGTATGATATCTAATGGGTCTATGTGTTGGTATGTGATCGATGTAGTGACACTTTTGTTTTTGTGATAGTCATTAATGAAAATATTTTGTACAATTTAGATTTTTTCTGATAGAAATGTGACACGATAAATCCAACAAACACTCCATAAGATAGGCTTTAAATGGCTATGATAAGATATTACGAAATGAATTTTAAGTCTAACTCAACCTCATAAAACCGGTTTATAGGATGAGGTTTGCACTAACTTATATATAATGAAATATTTTTATCGCTAGTTGATGTGGGATCTCCAACAACATGTATTATCTACATATATTAACTGTGCAGAGAACATTGATCATATTAAGAAGTAGGATCATTGATTCTTTCAAAATTCCAAATTATGTTAACATAAATTTGCAAGTTGCAAAACTAGCCTCTGATTCATGGATGAAGAAATATACTATTTTGGAAGAAATAAGACTTTTGAGATTTTTAACGTGATAGGAAAACTATAGAATTCAAGTGAAATAATTCATGGTTAATTAACCATTTGATGGGATTTTAGAATAATATACGTATACACTCATTGCAAAGGGATATCTTTTACTTCTAGGATTACATAAACCTTTCCTCAAGTTTAAAAAATAATACATTCATGATTATATGTTTCATTGTGATCTAACTTTGATAACTTTAATGTTTGATGGAGAGTTATCATAATTCAGTGTAAAAAATGTTATTTGAGTAAGTTTCTTTTTTCTATATTAAAATTTTATTATTATTTAAAGATATTGTCAAATTACAAGTGGAATATAAACATCTTACTAAATTAATTTTATATAAAATTGAGTTAAATTCACATTCTAAAATATTATCAATATTTATTTTAATAAACGTTTTTAAATATACAATACACTATAATATGTAAATATAATATATTTTTCTATCAATAAAAAAAAATATAAATATTTAAGAGATCTTATATAAAAATTATTTATACATAATTTCAACACACCTAACTTAACAGATATCCTATAAACACATCTTTCAAAATCGTGATTGTTTTACCTATATACCATCCATTGATACCTGGAGAAAAACTCTAGATTATACAAAACATTATTATAATTTAATGATTTAAAAATGGAAATAGAAAAAGCAAGGTTGGTGTAATATAGAAGAAATTGGTGATGTTCACTTCAAAATAAAGCTTGAGTATCTATAAATAATTTGATGCCAAATTTTGCAATCAACATTGTAATCTGAACTTCCTCCAAATATAGGTTTAGGCAAAGAGATTGCCCATATGACAAGAACACCTAAACCTAAACTGGTTGACACATATAGCATGGTGAAAGGAAAAGGTATGTAGAGTATGGTTGTTAGAAAGGAGAAGAAGATTAGTGAAGTCAAATCAAGTACTACAAATTTCAATTTCAGAATTCTATTTCTGCATATGCTTCCGGCATAAACAGTTTACGCAACCAATATGTGGTAAGGCCATGGTCTAGGATAGCCTTCAAAGCTCCAAAGTTAGCTCTTCTTAGACATTACCTACAATCATGGTGTTATTACATTTCATCTTAGGTCTCCCTTAATTATTACAACACTCCACCAAGTTATGTTCTTATGCCCATGCCTCTTCGGAAGGCTATTGGGCAAATAGCTGCTTATGGGAAAGCCAACAACAAATATAAAAAATATCAATTTCATTCTAAATTCTTTGCATTGCCATGTCTTCAATCTCCAATATTTGGTACCTTATCTTATTATGTTGCCCTAAGAAGCCATATTGAGTTATTAAAGCAAGGGACATAAATGGGTGTTGTTGTTCATGTTCATGTTCAGTTATTGTTCATGTTATTGTTCCTCTCCTTCACTTGATGTTCATGTTCAAGAGAGGCATTTAATGATAAATAGCCCACACCCACAAAGGTTGTTTCATGTACGAAAATTAATTTAGAAGGTCCTCTGAATCTGAGCCAAGCAATTGGGGTTATGGAAATATTAATTAATAAAGTTTTGATTTTTAGGGTTGGGAATGGGAAAAAACAGAAGATGGGGAAAAGGGGTATTGCTAGCTTTAGCATGGCACCATGCTCTATCTTCCATTCATTAGTTCCCTAATTTGTGGAAATCATGGGTCATCCCATTTTTCATGTTAATTTTCAGTTTCCAAATATAGTAAATCTTCATCATCTTCCTTGTGGAGCCTTTTCCCAAAGCTTTCAGTTTCATGTTTCAACCATATTGAATTCAAGACTCTGTTAACTTTACTATTTTCCACTTATATATTATTATCACTTATATTCTAAGTTTATTTCCTAATGAATATTTATGTCTTCTCATTTATTTATAAAATTTAAGCATGAGATACCCTTATCAACACTATTGTCCTAATAAATAAAAAAAACTCTTAATCTACACAAACAAAACTACAAACCATTAATATAAAGCGGTGGGATTGAGTGTTGTGTTTGTTTGAATGTTAATTAGTATATTTTTTTACATTATTTTAAACATTTTCAATTTTATCTTACTATTTTGAAAAATGAATTGATATTGTATCTTTTGTTAAATTAATGATAACGATATTGTTATATATATATATATACACATATTATTCGTTGTTTGTACCATATATCACTTTCGTGAACTAGTTAACTTTAGGTGGTAAGTGTTAATAACATTGTTACTATTAATTTAACTAAAGAAACGATTATTTTTAGAAAAAATGTGAGACGACGAAATTGAAGAAAAAAAAACATGGTCAAATCTTGCAATCATGTTTTAATGAAAATTTTATATAAAAAAAAAACATTAAACTTATTTTTTAATAATTTATTTAAATGTTAAAAATTAATATAGATTTAGAATACAAAATATTTTAAAATCTAATGAAATGTTGATTAGTTTTTAAAGATTTCATAAGATGTAAGATTAGGATTGAAAGAGAAGGAATTTTTTATTTTTGGTGAAATTTTCTATTTAAAGTTTTGGCTAATAAATGGAGGCAAATAATCTTAAAAGACAATGCGATTAATTTAATTAATTGGTAACATTTCTCTGTAGCACCCAAGAATTTGATGGTTTTGTGTGAAAGAAAAATAGTAAAAAATTAAATTTAAAATTATTATTTTAAAAAAATTATTAAATAAAAATAATTATGCTCTATATTAACTAAATTAAATATTATTTTAAAGACTAAAAATATTATTAGTATTTAAAGTAATTTTTATTATTAATAAATATTTTTAAATTGATATCTAATTAAGTATTAAGGTGTTAGTTATAAGGTTTTAACTAATGATAAAGATAAAGAGTTAAACATAAACAGCATCTTAAATAAAGTTTAATTAAATTAGACTTAAATATGTTTTTACTTCCTTAAAAGTAAGTGGATTTTAATTTTTGTTCTTGTAAAAAAAAATCTTTATTTTTTATGTCTTTTAAATTGAAAATTACCACTTTTAATCTTTAATATAAGACATTAATTAGTAAGTTATGTATTGAAAAAAAAGTTAATGATTGTTACAAAGTCATACGTACTACTATTGTAATATAATGTGTCACCTAAAAAACAATTTAATTTACATATACTAAAATAAATAAATAAAATTCACTCATTTTTAAAGATTAAAAAAAGTGATTTCAATAAAAAAAAAGGTTTTTAAAAAACAAAAAAATCAAAACTTATTATAATTATACACAAAATTAAAATATATTTAAAAAAAAAACTTAACAACCAAATTCAAGTTTTGAAAAATTGAGGTGAACAATGTCTGATATCTTACTGATGAAGACCAGAGTCTTAGTGAAAACTTGATGAAATTTTTGGAACTGCGTTGACTTCTTAGGTCAAACAAAACTTCAAAAGATAAAAATAAAACATGTTGGATTTGGAGAGCTACTAAAAGTGTAAAAGAAACCTTTATTCAGTTCAATGTTAAATAATTTAGATAAATATTCACTTGTTTATTTTTGTGTTCAAAATTTTATCCAAAATTTAAAATTAATTAAGTCAAAAGTAATTTTAGATAACTTTTACATTAAATCAATTTTTTATTGGTTTTATAGTGTTTACCAGTTAGTGGTTTTAAAATACAAATATTTAAACATAAATTATTTGACTTCAAAATCAACTCTAATTAATGTTAATTATATCTAAAATCAATTTTACAAATGTTGATCCAGACACGCATTTAATTTTTTTATCCATGAATTTTTATATTTAAAATTATAAAGTATATAATAATGCGTACATTAATTATATAAAAATAAACCATTGTTATGTATATAATAATGTGGACACTGGGCAGTTAACTTTTTTTATTGTTTAACTTTATTAGTGAAGATTCAAAAATATATAAATATGTTATAAGTTTTCTATTCATACTTATCATTCAAAAAATCTAATTTAGTTAAGTATTGAAAAGTCTTTTTGAAATTAAATTTCATTCGATATTTATATTAGATAGCCAAAATTCTACTAACATAAAAAGAAGATTCAACTCTTTTTGTAACTTGTTCAATAAGCTTCGTCTTCATTGATGTAAGAACACTAATGAAATTAGATTATAAAATCTATTACATCAAAAGATTGTTACAAGAAAAAAACTTACCAATTAAAAGTGGGTTCTTGAATTTCTTTAGTCTTCTCATTTGATTGAATATTCTTCTAGTTTGGAAAATATACTATTTATATGGAGATAAAACTTTGCTTCTCCCACTATAGTATTGGCAAATTGTTCCACCTTCTTGCGTGAAGCATACGCAGTTCTAAAAAAAATTTAAAGACTTTACATGCTTTCAGAAAACGTGTAGAGAAGCATTGGAAGATCATTGAAGAATTCCATATATATGTTACCACTTTAGACTTTTTAAAAACATCTGCAATCAACAACGAGATAAAGATAAAGAAACAACTTGGAAAAAACATTACAACCATGGCTTATTGTTCCATTTATTATGTCGTGACCTCAAGTCAGAGAAATAACATCGTTAGGGTCAATTATCATATTTGAGGTACTGTCCGCTTTGGAGGTTAGGCTCCGTCACAGTTTTATCCTTAAAAGATGTCTCGATGGATTGGAGAAGGAAGGAGTTTGTAAACTGTCCTTAGTCTCGACTCCTGAGCGATACGATTATATTGGCATATCGGAACAAGCCCCTTCAGTCGAGGTCTAAGGAGAGGATTTCTCCTAGTTGAGGAGCTAAGGAACCTTTTCGGTCTCATGGTGGACACCAATGTTTTGACCTCAAATCTGAAAGATAGCATTGCTACAGACTACATCTTTTAAGGACAAAACTGTAATGGAACTCAACAACTCTAAAACATATAATACCTCAAATGCAGTAATTGATCTTAGCAATGTTATCTCACCGACTTGAGATTTAGAACTATTCTCTTACGAGACTTTGACTAATATAGGTTTTCATCGTTCCATGCATCTAATTATTCTTCTTTTATTTTTTTATATATATATATATATGATATTAAATGTGTTTGCACTTATAATTTAGCTTTTTTTAAGATAATTAATTAACCTCATTCTTGTTTTAACTTTTTTTTTAATCTTTTTATTCTGATTTTGAGGGTTAGAATAATGCATCATGAAAACTATCTATGCACACTCAAATAATTTCTTTTAGGATGAATCTTATTCAAAATACAGATAAAAATTAAATATAGACACAATGAAGACACTTCTCTCTACGAAAATTTAAGGTAATAAATATCATGAATTTGACGTATAATAAATATCTCTACAGATATTTTTTAATTTAAAGATAATAAATATCACTAAAAGGTTTGACGTATGCAATATTCATGATTCACGTCCAAAAGGGTTTTTGCGTGATGAAAATTGTAAGGGCATAGATGGAAGAAAAGGGAGATGAATTAGGAGTTAACTGCAATGCGATATGATGAATAAAAAAATACATTTGGTGAGTCCAAATAGGCGAAACTGGGTTGGGTTAGGCCCATGAGAAAATGAAGAAATTGATCAACTTAAGCCCATTATCGATTGGATTCGAACCTATATGGGTTAATAAAAGCCCACTATATACTTCATCGACATGGACACTTAAATGTTTTATAGAAAATTATACGGGCCTACGAGGATGATCTGTGGCATATATTATTTTGTGCACTCTCGTCATTTCTTCTCACACCTGCACCTCCACCTCCATAGTTTCTATGTGTACTCCCATAAGATAGTTAAAAGATAAAACCCCCTTACTGACATAATACTGAATTTTACAATTAAAAGAGTTCCATATTCCATAATTATTCATTTTTTATTATAAAAAAATGACATTTGAATACCAAGTCATATATTATTTTTTAAAATATAAATTATTGATATTAAAAATAATTTTTATTATTAATAAAAATTATAAACTAATTTTTAAATTGGTATTTAAGATTAACTACCAAGATTTTAATTACTAACTAATAATATTAGATATCAATTTAAAAAATTAATTTATAATTTTTTATTAATAATAAAAACTGTAATAATTTTTTAATTTTAAAATAGTATCTAATCTAAGAAGATTTGTAAAAACTAATCATCCATTTCCAAACAAATGACTAAAATTATTGAGGGAGACATTCACAAAAATTGATTCTCTACCTTTTAGGGAATATAGTGACACCAAAGGTTTTTTTGCCTTAAAAATATATTTGGTACCAAATGTTTAGCCTAAGTGAATAGTAAATTATTAAAAAAATAAGTAAAAAATAGTTAAATTTATTAAATAGATAAACTAATAAAGGTGTGGTATATAAAATTACTGTACCTTTGCTTTTCATCTGCATGTCGTTTTGCTAAAAGAGGACCTAGCTAGTTTGAAAAATTGGAAATAATTTCTTAAATATAATAAGTGAAAGAACTAATCAAAAGCTACCACGAAATTTTGCAACAAAAAAAAACACAAGTCCAAAGTTTGTTATTATTATTATTAGTGGTTCATAATGAGTGTTTGTGGTGAGATCTAATCCAACATCTTTTTTGATGAAAACAAAAGTAGCATTGTCAACTTCTCATCATCATTTTTTTATAAAACAACAAATCTTCCTAACTTAGGAGCTAAGAAAAATTGCCCTTTAGCTCACCCAAACCACCACCATTGTAGACTTCAAATCACTCATGGAACCTTTTCATATTTCTTCTTTCTTTACTTTCATTTATATATCTACTTTTTTCAATAAAAGTGTGTGTCACCTTCCACAAATTATTGATGTTAGAATTCTTGATAATTTCAATGTGAATTTATGTTAAAAATCTAAAAAGTATTACCCAAAAATCTTATATTAACTACAAATGAAAAAAAATTAAGCACATACATGAGAAAATATCCATAAATTTTAAAAGGTTTAAATTAAAGAGAGAATGGTAATTTTTTAGAAGAATTTATTCATTTTTTATTAAAGTTATTCCATTTACCATAATATTAAAAAAGAAAATTATATGTTTTTTTCTCCATATTAATTAATTATTGATGTAAATGTTATAATATAATTCACATTAAAGATTTATACTTGTAAGATCCATCGAATGACTAAAGGATTTGAAATAGACATAAAAACCAAATTTACATTATAATATAAGAAAAAATATATATTTAACAAAAAAAATTAAATAAAAAGAAAAATGCATAGTCTTTCATATTTTTTGATAAATTATAATTCTAAAATTCACATATAACTTTTTAGATGCACATAAATATTAGAAAAATGATAAATGAGAATCTTAATTTTTGCTGTTAAATATTTGATCAACATCCTTATTTTTGTTTCTATCACATCGTAGCACTTATAATATTTATTTATTTTCCTCTTACTGAATATTATTTTTGTGCTGGCTAATATTTATATTTTTTTCTCAAACTAAATATTATTTGTGTGATATAATATTTGAGAGGTTGTTTTTGTAAAAAGTATTTTAAAGAATGAAAGACATAATATTAATAATATTAAGATGAGGAAAATATTACAGGCTGTAAAGCCAAAAAAAGAGAGGCAGATAGGTAGGCACTTATGTGTTCCAAGCAGCCAAAGGAATGCTATAAATCAACATGCAATTATTTTTTACTCCTACCTACTCTACTCTATTCTTTTCTTTCACCATCATCAATTATCTTTTATTTTTTTCCAAACTCTATTTTATCATTTTCACATCTTTAATGTTAAGCCACAACTAATAATAATAATAATAAATGAATTTTAATTTCAATTCTTATCAAAAATTATCTATACCTTTTAATTCTTATACAATGTAATGTATGAATTTCGATTTTAATCTCAACAAAATATTTTTCACATTTTTATTTTCTAAATTTTTGAAAGAATTTATTTTGGTTGCAGATATCCAATTTTAGGATAAATTAATCAAATATAACTTTATATATCTTAAAGATTTTTAAAGGTGTTACCTAAAAATATTACTTGATGGTAACTTCATTTTTTATTTAATAATTAATTAGTGTTACATAATGCTAGAGATTAAAAACAATAATTTTCAATCAGAAGGACTGGAAATAAATAAAAATATTTACAAAGACCAAAATCAAAATACATACCTTAATTTTACTGATAAATAACGCAACACATTTAGATATTTTTAATGAGAAGAGTATTACGTTTATTGAATAAATATTATATTTAGCAAAAGTATAATGAATATAATATATTTGTTGAGTGTAACATTTAATTATAGTAGTATTTGAATTTATTATATATTTAAATTAATAAATGCAGTATTTAATATTATTGCGCAGTTAATTCCAGTTATCTACTCATGATTATTATTTTTTAATATATGTGTTGAATTTAACATTTGATATATATTTTGTTTAATAAATACAATATTTAATATTATACTCTATGTATTTTTTGTGATATTTACATTTTTATTTCAATATTATTTCATGATATTTTCAAGTTTAAAAGCCAATTCAACTACTATACTATATGCAACAAGAAAAATATAATAAACATGTCATCATTGGCCCAAAAGTTTGGTCCCAAGATTCTTATCAATAGTTGAATCCATCATAGCTTGCACAAGCCATAAATTTTACTTTTATTAAAGCATGGGTCCACTCATACAGAGTATTGCAGCTCTTCATGGGATATTATGAATAATGATGCTCTGTTCTTAACAGTACAAGGTTGTCATGGTCAATTGGCTATGGATACTCAGACACTGTACTCTATCACTGCTGCCACATTAATAAACCCACTTTGGTAGTAATTGTGAAAATTGTAACCATTTATATTTGTATTTGTTAGCTACCATTATTTGTAGTTGCCTCATGCATATACCATACAAGAGATTTTTAAAAGCAACTACAAGAACATTCAGTTTATAAGATTAGAAAAACATTTTAAATAAAAGTATAACAATAAAGTATTTAACACTATTTTTATATATTTGCTATTTCAGTTCACCCACACGATAGAGAGAATAGAAAATGAACAGCAGAACGACATTGTGACAGAATCATAGTATTTTATTCTGCAATCTGTCAATAAAAAAGTAATAGCAACACTTTTAGCTGAAGGGATCTTTGTCTGTACAGACCCATAGTTTTGACCCTCAAAATCTGAATCCAAACATCGCAGAGTAGGACTTAATTTAGTGTTACACTATCCAGACAAAACAGTAATATACTAAACCACACTCATTCATGAAACTTCTTATTAAACTAAGAACATGCATCTCATGTTATCACAGCACAAAAATCCATTAGATCCTATCATATTATAATCATATGTTATGATATAAAGAAAATGTAAAGAAAACTTGAACAGTGAGCATTAAACGCCTATTTTAAAAGAAATGCACCAAACAGCATCTTAAAAAATAATGGAGGGGAGAAAAACACAAATAACCTCCACTGCCATCACAATACAAACTAATAACTCCCCATTGAGAAACACTACCACATCTGATTAAGCATGAAAGTAATTAAGCTGAAGTGAATTTCAACTCAAACCTACAAAATTACAAATTAACAAGACTACCATGAAGTTCAAAAGTGAAAACAGAAAATCCTGTGACAGGATAACGAACAATAAATGCACAAAATCTACTGCCTTCAGGAGAAGGCAAGGTCCATTCTGCACTGTAGTGGCTTCAAAGCATGCAATCAGTTCTTGCAGGCAGCCTCCTGAAGAAATTAAGCGGCACCGAAGGAAGCTTATGGCGAAACCTTGGATGTCTCAACACATAAATTCCTGCCAAGAGGGCCACAACTTGGAATGGAGTGACGTACAGTACAATAGCAGCAATCAGGCAGAAAAGCACAAACAGTGATGTAGCTCTGGGATCACGCCAGCTTAGCAAAGATTGCAGCCTTTCACCCTGAGTGGCCAAGTCCCCAACCACAGTTTGAATCCTCCCAGCAATGCTTCTAAGTCGATCATATCTCATCCTCACAATGTCATTTGGCCGGGAGGTCGGGAATGTGTCAAACTCTTCATCAAGTTCATCAGGATGTGCAGAGTCTGCATGAGAGAGACGAGTGTCCATGTGAGGAGGTTGTCTAGGCCTCCATCTATAGTACCAAATTCCAATCAAGAAGAGGTAAAGGAAAATTGTTGGCAAGATAAGCTCTGGATACATAACTAATATTATGAACAAGATATGGATCAGAATTGTAGTGACAGGACTTCTCCAATTGCAAATCTGATCAAACCATTTTCCTACAGCAATTAGACCACCCAAAACCCCCATAATCCTGAAGAAGTTGGCTTTGCTTCTTCTCATACTCCACATGTGGGAACCCACATCCAGCATATATTCCACTACTTCTTTTCTCAGCGGTGGCTCAGCACGACTCAGTCTCATTGAAACAATCTGAGTAGCTTGATGCCTCAGACTGTCGAGCTGACTGACAGTCAGGGGGTGTATATAGTGCATTTTTGGTAACAAGGGTTGTGAATACATGTGCATCATATTGAGCAGAGATGAACAAGTGAACCTCACTGCCAAGTGAATCTCACCCATCTTCTTCACCCCATTCGGGTGAAGAACAAGAAGTGGATAGGAATGTGTATAGACCCGATCAGTCTCAAGGGTGGAAAGACGAATCCTTACCTTTCCAATCTTTGAATCTTTTGCTCCACCAGCCTTGTCTCCACCATGCAGATGACAGTTATCAAATACACCAATTGTAATGACAGTACAAGGATCAAAAACCTCCCAAGTATATTGCTCATTCCATCTTGGTGCAAAGCTGTCAATGATTGTCCTTGTTCTGACCCACTTCTGCCCATATTTCGCTACACAATAAGCATCTGTTGTCCCTCTCCCATCTTTCGTTTTCATCGGCATCAAACCATGAGCATTCAATATCCCCAGTTCAAGAACACCAATGCCAGACTTCCACAGCTGTTTCGCTGTTGGGCGAAGATCACTGCTGTAGTGAGTAGATTCGTCTAAAACATGATAGCCACCTTCTAGACAAACCCTCATGTGAATCCTGCTTGAAAATTTGGTATCCTTCTTCTTCTCCCCTTCAACAACAATATGCCTTTCCAGATTGAACCACCTTGTATTCACTGGTTTGTGGTCTAGTCTCCTTTCCACATACTGCAGAGGAATAGCACACCTCCCCAACACTTCATCCTTGTTAGGGGCAACTCTATCCTCCACACTCAATATCAGCGGTTCCTCGAACTGTTCGGCTGCCACAAACATCAAATCCTCATTCCACATTGGATTAATACTCCTACTATGAGAGATTCTGGTCCTCAAGGCCTGATTCCCCAGAATAGCCTTCACGAAAACCTCAGGGTATCTACCCTTATCAGTTGGCTGTAAGTCTTGTGCCTCAATCACATTAACCCTCAAATACCAAAGCTTAGGAGACAGATACACTTTCGATCTAATGTTGGCAAGAGCATCACTTCCACCAACTGTAGCAGCATCCGAGTGCCAAGCTTCCGGAAAAGCTTCATCAGCCTGGGTACCCATCCAAACAGCCAACATCAGCTCTCCCTTCACCTTGTCGCCCTTTCTATCCTCTAATCTATACCATTGGGGTGCCAAAGGACTATCTGGAGGCACCCTTTTCGGGACCTCGTTCAGGTCAAACCAGACACGACCGATGAAGTCATCCTTCACAACATCCTTATCCTTCACAGTAACCTCCAGCACAGACGCCTGAAGCCGGTCCTTCGAGAAGGCAAAAACCTGGTTCCACTCAGGATTGGTTTTCTTCTCGAAATGCCTGGTAGTACCCTTGTAGTTCCCAAGCTTGACTTCAGCATAAGGATCACAACTCCCAGTGACATCTTTGGCAGGCAACTCCTTGGCCTTCACAACCCTCACATAAAGGTACTGCATTTGCTCAACCAGATCATAGGTACTGGTAAGCTTATCACCGGAGACCTTTCCCCCTCCGAGGTGGGGTTTGGTCTCCTTCAACAGAAAATCTTCAGGTGGAGGCCTCTGCATTTTCTCTCACTTCAGTGAACCACAAATTCAAAATTTCTAACCCAAATATCCAAAGCCTTCAACAACTCGGATTATACACAACCGTTCCCAAGAGCCTAAAAAACAGGAAAACACAGTCAAATAGTCGTTACAACACGCTCTACCCAACCGAGGCACCTAAAAGTTCGGGAAATTTCAAAAAAACACATCAAAAGAAGATATAATCGAGGTAACAGCAGCTGTAACTCAAATAATGTGCATCACTAGTATATGAACCATAAAACAGAAAAAAAAAATATATAAACAGCAATGTCAAACCTAGATCTCAGATTGCACAAAGTGTTCTACGACTCCAATATCGGAAAAACACCAACCACTTTCCCAGAAGATGTTAGATCCGATTGTTTAATCTGCAAGCATAAAAAAAATCATAAAATAAAATAAAAAAATCATAAAAAAATAAAACAAAAATGCAGGTGTGTAATGCAGCAGAAGATGAAAGAAAAAGCAACATTTCAAGGCTTTGTACTTTCAGCATTTTGAAACGTACAAGTAAAAACAAAAACCACTTCCTTAACTAGAGAGAGAATTGACTGCTTTGAAAATCAACAAAACCACCAATAAAAAAAACGCTTCGATTAACCGTTGATTTATGTCTCCTCAGTTCTCACATTTTCCCAGACATTATCACTTTAAAAAAAAAAGTAAAATAAGAAAATGCATTTCCGATACCAAACGGCGTCGTCGCTGGCGCACCCCCACAGAAGAAACCCCAGCGCGACGGTGCATGTGAAAACCCGATAAGCACCGAAATGAGGAAAACGAAAAGAGAAAGTGAAGAAGAAATGGAAATAAAGTAGTTTTTTTTTCGCTTTAACTTTTTTGAATGTGGAACGATTGAAGAAGCGGAGAGGGGTGTGTATGTACCTTGTGAAACGAGGTCGTTTTTTGGAAAAAAGGAAAGAAAAAAAAAAAGACAATGGAGGCAAGTGTTGTAAGAGAGGTGTGAAGAGAGAAGAAGAAAAGGTGTGTGAGAGAGAGAAAGAAAAAGAAGTGTTTGGTTTTTGGTGGTTGTGTGTTCTCTTGTTCTGAGTTTTTCTTTTTCTCTTTCTTTGGTGATTTGTCTGGTTGTGGGGGAAACATAGAGAGAAGGTCCATTGCTAGTTTTGTTACAGTGCTGTACATCTCTGCGTCTGTAGTGATGCTGCTACTGCTGCATACCATGGACCCCACTCAAACGCTTACACGTGTGACACACAACCCCATGTTTTTTTCTCTTTTCTTTCTTTTTCCTTTTAATTTAACTATATATCATATGCTATTTCTTTTCTAAAAACTTACTCTATTTTTTATCAGTTTTCTCAATTTATTCAATTATTTTTAATTACTATTAAATATATTTTTCTTTAAGATATTTCGATATTATGATATTTTTTTAATTTCATGATACTACTATTTTGAATTTAATCTCTAGTTTCTTAAGAATGATTCAATATATCTCTTTTATCAAATTAATAGTTATAACAACATACCAATAGTGAACAATGTGTCATTAATTAAAGTTGACTTGTCAACATTTTGTATCAGCAACAAATATCATATGACATTATAGTAACAACTTTAAATTTTTAAAAAAATTAAGAATTAAAAATATTCAAAAAAATTAAAAATATCATAATAATAGGATAAGAAAAATTATATATCACTTTCCTTGATAAATTAATTTTAACTATTACGGACTAAACTCAAAAGCTTATTCTAATAAAAAAAATCTATTTTAGCAACTTCATCAAACTAGTGTAATATATATTTAATAGGACTTTTTAAGATATGAATGTAAAAACTTGATAAAATATGACGAAAATTCAAGTGATAAATTTATAAAATAATGATAGTTGAGTAATTACGTATCTAATTAAGTATGTTCTTTTATTGTAAGCTTGAGTTTTTGGATAAAATGGAGAATAAAAGGAAATAAATATTTGGAATTTTGAAAAATATTGTTTAATTAAAGAAAAAAATCAGAAGATATTGTATAATTTTCAATTTGATATTTATTTTTTTAGAGAAATTGAGTAAAACTTCACATTTTAGGTGTTCGTTATGTGAATTTTTAATTCCAATATTAGTCATTTTTTGTATGACATTGACATGCTGTGCCTTTAAGTTACGGTTTCAGTGTTTATTTTATCTTTAAAAGAAATGTTGTTTTTCGCAATGCATATTAAAATTTCATCTCTATTTTATTTTTAAAAGTATTATTTCAGTTTATTCTTACTTTTGTTAAAAAAAATACCGTTTCAAGTTTTGAATAACGATTAAATAAATTAAAATCAATGTTAAAAAAGGACTATAAAACATTGGTAAGTGTGCAGAATTGTAAAGAAACAAAAAAAACAATTGATTGCGTAATTAGCTGAATATTTTGATTTTTCTAAGATAAATACAGTGATTTTAAAAGCAAAAATATAATTGAAGCATTGTAAGTTTTAGTAATTTAAAAATTTATTTTGTGTGGCCCCACCATGGAATATTCGTTGAGAACAAAGCATTTTTTACGCTTGGATTAAATTATTATAAATTAAGCTTAAATTGGTGGGAGGAAGATTGATTTTAATCTTGTAAAGTTTCACTTACCTAATTGAGTTACATTAAAATAATATTTGTATTCATAGATAATTATGGTAAGCCATTTTTTTGTTGTAAAGTCTAAAATAAAAAGTGATTTATGGAGAGATAAAAATAAAGAAAACATTGTTTTTATTCAATAATAAAAATTAGTAAAGATGGATGTCATTTTTTTTATTAAGTTCCCTTGATTTATCTACCACTTATATATAAAGACAAAAGGTTAAATAAAACTAATATTTTTTTAAAATTACCTAATTTCATTTTTTTTATAATAAATATAGATGTAACGTTACAATTATATAATTACTTAATTATAAATTATTTATTTATTACAAAAATTAAAATATCATTTTTTCTTTATTTTAAAATTTAATTATCGTTTCGATTAACTCGTTTCTTTCTTTTTTTATCTTTTAAATTTATCAGTCAAACTAATTTCTTTATAAAAGTATAAATGACTTATACAAAATAAGTATGGATATTTTATAATATAAATATAAAAAATTAAATATTCAAACTTCATTTCACAAAATTCATTATCTCTCTTAAATATTATTTTTTTATTTTATTTCTAGATTTTTAAAATAGTTTCAATCTTATATATTTTGATAAAAAAAAAATATAACACTTTGGTCTAACAAGTGAAATCATCTTTTAGTATCTTTTAGTAAGTTCTCTTTGTTTTATCTTTATTAGAAGGATTGCATGCTTGGAATGAGTTTTGTATGTGAGATTTTTGTGACAAAGATTAATTTTTGTTTGTCCAGAATCTTAATGGCGTGTTTAGATTGTTTACCATAATATTTTATCTACAAATCAGTATTCATGTTAAATTGATAACGTTTGGAATTTTAACTTGAATACACAAATTTTAGAAATAATGAAAGTCACATAAACTTTAATAGCACCTTAGGATAGAAAACTAAACTGTTTAGATGTGACTTAATCATAATAATTATAGAAAACTAAACTTTAAATGTGACTTAATCATAATAATGCAATTTTATGTAAAGATGATTTTGTAGGTAAATTATTAGCTTTAATTTTTTAGATGTATAAAGGTACATGAGTGTGATGGTTCCGTATATATAAATTTTGATTTTTTATATTCTGAACGTAGTTGAAAAGTGTTTATTTATAATGTTGAATTGTTGGTGGATGAAAGAGTTTTTTGAGTTATGTTAAGTTTGATTTCAATTTTATTTTTTTAAAATAGATATTGATTTGAATATATAGTTTTTTATGAAAAAATGAGTTTTTGTTGATATTGAATAATCAAGTTGCACTAAAAGTTTAGCTCAATCAAGTCATTTTTTTTTTAAACTAAAATTTGACACTAAGTTAGGTTTTATTTTAGCCTAAATTTTGCTTAAACGAGTCATTTTCACTAAAACAAGAATTAGACAATGTTCTTGGAGGTGTTATTGACTTCGTTCTTATTCAAGCAAATCATTCTCACTTTTTAAACAAAAAATAAATAGTGTTTTTATAGGTACTTTTAGCCTAATTTTTGCTCAATAAACATTATCGCTTAAGCAAAAATTAGGCAACGAAAAATGAATTTATTATCAACTAAACTTTTGCTCTAGCTAAAAAAACCTATTTTAAAAAATAAAAAGTGTTATTTGTGTAAAGACATGTGTTTGTATAAAAAAATCATTAAGTTATATGGTTTTTCTTGTTTTATTTAATGATTTGTAGTTATGTGTATACATTGTAGTTGTGATTAATTTATTGGAAAATGAAAGATTTTATATGATGAAGGATGAAATACGATTTCAAGTGAAATATATATGAATAAGAATATATGTTAATTATGTGATGAAGTTTAAAAAATGACTTTATCTTATAGGTCGTGTGGATTTGTCTTATCCTATGAATGAAACACATTCATATTACGTAGTTTTATTGTGAAATTACTTAATAAGGGTAGTGCAACTTATGTAAAACTTTGAATTTAATTCAACTTGCATGACTTTGACAAGTAAAGTTAGGTGTCTCTGATATTGAATATTGATGATATATGACACTAGATGTAGCTCATAAACTCGGAGTTATATACTTTATTTTGATATATGTTGAATGAATAAATAGAATATTTATCCTTAGATGATTTATTTTGATATATGTTTAATAAGTAAATGGAATGTATATCCTTGAGATTGTAATTATGAGATACCAATGAATTGTTTAAATTATATAAATAACATGTATATAATTTTGATTATTATGGATAAAATAATCAATGAAATGTTACATGAGTTGGAGACTAAAAAACTGAAATAATAAGTACGCGATTCCACCACCACAAAATAAAATCATAGACACTTACGTATTTAGTTACACAAAATTATAATTACTTAAAACTTAATTAAATTTGTTGTATATATTTTATTTACAAATGAAATATTCAATGAAAAGTTGTTTCAATAGTTCGTGTTGAAGATTTTAATACAAACTCTACACTATTTTAGAACAATTCAAAAATACTTAAAGTCATATCAACGTGGTATAACTTTAATAGCAATTGTCACCTAAACTCATTAAACTTTATCACAACTTCACCTAAAATTTAAAAACAAAATTATACTAAGCAAAATTTGTGACTGGACCACACAACTTTTTCACCAAGTTTACTAAATTTTAAATAAAATAATGTTAGAATAACATGATTTTTATACACTAAAACCATGTTACTTTGATGTGACTTGACCATTTACATAATTTTTTTTTCTAAAATCATCTATTTCAATAATAAATGGAGAAAATTACACTAATTTTAAAAAAAATGGGAATCATGAAAAATGTTGTGAATTATTGGATTCTTAAATACTACCAAGACTTTAAGCCTCTAAAGAGGTTGAGGGTAAAATGGAAATTTCGCCTTACGTTCTTGGAACTTTATTGAATCGCTGTCAAATTTGGTAGGTACTGCTTCCATCTTCATAATCATACACTTCTTCTGAATTTACAATAAACCATTTCAACTGTGAGAAGTGTTGTTTTCATATCAAACTTACAATTTCATATTTGCAATATGTATAATAAGCTATTATAAAATATTTCATTATATATCAATGCCTGAGATTAAAATTTAATTATCATTACAAAAAAACATATTTACAACACTATATTTAAGTCTTTGTCTTTTTTAAATTAATTTTCTTTAAAATATAACGTTGTATTGTTCAATCCAATAGTTTAGAAACTCAAAATGGAACATTTTTATTAAAAAAATATCATTAAATTAATTTTACTATCTATTCAATGTATTCCCAAATGGATTCTTTAACACAAGACATTGGTTAATAGTACTATATATATATATATAAAAATATGCCTAATTGTCTTTTTTTATTATAATATTTATTTATTTCACTCAATTTATTAATAAAATATTTGATTTAAATATCTTAATTCTTTTTCAAGAACAAATAATCAATAGCTGTATATATTGTTGTATGTGGTTTAAAATAAGAGTTTTGAATCCACACTAACAAGTATATTTATCTTTGTATTATTAGACTTTAAATGTATGATAAATGATGCAACATGATTGGATGAATAAAGTTAAAGCAACTTTACGACTAAACAATACAATATTTTTTTAGAACTTTTAAATTGAAAAAAAAAATGCTAGATTTGATAAAAATATATGGTATTGATATTGTTTTGAATTATCCTCTTATTTAAGTAAGCTTATTAAATATATTTTTTTCCATTTTTTTATTCTCATTGATCCTTAAATAGTTGTATTTTAATCCCTTAAAGCACATTATATCTTGTATTTTGAATCATAATTTCAGGTCAACAACACGAAAAATTTACATTAAGTTATAAAAGAATAGGATACTGAATAAGTCATTCTCTACACAAATAATTTTTTTATTGTCTTATTTTGGATCTATATTTTGGAAGCATTAAATAAAAGTTGACACGACTTCAGTATGACATAACAGAATCGTGTTTAATTGGGACGATTTGTGCATATGAAGTCAGGTTGATGAAAACAGAGGAAGGTGATGAGATCAAAGAGAGAGCAGTGAAGCTTAAAAATGGCATCCATAAGTCAATGGATGAAGGTGGAGGTTCTCATATGGAGATGGCTTCTTTCATTGCTCACATCACTAAATAGTTTTATCATTTGATGTTAGTGTGGTTCATGTTGGAATTTAACATTTCAAGAGGTTGTATAACTATCATGAGTTATGGGATGTCGTTGAGAGTGGAGTGTCTGCATTAGCTGATAATGCAACTGAGGCGCAACGAGTAGCACATCATGACCAGAAGAAGAACAAGAAGGTTTTGTATCTCATACATCAAGGGATGAATGACGAAATGTTAGAACAGATAGAAGGAGCAACAATTGCAAGTGAGGCTTTTATCATTTTGTCAACCAATTATAAAGGTGATGACAAGATCAAAAGGGTGTGTCTTCAAACCCTAAGACGCTAATATGAACTGTTGCAAATGGAAACGACAAAGACTGTTGATGTCTATATAAATAAAGTTCTTGTCTTGACAAATCAGATGAAGACCAATGGTGAAACACATTCGGAGCAGGGCAAAGGTGGAGAAGATTTTGACGTCTTTAACTCCCAGATTTGTACATGTTATTGCCGCAATTGAAGAGGCCAATGACATTAAGGTTATTGTCTGGTTCCCTACGGACGCATGAGCATCGGACGAATGACAATAAGATTGGAAAACCAATTGAACAGGCTTTAGAAGCACAAACCTCAATTGGTAGCTCCTATCATAAACACGATAGTTCACGAGGCAAAGGATGGGGATGTGGTGGTAGCTAGTTCAACAAAGGTCGTGGTGGCCAGAATCATGGAGACGTTGAGCAAAACAACACTAGTTCCAATCACAATCCAAGTTCAAATAACTCTTGGCACGGAGGACGTGGTTGCGGAGGACAAAGATGCATGTATAATAAATAAAATGTGGAGTGTTATAACTGTCATAAATGCGACCATTATGCAAATGAGTGCAAATCAAAAGGTGATAATCATGCTGGCAATTGTGCTCAAGAAAATAGTAATCACAAACAAGATGAAGAGGATCATGTTGGACTGATGGCAGCCACATCAAATGAAACTCCAAACAATCATATTTGGTATTTAGATACAAGTTGCACGAATCATATGTGTGGTCAGAAGGAGTTGTTTGTAAATTTGAATGACTCATTTTGTACAAAAGTGAAATTCGATGATGGCAGATTCGTTTCAGTGACTGGAAAATGAGAATTTTTATCACATTGAAGAATGGTGATCACAGGTACATCTATGATGTTTTCTATGTACCTGATATGAAAAGTAATTTGTTGAGTATGGGACATCTAACCGAAAATGGTTATGTGATGAACATAGTTGAAAATCAATTCTCAATTTTTGATAAAAAGGTAGTTTGATTCTTAAAACCTTTTTATCAAAAAACCGCATGTTTCCAGTATATTTTCATATGGGTGATTTCAAGTGCTTGAATGTAATAGTGAATAATGAATCGTGGTTATTGTTGAAGATGGATGTTGCTCCCTTCAAGACAATGTGTTTGATGAACCCATTTGTATATTTTGCTTTGTTGTTTGAGTTTGTTTTTAGGAGGTTGTCTTGTGTTTAAATTAGAGGTTGTTTAAAGTGAGCTTTTTGCAGCATGACCTACCTCTTAACCCTTAATCATGTGATAAGAGCAAGCACAATGTTTTCTAAAAATGTTTTCACATGTTTCACCAAAATACTCTTTACTGCACAACAAAATGAATATGTTTTTTCTTAAATGAATATCCTATCCTTGGTTTGTGCATCAAGTATCACAACTCAGTCATCATGTTATCAAAACGACTGAGTTTCATCTATTCAAATATCTCTTGTTATCGTTTTCAAAATGAATCTGTTTTTTTGTTATCTGTTACAATTCATTCGTTTATGCATTTTTTTTTTTTTATCATAATAACATTAAGAGAAACAAAGTGATATAGGCTTGGTGCATTTTAAAAAATGTTATGAAGCTTATATGTTTATATTTTGAATGACTGAAGATGTATATTTAATCACTACCATTTTACTTTACTGTACAGAAGTTTATTGTATTACAAATTTGAAAGCATTTGGTTTGCCACGTATCAAAAGGAAAAGACCTTCCCCAAAGCTTGATATATATTTCATCTAGGTTTGTTGCTTTTTTCATCTGTAGTTGTGTGTATGTAATTTCAAGCAACTCATTGTGGCTTTTGGTGATGGAAAAAATGCACGCGAAAGCAATACACACAATCACAAATCAACTGCAGAAAAATAAACAACACATGATTTAACGTGGTTCAGTCGCCAACTACAACCTACATCCACACGAGCAACTATTAGGTTTTATTTATTTTCTGTTGCGTACAAAATTACAAGCACAATGATCTCTTTAAATAGAGATAATAAAGGGACACAATGATTAAGCCCACTCACTAAACATGTGTCTAGTCAGTCCAACCCAATTGGTCCTGGCTTCATAACAGTATTAAAGCTTGAACTTCATCATCGAACTTAATGCCCACTGACATAAGTCTGGCTAAGATCGAATTCGTTTTATTGATGTGCTTAGTAACTGAACTGTCTTCCTTCATCCTTGTGTTTACCAATTC
>Ga0123342_1000716_pt1 | contig 54082 bp, 13 predicted proteins | sample Turbeawhitnodule_FD_89960 | JGI IMG/M metagenome (GOLD analysis project Ga0123342, IMG submission 89960) | Root nodule microbial communities of legume samples collected from Mexico - Turtle bean Mexico white nodule | ecosystem: Host-associated > Plants > Roots > Nodule | place: Mexico: Nepantla...
GGTGTTCTTGCTGTTTTTTATGAGTTTTGGTTCGGCAGTTTTATATTTCAGTCCATTCATCTTGTTCCTTTGCTTTTCTTACTCTTTTGTTCGGTTCAATTTGACTAAAATTGGTTCATCCAATTGAGTTTGGGATTTGGTACTAGTTTTTGGTGAATTCTTGTCTTAGAACAATGATCCAACTCTAAGAAAAGTGTCTCTATAATGTCCAACTCAAGGTGATTCCTAAGAAGGTCAAGAACCTTTCTCTATATGGCTATTGGAATCACATCATACTCCTTTGTATTCAGAACATTAGTCTTCCATGTGAAACTTGATTAAGTCGATCAAGAACTAGACGTAGCCTGCATTTATAGATGAACTCATATAAAAATTTGCAGTATAAATCTTTCTCTCCTTAAGCTTGTTTAAATTGTATGTTATAAATATACTATAATAAAAGAGAGTTTTTAAAATGCTAAGTTTTATAAACTTTGTTTGATAGGTCATCTATTATATTAAAAACTTTTATTTATCATTACTCTATCAAATGCAACTTTGTGAAAATTACCAAAAGCTATGATATAAAATTCAACTATCTTCTTTATCTCATTATTACTAGACATGACTTGTCTTTTCTAGTTTGATTGGTTAGTCACTTTATATAAGTTCTCCATCTTGATCACAAGAGTGGTGACATTCACATCCTCAAATACCTCGAAAGGGCTCCAAGGCAAGTAATGCTCTATGAATATAAGGTAAACACTTAGATAATAGAGTATTGTGACGATGATTGGATATGATATCTTATATTCCAGTACTCCACAACCAGATATTGTGTTTTCATTGGAGGAAATATTACTTTTTGAAAAATCAAGAAATAAAAGTGGTTGCTTAATCTAATGCTAAAGTTGAATATAGGGAAATGACATCACTCTTGTGAAAGTGTGTGAATAAAATAATTCTTTCGAGAACTTAAATTTTACGAGATACAACAAATGAGGATGTATTGTAACAACCAAGTAGCTCTCCACATTGTTTCTCATATTGTATTTAGGAAAGAACCAACTATATAGAGGACTGATTGTGTAAACTCCAATGATCAATTGTAGATATCACCCGGTTCATTAGAGGATCTTAAATTCAATTTATAAGTTCCAAACTTGGTTTATATGATATGTATCCTCCAACTTTGGGGAGTGTGAGTATTGCTTAACTTATGTAAAATAGTTAACTTATTAGAATATGTTAACTTCTTATAATTGTTTGACTACTTATGCTAGGTTAAAAAAAAAACGCATTTATTTTTTATTTCTAGATATCACGTGTTTTTTTACAATTGTCACTTCATGATTATATAGAAAGTAAGTAGTTTAGAATGGAAGGTGCCTTATAGTGATTGTAATTGTCTTTTTTTTTGTGCGTGTAGGACATGCCTTTTTTTTTTATGTCGTTTAACTTTAGTAATTTTAAACTTCCATACTAAGAACAAAATCCTCTAATACAAATATAACTTGTATCTTAAGTATTCACTCCAAAAGGAATAAACAACTCAACTGCAATTAACTAAGATGATATCATCATAGGAAAACTTCCATATGAGATATACTAAATATAGCTATACTTTTTACAAAATAACCGTCAAATATCAAATACTTTATACATAAAAATAATACTCTTTAGATACAGACGATAGACTAAGATGATTTTTTTTTATAAATAAAAACTTAACTACAATGTGATGATATTACATTTGAATTATTACTATTATATTTATATTTTTTCTATGATAGCACAGTTCTCTATCAAATATGATAATGTGACTAATATACATTAAAAACATATAGTTTATGTCATTTAATTAATGGAGCTAAAATACAACTCTTTTAATTAATATAAGAATTTTAAAATGTCAACGGTTGGAGATCCTACGTCAACTAGAAATTAAAATATTTCATAATATATAAATAGTATAAATCTCACTTTATAATTCGGTTTTACGAGGATGAATTAGACTTAAAATCCACTATTAATATGGTATCAAAGCCATTTTCGAGCTTATCCTAACGAATGTTTGTTGAGTTTATCAGGTCACTCGCTATCGGACCGTTATAGGACCACCCATAATATGCTATCTCAGGCATGAGTTGTTACTCTCGACATGAGGATGTGTTGGAGATCTCACGTCAACTAGAAATTAAAGCATTTCATAATATATAAATGAATGTAAACCTCATTTTATAAACCAGTTTTATAAGAATGAGTTAGGTTAAAAGTTCACTCATAATACCAACCCTAAACACATTTAGTTTATAAATTATTTTTTGACATAGATTACATCTGTAAGGAGGGACTTATATTTGCCCTAAAAGCAAGTGAGACAGCAATGAGCTTCAACATCTTGATTGTTTCTAATCTATTTGAATATTTTATAACCTACCCAATATTTTAAGTTTTGGCTATTTTGAAGATGGAAATGGTCACCCCTCTCCTTCTCTTTCGTAACCATTCCAAAGAAAGTTACGTATCTTTTCTGCATTCACAAGCAAAACTGCTGAACAAATTAACAATTGGGTTCTCAGATTACAAAGGTGAAAAAACATAGAGGCTGTTAAACTTCCTTTCCATCTCAGCCTTAAATACTGAAGTTTAGATGGACGGAAGGAGAGAGAATATAATCGCTGCTATATCAGTGATTACACTGGTTATCCTCATAGTTATTGCTCGTGTCGCGTTGAAGCTCTCAAAGCCCTTCTTCCTTATTTTTGGTGCCGGTGTTGCTGTCATTCTTGCAGTCTTTGCTTATCTTCTCCTTAGCACAAGGTACAACCGCAGGAGGAGGCTACTGGAGTCACAGTTGAAATCTGAAGGCCAAGAACTTCGCATAGAGTACAGTTTCTTGAAGAAAGTTGCGGGGGTTCCGATTAAGTTCAGATACAAGGAGCTTGAGGAAGCCACTGATGGGTTTCAGGCACTGATTGGAAAAGGCGCTTCTGCTTCAGTTTTCAAAGGTATTCTCGATGATGGCACTTCAGTTGCCGTGAAACGAATCGATGGAGAGGAAAGAGGGGAGAGGGAGTTCAGATCAGAGGTTGCAGCCATAGCTAGTGTGCATCATGTGAACCTTGTGAGGCTATTGGGCTACTGTAATGCTCCAATAGCACCTAGGTACCTTGTTTATGAATATGTCTCAAATGGGTCTTTGGATTGTTGGATTTTTCCCAAAAGATCATCTCAGAGGCGCCGTGGCGGGTGCTTGTCGTGGAACTTGAGGTACACAGTTGCTATTGATGTTGCCAAGGGACTTGCTTATCTTCACCATGATTGCAGGTCGAGGATCTTGCACCTTGACGTAAAGCCAGAAAATATATTGTTGGATGAGAATTACAGAGCACTTGTTTCAGATTTTGGTTTGGCAAAGCTTGTTGGCAAGGATGAAAGCCTAAAATTTGTGTCTGCTATTAGAGGAACAAGAGGGTACTTGGCACCCGAGTGGCTCTTAGAGCAAGGTATTTCCGATAAGACTGACATATATAGTTATGGGATGGTTCTCTTGGAGATTGTTGGAGGCAGGAAAAACGTCTCCTACATGGATGATGAAAAGGCCAAGTCAAAACGAAAATGGCAGTACTTTCCAAAGATTGTGAATGAGAAAGTGAGGGAAGGTAAACTCATGGAAATTGTTGATCATAGGTTGTTGGAAGGTGGGGGTGTTGATGAGAGGCAGGTAAAGACACTGGTTTATGTTGCTTTGTGGTGTGTGCAAGAGAAGCCAAGATCAAGGCCTAGCATGGCCCAAGTTGTTGATATGCTTGAAGGGCGTGTGAGGGTAGAACTGCCACCTGATACCAGAATGGTTCTTGTTGATTTTCTGGGTGTGGATGATAGTGCAACAGATAGCAGTAGCAAGCCAAGGGTGGGCTTTGTGTCGAATCAAAGAGCACAAAGCGATGTAGAGTGTTCATCAACCTACTCTCTTGCTACCACTGTTATGTCCGGAAGATAAGATGCCTTTGCTACTCTATTTGGAAAAAACGATGATGTTTTTATAATCTGAGTAATGTTTCTGCAAAAAACATTCATGACATTTCACTGTAATATTGTTTTTTTGTCTTTGTTTCTCGATTACATCATGTATTTTAATTTATATTTCTCTGTTATTGTAAAAAGTTTTGTAAGAATTTTGAGGAAGAATAGCTTTACTGTTCATAGCTTATTTGATTTCTTTTCTTGGTTGTATGATTAATTACATGTTTCGGTAGAATGTGAATTTGAAATATAGTTCCTAAACTTGTTTCATTTGTTGAAATATGTGATTAAATTCATTGCAATTTTGATATATGAAACAAACAGTATTGGAACTTTAATGTGTAAGTCAACGCTTTCCCAACCTCCACCTCATCATTGACTTTCTCCTGGGTTTGATCAAAACTTACCTAATACGGATTACATTTGATTAAAATAAAATCTAAATTAGAATAAATAATTGTTATCCAATCTATTTAGTATAAACTTAAAATCATCCCTTTTATTAAATAATAATTATAACTTTTAAAAAATAAAAGTGATATTTTTAGTTAATAATATATATATGATATCTATATATCTAAAATTAAAAGTCTTTTTAGTAATATGATTTAAATTTTAAAAATATTTATTTAGTTTTTCAATTTTTTAGACTTAATGTTTTGTATGTTTTTTTAAATGAGACAAAATCACTCAGATCAATACCGATCCTGCAAGTACCCCATCAAAAATGGATTGGGACAAATTAGTCAACACAAAATTTGTAGGTTAATTCTTCCTGCATGCAAAAAGAATAAATTAGTTTCTCTTGATGACATGTATATATGCAATGTGTATTTGATGATTTCAACCATATATTGAAATATCCAATTAGTCAAACAAAACATTTGAAAGTAACAAAGAGTATGAGTGAAGAAAGATTTTGTGATAAAGATTCAGGAGGTATAAGTGATGATTACGCGAAGAAGGTTTTTCATAGTGATCTAAATATCTCTTATATTTTTTTACTGGAAGTTCTCTTTATCTTAATTTAATCATATATATCGAGTTAAAAAAATGTTATGAAGTCTTTTTGTAGTTTGAAGTTTGTTTTAATAAATTAAAATGTTTTTAAGATGTTAAATGCTTTTAATTTTGCTGAAAAAGTCTAAGAGAATTTTTAATTAATTATAATGTTGAATTAATCCATAAAAATTATTTAAAATCTAAAGTTGAAAAAGTTGATTATGTTTGATTTAAACAAGTTTTTAGTCTATTAAAATCACTTAATTCTCAAGTTTGTTTAAATCATTATGTTTTAATCAATTAAAAGGATAAATTAATCAATTAAAATAATTTTAAAAAGTGTTTTTTAATATATTAAAATATTATTATTAAAGTGGTTTTAGTCGATGTTCTAAAACTTTACAACTCTATTTTTAAATTAAAATACTCAAAATCAATTCTATTATTTCAAAAATCATTTTCACTATTAAGAGAGACTTATATTCGAGTAAAATGCATCTCTTTTATAGTCAGTGCTTGAATTTTGTAATTAATACCTTTACACAAGAAGAACATCTTGGTTGATCACATGAGTTTGTATTTGTTTTTCTAAGCTATAACTTTTCTAAGTGATTTCATTATTGTATTGATTTATCTTTTGTTGTTAGAGTGTATACCTGAATAGAGTTTCTAAGTTGTTATTGTGATAAGGTGTCGCAGGAGACTAAACTAAGTCTTGTAGGGTTCAAGATAATGGTTACTAAGGTTCTTTTATTTGTTTATTTTTTTTTAGTGGTTGTAAAATCTGAAAGTATTAGTGAATATGCTTGGGTTGGAGTTGCTGAGTAACTTGATATAATTGTAATGATGTAGTGAACTAATATAAATCTTTGTTCCTTTCTTTTTACCTATATATTTCTTTTATTTGATATATTTTTGTTTGCCTTACTCTTTTAGACTTCTTCTTGTTTGCACATATATCATGTTTTACTAATACCTTGTTTAAGAAATTTTACAATAAAGTTTTTGTTTTCCATTTTCAAAAAGTGGTAAATGTTCAATTCGCCCCTCTTTAACTCAACCTTATAATTCTAAAACATCTTCTATACAAAATATTTAAGTAACACAATTTACAAAACATAATTTCTCAACAAAGTAATTAAATTATCAAATAATACAACATAAGTCAACAAGAATTGTGTGAATTACTAGGTGAGCCCCACCTCATCCTTACCCATATAGGTTGTAAGTTAAGCGAGATAGGCCTAAGCAAGCTCATATGAGAGGCTAACAAGTTTATTTACATAACTTGTTTCACATTGTTATTACTACAAATTCTTCATGTTGCTTTCAAGGTTGAAACTCAATGCATGAGTAGACACATTGTGCAACACAAATTGTTGCATTCATATGTATACCTCATTAATATGAATTAATTTTAGTATGTAATTTCAATTTTAGGATTGAAATAAAAAAATTAAATGGTGTATTATTAGACACAACTTGGATAAACACCGTCTTCAAGATTTTGATTAATACAAACAATAATTATATTTCATCTTAACCAGGTAGATCATTTGTCACTAAGTTTGCTATGTTGGACATAAAAAGTAAGTCAAGCCTCAAGAGAAGTTGTTTTAATTATGATGTTTGAAGATGATGATACTGAAAATGTATTATGTGCTATAACTTTCGTTGCATGTGTTTGATACTCTTATACTCAAGGAAATAACAAGATTCTCAACTTAGTGCACAACCAAATCTAAATATTAACCAATAAAATTGTTTTTTAAAAGGTTAAAATATGCGAAGAAGGTTTTAAGTTTGATTAATCAATCAAGGTTTTTATATACTTGATTAAATTGTTCTTGATATGTTTCAAAACATGATAATCAATTATCCGCTTTGTTAATTGATTGAAATAAAGAACAAAAATATGTATTTAAATTGATTTCACAAAATAATCAATTATCATTTTTAATAATCAATTTACATTGTTTTAAGTTGTTTTCTAAAATAAACGCAGAGCAAAAATAATCTATTAACACGAGTAATAACCGATTAAAATAGAGAACAATAAATGATTTTCAACCTTTACCAAGAATAATCAATTACCAATTTAAGATAATTGGTTAAATGTGTTTAAATCAATTTTTAATCGTTTCAAAACTATATAGATAGAACCTTTGACTCACTCTTTTACACATCTAATAATATTTTCAAAAGTGAAATTACAACTTTATTGAGATATTTTTAAGCTATTTCAAGAGTGCTTACAAGATTTATCAAATAACTCTTTCAACTACATCTTGAATGAGTCAAAGAATCACTAAAATTGTGTATTATTGTTGTGCTTCTTTTGTGTTTCTGGTTACATCCTTTCATTTATGTGTTGTTGGATTGATTCCATTTGGTTTCCTCTTGAGTGTTCAAGAGTTACATTTGTTGGTTTCATATTGATGTGATCTAAGGGTTAGATATTCTTTTGATTGTATTCATGAGTTGATATTGTTGTACTTCATATTTTATATATGTTTTGTATTTAAACATATAAAGACAATAGATTCCAGTTATTCTAAGGTTGAATATCGGAGACTGATGAAAGATATGTTATGATTTGAACTAATATAACTTTTGGTGATCTCTCTCTTTTTAACTCTTTTTTATATTATTATTGTTGTACAAGTTTTATGTATGAAATCTTTATCATTCTTGATTCCATAATCAATTGCATTTAGCTTTTTAATAAGGTCAATTTTTCAAAAGGTTTAAGAAAAGGTTAATCTTTAACCAATTTACTCCCGTCTTGGTTTATCTTAACCTCACATTCTTTTCCAATAATGTTTATATAGATGTAAATAACTACATCATTTGTATAGATATTTTTATTTGGGTACTAACTTTACATTTTCTTGTTAGTAGCATGATGTGTCTCATCAGTGTTATAACATCAAAATAATATTTTATGCGTAATTAGTTGCGTAATCTATTTCAAATGAATAAGTTAATACATGATCAACCACACAAGAAAACATGACACCACTCTTAACCCAAAATCTTAACACAATATGATTGTGAGTATTTCTTATTATATATTGTGTATCTTACTCATTTAAGGTAATCTCAACTCACTTGAATACAAATATATAAACTCCTAATTTTTTAAATGTAATGGTTGCATATGGACTTCCAAATCTTTAATTGAAACTAAAGATTTATGTTCTTGTCATGCTATTAAGAAATATAGACCAATCTTTTGGATTATGTGACACTCGACTCATTGTTACCCAACTGAGAGTTGAAGAAGATTGCTTTGATGATTTCCAAATCGAGCTTGAAGAATCTATTGTTGTGTGTATATTAGGTAGATTTTGAGTTGTTATTTTGCACTTAGTTATGATACAAGTTCGTATGATTTGAAATCTCTTTTGAAAGTTTTGTTTTTCAAATTTGTGTTAATTCTAGTTAGTTGTTTAGTGTTTTAAATCAGTTGAACAAGTTTCTATTCAAGTCCGGTGATTACAACAAGTTTTTCAACAGGTTTTATCACAACAAACCGATTGAATAACACTTAAATTTTTTTAAAAGGATTTAATAATGCTTTGTTTTCTTTTGTGTAAAGAAAAATCAATAAGTTCTTCGATAAATGAACTGATTTTTATGTTGAGATTTTAATAGAAAATGAAAATAATCAGCAATTTATTTTAAAAATCAATTAAATAATTTTAACATAATGTTGTTATGATTTTCAAGCCATATTTTAAAATGCGTTTAATAAATTTCACTTAATGATCAAATTGTTTTAACTATCTTTTAAAGTTTATATAAAGACTGTTTTTTTATCATTTTAAAAAACAAGAAGAGAGTTTATTGAAATTGTTTTACAAGAGAGAAGATCAAAGTGCTTTGAGAATCATCTTGTCATCTTGGATCATTGCTTCAGTGTGAAATAAGATTTTTGGTTATTTCTTCTGTATTTCAATTGTGTAAAATCCAAATATATTCTAATTCATTTCTTCATTATGTATTATGTTGTAAAACAATTTCAGATAGTGTTTATGGAAACTATCTTTTTGTTAGGAGTGTTGTGTGTTCTAAAATGGTTCAAGATCAACACTCTTAACTGTTTTGTAATCTGGTTTTGATTACTTAGTGAATCTTCAGTGTTGTGTTGGGAGCTGGATGTATCTTTTGGTTAAGAGTGAACCTGTATAAATTTTTTTGTGATTCTCTTTTTCTTACTCTGATAAATTATTTTATATTTTGTATTATGTGTTTTGCATAAAACAATTAGGTAATTAACAAATTTATAATTCGTCCCTCGGTACATTCTAACACTGATTAATCATAATATTTTGGAAACAAAGTTGGAGAGAAGATATTCATTTAAAACTATTATTTATTCTATTTGATTCTAAAGTTCCATTTGCAATTTAGCATAATCACTTTCAGTAACTATTTATTTATTTCATAACAATAAAAATAGTAAGGAAAGTATTTTAAACGTGTTAGAATTTATCTTCTAAAGTCAATTTTTCGTCATGGTTAACACATAATGGTTTGAAAATACTTACATATAAGAATGATAAACATATTACAAAATTCACTCCAAATGTAATTTGCAAAGAAATGTTTCATAAATTTTATCAATAATATTATTCTTTATTAGTTTTATCATGTATTTCTTATTTTATATATTCTAGATACACTATAAGAGAATATCTCAACCTACCAAAGACATCTATCAAGCTTACTAAAACATCCTGTATATAAATGGTAGATCGATATATTTTCAATTTACTTAGACAACTCAACAATAATATATTAATTATGTAATAACAAGTGCTTGCATTAGTAATATGATTATTTGACACGTAACCAAAGGTTAAGATAATTAATACGAGTTTACATTTTTATTCCCATCTTAAATTGATTGTGAAGATGTCTTGAACATACACCATCATTTTAAGTGTGATAAAATAATACATCTCAAACATAAAAAAACATACTATAATCTTACAAATCATAATCTATACATTTGTAAGAACACATATAATTTGATATTAATATTTTTTTAAACTATAGGTATTAAATTTTATAATTTTTACAATACAAAGTTTAAAATTATTTAGTTTAATCATTTCATCACGTTTCCTTAGATAAATTTGACTCAAATTTATTTATTCATGCATTTATTTGTTTTTTCTTCTTTATAACTTGAAATATTTAATTGCATTTTTATAAACTCTATATCATATATCACGAATAGTGTTCCACCTGAGATTCCTCCAATAAACATATACAGAAATACTCTTATTATCCCTTGCACTGTGAAGAAGAAACTAGTATTTTTAAAAATTCATTTTTACCAAAGTATCTTAAAAACTTAAAGAATTTAATTATTATTACTAATATTTTTTTTAATAACGCAATACTGTTTTTATGATACTGACAAAAAAATATTACATAAATAAGATTAAATAATCTTTATTTTTTTTTCTCCTGTATTTTGCTGTTGAAAGGGTAGATCTGGACCACACGGGGTATCCGATCTCCTACCAATCGCATCGTGCAGCGTCCTCTGACACACGCCGGTATTTTGTCGCCAATCCTCGTCAACGATACGTGGCATTCACTTATCCAACACTGATTTACATCGAACGGCCATTGTGCACCGTGTATTGGACTTACATGTACATGACCACATTTCACTAAATCCAAAATACATTAGAAAAGTCCACAGTAAGTGTGTGTGTGTGTGTGTTTTTTTTTTTAGTTTATAATAATTTATAATTTATACGGAAGAAGGGGAAAATAACAAAGTTAAAAAAAGGACGAGACGACGAAATCAACACAAAGCTTCAGACATTTTTTGGGTTTCTGGAGTTCGCGATATCAACAGAGAGGTTCGAGTTTCTAGAACTTGAGTCTTCGTCCTTGCATTTTTTCTTTACGTTTTTGTGGTACAATCACTTCTTACTATCTAATGTCGTTTTTGTGCTCCTTTTTCATTTTAAAATAATTTTATAGCTTGATTTCGTTTTTGTTTTGTTTTGTGTGTTTTGCTTATGAATGGTGGCTGATTATTTGTATGTCGTGGAATGTGGGTTTATTGATTTTATTTCTAGCCATGATTCTCGTTGATATAATCTTCAATGAGATTTACTGCCAAATTTATTTTGTTCTTTTTTGGGATGTTGTCTCGTTTCTCTTGGGTGTTTTGGGACCTTGTTTAAATTTGACCTAGTTCTAACATTGAGGTCAGGGCACAAATGCGTGGATACTGGCATTAGTGTGGTTTCTATTTGTCTGATATTTTTATTTTAAAATCTCTCGAACTTTTCTGACTTCTTTGAACAAATTTTAAGCACGAGATTGGGAACCATTTTTTTTAATCTTATGTTGGTTTCTGTGTTGAATAATAGTTTTCCTTTGTTGTTTGTTTGGTTTAATGTTTTACAGTCCTAGTGAACTGAGAAAGTCAGTCCACCCAAAAGCTCAGATACCCTCCTCTGCTTCAGTTTTCCCAAACATTGTAATGCCTGCTTTTCTTGTGTTACTCGAGTTTCATTTCACTGATTTTGGAAATGAAATCCTATCTCGTTCCTTCTTTTTCAATGATTTAAAATGGAACAGAACTCCTCTAAGCTCGGACGTTTGCAAACATATTATTGTCTTTTAAATTTGATGTTCTCATTTTTTTACCGTTGTAATTTCAACATTTGAGTAAGCTGGATAATGTAAACCAGTCTTGTATTTTGCTCAACTTGATTGGTTGCCATATTGGTTTATACATCTTTGAAAGTGGATTTAGGTCTAATTCAACCCAATAAAATTGGCTTGCAAGATGAGGTTTGCCCCTTATATACTATAATTTGACTATGTTTCTAGTTGGTGTAGGATCTCTAACAGTACTGTTGAATGTATTTCTTAGGCTTGTGAAGACTTGAAATACAACTTCTGCTTCCAACTAAGATACTTAGTTATTGATTTCTTAAATGTTCTGTTCTGATAGTTATGTCTTTTCTGTTTATTTGATGCCGGATCTTCATTTACTCTAGACTTGTATCATTACCATTCTTGTTTACTTAACTGAGGTTTTTTGTTTTATTTCAAATTTTCAATGTTGGTTTATTGCAGCTCTAGGAGTGATCTTTAGGTGTTTTTTTATAGAGGCCAACATGAGCTTTGCTGCGCCATCACTTGGTTCTGTTGGTAAGTATCTTCTTTGTAGTATGCGTGCTACTTCACGGTGTAATTTATTGAATTCTAAAGGACAGTATCTAGGAATTCTTAAGATGGATTAATGGGGTTAACTTCTGTGTATTTAGGGTGCATAATTGTTATCCCATCTCGTTTTCTTTGTGATAAATCATTCTTTATTGTGGTTCCATTTAGGTGGTAGATCTTCTAGAAGAGCATTTGAGTTTGGAAGAACCTATGTTGTCAGGCCTAAAGGTAAACACCAAGCAACTATAGTTTGGTTGCATGGCCTCGGGGATAATGGCTCCAGGTGACATGACATTTCCTATTGCTCTATCCCAAATTTATACACATAGGTGCACACACACATACATATATATATACAAACACACATATGAAAATTTATTTGTGGGTGGGTGATATGTTTCTATGCTCTTTTATTTTTTCAGTCATTATTTATGATTGTTGTTGTTAATTGTTGCCTAGGATACTTGTGAATTGAAAGAATATGTCACACTTGAATTTGGATGTGATAATAAATCAAGGAGTTGCATGCTTAGCTGATTTTTATTTTATATATATGAAAAAGGGAAGAGTACATTACAAGGAGAAGTTACATACACCAAGAAACACTCAACTCTTAATCTAGGTACATACACCCAAAAAACAACTTTATGATAGGTCTACAATACCATAACAATCATAATTTTAACTTGTCCCCAAGTTGAAACATATACATTAAATGCACCAATAAATTGAATTCTAGGTTCTCTCAAGTACTTAGTGAGAATGTTTGCAAGCTGGTCGTCAGAGTTGATAAATCCAGTGCGGAGTTCCTTGGATAATAGTTTCTCCCTGATAAAAGGACAATTAATCTCTATGTGTTTGAATCTTTCATGAAGCACAAGACTGAAAGCAATACAATTTCATCTGCTCAACTTGGCAAAATTTAAACTCTTGAAGGAGTTGTTTAATCCACACAAATTCACAAGTGACCAAAGCCATAGATCTGTATTCAGTTTTTGCATTGTATTGGGCAACACTTTTTTTCTTTCTCTTCTAGGAGACAATATTCCCTCCAATATCCTGTGGTGGATCTCTTGTCAGTGTAACAATCAACTCAATATGCATCACATATAATTTGAGTATTTCTTTGTACTCATACAACAATCCTTGTCTAGGAGCATTTTTTTTTAATATATCTTGGAATGCGAATTACAACATTCCAGTGATCAATTTGAGGATTTTGCATGAATTGACTAACAACTTTGACTACATAAGAAATATTAGGTCTTGTCATATTGAGATAAATGAGTTTTCTCACTAGCCTCCTATATCTTTTCGGATCTGAAATCAAAGGTTACAAAACAATTTAAAGAGCTAGTTAAATTTGGCTTAGAGAGACTAAATTATAAGGACAATGTGGAACTATAAGACAAAATTAAGATTTAAAGGAGATAAAGGAACTTGATCAATTCCTTGAGATGGAAGTTTGGATTCAATGGCTACATGGTAGGTATCTAGAGAATGAAAAGCCATTAAATATGATTAGAGGTGGGAATTAAGGTCGGAATTTGATTTTAAAATTCAAATTTCGCTTTTCATCTCATGGCTGAGACTAGATAAAACCATCTAAATTAGGAATTTGGTTTTCATTTCACTTACATTAGCACGTGCATTGGAGGGTGACTTCTCCTATAAATACCCTTGCTTTCCCTCTTGTAAAACAACTTTTGAGATATAAAATTGAGAGAAAAACTCTCTGGCATTTGGCGTCTGAAACCTTTCTTTGGAGTCTTATTTTGGTTCTTAGGAGTCAAATGGTGATTCAACACTAGGAGCTTATCATTTGGTTCTCATTTTCTAAATTCTGGGCCCTATCATAAAAAGGTGATTCATAAGAGTGGCACATGCTATTGAACAAGGGAATCAGCAGGGTTAACCATTAGAGTGTCAACTTAATTTGATGTTTTAGCATTGTTTTAATAATGGGTTTTAACTTGGAGAACAAAACTCATTTTCTGCTTTGCTTATGCAGTTGGTCCCAGCTTCTAGAGACCCTTCCTCTTACAAATGTAAGCACACAGAACTTTTAACTGTTAATAGGGGAACACATATTGCTTATGCCTAGATTTATATTCTTGGGATATGTATGATCATATTGATAGTAATTTGAAAGATCATTGTTTAAATGTTTGGTGCAGATTAAATGGATATGTCCAACTGCTCCTACTCAGCCAATATCTATTTTTGGTGGCTTTCCATCTACTGCTTGTAAGTTATTGGTTTTTAGGCCCTTAGAGGGAATATAAACCTCTATAGTTAATGTATTATAAACAGTCTTATGTGCTGCAACATTGAAATTGTCACATGGAGCATAGAAGTGCATTTGAGGACAGAGCTAGCACTATGAGTTTTAAATTTTGTAATAATAACCTTAAATTGGTCTTTATAAATTTCTTATCTATAACTTTCGTATCTCTTAGGGTTTGATGTTGGAGAGATTTCAGAAGATGCTCCAGATGATCTTGAAGGATTGGATGCTTCAGCTGCGCATGTTGCAAATTTGTTGTCTACGGAGCCTGCAGACAGTAGGTTTCTCTCTCAACATTTTTGTCTAATTTTATGAGTATGTCGATGCCATGTTATATGACATAAAGCTTATTTTCTTGCTAGATTATCATAAAAATTAGAACTTAATAATTGAACTCTTGCATATTTTTGCTTATTCATGTCATTTAATTAGAAAAAATAAATTATCTTGGGCCTGATCTTTGGTTTGTCAAAGATATCTAACTATGGTGCTTAAACTTGCACACCAAAAGGTGGAAAAGAATAAAGAAATAGACACAACACAAGTATATAACTGTAAATATCAGCTTAAGATCATTTTGCATACTTTAGTACAATAAATGCATATTTGGTTAGCTTGTTTGGTGAAATGATTGATTTTCTGCCTGCTTTCTATAGAACACTTGAAAACCATGTATTAAATGCAAACTTGTGAACCTTATACCACCATCATATTAATATTGTAAAACTGCATGACTTTGAGATCCCATCTCAGTAAACATCAGGTTTTTGAATGTGCAGGAAAAAATATGTATATTTGATCTACATAACTTATTTTGAGATCTACCATGTGTTATACTTATCATTTAATAATGCATGTAAGTGGTTGTTAGCCACATGCCCCAATTAGCTATGTATTTGGAAGAAATATGAATGGCTCAGAGAGCCAATATTGCCAGCCTCTGATATGAACACAGTAAATTCCTCAGATTTGAGGTCTAGGTCCTAAAGGGAAGCAAAAAGCTGATATATGGTTAAATTTCAGTCTATATGGTTAAGTTTCTAAAATGTTACTGGAGTTGCTAAGGTCAATAGTGTAAATGCTCAATTTCAGATGCTGTTAAATGAAGGGAATTTTTTATTAATTCTGCTTAACTATTACTTTTTTTTATGTTTCATGTTTGTATAGTTCATTTTTTCAATCACAGTAAACAAATTATTATGAGTTATAACAATTTTTAGTCTGATATTTGTATGACAGTTAAGCTTGGTGTGGGAGGGTTCAGCATGGGAGCAGCTACTGCCCTGTACTCCGTGTCCTGCTTTACTGCTGGGAAATATGGGAATGGGAATGCTTATCCTGCCAACATAAGTGCAGCTGTTGGTTTAAGTGGCTGGCTTCCATGCTCAAAGTCTGGTCTCTTGACAATATTTTAACTTCTCATGTTAGTTTGATTCAAGCCCCCTTCCCTCCGCTTTCTATATTACTTAATGAAATTGCTATATTTTTGTTCTTTGCATAGGACCTTGAGTAACAAGTTACAAGGGATACATGAAGCTACAAGGCGGGCTCAGTCCTTTCCTGTTTTGCTTTGTCATGGAAAAGGTAAATCTATGAAAATAAAATATACTCTTTTTATGAAACAAGTGTTCTTAGAAAGTAGATTTTAATCTTGACTTAACCTTACAAAACTGGTTTACAAAGTAAGGTTTTCACCTACTTACGCATTATAATTTGACTATATCTCTATATGAGATCTCCAACACTCCTCCTCGCACCGAGGACTGGACATCTCGAGTTTGAGATAAGATATTTATGGATAATTCAATTGCGGGTAGCCTAATGGAGCCAACAACCCTCGTTTAGACAGACTCCAATGTCATTATAGAAAATGGACTTTAAACCTAACTAATCTTCATAAAATCAGTCTACAAGGTGAGATTTTCACTTATATACTATAATTTTGTCATATCTTTAGTAGATGATGTGGATCTCCAATAAGTGGAAAGAAAACTGTTAAACTACAACTCCAGGGTCAATTAGAAATCTAACATTAAAGGAAATAGTTAAACATAAGAAAAGTGAGTTTCATTAAGTTTGAAACCGTATATTTCTATGACTACACGAGTGATTTATATTAAAAGAATGAAATCAATACAATAAATACAAAAATTTGATATCCTCTAATAACAAATATATGATACTAGAATAAATGTCACTAATGATACACATACACACATGATCTTGATGTTTCTAATTACAAAGATATGATCCTGATATTTGTATCTATAAAGATGCGATCCTCATTCCTGTAATTGTAACACTGCCCTCAAGCTAGAACATATAAGTCTTGTGTGCTCATTTTACTAGAGATGTGATTGATCTTTGGACTTCTTAATAGACTTGGTAAATATGTGTACCAACTATTCACTAGAGTTGACAAGTTTAACGGTGGTTTCTCCAAATTCCAATTTTTCTCATGTGAAATGACAATTTACCTCAATATGTTTGTTTTTTTTCTTCATAAAATACACAATTTTATGTAATGCATAATGCTGTTTGATTGTCACATATAAGATGCAATTGAAAATTTCCTTCAAATTTATTTGAGAAGTTGTTTTAGCCATATGAGCTCACAGGTGTCTGAAGCCATTATGCTTTTGTATTTTATCTTGCCACAATATTTTGTCTCTTACTTTTCCAAGATATTAAATTACCCCAAGAAGAACACAGTACCCTGAAGTGGAGTGGTCATCACTGGGTGAGAATACCCAACCAACATTAGAGTACACAACAATTTGAGTATTTCCCTTATCTTCATAAATAATGATCTTTGCCAATAGTATTCTTAATATATCCTAGAATCCATACAACTGCGCCCCAAGCCTCTTGACAAGGAAAGTTAAAAAATGACTTACTAACACTCACTGCAAAGACAATGTCAAGACGAGTGACACTGAGATAGTTTAGCTTAGCAAATAACTACTGTCAGTATCTCCTTGGGTCTATATACAACTATTTTGGTCAGGTACAAGTTTGATACATGGATTCATTGGTTGACTTAGCATTAACATCCCTATTTCTTCTAAAATCTCCACGTGTAAGTCACTGTTCTTAGGCGGCGTTTTGATGGTTGTGTAGATTGGTGTTGGGTGATCTTGGACTTGTGGTCTTCGGAGTGAATAGAGGTCACTGGAGCACAAGAGGGCCCAAAAAACAAAAACTCTCCACTAGAGAATCTGGGTCCACTGTGCCAACATGGTTTTCAAGGGGCTCTAGATAGCATGTTAAACTATAGGAAATAGAGAGACATTGAGCTGAAATCATGTGTTTTTGAGACGTGGGTGTTTTATTTATATCAAGAAAAATAATTTAATACAATAAATAGAGGAGATTGATATTCTCTAGCAATAAATATATGATGTTGGAGTAAAGAAAAAGTTCCTATAATACTTGTATAATATATTTCTGATTATAAAAGATTTGGTCTTATTTCTATAACTATAACAATTATCTTTATATTTCTAATTATAAAGATATGATCATGATATCTGTAATTATGTATAACAAATTTTAAACGTAAAGCACGAAACCAAGATAATCTCTAAAACACCAGGGCAATGAATAAAATACAGTGAACCATTCTTGCAACTGATCCTAGGTATGACTAAATCAGCCATCATGCGGAAGTTGCGGAGGCGCCAAAGACACCAGTTTCTCATAAAATTTAGGGACACAGAAAGTAAGAAACTCCGTAACTAATATGTGCTAGTACTTTTCCTACCACGCACATTTAAGGACTGCAAGGGATAGTAACGGTCAAAGTCCCTGAACATTTGTTCTTTTTCCATGTTTAATCCCTGCTGCTACATAACTGCGTAACTGATGAGTGATGATGTCCACAGTCAAGTGAGTTGTCACGTCATCAAATTGTGTTTTTATTCCTGTTTACATGTTACGCCACAGCCAGTGATCTGACTAGATGAGGGATTGAAAACAGTTTACTAAAACAATTACAGGTGATTATCTCATTAGACTTCTTGAATACATGGCTTGGCTTGGGTTGCCAACGCCACTGTTAAGTTTCAATAATATTTTAACTTGACAACAAGGACTCAGTGGTATCAGAACAAAAGTTCAGGAACTTTGATTGGTCAAAATCTAGATTAGGGACTGAACAGAAGTACCGAAAAGTGAAGGGATAAAAAAGTGAGTAAACCTTGGTTTTTTCAAAGGAAAGTAATCACCCTGTAGTAGGTGGTCACGTGTTTCTGCGCTGCATGTACACATAGCACCAGCATTGTGAGAAAAATGATACAAGTTCTGTTACGTTTACCTTGAGGGATAGGCTGTAGTTTGGGAGATACATGATAAATAAGATCTTGGTTTCTAACAAAGTTGGCACTTTGGTTTTGCTTCGATTTTTTCATGAAATAGAATTTTGACTAAATAATTTATATGACAAGCTTTTCTAATCACAACATAAGTTGGTCGAGAAGTGGGTCACCTATGTAGGTGATTTTGCTATTTATATTGATTTCAAATATCATGCTTTTGCAAAATGCTGCAAAACATTCCTTTATTTAATGTATATCCAGGCTGACACACCTTATTATTTAAACTATATGTTCAGTTAATAATTGCCATTGGTTCATGTTTAACACTGTTCATCTAGGTTGTATAAATTTTTCTATGTATTTAGCAGGGTAAAATCCATACAATCGTTTTATAATGTGCTCTAGTTGTTCGATATTAAGCTCATTTTCGCCAACATTACCACTATTGCTAGGTAATTTAACTTTTGAATAGTGGAGTGAATAACATTTGCATTTATATTCTCAGGTGATGATGTTGTTCCCTATAAGTTTGGTGAGAAGTCATCGAAGTGCTTAAGTTCAACTGGATTTGGGGATGTAACTTTTAAAGCTTATAATGGGTAATAAACGAAAAGCCCTGTAATAGATTTTGTCCTATTTTTTTCTTTTTATAAAATCTTCTTTATACCATGCTAAATTTTAATTTTTTTTCTGGACTTTTCTTTTGGTTCTAAGGCTTGGACACTACACAATTCCAGAAGAGATGGATGAGGTTTGCGCTTGGCTTACGTCAAAATTGGGCCTTGAGGGGAATACTGCATAGGTAGCCAGCAAAGGAAGCAAAATATGAAAAGTAATTCTTTTCCTTTTTGTCAATTGTAATTTTGTTATTGCAGATTTGCTTAGATTTCTGCTGATGACATGCATAATATATTCTCAATCCATTTTGTAAAACACTTGGCCTGAAGGCATCTTCGAAACAAGGTACTGTCATTGAAACAAAAACTTGGTGGCAAGTATGGTGATGAAATAATATATTATGCTGAAGATGATCTATACAATGCTTGTAAGGTTTTCGTTTTGTTACATGATATTATTTAGACATGACGCGTTAATCTTCCTTTAATGGGCTTCCAGTGGGACTTAATACTGACGGTGTACTTGGTTTTGGTTTTGTATAAAACCAAACACAATATGTGGATTAGATTTTAAAACATCACCAACGAATTTCAAATCAGTTTTTAAGCTGGTTTGTGAACAAAATTGGATTTCGGTGTAAGCTGATTTTACAATTTAAAAAAAAAATTCAAAACTAATTTTAAAACCAGTTGGATAAACCTTATATTTTAAAAATAGTTTAAAGATAGATAAAATTAAGTTATAAAAGAAGTTGAAATATCCTTTTTTTCAAAAGTGTAGTTTCAAAACGGGTTCTAAACAAAAAATGGATCAAAACTGAAATGTTTTTCAGAACCTGATTTCCATTTGTTAGGTGTTGGAATCTCATCTACTAGAGATAAAACAAATATAAGTGAGTTAGAGATAAAATATTTTAGAGATAAAATATTTTAAAATATACAAGTGAGGGTAAATTTTATTTTAAAAAATTGGTTTTAAAAGTTCACTTTTAATATGATATTAAAGTAATTTAAAGTCAATTTTAAAAAAAAATTGTTAAACTTATCAAGTCATCCGTTATGGGGTTATTATTAAACTACCTATGTTGAAGACTCTATATTGATTAAAAATAATGATATTTCAAAGTATATACGTGGGGTGTAAATTTCATCTTATAATTCAATTTTGTAAGATTGAGTTAGAAATAAAATTCATTTAATATTAAGAGTTCAACAAGTTTACTTTGGATTGTTATCTTAAAGTATAATAGAGTATTATTTGAGATTGTGGCCATTCCTGATTAACTCTCTAAGTATTATTTAGGATTACTTTTGACTAATATCTTAAGTATTATTTAGGATCTAGTCACTTCTAACTAATCCCTAGATTATTCTTTGGGATTGTAACCACTCCAAACTAACCCTATTAAGTATTCTTTGAGTTGGGAACCACTCATGCTAATCCCCTTGAGTATTCTTTGGACATATTCACTCCTAACTAAATGGATATTTTTGTCAAACAAGCACTCCTGGCTAGCATAAAACATTATCTAAGTGTGTGATCAATAAGTCACAGGTTTTGCCTACTAGGAAGGGATTGCGTCTTTCAATGATGACAAAGTTTATCTGCTTTCTCCTAGTTTGTTATACGAATACTCATAATGTTCTTTATAAATCTTTTGAAAGTGGTAATCTTTTACTTCTGGATTACTTAATTTAGAAGGTTTATTTTCTTAAATAAGTTTTGGATTATATAATCCGGTATTATTAGTGGTTAAATAGGTTTTGGATATGTAATTCGGAAGTGGTAATTTTTTTACTTCCGTAAAATATTGTTTATATTTTATTTTTTTTATTGAAGGATAATTTTGGGAATTTAAAATTTATGGAGGTGGCTGGAGAAATGTAAGTTATACAAGTCAAAGGACCAAAAATGCATGCTTGAAATTTTTAGAGTCATCTGCTATAAGTATCTACCAATCCCAAGCCATTTTAGAAAAGAAAACATTTTTTTAAGACAGTAAAAACATACACTTTTCACCATATTATAATAATATTATAATATTTAAAATTAGAAAATAAATTAAATATGATTAAAATATTATTTTATTGATTTATGAAGTATATATTTTCTACTGCTTGTTAAACACCCTTTTAGAAAATAGGGCATAGACTCGCCATTAGTTTCTTGAGTTTAACAAACGTCCCTTTACATAAATCCCAACACCATAATGGTTTGTAAATTATAAACTCTTAAAGAATATTTATAACTCAATTTTCAAACACAGGTGTAAATCACATACATGGCCAAGAGATCCAACAATCCCCTCCATAATTAAAACCCTTGCATTTGAAAAACTAGGCTCCAAACACAATCCTTTAAACATGTAAAAATATTTCATTTCTAGTAATGCTGTTAAAATTTACATGGCTACTAACCCAACAAATCCTCCAAAAAAGGCTTCTCAGATGATCAACTCAACCCCATATAGACAATCATTGCTATATGTAAATAATATTCCTTAACTCATTTCCAAACTTGGATGTAATTTACATGGCTAAGCTCCAGAAATACAAACCCTGACGCATGAACAACTAGCATACACAATCATTGATACATCAAAATCGATCTGGCACTGTTTCTGTCACAAATCTGAAGCCACTAAATGAACGAGGAATGTAGCAAGCCTTTGAAAAATGAGCAATTTTTAGGCTCACCTCCATCACTTGACATTCATTTTAATGGTGCCTCTTTAACAAACGAAACATTATCTGTTTTACTGGCGAAAGGTGACAAAAGGTGCTTTTCTTGGTCATCGTCCATTCCTGATGTTGCTTGAGATCCACATGGTGAGGCAGACGAAAGAGACTCAGCAATTTCATCTTCTGCAAATACTCACAAAGATAAGCAGTGCAAATTGTTTACATGTGCACACCAAGATGGAAAACTCAGTATGCATCAGGAAAAGTAGAAAACAAGAATATGAACATATGCGTATACCTGAATGGTATTCCGGTAGTTGTTTAACAGTTGTTACTTCAACACAATCAGGAAGTAGGCAACTGCAAAGTGAACCTGAATTTTCACCAAAAGGTTACACTTAGAATATCATTGTGTTTCTATAACACATTCTTCTGTGGCATGAAAAGTATAGAAGAAAGAGAGGTAAAATGATATTTAGTCTTTTCTGAAAGATATATAAATTAAGGATTGTGGTCTTACCTAACCTAGCAAGACGATTCACCCAACCTGGGATTCGTTTTCCATTCAATCTATGTGACATATCATCCGTAAAATGATTGCAGTTCTTAGATATAAGGTGGTAGGTATCTCCATGATACTCATTAGCTATGGTCTCAATGAATGTTCGAAACTCAGAAGGATGCATATTTACATGACCTAAAGTCACAGAACATCTGTATATAAATCCAGGGCACTTCTTTGGCTCTACTTCAAATACTCCACTTGCTGGAAAGTCATGAGCTCCAAATCCATACTCTTTACCGTGTACTATTCAAACAGATACAGAAGTAACCATTATAACAAAAGCAAGAAACCATTTAGATATTACAAGAAACATGGAATGATAAGAAAAGAACTCTTAAATCCTTACATACATATATACAAAATTTAGACATGGTTTCTCAATCCTAACATCTAATTTTGATGATTAGCTTTGTATTTTATAAACTTGATTCATTATAAGCTATCACACTTTGTGAATATTGACTAAACTAAGCATTTATGGTGCTGCAAGTCTGTCTTGGGAGAGGTTTTTCTGCTATGCCTATGATGCTCGTAGTCAAACAAGTAACCAATAGCAGATTTGCAGTGGTATAACTGAGTTATACAGAATCATTTTTCATAGGTTTTTGGCATTAAATTTGCTTGGATAAACCGCTAGTAGAATGGTTGGTAGTTTTTATTGTTTCTTTTTTTTTCTCAATTGTTTTTATCTTGTTGTGGGAGTTTTGATTTTACTAGGTATCTTTATATATAAGGGTATCTTTATATATAAGGCTTTTAAGTGCTCTCTCTAACTAATTTAATTTATTGTTTGTGGATACAAGAAAAACATTCATGGTGTTTGGGTTTAAAGCTAGCAAATGTCAATGACCCACTTTGGTTTTAACTCTGTCCAGGACGTGCATTTATTCTTTGGAATTAATGCAAATTCTTCTAATTCTTACTATGACAATTTTTGATGATTTGGATCAAAACCATAGGGATTTTGGGATTTTATGCAAGACAAGCAAACGCCTAAATATCAAATTAAACGATATGTTGCACCGTTTGGGACCCCATAAAATTTCATTCTTGTAAACATATTTCTTAATTGGGATAAACACAACATTGATACACACAAATCATATATATTTGCCAGCATTCGTTGAATGAGATTTAGAGAAAAGCTGAATACGACCAGTCATAGGTTCTATATATAAAGGATCATAAAATGCTATCTGTATCATTTTTTTCTTTTGATTCTCATCTGTATCTTTCTTTGCAGCTATTCATCTTCAAAACCCTATTGGACATTATCTGTGGTATTCTTTCTAGCAAGTTGGCAGAAATGAAAACGTTGGTTTGCTACATGAAGCATCTTATGAAAATAGAAGAAGAAGAAGAAATAACAATAATACATCCTTTCATACAAAATGGAAAAACAAAGAAGATTAGGATTTAGAGAATGGAGAAAAGAAATAGAAAGTTGAAAGAAACCTTCAATGCCTGAGTGAAAGATTCCAAAGCCGAACCAATACAAATAATTGTTGAGAGGGGTGAGGTCGTAGACATTCAACACCACTCTGGTGTTGTTGTTTTTGTCCTTGTCGCCATTGACATTGTTATTATTATTATTATCAGATTTTGAGGTAGAATTGGAGCTGCTCTTCGTCGTCCCCATTTTTTCACAGAGATTGATGTCTATACGTCGCTCTCTATGAATTTCTGGGGCAACAAACAAACTTGCAAATCCTCAAAACTCAACAAATTATTTATATTGATTTATTGATTCATCATTTATTAGGTGACTCTTAGTCGATGAATAATATAACACAATGTTACCAAACAACGAGAAACTCGGATTTGGATCTCCGCAATTTCTTCCTTCTTTTTCATTAAAAATTCCAAGTTTCCCGGCAGATGACGAGGGTGTGTCTCTCTGTGCCACGTGTATACTACAAATCATCTTTGATACCCTAAGAAGACCAATTTTTTTGGGATAGTTTGAGAATTTTTGGAATTCTATACGATTGTTATTTCATTAGATATAAATATATATAATAAACGGTAAATTTATAATTAAATAATATAAAAAATATTAAAATAATAGTATTAAGAATTGTAATATGATTAAATAAAAGATTGAAGTTGTCAATATATCATTATCCTTTTTTCTACCATCTTCTGTTAATATATTGAAAAAAAGTTTTTATTTTTTTATAAGGGACTTTGAGAGTATTTTTTTAATGGCTGAACAAATTATTTCTTTAGTCAATATCTCTTTTCCTTCTTTAGATTTTTCTTAAAACACTTGGAATTTTGCTTTTGATGATGGTGAGTACACCTGTAACTCCAATACTTAAGGAAGTGTTCGATATGATGATGCAATAAATATTGTAATAATGATATACTTTTGTTTTGGTTGCTATGTCTATTCATACTATATTGATGGACACTTTTAGTGTTAGGTCAAGATTAACATTCGTATCATAATTAAGAGTATATTATTTTTTTTTTTTACGGTTTAACATATATTAATATACTTTAACCTTAAAGCATTTTCGTATAACCGTCGATATCCGATATCTAGGATGTTCGGGATCGTTCTGTCTCTAATGATACAATTTTAAATTTATTGTAGTAAAAAAAGTCACTAAAACATAATAAAAAAAAAAACCATCATCCCAATGGGAAAGAACAAAAAAAAACTGCTAAGTACATATTACACAATATTTTCTTTGTAAATTTAGTTTTTCACAAAAATAGTCGCGACTTACTTGAATGTCTAATTATTAATTATGTCTCATAAATCAAAATATATTATATTATATAAATTAGATTTAATTAATAACTGTTATGGAGTAATATAGTTTTTATTTACTTTTTAACAAAAAATATTTTTTTAGTAATATAATTATATTCCATTATCTCTAATTTCTTTTATGTTTTTTTCTCCCTTTCCACGAGATTAAAAACCACCAACCTAATCTCTTCATTGACACTTTGAATGAGCTCCTTTTGCACATGTCCAAAGTATTTTAACTATTTTTTTTTTCTACTTAGTTTGTTTTCTATCCTTTTGTTTTGTCATACATTCCATCTTAACATTCTCAATTTTACAACGTGTCATCTCTTTAAAACCCAACATTTACTATAAGAGAATATAAGTAGTATCATAAAGTTTTCCTTTAAGTTTAATAAGTACTTTACCGCCGCTAATAATTTGATTCTTTATTTCTATTTTAACCATCCAATTTGTAATTTTTTATTTATTTATTTTAATCATCCAGTTTTGTATGAGTCGATTTGACCCTGAATTATAAATTAGTTATTGATAATTCTTGCAATTAATTATATATATATATATATATAGTTTTTTAATTACAAGAGAAAAGAATAATGCTCAAGAACGACAAAAAGTTGAATGATGCACTTCATATATAGATAATTATTGATAAAATAGTAGTAGTAAATATATAAATATATCTAATAATATTTTTCATGGTGGTTGAATCGAGATACAAATAGTGTATTGTAAAGCTGATTTTTTGAATTAAGAATTGTTTCGTATCGTGAATCGTAAGATTCATAAACATTAAAAAATATAACATATAATTAAATATATAAGATATGTAAACATGCAAATATCATAGTCATTCGTCATTCATAATTCATCGTCTTCCTCTCCAACATCTACATCACTCAAGTCATCTTCATCTTCTATTAAAAGTTATTCTTCAATGTCTTCCTCATCTCCTATGGATTTTCCATTTTTATTGGTCTTAGTATTTAAATTTCTAAGATCTATATTAGAAAAATAAAAACAAATAAATTTGAATTAGTTATAGTTTGTTGAACTTTCAAGTTCTAAGTTGTAGAAGTTCTAAATAAAAATAATTACTTTTGTTCCTTTTTTTTTACTTGGAGCTTCGTCTTCAACATCAAAAAAATCATTTACACTCATGTAATATTGACCTCTCTTTTTGTTTTACTCATTTTTAAAAATCCAAGATAACAGAAAAAATCCCATGAACAATAGACAAAATTCAAGACAATAGATATCACATCAAATAGAAATAAGACGAATTTATAATATATAAATGGATATAAATCTCGTCTCTTACCAATTAATTTTATAAATTATGTTATTGGAATGATATATATTATTGAGTGTGGACTTAGTTTAGATAGATGTGAGTTTGTTTTCCACTATTTTTATGTTAGTATTATTCAACGGGTTAAGCACATACTCTATATTTGTACGTTGTTTGTGAATTTGTGCTACAATTTTAAAATATTTTTAAAAGTAATTTCTGCATAAGAGAGGAGAGAATCTTTATATATTTGATTTTGCATTTCTTTGAAGTGTGACTTTTGAAAGAAGAAACTGTAGTGGAGTGGTGAGGATTTAGCCAGAGGAGTGAGGCAATGTCTGAAAACAAGAACAAAAGTTTTGTAGTTGCTTTACTTTATCCTTTTGGTTGTCTCATTTTGAGGCACCCTTGGGCACAAGAACGTGAGAAGGAGTGAAGGAGAACCCACAAAATTTTCTGATAACCCTCTTTACACCACTCCTTCCCAAAAGGACCAAATTACTATCAATGAAGAAGCATCAAAATCACTCACATAATATTTTCCACGGCTTACATAAAACTTTGAAAATTTATTCGATCCTAAGCTTTTTTCCTGCACCAATATTGATTTTTTAAGGAATATTTCTTCACTGTTCAGCTTTTGACATTTGTTTTATGATCAACATGCACCATTAATTCTGTCTTATAGCTCCTCAACTAAACATCTTTCATGTTTACTCTTAATAATGACTACCAAACTTTGTTCTAAGTTCACGATAATAAGATAATAGCTGTAGCTTAAATTTTCTTAATTTTTAAAAATTCAATAACTTATTAATTTACTCAATTGTGATGAATTTTATTGATGATAAAAATTGGAAATATTATTTGCAGTTTAATTTCCATTTGTCAGTTTTATTGTCATATGTTGTGTTATCCATATTTTTAATAATCATTTAAATTTTCCAGCTATTCATTAATTTTAAAATATAACAACAATTGCTAATATGTAAAAAAAAATACATATTTATAATGTTAACTTAAATTATGACCAACACCTTTTAATTTTTATATCAGTCATTTTTCTTATCTTTTAAATCACAATTTTTCATTATATTATAATTATATTTTTTATTTTAAACAAAAATTCAAAAAAAATCATTTTAAAAAAAAATCATATATAAGATCATTAAAACAATAATGTAGTTCATGAATATATGATTGATAAAATATCAAGTTAATAATAACGACCAAGATCGTTAAAATTACCATGTTGTTGATGACAATTTTTATTATATTATCATTTAAATAATTATATAATTGACGATAACTTTCATTAACAATTATGTAGTTGATAATGTCATTCATTATAAAAAATAATTGTGTTGTTGTTGATGATTTTCATTATAAGACTATTAAAATGACAATGTTGTTTATGACGACTTTTATTATAAGATCATTAAAATAGCCATGTTGTTGATGACTTTCATTATAAAATTGTTACAACAACCATGTATAGTTGATGATGTCTTTCATTATAAGATCGTTAAAATGACCATGTTGATGATAATGACTTTGGTTGTCTATTTGAAATAAAAAGAGAAGTCAAACAAATTTATTAACATTATTTTCTTGTTAAATACTCTCTTAAAAAAAACCCTACTTAAGAAAAAGTTGATAAGAGGAAAGAGTACAATGTGTATGGCAAAATATAAAAATAAATACTTAAAAATAGATACAAAATCATAATAAAATAATTGTAATAAAATAAATACTAGTAGCATTCATGTTTGAGGGGTATGTCAATCATCTAAACTTTGAAGATGCCCATTTTCAGACCACTTCATAAATTCAACATAAAAATGATATATAATAGTTGAATGAGAAATTTCTATTGAAAAAAAATGGGTTTTCATTCGTCGTGGATTGTGACATTCTGTAATACGACCAAAACACACGTGGAAATGCCTCAACCCAAAGTATTTTGGTGTCATCTAATCGTCTTTTCAAATCCCTTATTAAGACTTTCTTAGAAATCTCTACTTGACAATTTGTTTGTGGATGCTATATTGATGTGTATATTTCTTGTATACCTAACTTCCCACATAACTTTCTTACTTGTGGATGCAAATTGTTGTCTATGATGATTACCCAAGGGACTCCAAACCTATATATTATGGACTTCCATATAAATTGTCTAACTTAATTTGCTGAAATAACGATAATTAATTGAACTTCGATCTTGTTTGTAAAACATTCAACTGCAATAATTAGAAATTTCTTTTATTGCTTTGCTGTAGAAAATGGCTCAAGATATCTAGTTCCCGTTTATTAAAAGGCTAAGGAAAAATTGTTAAGTTCAACTATTTTTAGGGAGTTTATACGTAGGTTTGTGTGTAGTTGACATTTATCACATCATTTTACATGTTGTTGGAAATTCTCTCACATAATTGGACAACAATATCCTATTAACAACACTTTACCAGCTAACGCACGTCCCCCTATGTAACTTCCTCAAAGGTCTTCATGCAACTTGGTTATTACATGCTGTCTTTGGTCATTAGTCAAACACCTTAATAACAAATTTGAAAAACATACTTTGTCACATTTTTTGAAAAGTTGTTATTTAATCAATTTATGTCGGCTCAATCCCTTCGCTACATTTAACAAATATGATGACATTCAAGATTGTGTAATTATATAAGTACACATAATCATCTTTTTCATTGACACACTAGGAAATTTCAATGTCTTCTTCTACAAATATTGAGCAAGCCACAAATCGTGTTCTTTATAACTTTCAATAACTTGCCCTATGACTATCTAGGAATCGCTTTGTGGTGTTAATACCTTAACATCTATCTCTTGGTCTAAACTCATTTCTACCAACATGACCTTATATTCTACCTTATTGTTTATTGCTTTAATTTCAAAATGTAAGGATTGTTCTATCGTTACACCATTCGCTCCTTCTAATATAATTCTCGCATTGCTACCTTTTAAATTTGACATTTCATCCACTAATAACAACCAAACCTCAACATTTGAAGTGATTGCATCCAACAGAGATTTCAATTCGAGGGGAAATTACTATAGTTAGAATATAATCAATATGTATCCTCTGATATCAACTTAGGTTCTACTCTATATTGTAAAATTTAGAGAAAACTTAGTATTTTTTTATTCCAAGAACAACATTGAAAATCACTCATGACCAAATACTATACAAAGGAACTCAACTAAGTATGGTAGCACAACTTCATTAGAATTTAATATATAGGTTGTTGAGTTTGAGAAAAAGTGTGAATTTTTCTCTAGTAGAGTTTTTAGTCTTTTTTTAGTGTTCAAGTGACAATTATCTTTCTTAGAGTGATGATATTTAACACATTCTACAGTAAAATACATAAACTTTACGTACTAATAAATTATTATTTTAATTATATTTATTTTATTTTTTAATTAAAAATATTATTATATTATTATAATTATTTGTCAAATGTGTAGCTTAGTTTTTTGGTCTCAAAATAACCTTTTCCATCTTCCTATCTTCCTTGTTATGTTATCTTGGTGATGCTTTTTAGCTTATCTAAGTAGTAGCTAGGTGTTCTTGTGCTACCTGCTTATCCAAGGTAGAAAATCTTGAGGAGATAAAATTCATCTCCTATCTTTTGCTTCCAGAGGAGAAATTACATATTATGGTGGGATTCTAATTTTCTTTTTAGTTCAATTAGTCCTCCATTTTCCATATTTCTTTTCATTTGAATAACAACGTAGCATAGTCATATCTAAGCTCAAACCACCACCATTGTACACAAAATCCTCCGAGAAAAAAAAAACAAGATCCAATAACGATTCTCCTTAGAATCACATATTAGTTATATAATGCAGAAAAGTTGGAAGTCTTTATATGATTCTTGGGATTTAACAACTACATATTCTTATCACTCTTTTTTTGGTAGCATGGGGGCACAATTGGGATGGTCATATGGGATATTCTGATCTAGGGACCTATTCCAGCTGTTCTGGTTTTTATTCCACTGTGCTATTTTGTTGCAGGGTTTTACTTTAGTACTAATATACAACAGTAACAATGGAAGCTGTTAAATAACTAGTAAGTTTGTAGTAGTAGCTTAGGGGCATATTCCTTTATCTACAACTTCTACCTTATGGCTGCTGATAAAAAGAAATGAAAAGTAAAAATGTATTATACATTGAATATAAAATAGTTGTGATCATAAAAATATTATCATTATAGTATTTACAAGAATTAAATAACTACTTTGGAAGGGAACTTGCTTTATATGTACTTGGGGATTTTATTTTTGAGTTTATTGTAGAAAAAAATTGGTGAGTGACAGTTGGTGTAGTGAGAAAGCAAGTTTTCGTAATGGTGTATATAAAATGGTAATGTGAAGGCACTTGAATGTTACTAACACCATGTCTTCCATGGCATCCACGACCCGAGACGAATCCTCCGACAACGACAGCAACTGCTCCTCGGTAACCGCACCGGACTCCTCTCGCACCTGGCTCACCACCTTTAGCTTCCGCCGCTCCAACCGCAGCTCCTTCTCCCTCTCCACCGCCCAGACCACCTCAAGTGCTGCATGCGAGGCCATGCGCCGCCTCCGCCTCCAAACCGGCGCCATCGGCCTCGACCACTTCCGCCTTCTGCGGCGGCTTGGCAGCGGCGACATCGGGAACGTGTACCTCTGCCAGATACGGAACCCGGCGGTGGGGTTGGCGCAGTGCCTCTACGCCATGAAGGTGGTGGATAGAGAGGCGCTGAGCATACGGAAGAAGCTACACCGAGCGGAGATGGAGAAGGAGATTCTGGCCATGATGGATCACCCCTTCTTGCCTACCCTATACGCTGCGTTTGATGCCTCTCATTACTCTTGCTTCGTCATGGACTTTTGCCCCGGCGGAGACTTGTTCTCCGCTCGCCAACGCCTCCCCGGAAAACGCTTTACCATCTCATCCACTAAGTATGACATTATTATACCATTTTTTTTTTCTTTTCAACCAAGGATAAACACTTTCCTTGATTAATTTGAAGTGACTTGGTCTTTTTGTGAAAAATTGTTAGAAAGTGGTAGTAGATTATAGAGTTTTAGTTGTTTAATTGGTTAGCTAATGTAGAAGAAATGCAGGTTTTATGCAGCAGAGACACTTGTGGCACTAGAGTATCTCCACATGAAGGGCATAGTGTACAGGGATTTGAAGCCAGAGAATGTGCTGGTAAGGGAAGACGGTCACATTATGCTTTCGGATTTTGATCTGTGTCTGAGATGCGATGTCGTTCCAAAGCTTTTGAGAAGCAAAACCAGATCAGAACGCAGCATCAAGACACGAGCATCTTCTTGTGCTGCCCCCATGCAATCCTGTTTCTCTGCCTCAAGCAAGAGAAAGAAGGTGACAACAGTTATAAGGGAAAATGTGGAGGTGTGTGAACTTGACACAGAGGTGGTGGCAGAACCCATCAATGCAAGGTCCAAGTCATTTGTGGGAACCCATGAGTACTTGGCACCAGAAGTGATTTCTGGTCAAGGACATGGTAGTGCAGTGGATTGGTGGACTTTTGGAGTTTTCTTGTATGAAATGCTATATGGGAGAACACCCTTCAAAGGTGAGAACAATGAGAAAACACTCACCAACATTCTCAAGCAGCCCTTGTCTTTCCCTAGAATTGCAGTGAGTAGCAGCAAGGAGTATGAAGAGATGGTGAAGGTTCAAGACCTCATCAGCAAGCTCTTGGTGAAGAACCCAAAGAAGAGAATTGGGTGCTGCATGGGGTCAGTTGAGATCAAGAGGCATGAGTTCTTCAAGGGAGTGAACTGGGCTCTAATTAGATCAGTTAGGCCACCTGAGTTCCCTGCTGATTTGAACAAGATTAGGAGTAGAGTTTTGTTACAGAAACTAAGCAAGAAAGACAAGGATCAACCGTTTCAGATTACTCATCATTTTGACTACTTCTGACTGTGAAATGTAAATAGTTAAGGAAAAACAGGTCTGCCCAAATGTGATTATCATAACAGAAATTAAGGCTTCTTTGATTGTTTCTTACATGTTTTTGCTCACTACCAAGGACAGAATTACTACACCTTAATTTATGACCAATTAAGGTACCATGCATTGAACTTAGCAATTTTTTGTTTTTATGTTTTGCTCATTAATCACATTTATGTTGTAATTTCTCCACCAATAAATTATTGCAGTTGAGAGAATCCATGGGTGTAAAGGAAAGGGATACAATAATTGTCCCAATGTGATTCATGAGAGCTTATATGAAGTCATGTGATCCTACTAATTACGCTTTTCATTGATGAGAAAATTGCAGAGAAAAAACCATAAGAAAAACTTATTTTAACATTACTTTACAAGATTGTATACTTTTCTGTCAAATGCCTCTTTTCATATCTGCGCATTCACATGTCCTTTTCACCGAACAGGGAAAGAAACAAAAAAACAAATGCTTTTCTGGGACCCTTTCCACTTTCTTTTTCATAAATTGTAAAATGTAAACTGATATTTATCCATCTATTATGACATATTAAGATTTCAGAAGCCATTTCAGCCATTTTGAGGTTTATTATGACTAACCATGTCATAATATTTATCCATTTGGAATGTGACAAACTCTGTACTATAAAGTAACCTTTTTCTCAAATCAAGGTCAACAAATTAATGTCTACGAATTTCTCAAGGTTAAAAAATACTTGAAATATGAAAACTGCATCTGTTAGAGTCATGATGAGGAAAGAGAAAGAAACAAAGTGAGTGTACAAGTGTAGGTTGTATGGACCATCATGAATGCAGTGATGATAGCAATGGCTTTTATATTATATCTAAAAAGACCAAAGTAAATGGATCAAAATGTAGGAGGAATATACTTTCATCGAAGCCATCAACTATCTATGGATCACACCCAAAGTTTTAATTCTCTCTTCAAATTCATTCACTGTGAACAGTCACATTTGGCATTAGGATCTCTTGTCTTTTTCTGCCTGCATATTAAAAAGACCAGTGCCGTGTTGCACTTTCCAACAACAACTCTTTCAATTTTTATTGTTGGCTGCAAAAATAAAATATTGGAATGGTGAAATGGTTTATACAATTATCATTTTGCATATAAAGGTTGATGTTAAATGTTGGAGATTTCTTCATTGGCATATAATTAGTGAGATTAATTTAAAATCCACTTCTTAAATCATTTTGAGTCTATTTTAATGAATAATTAATATATAAAAGATTCTTATTAGAAAAATTAATAATTTTATTTTTAATTTACACATAAAGTAATTAAAACTTATAGATAATTTTTTTTTTCTTCAAAGAGTACTGAGAAAAAACTTTTAGAAAGCATGTCCAAAGTGCTTGGAGGATGCATATTATGAAAATTATCATTGATGAGAGCTGTTCTCAACTATATATTGCATTGTTGATTAATGGAAGAGATTGATTTTTCACAACTCATGCACTCCCTTTTCCTCCATAATTTCATACCTCCATAAAGGGGAGGATCTATTTTAGACCTTATCCTCTGTACTCAAATGTGTAACTTTTGTCCTATTAAAATAAAAGGAAAATAGCATAAATACCAAATTGTTTTTTTTATTCTCAGAGAGGATAGTACAGCATTAATGGAATAGCATCAGCTTTTATCATAACTTTCACACAGCTCTTTAAACATCATGAGCTGTAAAATGCTGACTGCATGTGTTAAAAAATGGTCAAGTACTCAAATTACCTTATTCCTCATTTGATTTATACTCTTTTTTTTTTAGTTCTTGAGGTGGAGGGATATAGGCCATTTGAAGTGAAAGAAACTAATTTTTGAAACATTAATATGATTGAGAATCATGTTTTAATTCCGTGTGGTGTTTGAACACTAGTTAAAAACGCAAGTCTCATCATATTTCTGTGTGAATCTTGAAGAAAAACTTTTCAGCTTTTGCTTGAACGTGTATCAAAGTCTTCCCTTGTGTACCTCCATACGAGCATTAATGTCAACTATAATTTTAAAATTGAAATGTGTGCAACGAAGGTAAAAGTCTCAGAAAGAAATGATGGTGGTTAGGTCCCTTTCATGGATAAATTTTTAAGTGATATACGATCACCACCTGTCTATAGGTTTTCAATTACTAGTTTTTTGTACCAATGTTTTCACATTCATAAATTATTGTTTAAATTTTCAAAAACATGTTTTTCTTAATTGTTTTGTGATTTGTATTTAATTCATAAAAATATGAATTAGTGTGTTTAATAGTAGGGGTGAAAAAGAGCATAAGGCATGCATTTTGAGGGCAGTGAGGTATCTAATCTGGTTGCATACGCACGCGGGGTTGTTCAGTAGGTACATTGTTAAATATAAAGAAAGGGACAAGCACGACAAGGATGCATATGATGAACACGTACACTTATATAAGGACAATTCCACCCTCTTAAAATTCTCAAAAATCATTGCTTCATAGAATACAAACATATGAAAGTCTCAAGTTTCACCAAATAAGCAAGAAGGGTGTAATCATGCAAATAATGTCTAACACAAGTTTTTGGAATAAAGCTAAATTATGTTAAAGAGTCATTATAGCAACCCAACCCAACTAACCCGAGGAATATGATTTGATAGGTTTTTTCTTCATTCCATTGGATTGCCCTTCATGTTAGTGGCGCTAAACGTAAAAGTATTAATACTTTTATTCTTGTGGGAAAGGATTGTGGGATTCTTCTATGAAAAAATGGCATTTTTGGTAAGTGAAGATTGACTCTTTGAGATTAATTGTTCAATTGTCGTTGAAGATTGAGGGAGATTCATCTCCTCCTGAAGATTTCTCGACTTTCAAGTCGGTAACAACTAGAGAAAACTATAGAATATAAGTAAAATAAGTAAGGAAATTAAGTGAGTAGTTTTTTAAAATTAATATGTATTTATAGACTCCTAGGTTTAGAATAAAATATTATTATATATATTTAAAATAAATAAAAGATATGATACTTAATATTTATAATTCAATCAATTATAATTAAATATATATATAGACACATATAATTTAATCAGATTTTATATTATTTTATTATTATGTTGTGATACATTTTTGTATATCTTGATAAGGATAGTGTTACAACCTCAAATTCGTTGAGATGGTATTGATATAATTAATTACCACATTCGATGTATTGTCCGTTTTGGAGCTGAACTTCATCACAATTTTGTCCTTCAAAGTTACCATTGATATTGATTCTAGGGTTAAAGAAGGAAGATCTATTTAAATTACCATTGATATTGACTCCTAATCATTGCAAGACTACTTGAAGTACCAGAACAAGTCCTTAGTTGAGGGCTAAGAGAACAAGGGTTCATCTTTGAAACTACTTTTTTATTCCCATGTACGACGATAATATTCTAACTCCAAGTCCGTTGAAATAACATTGTTTGAGTTAATCACCGCATTCGAGGTATTGTCACTTTGAAGTTTAGAGCTCCATCACGATTTTCTTCTTAAAAGGCGCCTTGGAGGGTTAAAGAAGGAATGTGTATTTAAAATACCTTTGACCTCAACTCTTAAGCGATGCAGAACTATTTGACGTACCGAAACAAGCCCATAATCGATGGTTCATCTTTATAACCACTTTCACATATATGGCGTCATATTCCCAAGTCCGTTGAAATAACATCATTAGGGTCAATCACCATATTCTAGGTATTGTCCACTTTTGAGTTTGGAATTTCATCACGGTTTTGTTCTTAAAGGCGTCTCAGAAGTTAAGGGAGGAAGGTGTATTTAAATTACCCTTAGGCCCGACTCTTAAGCGATGTATGACTATTTGACATACTAGAACAAGCCTTCAGTCGATGGGTAAGAGAATGATGGTTCGTCACTGAAACCACTTTTCTATCCCCACAGACGATTTCAATGTTCTAACCTCAAGTCCATTGATATAATATCGTTAAGGTCAATCACCACATCTGATGTATTGTCCCTTTATACCTTGATTGGGGACTTATTTCGATAAGTCCAATAGTCCCACATCGTTTGCAATTTATATACATTTTCCTCCTTTAAACCTATGAGGTACCTTTTAAGGACAAAATTGTTACGAAACTCTAAACTCCAAAGCATATAATACCTTGAATACAATGATTGACTTTAGTAATATCATCTTAATAAACTTGAGGTCAAAACATGTAGGTACAATTTTGATAACCAATACAATTACTTAATAATTATATCATAATAATATAAATTGCATTCTTAGATATAGGAACTCATATTATAGGTGCAATTGGCTCCAGAGGAGGGAATGTTGAGTGAAGCCTTTAGACTCTCTTTTCACAACAGAAAATTAGATTGTTTAGTTAGATCGTCTAATGGATTGTCTAACAGAAACGTATGGTAAGATCGTTAAACGATTGATCTTCTTACTTGTCTTTAAATGATGAAAATATTTTTTGAAATTATTTTAAATATGAGAATCAATAATAATCATCATATATATGCATGGATATCACTAAAACATAATATTTTTATTTTCAGAATTATCTAATCCTTTTATTATAGAATTTCCATTGTAAATATATTTTGAAAAACTTGTTAAGTTTGTATAAGATTTAAACGTCGAAAAATATTCAAACTTTAACCTAGATTTATTTTCTCAATATATTTTTGAAAAATTATTTAAGATAGTGATTAAATGTGTCTCTTTTTTGAAAACTTTCTTGTTTAACACGATTAATTTGAAAACTTTTGGATATTGTCTTAATCTTAATCTTTAAGGCATATCAATACTCAAAATAATTTGTAATCATCATAGAATGTGTACCTCATTTGAAAATCATTTAGACAATCAAGATTTAGAGTTTTCGGGATTTAGAGTTTTCGGGATGTTTTGTTTTATGTTCAAATATACCAAAACTTTCTAGAAACTTATCTAGTATGGTTTGAAAATGTTCAAGTAATATCAAAAAGTATTCTAAGAACATAGAAATCAAGTATAGGCAATCCATGATACATTAGACAACCAAACGTGTAGAAGACAAGGTGACCTGTCTATCATGTATAAGTTCTAGTGACTATCTAACGTGTTCAATAACATTATTTTGTTTGACTAGTCTTGTACATTGGATTCGTCTAGCCTGTTATGTCCTCAAAGACTATCTAGCATGTCTTTGTACCGTGAGACTGCCTAACGCGTATATACACAACTGAACTATCTAATGGGTCAATACTTTATATTTTTACTATTCTTTTATTAACACAATATTTGTCTAATGAACTTAACACTGAGAGACCGTCTAATAGTTTTGATACTACATTATCATCTAACAGATTTAATTTTAATAGACTGTCTAATGTGTGCTCGCTTTATTCTAGACATCTATTGACTTTGTTATAATTCTTAATAAATATATAGTATTTTTTATCATAAACTCTCCTATCACGCGATTATCTAATAGGTATTACACCATTTAACGTGTACTCAACCCTCTAACATATTAACCAAACTATCACTAAATTTACTTTTAAATTAAAACTCATTCAAATCAACTTCAAATTCAGTTGACCCAACACTAGTCATGATGAAACCTTTATATACCCTTCAAGTTCAAAACTAATTTTAAAGATTTTGCTGTTTAAAGATTTAAAGTGATAAGTCATTTAATGCAACACAATATGTCGTTTCCTTTTAAAAAATAACACATTTAGAATAATAATATGTATTGACAATAAGACTTTACTGTAATATTATTTTTCTAATAAAATATTTTTGATTTCATATTCTAAATAATTTTAATATAATCTATTGAAGTAAGATAAGTTGTGCTAAAAACTTATGGATACTATTCATTGAACATGAAAATATGTATTTAAATTTTTGTTTTGTATGAAAATTCATCATAATAAAATTCATAATAATAATAATAATTTTAATAATGGGAATAAGATTAATATGTGATCAAAAAAGAAAATAAACTTCTTCCAACTATATTTATTATGTCAACGAGAGGCATAATTAACTTCCTCACGCAATTCGAGTCTGATTAAGCAAGTGAATATATAAGAGAATCTTATGACAGAGTTGAAAGAGACCAAACTAAAAACATTTGTCACATATATTCGGCATTGACACCTCCTACCTCGGACAAACCAAGCATTATAAAGAATGATCGTAAATGCACTCTCGTGTGAACAGTTCATATTCAGAACATGAAAACATGTGTTATGCAAAATTCTTAATGCAACCAGTCTTCAATCATTAGCTAGTATTAATTTGATATTAAAGGAGTAGAAGATATTTATGTTTTTGTTTCTACTTGGAAAAGAGTAAAAAAAATCTTTTAAAGTAGAATGTAAAACTATTTAAGCAGAAAATGAAATTTATATTTGATGTAATGGATGTAATTGATGTAATAAATTAATTAAATTTATTTATTATTATAATAAATTATCAAAACATATTTGACTGGAATTTAATAAGAATAAGTGAAAATTGAAATTGAAAGAAGATCAGTTATAAAATAATTAATTTTTAAAATTAAAAATTGTTTTAAAAAATAATTAATTACAAATTATGTATAATTTTTTGTTTCACATATTGATTTAAAAAATTAAATATAATAAAATTAATGCACGAGTTAATTAATTAAATTTAAAAATTCTTATAAATTAATTACTAAATATTTAACTCCATGAAATATCAAAATTTAAATTAATATAATTTTTTTTATTATTATCATTTTTTTATTTTAACAATTTATTATATTATAATAAAAAAGTATAAATATTTTACTATATTTACATAAATACAATGGATTATTCCTTTTAATGTAATCAATTATATACATAAATATAATAAAAATATTTACTATATAATTCATTAAATTAAATATTTATTCTTTTATTAATATTTATAGTATAATTGATTATGGCAGGTTAAATTTTTTAAATCATTGCATACTCTTATATGCAAAATTATATCTTGTTATTTGTAAACTCTTTTTTAACTTTTATAACTTTTTTTAACTTTGATGGTAATAAAGATTGTTATGCATATGAATATTTTAAACACATAACATTTTAAAATGTGTGTTTTGTGTTTGTTTAAGGACTAATATAATATTATTATATATGTCTATATATGATAAAACTTTGTATTTATATGATAAAAGCACAACTAAAATAAAATAAAAAATATTAAACTTGATAATATACACTATTTTTTAAATAATAGTTTTTTTTTTCAATAGTGATGAGTGTTTTGAGAAGTCATTCATTGAGGAAATCCAACAACAATTAGACCTATGTCAGATGTGTATAAGGAATTAACACCATAGCTAACACAAAACCTTAAAGTTAAGAATTTATGGGTTTTCTTTGTATGTTGCTTAACTTTCTCATTTTTAAATCATATTTTAGGTCTTTTGAGGGGATACATTAGGGACATTCATCAACAATGAGACCTTAATTAAACCTACATAAGGGATTAACACTACTTCTAGCCTAAAACCTTAAGGCAATGGTTTATGGATCTTCTTCTTTATATGTTGTTCAACTTTCTCATTTCTACTTAACGTGGGACTAAGACTCACACTTTAGATTTTTCTAACTAATAGTAATTGATGAGAACTTAAAAAAATCACAGTATACTATGACATAAAGAACAATTTTCTATGTGATCTACAACAATCGTTTTGTTTATCAAAATGACCTTTATAAGACCGATATATCCTCATTTTTTCTTCTTCTTTGACCAAGAAGCATACTTCTTATGAAGTTGAATAGTATATTAAGAACTCATGTTGTATCCTTTCTCTGAGAGTAACATTTATTATCCTTTCTTTGAGAGTAAATTTATTGATTACTATGTTATGTGTTTGTAGCCTTGAGTAATAATTAAATAGTATTCATGTTCTTAGTCCTAAGAGGAGATTGAGAAAACAATAGAGATTTTAGAACTCATTTATAGTCAAGTTTTGATTAGTTAAACTCTTTAAGAAGTTTCTTAAAAGAGAACTAGATGTAGCCTAAGAGTTATGGCCAAACTAGTATAATGTGTTGTTTTGCTTTTTGTTTATCTATTATACGGTATATTAGTTCATGCAAAAAAAAAAAGACTTACTCTATTCATCCTCTCCTTCTAAAGTCAACTTATATCTTTAGTTGGCAAAAGAGCTTACCTATTGGGGTTAGTTTTTAACAAAATGAGAGGAATGTTTTTACAAGACTCTTGGAGTTTGATCAAGGCCAAGTCATCAATCATCCACATTTCTCTAAAGATACAAACTATGGGTACTAGAAGTCAAGAATGCTTACTTCCGTTTAGTTATGTAGTATAGACATGTTAAATGTGGTGGAGAAAGACAATTACATTTTGTTAGACAATGATCAACAATTGTTACCAAGAGAAACCTAGAATAAAGGACAATTGCATTGATATGAGGTGAATGCCAAAGCTTGAAACATCCTGATGTGTTTCATAACTCAAGATGAGTATGCTAAAGTTCACTTGTTTAAGTGTGGTAAGGATTTCATTATATCATCCTATCAGTGGTTTATAAGGAATAGAAGAAAATGTTCTCTTCTTTAGTCATAACAACCTTTTTTTTTTCTTTGTTAGCCTTTTTCCTTGCCACACCTTTGAGATGTAGAAGGTGAAATTTTTTAACTACTAATCATCAACTTATTTTCTGCTCCTTTAAGGGAGTTCATATCTCATTATGTGCATTGACCTGAGGTGAAGGGTGAGGTTGCATGGTGGGATAGATGTCCTGAGACCATGAGACAAGTAGTCAATGGATTACATCACATGGAAGGTTTGAGTATTTTGAGGAAGGTTGGAAGGTGGGATTTATGGTTTCTAGAGGGAAGTGGTGTTAGGCAAATGTTAACATGTTCTTAAAAGGTGTTGACAAAAGGACAAGCTACACAGCTACACCCTATGCAAGCTTTAACAATATGATTTAGGACATTTATAAAAGAAAACTTTGTATGAATATACAACTACTAAAACAAAGTCAAAATCACATGTTATACATGATTTTTGCATGTAAGGGCTTACAAATGCTAAGTATTTATAATTCCTCTGATAAACCATTTGGAGAGATTTCATCTTTGTAAATACAAGTTTTAAAGTTCATTTTCGTAAATTTTTCCTTCCAATATTAGTTATAAAATAATAACATGTAATGGAAAAATGATAAAGGATTAGGTAGATTTACACAAAATATTTTTATACTAGTTTGTCTGATAACCCAAACTATGTCCAATTCTTAATGAACATCATTAAGGTTCCACTAATGCATAATAACACTACAAAGTACAAGGCAAGTATTATTTGGATCCAACCACTTCTAGCTAAATAACAAGTATTTTTAAAACCCAACAACTCCAGGTTAAACACAAGTATTCTTTGAATCCAACCACTCCTATCTAAAGAGAGTATTCTTTGGAACATAATCATTCCTGGCTAAACATGAGTATTCTTTGAAGCATAACCACTCATGGATAAACACGAGTATTTTTTGGAACGCAACCACTTCTGACTAAACATGGATATTCTTTGGACACACTCCTGGCTAAACCACTTTGTTAAAAAAATGGTGTGGTCTACAAGATCACAAGTTGCTAACTAAAATAGAGGTAACATCCCAAGACAAATACAAGATTATAAATACTCTTTTAGGTTATTGTGAACACATTCACAAAAGGCTTAGGATTACTTAAGAGCTTTAACGTTCTTGTTGTGATTGTTTTCATTGTGGTCATCAACCTTTCTTCATTAAGGGGGTCTTCTTTACAAAGAACTTAGAAGAAAAGAGTCATGCAAATCCTTTGGATCTATTGTGAGACAAACTGAAGTTCTTCTTCTTCAACTATTTGAGCTTAGAAACACATTAAATGTTATTTACTTAGCATAATTGCACATCCCTTCTTTAAGAAGCACTTTGAGACACATCATCCCTTGTTAGACCTAGGTTAGGTAGTTTTTTCTTAAAATAAAGAAAAGCAAGGACCATATGTGGCTGGAACTCTTTTCAGAGCATACATCCTAACATATCATGAGAGTTGTTGGTGTGGAGAAACTTTAAATATGTTGCTCAAGAGATCTTGTAATTGACACTTTAAAAGTGGGATCCTCTTAAAATAATAAAGAAGCGAACACTTCCGACATACATAAAATCAATATAAAATATTTGACAAGTATTAAGAATACTTAAGACTACATATCATCATTGTATGTCCAAGCTTTTTACTTATTAGATGAAATTATACAAAATACAAGTTACTTTGCCCCTGTTGAACAAATGAAATACTTGTGTCTTATTTGATAGTTTGTAAAGATATGTTTTACACTTTATTGTAAGCATTTAATCAAAACAAACTTGGAGTTTGTTGGGTTTTGTTCTAACAAATACTTTAGAAGCCATGAATGTTTATTTGTAATATTCTTTTTGTGAGAGTTTCCTTATAAATACTAAAAAAATTATTGTTGTATACATGACGCTAAATCTTAGAAAAAAATGACTAAATATTCATAAGTTTTTTTTCCTGTTGTAAGCTATAAGTAATCGTTATAAGACTTAATTGATTAGTCAAACCCTTTGTGATTTGTAGAGGAGAATTGGTTGTAATCTAAATTTGGAGTGAACTAGTATAAATCATTATTTTTACTATTGTTATCTATTACCTTAGGTTTTCTAATCTTAGTTATCGTCTAAACATTTGTTAAAATTGTTGAAAACCTATTTCCAAATTTTTAAAGTTTTACTCAAACTCTTTTCCTTTCTAAAGGTAATATTTTATTTCACATATTTGTGCTAAAAAATGAATTTTTCTATTAATGAATTAGTATTTTATTATGTTTAAGATATAAGATAACTATTTAATTTATATAGTAAAATTATAATAAATAATTGTTTAAAATTATATAAATTATATTTTCAATATTTGATAAATAATTTGAGTATGATACAAGATTTTTTAATATTAATAATTTAAAAAAAAATTGAATTAGGATTAAAATAAGAATGAGCAGAATATATTGAAAGAAATACAAAGTTAGAAAATCATAAAATTTTCTTTTAAATAGAGGTAATAAAATGCTTGAAAAATAGTGAATCTTGTTCATCCTTAAAAAAATTAATACATCTATTAAGTTCCTGATTAAATTTTTCATGTAAATGGATGTTTGAAAAAATTTATTTGCTTATAAATCCTTTACTATTAAATATAAAAAATATTGTGTGTATATCTAATATCAAATACTCATAAAAAACTTATATATAAGAAAGTAAATTTTTGAAGTACCCATTTACACGAAACTCTTAATTAAGAAGTTATCAACCAACACGTTATTTTTTTAGCGATCAATTTGGATACTTACTTTTTTAAAAACTCTATCATTAAAATTTTTGTTGACTATTCAAGAAATATTTTAAAAAATAAAAAATATTCATTTTAAATAATAATTGGTTATAGTTATAATGTAAAATATGTATAAAGATTTTAAATATGTGGTTAGAGTTTTATAAAAGCCATTTTCTTAAATATGTTTTAGTATTTTAAGGAATTGACCATTATATGACTCTGAAAAAAAAAAAATACCCTTAGTTTTAAAAAAAAATCTAGTAATTAAATTTGACACACCAAAATTGTGTTTCTTTTCTATAATAATATCATGTTTTTATTAAAAGAAGAGTGATGGAGACCTCACTTAGAAGGATAACGTATGTCTTTCAACAACAATTGTACAATTTTTTTAGTTTTAAATATTCTATTCTATAATAAAAGTAATTATAATTATCATGACGGTGATAACAATATTTTTTTTAATTATAAAAAGCACGATTAGATAGGCAGAAACGGAAAAAATATATTAAGAGGATTAACCTTTTATATATGTAACCGAAAAAGAAATTTTAATTTTCCACACTACCATTAAGTTTCTATTAAATAAACACTTATTTTAGAAAATATACACAATAAATTTGTGCATTATTTCATTGAACACGTGTTGCTATGCTACCCAGTTCAACAATCGATATTAATATAAATAATAATCCACGTTATTTTTATTTATTTATTTATGATTGTTGAGGTGAGCAAAGAGACAGTGAACATAAAAAGCCCATGGTTTTTATCACCTTTGGGCTAAAGAAAACAATTGAAAAATACAGTGGCCATAAATGAATAGATATAGCTATTTTATTAAAATGAAATTAGTGCTTTATACAAAAAGGCGATTGTTAAAAATATTGAATTACAACAAAAGAAATTTCAATGCCTGTAATTAGTATTATCAATTATTTCAGATTTCAAAAATAGTCACTCTGATTTTGACTTTATTTTATTATGTATAGATCGATTTCTATTTAATTTAAGGTTAAATATTTTTTTTATTGTATTATAATATAAAATTGGATTGTATTTTTATCCATATCTTAGATTATTCAATAATTATAATAATTTTTTTTATATGAAATTAATTTAATTTGAGGTTCTACTTCATTAATTTATTATAAATAGTTATAGTAGCATGTAATTTAATAAACAAAAATTGAAAAAAAAATAACAATAATTGAAAAAAATTACAGTGATTTTACACTGTAAATACTTGAATATAGTTAAAGTTAGGAGGAAGTTCGTATTATGACAAAAACATATTTAACTATTTATTTAATTATTAAGTAATAGTAATTAAATTGAATGACTAAATCGATTAACTTTTTAAGTAAGAAAAGTAAAATTATTAATTTAAAAAATCAAATTGATTAATATTTTTCTATTATAAGAACTAATATTCATTAGTTAGTAACTTTAAGTTTTATAAGATTGAAATACAAATTAAGCACAAGATAAAGCAGAAACTAAGTTGAATCCTTGTGAAAACAATGGTCTAAAGACCTTGGATTCTTATGAAACCATCAACTCCAAACTCACTATAAGTATCTCACCAAAACTTTCACCTTTTTCCTCACCCAAACTTACTTCAATTCCTTCACTGTTTCACAAATTCTTAACTTTGTTCTTTGAAGATGGCCAAAGGAAATTCTCCCCTAGTGAGGCCTAGCTTCGCTTCACTCGATCAAAAATTGGCCTTTGCCCAGCAATCTTCTCATGGTGCATCTAAACCTTTCAAATCTTTCTTCTTTACCATTTTTCTTTTTTTTAACTTTAGGTTATAGATTCAGTTTTACTAGAAATAAGGTTGAAATAAAGTTAAATAATAATATATAATCTTTGGTTGAAAGAAGTTTGTCCAAATACATTTATGAAGATTTCTAGAAAAAAAAATAAGCATAAATTAAAATTAACTTAAACATAAACTAATTTATAAAAGTTCTCTCATACAATTTTTGCTTTAATTTCTACATAGATTAGTTTTAAGTTATAATGAGAAACTTTACTAATTTCAGAATCTGTGTAATTTTATAATTACTAATTGGATTTGGACTTACCTTTTGTCATTGTATGTAAACAGAGGGCGTGTTAGCCGGAGCAAAGGCAGCGGTTGTTGCCGGTGTTGCCTCTGCCATTCCAACAGTAACTATTCCTCTAATATTTATATTTCTTTCCTTACTCAACCCACAAAGGATTAATTAAATTTAAAATATATTATAAATTTAATTTTTTTAATTATATTTGATTAAAACAAAAAGTAGGGTATTTAGACAAAAAAAAATTAAGTACTCAATAAAGCAATTTTTATTAAAAACTCAATTAAAATATAAAAATTTATAAATTACTTAAAACTTAATTAGAAATATAAATCAATCAACAATTTTACTCCTAAAAATATATACACATAATTGATTTATCAACATAAATTTAGCAATCCTCTCGTTTCCATTGTTTAGTTGTGGTAGATCAAATTTATTATATAAATGATGAATTTTGTGATCTCACTTTATATTCAATGAGTAACATTTACAATTTTTTAGTTTTAATGAATACTGAAACAAAATGTGCCATGTTATTACTTTTGATCTATGAGTCTTAGACACTTCTCTTAAATGATGTGTTCGTATCGGACACACGTATCGAACATCAACACTCGAAAGACACTTCTAGAACACGTATCGGTAAAGTGTTCAATTCAAAAGATATTTGTTGAATTTTTGACAATTCTAGCACAATTCTAACACAATTTTAAAAAGAATAAACACATTAATTTTCTCAAAACTCTAACTTATTGTATGAATTTTTAGTATAATTATAAAAATAAGGAACAAATCCTTTTGAACTAGCAATGAAAAATATATTTCTGCTCAAAAAAACTGAAACATATTTGTACACATAAATCTTCATTGTCAATTTATATAGTTCATAATTATATAATATATAGATTCGTGTTTTCATATATTACATTTTACAAATTATATGTATCTCCATATTATATGTATCTCCATGTCGTATCCATGTCTATCCTACATAATTTCTTATTAACTAGAGATTTTGGTAAAGAGATTTGATGAGAATTATGGTTGGTGTGCAGGTGGCTAGTGTGAGGATGGTGCCTTGGGCAAGAGCCAATCTTAATCACACAGCTCAAGCTCTCATAATCTCCACAGGTTTCATAAATGCCTCAAATATAAGAAGAAAAGCATTACTTGTTTCAGTTTTACTCTGCATTTAGGAACAACAAAGCTTTTTCACCATTCCTAATTTCTTATTGCAGCCATGGCAGCGGCATTTTTCATAGTATCTGACAAGACAATTTTAGCAACTGCAAGGAGAAACTCATTCATTCCACCCTCACATTCTCAACCTGAATCTCTGAATCCGAATAGATAGATTATTTTATTTGAAAGATGTTATTTTGAAAACTATATAATAAAGAAACATCAATTTATGATTTTGATGTAACACAATATAATTTCATAATTTTTATTTTCAGTTATAATATGATATAAGGTTATTAAGATATCAGTACCGTTTGATCTTGGTAGATTATTCAACTCTGAGCCCACCATATTGCAGTTATTTAAATCCAAATAAACATATTTAATCATTAAAATAATTTTAAAAGTTAAAGAATATTTTAATATTAAGGTATAGTAGATTGGAGAAATTTGGTCTATGATTTTTTTTCTCCTATTGTACCAATGCTCAGAATTGTAAATATTATGCTTTCATTCCCGCAAGTTATTTCTTACCCATACTGATAGATTTAGTTTCCAACTATATCTTGTACATTAGAGATTTTAATTAATATTAAATAATAACAATAGATATCTTGGTTTAATAAAAAAAATAATTTATTTTCAAAGAGTTTTATAATAATTTTAAAATAAAATAAAAAGTTAACTTTGAATTAATAACCACTTTTAAGAAAACAAATTTTGAGTGACAACAAATATTATTTCCAATATGTCTTTTAATTTTCAATATAATATAATATGACTTTAATCTAGATGTGGGTTATAAGAGGAAAGAGAAAAAGAATAACACTAAAAATATAAGTGATTTTGAAGATTTTTGCAAGTTGGTCCGCAAGAAACAATTTTGCTTTTGGAGTGATTCTCTTAGTAATTGAAAAAAAAAATTGTAAAATGATTCAATTTATGAAAGATGGTTAAAGCTAGTAAAAATGCAATAAAAAAAAGTATATAAATACTTAACTTTATATATTGGTTCACTTAACTTATGTTCATTTCTCCTCTAAAAAAACCTTTATTCTAATAATGATTACAAATATTTTAAGTATTTTTAAAGTCATTTATGATTTATAACGACAGTGTAAAAAGTCATTATTGATGTCCTTTTATATATACATGAGATAAAGAATAAAATATTCTTTTTCACTAAGTAATTTTTATTTTTCCAAAGTTTTTTTAACTATAACAAAATAGTTGTTTAACAAGAACAATTCTAAAAAAAATATAAAAAAAAAAAAAAATCTTCTTGTAGAGCGATAGATTCACAAAGTGAATGTTTTACAAATATAGCATGGTCTCTCTTTATTATCTCTAAGACATTCTACTATCTAATACTTAGTATATTTGAAGCACTACCACAATGTAAAATTCATTGATATTCTATGTGGAATTATTAATTGGTTTTGATTGATGAACTTGTTTTTTTTAAGCATCTTGAATAAGATCATTGTGACTTGTGTTCAAATCTTTTGGTATGTGTCTGTATTATAGCGTTGGTTGGTAGTCTTTTTTATTGGTACACTCAACTTATTATGTTTTTAAGTATCTTTAGTTCTGAACTTTTTTTCCATATACTGACAACATTAATTTTGACAAAATAATTGTACAGATATGGTTTAATATGTTAGAGTTTTTATTAGGATTTGTGAGTGCTCATGTTGATGGCTTCATAAGATATCTAACAAATTCAAATCAAATTTGTGTCTTACTCCATAACTTCATCTTAAGCATTGTGTCTTTTGTGTTAAGGCATCTAACACCCAAATTTTGATCATAACAAACAAAATTTGATGTGTCTAATATAATTATGAGAACCAAAAAATGGAGTATTCAATTAAAGAAGAACTTGGAGGATATTTCTCAAGAAAACAAGTAAAAAAATATACTGTAAAAAAATTTAGAAGAAAGCTTCCTACATGACAAAAAAAAAAAGGCTTGAAAAGAGGCATATGTTAGAGTATCTTTGTTTGGATATTAGGATAAGGTAACCTAGGTTACAATAGTTAATCATAGGTGTTGATGTGTAAAATGAAGTCCCACACCTCCATTTAGGGAGAGAAAGCTCATGACTCCTGTCCTATGAAAGGATATCATACATGCTTGTACAAATTACCTTTGAAATAAATATACAATAGAAAGCTTCTTAATAATCTTTTGTCCGTAATTGTTCAAAATGTTACTTGCTTAGTTAAGTTTTTCTATGTGACATTTCCTTCTCATACCTTCCCTTGAGCAGCAAGGAAGAGTGTCAAGTGACCCTCAAGGATCATAGCCAACCATCTTGGTTATGTACATTCCGTAAGGTAATCACCACATTTTCTTATCCATACTCCGTTTACATTTCCCATTTTTGCTATCATCCATTATCAATTTTCATTAAATTTTTTGCACATATGTTGTTGCATTCCTTGAATAATAAGGTTGTATCAACCTTTTCTCTAACAAAATCATTTTCTAAAAGAAAATTACTAAATCAGTCATACTAAACTCTTGGATCCTAACCATCACATGTCACTTTCATAAGTGTATCGATGGTTGTAATTAGTTCACATGGACTTCAACCAACCTATATATGTACCACATGTTCTTCTTAGAAGTGTTATAATGAGATTTTCCTTAATTTTAACGGCTACCATGTGTCTTTCCCAATTTTAAGGAACCGCCCATGTGTTAGAATTAATTAAGATTTAATTAAGTATTAAACATATGATTAGTTTGAGTTAACTTTAGCTTAAGTAGTCTTATAATTTCATTTGAGTTTCCTAATGTTTCTAAACACTTGAGAGATGTATTTTCCTCTTCAAAATAGTGGCATGCTCCTTACAAAAGAATGTCAACCCCTCTTGTGAACTCACTTTTGAAGATTGACTGAAATTCTCATTATGCACTTTAAAAATCTTAAGAGTTCTCTATTATTGTCTTGGTTCTTATCTTGATAGGCTTTCTTAAGTGGCGAAACTTCCTACACCTACCCTTTCGAATTTATCATAAGGTGGCATATTTTATTCCCTTTTTAAGTCTTAATCCATTTTCTAATTTCTTTGGCAAAATATATTTTGTTTTACATGTTGTTTTCATGGGTTTTTGAATCACCATGGGACATGCTTCTGCAGGCTTCCTCTTCTCCAACATCTTTTGAGATGATCAACATCCTATCGTCCTCTTAAGTTCCACATCAAAAACACTTTTCACATCCATTTGAAAATGCTTAATTTTTATTGTCTTAAAACACACAATAGTTGCAAAGGTTTTAGTGAAGTCTATACCTTCTTACTAATTATAGCCATGTGCTACCAATCCATCTTTATTTCTTACCACTTCGTCGTCTTTATCTACTTTGTTGTTGAATATCCATCTTGTACCAATCATGGTCTTATCAACAAGAGGACCAAAGGCCAAACATCATTTATGGTAAAGTGGTTCAACTCTTTCTCCACGACTAGAATTGAATATTTGTTTTTCAAAGTTTCTTTGATGTTCTTTGCTTCTACTTGGGACACCAAAGCCATAGTAGTTCATTCTCTAAAAGACAATCTTGTTATGACACCATCGATTCTCTCTCCTTAGATTTGATATTCAGGATGAGACGAAACATACTTCCAATCCTTTCTCAATGTATCATTTGCATGATATCTAATGAATATTCATCTAATGCTTTCTTTGCATTTGATCCTTGGACTACATCTACTATCGTTCCTTTATCTAAGAGATCATCACTGAAAACATACAAGAGAAATATAGTCTAACACTTGAGTGTTCATTGTTCTTTATGGAAGTGTGAAATCTTTGTACTCTTCATTTGTGAAGTTACTCAAGAATGAGTATTCTTAATATCCTTTCTTTCAGAGTTATTTTTGTTACCATACATCTTATGTGTTTGTAGCTAGGAGTGACAACTGAAATGATACTCAATTCTCAGTCTCAATGGAAGATTGAAAAAGGATAATGAAGAGTGATTTGTGTACTCGTGTTTGTAATTAAGTTTTGATTTTGATTAGTTGAACCTTTGAAAAGTTTTTTAAAATAGAAATAGAAGTAATCCAATAATTGTGACTAAAACAATATAAATTGTTGTGTTGCTACTATTTGTTAGACAATATATTTATTTTTGAAAAAAAAATCTCAAATTCTAGTCAACCCTTTTTTAAGTCAATTTACATCTTTAGTTAATCAAAATTGTGATTTTAACTTTTGACACTAATTATTAAGTAGAAATAATTGTACCTTGTTATAATTTTTCCAAATGATAAATCATTAATTCAACACACTTTATAATTTCCTCACTTTCTTATTCCCATACATTTTCATAACACTCTAGAAAAACACACTTTTATGTTTTACATACATAAAATATAACACGTATAGTTAAACACACTTAAAACTAAGCAAATTATGTATTTGACATAACTTTGTAAATAAAACACACTTTCACCAGTCATGTCAATTTGTTTTTGATAAAAATTGGTAATACTTTAGACAAGTCAAATGAAAAATAAAATTATATAACTCTTTTTATTTAGGTAAGAAGTGTACAGATATTTTAAATTTAAACACATTAAACATAAATTTAAATTTTAAAAATTATTAAATCCATAACTAAGATTAAGTTTAGCGAAAAAGATTTTATAGTTATTTTTAAAGATATCACCTAATTTTTATACATTATTTAACAATTATACAGTTATTTTCCTAGCATAAAACCAACACTATGCTTATGCGATGGTCCAACTATAGTATTTTGGGAGACACCCATTAAGTAGTTTCAACTTTTCCACATTCTCTCTATTGTCTTTATTGATCAATAATAGATCAGTAATGTCTCTTTCAATTCATTTGATAAATAACTTCTTTTTTAATACTTACCTTTCTTCTTTTTTAATATTCCATTCAACTAATAATAGATCCATTCTTTATTACCTTAATATGTCCATTTTTTTTTTCACTTTAGATTATGTTGACATGTTAACGGGTACAAAAATGTTGTTTAAAGTAAGTATAAGCAATGGTTTTTTTTATTGTTGTCTACGTAGTAAAGTTTATTTGTCCTTAATGTTAAATATTTAGAAAATATGTTGTCTATTTATTTTAAAAAACAGATTATAAAACATAAACTAATATTAAAATATTATGAATACTTTAGACAATTTTTTTAAAGTATAGATGCTTTCAATAACATTTTAGGTTAAATTGTAGGTTTTTAAATGATATTTTAGGCCACATAAATTGTAGGTAATTAAAATCATATTTATAAGGTGTGTTGTATTTAATATATATATATATAACATAGCTATTTTAAGTGTCCAATTTCACCTGACTCCACCCATTTCAACACGGTCCAACCTAAACACATTCTAAAACCTAAAAAAAACTCATTCCAATACACATGAAAAGCCTTATTCGAAAATCTATTTGACTCCCAAATTTCCCATATCGCATTATAAGAATTCAAAAGACAAACTCAATCGTTCATCTACTCACATCTATGGATACTCGTGGTTCAAGTTCTACTCGTGGTTCTTTTGTGGTTTGTTCTTCCAATGTAATCGTTCAATTCAATTTTTCCTTCTATTTTCTCATGGATTAGGATTTAGGGGTGATTTTATTTAGATTCAATTTTTATTTTTTTTTGGATTTTATTTTTAAATGTTTGGTTATATTGAAATTATTCATTAACATTATGACTTTCTCTTGAAGCTCCCTGATTGTAAATAGTGACTTTCATTTTGATTAAAAAGTCATTTTTTAAATTTAAATCAAATTAGTATGCTCTTTTAAAGTGTGATATCCATCTACTTATATAGAATATTAATTAGTTTCCTTATAAACTTTTCTCCTCTCAGTAAAAAAACTAATCTAATAACAAAAATAAAAATAATATATATCAAAGTTAGAATATATTAAAATGAAAAATATAAAAGGAACGATTTTTAAATATAGAAATCAAAGTAAAAACTTTTACAATTATGAAAACTAAATAACTAAATATATAATTTATTTTCACTAATATTTTATATTGTTTTTCAAATATGGTTGGGTGAAAAAAATGGTATTTAGTAAAACATTTTGTAAGTGGCTGACATCATCAACCTCCATTTAAAGAAATTGGAATATTGAAAATACAAAAGCAACGGCTAAGTGTAGATATTATTAAGGAAATAATAATTATCAAATTATATGTAATTATTGTATGCAATATTTGACGATATTATACTCAATTATATGCAATTAATTTAATAATTATAGAATCTCATGATTAATATCCTACCTATATATATGCATGAAGTATGAAGTGATGTAATATACACATAAGATAATAAGAAACATTTCTTCTTCTTACCCTTTTTTATCATTTTCTCATATGGTATCAGAGCACCAACCCTAACGGCCTATCCATTTTTATCCCCTAAATAAAAAAAATCATGTCTGACAAAGAAGACACCAGTAACGAGTCCGATAGAAACCTCGTACAACGCTTCAGTGCCAAGCAAATTCAGCAATTGGCAAGGACTATTTACTCGCTCAACAATAACGGTAAAAGTGACACGTTTGCAGGTCTGCTTACCCATAACTCCTCTTCTAATTATGCTTTTACGAAACCATGGATTTTGGATAGCGGAGCAACCGATCACATTGCATCTGATTCACAATTTTTCACACACACTTCATCATCATTTATTTCAAATGTTAATCTGCCCACAGGATCAAC
>Ga0123342_1000717_pt1 | contig 54022 bp, 34 predicted proteins | sample Turbeawhitnodule_FD_89960 | JGI IMG/M metagenome (GOLD analysis project Ga0123342, IMG submission 89960) | Root nodule microbial communities of legume samples collected from Mexico - Turtle bean Mexico white nodule | ecosystem: Host-associated > Plants > Roots > Nodule | place: Mexico: Nepantla...
TAGAAATATCAACCCAAGGCATTGTAGGGATAGGAAGAGGGGTATATAAACCATGGGGTTGGACCTTAGATTTAGCCTTCCTACATGCTATGCATTTATCACAGAAGGTATGTACGGATTTGCACATGTGAGGCCAAAAGAAATGTTCATGCAATGTTTCTAAAGTCTTAGCTACCCCAAAATATCCCATAAGCCCACCCTCATGAGCCTCTCTAACAAGAGATTGTCGTATGGATCCCTGAGGAACACAAAGTCTTTGACCTCTAGACCGGATGGACACTATATGTGGAGGACTCCACAAAGAGGACCACGAGTAGAGCAGGAACAAACGCGTTGATGCCGTGTAACAAACCCGTTGAGAAAAGTAAAATAAAAAGAGGAAACAAATAGGGTGTAGCAAGAGGTTACATACATATCTGACCGAGACTCATAGTTCCTTAATGGCGGCCTCTCGTCCGCCGACGCCACAATCCACCGCGTCAAGCATTATTCCGCTGCTGCACCAATCCCAGTTTCTTCCCGATCTAGCTACCCTCCAACGCCGATTACAGATGATATTTGAAGGTGCTAGAGAGAGGTGGGTGTATGCAATTTACTGGAGGTACTCCCCTACCGATTCCCTTTTCTGTTGGGGTAACGGCTATTACCACGACAATAGCAAAGTCCAAAAAACGACGTCGCCCACAGAGCAGGCCCAGCGCAAGAGCGTTTTAAGGTTACTCAGATTCTTAACTTCAGGCCCCTCGGCCACCCATAATTACTGCGACCAAGACGTCACTGATCCAGAGTGGTTGTTTTTGCTCTCCCCTAGTCACACCTTTGTCAACGGCAGCGGCGTGCTGGGCCAGGCTTTCTTTCATCCGAGAACGGTTTGGCTCACCGGGTCAGCCCAGTTATCTGAATCGGCCTGCCAACGGGCCAGGCAGTTACAGCAGTCTGGGCTTCAGACGATGGTTTGCATACCGTGTCCAAACGGCGTCGTTGAACTGGCCTCCTCCGAAGTGGTTCTGCCCAACCCTGATTTCGTGATCAAAGTGCGAGATTTGTTCAACTTCAACGACCCAGTCGCGGACCTCACCTCCGCCGAAATCATACCACCACGGTAACTCCAAATCTTACTATAATACTCATTTTAAAATTTTAATTTAATCACTAAATTATTAAAACATTTTTTATAAATACTACGTTGCAGAAATAGTTGTTATATTTTTATTAAAAGTTCTACGAAAAAACTGATAAAAATACATAACTATTTCTTTAAAATTAAGATAGTGAATCTTGAAATATTAAATGCATATAATAACTGAGCACATGCATTAATAAAAATCCATAAATATATATCCATATTTAAACAAATTTAGTTAAATAAATGCATCAAAGTTTAAGCTTCAATTTAGAATGGCATGATTGAAAAAGAGGAGACCTTTGTTTAATGAAGAGCTTGAGTTAAATATATAGCGTGATGGCTCCAGAATCATTTTTGGTTTTTATATTTAATCTACGAACACATGATGACAGGGAAGATAAATGGTTGCATGAAAGAGCAAATATTGAGATGCAAAATCATGAAAACGAGAACTTGTCTAAGCAATCTCGAGGGAAAGAAAAGGAAAGTGATTCAAAATGCTCATGGTCCTTGTTATCAGGAACTTCCGATGGAGGCTCTGAAAGCACATATTCACATTCGAACGACTATTCTGGCCCCTCCTGGATTTAATTTATGTTTATCCCTATTTTTAATTTTTTTTCACAAATTTATGTGTGTCTGCATTATAATAATATATTTGTATTTTATAGTATTTGACAATATTTTTTAGTGTATTTGTATTTTATAATATTTGACAATGTTTATGTATCCGTATTATTTGATAACGTTGGATGTCAAATATTTAAATATTTGGCAATACTTGTGTATATGTATTTATACATATAAAATAAGCATATACATATTGAAAGTAAATGAAACAATTTTTTATTGTTCGCAACATGTCATCTTAGAAGAAACAACGATTTAAATGTGACATCCGAGCATTATCAAATAATGTAGATACAAATACATTGTGAAATATTATAAAATACAAATATATTATAAAATGTAGATATATATAAATTTATAAAAATAAAAATAAAAATACAGATACATAAACACTATTGTTTTTATAATAATAATTTTAAAAATCATATTAAAAATGTAAAATTATTAATAAGTTGTAAATGAGTCATTCATTATTAGATCTATCACACATAATACTAAAAGAAGTGACACAATTTTCTAAATTGTTCTACCATTACTTAAAATGAAAATGAAATATCTTACCAAATTGGTATTGGTATAAAGTCTTTGACTTAGAAGATACGATAGAATTGAAACTTTGATGCTCCATGGTTCACATCCTTCTCACCTCCCAAAAACTTGCCTTTCCATTATTTAATTATTAAAAAGGATTTGAATTGATCAGCTACAGAGTTGAACTTGAGGATGGTACTTTTCGACACCTCACATAAGACAATGACAAATGTTTATAAGAGAGGTACATAAATTATTTCACCACATAAAACTGAAATATTCTATTCATATAATTGCTTCCAAAAAAAATGTTTCGAGAATCAAAACTTCATAAAGCTGCAATATTCCATTTATAGGAACAACAAATTATACATGGTGTTAGACATTCTGTTGTAACGTCCTCCCTTGCAGTTAGTTGTTATTTGCATGGGCTCTATATATGTATATACTTTGATAGTTGCTTTGTTATGTAAGTGTGTGATATCTCTCAATAATAATTTTTTTGTTCTCTTCTTTCTCTCTCATGGCCCACTACGCACACTGACATGGTATCCAGAGCTCTTTTTTTTTTCTCTTCCCTCTCCTCTTCGTAATGTCGTCCTCTACCTCCATTCAAGGCACGTCCCTGGACTCCACGCCGCGCTCTGCTCCCACTCTGAATCATTTCACTACACCAATTTCTCTCAAACTTTCAGATGATAATTTTCTATTATGGAAGCAACAGGTACTTGCAACTACCAATGGTCTTCTGTTAACCGCATATCTTGATGGATCTGCACAACCCTCCCGCTCTCTTGTTGTTGCGAATGGATCTCCCCCTTCCTCCAATTCTGCGTACTCCTTCTACAAGCAACAAAACAGTCTCCTCATTGCTTGGTTGTTAGCTTCAATGACTGTGCCCTTCTTGACAAAAATGGTAGGTCTTGAATTATCTTTTCAAATCTGGTCTACTCTAAATACGCATTTTGCTTCCAACACTCGTGCCCAGATTAAGAAATACAAGTTACGCCTCAAGACTTCCTAGAATGATCGGACTGTAAATGCTTATCTTTTAGAAATTAAGAAAACCGATGATTCACTAGCAACCATTGGTGCTCCGGTCACGGTTGAAGATCACGTGGAGGCTATTCTTGATGGTCTCTTTGAGAACTATGACCCTTTCGTGGCTTCAATAATGTCCAGATCTGAACCCTACACTACCAATGAGATAGAGGCTCTTTTGTTAGCACAAGAAGAACGACTTGGCAAACATCGCCTTCTTGATCCTCTAACATCACCTGTTACGGCTGTTGTTGCTTCCTGGAATCCAATAAATTCCAGAACTGCCAAATCTAAGATCAAGTTTTCCAATTATCGTGGCCAACGTGGCTCCTCTCGTTCCAGTTCCTTGCATGGGTCTCGCCCCTTTAGTTTTTGACCGCCACCTCCAGACTCTTGGCAATCTGTTTCAACATCCTCTCGTCCCACTTGCCAAATCTGCAAGAAACTTGGGCATTCAGCTGAGCACTGCTGGCAACGGTACGATCCACATCCTTCCAATCAAGCTCAAGCCAATTTCACTCATTTGTCTTTACAAGACAATGAGTCCCACGCCTCTTCTCTGTTGGGCGTTCCCTCCTCTGTAGAAGATCCTCTGTGGTACCCAGACAGCGGTGCCACACATCATATTACCAATAACTCCTCTGCCTACACTATCAAGAATCCCTATGATGGCACTGACACAGTGAAAATGGGTAATGGCACAGGTTTGAAAATTTCTGCTATTGGCTCTGCTAATCTTCGTTCTTCTACTTCCAATCATGATCTTGTTTTAACTGACCTTCTTCATGTCCCTAACATCACTAAGAACCTTATCAGTGTTTCAAAATTTTGTCGTGATAATAATGTCATTTTTTAGTTTCATTCTAATGCATGCTATGTTGTTCATCAGGTCACGAAAAGAGTTCTTCTTCAAGGCATTCTTAAGGATGGATTGTACATTTTTCCTGCATTAAAATTTGTTCCTACCTGTTCTGTAAATACAATATCTTTTACTACTGACAAACTCTCTGTAAACACTTGGCATGAACGTTTTGGCCACTGCAGTTTCAAAGTTCTTAATCAAATTCTTTCTCAATGTAATATTCGTGCTTGTAATGATGTTCCTTTTTGCTCTGCCTGTGTTCGTGGGAAATGTCATCAGTTACCTTTTCATCAGTCTTTAAATACTTACACTAAACCTCTTGAATTGATTTATATTAATGTATGGGGCCCCTCTCCTGTCATGGCTTCCAATGGTGCGTGTTATTATGTTTCCTTTTTAGATGCCTACACTAAATTTACTTGGATCTATGTCATGCATAAAAAATCTCAAGTAATCAATATTTTTAAAACGTTTAAAGCGCTGGTTGAAAATCAAACGGGTCATAAAATTTGTGCTCTGCAAACTGATAATGCGCGTGAATACCTCTCTTTAACTCATTTTCTCCATCAACATGGTATACACCATCGTCTCATCTGTCCTTACACTCATGAGCAAAACGGTTCTGTTGAGCACAAGCATCGCCACATTGTTGATATGGGGCTCACATTGCTTGCTACTGCGTCTCTTCCTCTTCGTTTCTGGGCTAAAGCTTTCATTGTCTCCGTTCACATTATAAATGTTCTCCCCACAGAAGTGTTAAGTGGTAATAATCCTTATTATCTCTTGTTTCAACGCCAACCAAATTATAGCAAATTTAAAATTTTTGGTTGTGTTTGTTATCCTAGCCTAACACCTTATAATAAATGTAAATTTGTTTTTCGTTCCTCCTGTTGTTTGTTTTTGGGATATAGTATTCAACATGCAGGTTACATTTGTCTTACTCCTGAAGGCAAAACCATCATCTCGCGGCATGTGATATTCAACGAATCTGTGTTCCCCTACAATGATCACACCAACAAGTTTGAGATTGCATCTGCTTCTTCTCAGGTTTCTTCTGAATCTCTTCCCTCTATAACTGTTATGCAACCATGATCTACGTTATCTCCATCATTAGTAATAAACAATGATTCTCTCTCTCCCTCTCCCTCTCCCTCACCTCATTATCACTCTGCTTCACCTACTCTCCCCTCCCCCACTCCTGTTTCTACTAATACTCACCCTATTGAGACTGTTCCTCTCCTTCCTTAATTGGTCGATCAAATAACACTTCACTTCCTCTCCAAGCAAGCTCCTTCCTTCCCTCTACTCGTTCCACTTCTCGGTCTTCTCGTAGCCCAGACTCAGATGGTACTTGCAAAAGGCACTTCGACACTCAAATCAATTTTAGTATTAGAAACTCAGTAGTCAGAACATTGTATGATGGCAAATCTGGTTATTGGAATTTGTGCTATTTATATTATTTTAGTGGGTCTTTCTTATTAAGTCAGATTAGAGGGTTTGGGTCACGTTTAGGAATACATTACCTAGCTCTTAACCATTGATTAGCTTGATTAACTCTGCTTGAGCATAATTGGATTTGTAGTCTTGGTCAGTCGATTGATGGGGACCGAGATATGGCATCGGTCGTATGGCTCTCACCGGTACACTTGCTCCCCAGGCTCGAGAATGGTTAATCCGAAGAATCTTTGTCCGAGACTGATGTGGCGATTGGGCTTCTCGAGGTCTAACGCGATGTTTGGGTGTCCCGAGGTCTGACACGATGTTTGGGCGACGCGTGAATGCGCAATTTGATGTGCATTTATGAGGAATTTTTTGGCGCTAATTAGTGAGAACCGTTGGATCGAGGGAGATCTAACGGTTGAGATGGATGCGACGCTTCGTCTTCCGAGACCCCCTAAGGACTATAAATAGTTGTCCCAACAGTGTTGAGGCATATACTATGATTTCTTGCTCCGACACCCAAGCATTCTTCATCTTATCGAGTTGTTTTCCTCGTCTTTCAAAAAGTTAGTCATGTCTTCTGTGTCTCGTCCTACATCTTCTTCCTCGGCTCCCCCTTCTCATCTTCCTCTCCTCCTTCGTCTTTGTCGTCCTCTTCATCTTCTTCGTCTTCCTCATCCTCCTCGTCTAACTCCTCCACGACCGAGACCTTATCGGTCGGTGCGATCCAAGTGTTGCAGCCAGTGGAGGACGTAGTTAAGGGAACGATCCGGAAGGGGCTACCGACTGGTCGGGCTCCCTGAACAGTCATCCCCCCTCCTAGGGCTTGACTGGGTGGACCCTAAGGTGACTAGGATCATCTCCGCCTTCGTGAACGAGGCCTCAACCTCTGATTTTTGGGTAGGGTTCCAATCCTGAAGCCAGATGTCATCTTGGGTATTCTAAGTGTTGAACCCTATCAAATGATCGATACAATATGTTTGGGTCGGCCTCCTTCTGAACGTTCCTTTTTCTTTATGTACTCTTGTTTGTTTTCTGATTTACACGTCTTTCTTCCCTTTGACAATTTCACGATGGGCGTCCTTCAGGCGCTCAACGTGGCTCCTTCTCAACTTCACCCAAACACCTGAGCATCTAACCTTTTGTGTCATCTACGATGCATTCCGCCTGTCTCCCAATCCTGCCACCTTTCTTAGTTATTACACTTCCCACTCGACCGAGTTTGTTCTATGGCATTCACGGATCATTTTAATATTAATAGTAATTATATTATTATTATTATTAATACTATTATTAAGATTATTACTAATATTATTATTAATAATAATATTATTGTTCTAATTATTTTTAATATTAATAATATTAACATTATTATTATTAATTTTATTATAGTTATTATTATTATTTTTAGTATTAATATTAATATTATTAGTATTATTATTTTATTAATATTGTTATTAATATTATTATAATTATTAGTAATATTATTGTTATGGTTGTAATTATTATTACTATATTTAATATTATTAAAATCAATTTGGGGGAAGGGAAGTGATATAGTCACCGATTTTGTGACTGATTTGGTGATTAATTTTGTGATTGATTTTCTGTGACCGATTTTGTGATTGATTTGGAGAATGATTTTGTGAATATTATTTATGATCGATTTGGTGACTGATTGAGTGAATGAAATAATGATCGATTTAATGATTGAAATAGTGACTGAAATAATGACTGATTTAGTGACTGATTTGGTGATCGATTTTGTGATTGATTATCTGTGACCAATTGAGTGACTGAAATAGTTTCCAATTTAGTGGCTCAAATAGTGATCGATTTGAAAATCTTGTACTACAATTTTTTTTTATTAATAATTTTGAAAAAATATTTATTATTTATGATGGATTATTATTATTAGTTTCTACTACTATTATACTGTTATTATATCATTGTAACCATTAGACCAAAAACTTTTAGTGATCAAGTTATGATTATTATTATAATTATTATTAATATTATTGTTAATAATATTATTATTAATAAAATTATTAATATTAATAATAATTAAATTATTTTTATATTAATAATATTAATATTATTATTATTACATTTATTATAGTTATTATTATTATTGTCAGTATTTTATATTATTAGTATTATTATTTTATTAATATTATTATAATAATTACTATAGTTATTATTAATATTATTGTTATGCTTGTAATTATTATTAATATATTTAATATTATTAAAATTAATTTGGGGGAAGTGATATAGTCACTGATTTTGTGACCGATTTTGTGACTGATTTTTTGTGACAGTTTTTATGATTGATTTGGTGACATTTTTTTATCACTAACTTTGATTATTATTCAACAGTTTTTTAGTAGTGATTGTTATTTAATAATTTTCTTGTAGTACTCGCTTAAGGTATGATTTTATTATGCACTTAAATAAAAAGTTAATACGCTTAAGTGACAAACTGACGCTTAAGTGAATATTTATAACACTCTTTAGTGTTGAAGCTCATGAATGTCACTTCAAGCATTACATATTTATTGTAAGTAGTATTGTTTAACATAGTCGCTTAAGTGTAATTTGTTTGTTCTAAGCAACCAAGCCCATGAATTTCGCTTCAAGTATTACATACTCGTTGTAAGCGACATTGTTTAATGTTAGGCATCACTATGCAACTTGACATCTCAACTAGACTGACACCTCAAGTAACAACAATTATCTGCCATCACATGAAAAAAATATTATTAAAAAAAGAAAATACAAAAAAAAAATGGGGGACTAGACCAAAACTCATATGTTAACAAAAACGATACATAGGTAGACTATATCTATTCATAAAGAATTCTAAGAACAGACTAGATGGAAGCCTATTATACCAATGAAATGGTTCTCTATGAATAAATCCTAAATTAGCCAACTTATCAACTCACTCATTCCCTTCACGAAAAATATGAGTCACCTTAAACCTGATTTTCCCACAGTAATTAAGACAAATTCCATCGATTATGAAGCATTCACGAAATATTAGTCCTAGCAGTAAACGCATCACAAACCAAAGCAGAATCACATTCAATCCATACATTAGTAAGTCCCATCTTTTTTAGCTTCCTCCATAGCATGTATAACTCCATAAAACTCAGCAACCATAGCATTCTGAACTTTAAGAAATGCAGAGAAAACACCAATAAACTTCCTCATACTCCCACAGAAATATATCCACAAGTAGCAAGACTAGGATATCCCCTAACAACCCCATCAATGTTAATTTTAACCCAGCCTGATGAAGGAAACTCTATCTAATAGGAAGAGGACGAAGAACTTTACCAGTACAAGTATTGATACTAAGAAACTTGTTATTAATGTGATCAAGAAAGAACTCGTTATTACTGACTCAAAGTATCCTTGTTTGACTTTAAACAACATTGGCGTCTACAATGAGTTTGTTCCCACTTCAAGCACTTGTTTGTATCTCATGTATCTTTAAGAAACTCTTAATTTGCTTTAGTCACTGACATTTTGTAACAAATCTTTCTATCACATTTAGTAACCACAATGATGTTGTGAAAAAAAAATAAGGCTTTATGACATCATATGGTGTTAGAATTTGTGATGCAATCATATTCTTTTTCACATAATTCCTCACATTTTTCTTTAATGAATTTTTGAAGTGTTTTATGATGAAAGAATTTTGTCACAAAAAATTATCATTTTTTTTTGTAAATGATTGAATTATTGTATGGTGTGATGTTGTTGTATACATTCTTGTGTATTAAGTAAAAGAAGATGTGGTATAACATATATCATTTACTTTATTCATAGTCTAAGTATTATATACTAAGACATCATGTGGTAAAAAACTTGATTAAAAAAAAAATCATGTGATTGAAAAACTAATAAAGAGTTTCTTACGCATCCAAGATCTAGTGTGGTGTATAGATATTGATTTTACCAAACTCACTCTAATCCTTAATTCACCTTTATTCTTATCATTAGGTGTAGATTGATTTAATTACTTTTAATTAGTCCATCCATTTATGCAATTGTTTTGATTCTCTCTTGTGATTGTATTTAATATGAGTAGAAGAGGATATATGTTTTTGTGACAATCTAAAAGAACATGTAGTATCTTATTATCAACATATATGTTTATTCTGATATGTTTTTGTTTAAATGTGATTATAGTTCAAAACTGGGTATGTTGTAAATCTTTTATTCGATAAACTCTTGTCCCTCATCAAACTTTTATACTATAGTTGATAATGGTATTGGATTGTATATATGGTGGTTAGGAGACTTTTAAACTTCACTTTAGAATTCGAATGAGCCTTTAACTCTACTTGACATGTGGTAATGACTATCACAAAGTTCTATCTTTTGATAACAAAATAAAAATTGGATCAGAAAACCTAATTCAACTTACAAAAGCAGCTCATAAATAAGGTTAAGAATGTGGCCCTTACTCATATAATATATTTATTGACAACTTATATAAGTCTTTAAGATATTTTAGTTATATATATAAAAAAATACTGCATTAATTGTTATATGAAATATTTATTGTTATATGTACAATGATATCTCTGAACTCTGTCTAAGGCTAGAGACAACTTGGTTTAAAATATTTAACAATAACTATGTCCTCAAGACTAATCAAATTCAACATGCACTTATTACTATAAGAGTAGTTGATCTCCTCACCTGTTTATCTACCTATCAGTTTCTTCATTTAAGAACTTTGGGAAAAGAACCAGAAAAAACCCTAGTTTTGGATTCTCCCTCCATTTTATCAATCATCTTTATATATACATCATGAGTTGTAGAACCTTTTATTACTTGTAACTTTTTCTCACCATGGATTCTGAAATGCTGAAGTCATTAGCCCTTCTCTTTTCCTTTCTCCTCTCCATGATTGTGGCACTGAAACTAGGGAGAAACCTTAAGAAAACTGAGTCATCTCTAAACATACCCCCTGGACCATGGAAGCTGCCTGTTATAGGAAACATACACCATCTTCTTTCATCCACACCACACCGAAAATTAAGAGACTTGGCCAAAATATATGGACCCTTGATGCATCTCCAACTAGGAGAGATCTTCTTAATCGTTGTCTCTTCATCAGAGTATGCTAGAGAAATCATGAAAACCCATGATGTAATCTTTGCATCAAGGCCTCAACTTCTAGCCGCAGAAATAGCCACCTATGGATACACAAACATTGCTTTTGCACCTTATGGGAGTTACTGGAAAAAGGTGAGAAAAATATGCACCATGGAGCTTTTCTCCCCAAAACGTATCAACTCATTCCAGCCAATCAGAGAAGAAGAACTCAGCAATCTGGTTAAAGTGGTTGGTTCACACGATGAAGGGTCCCCCATCAACCTCACTCAAGCAGTGCTCTCATCATTGTATAACATCATTTCAAGAGCTGCTCTTGGCAAGAAGCGCAGCAAAGACCAAGATGAATTCATGACAATACTCGAAGAAGGAGTGCTTGCTTCAGGAGGTTTTGACATAGGAGAGATGTTTCCTTCTGCTAAATGGCTTCAACGTGTTACTGGTCTGAGGCCTATGCTTGAGAAGGTGCATAGAAAAATGGATCGGATACTAGAAGACATCGTCAATGAACACAGAGAAGCAAGATCCAAAGCCAAAGAAGGCCATGAATCAGAGGAAGATTTGGTAGATGTTCTCCTAAAGTTCTATGATGGTAATAATCAAAGTAACCAAGACATTTGCTTAACCCTTAACAATATCAAAGCAGTAATCATGGTAAGGATTCTCTTATCAACATACTCATTCTCTTTGCTAAACTATACTATATCAGTCTAACATGACAATAGTCACAAATAAGGCTTTTGCTATAAGGAAATTTTTTAGCTTCTGACATATTCAAGAAATCAGGTTTTTTTGAGAATGATGATAAAAAAACTATTTCACTTTTATTAAATTATTTATTGGGGGTAACAAATAACAAATTTTCGTAATAATAACTCTGGCTTCAATAAATTTATCTGAATTTAGTTACTAACTCTTTGTACCAACCAAACAAATTTGAAAATCTTCTAGGAATTATTATCCTGAGAATTTTCTACTACAAAAACTACAGTACCTGAAAATCATTCTTGTGTATCAAAAACTGAATTTTTAAATTTTGTATTTGGATAATTTTGCATGCATGCATCACTAGTCATAAATATCAGCAACTAATTAGCACCTGAAGCTTACTGTGCCTGAATATGCAGCACCATACTTTGTTTTAACTGTGGAGAACATTAGATTCCTAAATTTATTCCATTCACCAATAAATACAAGTGGGGAACAAAAAAATGACCTCGAAATAGAACCATCTCTTTCATCAACTGTTGTAATATGAACTATTCCAAATAAAATTGATTCAATAAACAAATTTTCAACATCATATAGCAATCTTAGTATTTAGTTCAATTGTATAAAATAGTGTAAAATTAAAGTATTTTTACATTTCTATTGTCGTTTAACTATATAACAAATAGGAATTTAGCATGTTTATATCTTATATACTAATAATTGATTTCTCAAAAACATACTAATAATTTATAGATGTGACATTTTGATAATTGTAACTAACATTTTCAATATTTAATATACTTTGATGAATATATATTTATTATATGAAATTGCACCCACCCATCTGGTTCTGTCCCCTCCAAACAACTTACTAAATCGGGAAAAGAAATCCAGTTTATTCACAATGGGGACCTGACCCAACAAACCCTATTTCTTTAATTTAATAGAGATGTATATTTATAAATTATCTCATAAATTGAGTTTGTCTTACTTTTTTTTAACTTTTCAATTGAGCATTTTTAATATTATGCATTTTCGTTACATGTATATTTTACACACTACCTTTTTAATTAACCAAAAAGTTCTTTCTCAACCAATTTAAATTACTTTTATCATCATTATTATTATTATTACTACTACTATTATTATTATTATTATATAAATAGACATACATAAATTTCTTAGTTGTCTAACCACTATTTACTTCCTTTTATATTGATCTCTAAATTAAATTTCAATAGTTTCAAAATTGATTGATAATAATTAAAGTAATTTTGTTTCATAATTTAAATTCATTATTGTGAATGAAAAATGAGTTATATACTTAAATATATTTATTTATTATGGTTTAATTATAACATATTGTATATTCTAAAAATTATTTATCTATTCATTATCAAAATGATATTTAAACCAGAATAGTAATTTAAATATATAAATGTAAGTTACAACTACACTTCATATTACTCCATTCCTTTCATTTTATAAAAGTCAAATATTAAACCCTAAATCCACAAAGAACCCTCTCTTTGGTTATCCTTGCAGGACATTTTTGCTGCTGGAGTTGAGCCTGTGGCAACTACCATAAATTGGGCACTGGCAGAGATGATAAGGAATCCAAGAGTTATGAAGAAAGCACAAGATGAGGTGAGAGAGGTATTCAGTGAAAAAGGAAGGGTTGATGAGATTTGCATGAATGAACTAAAATATTTGAAATCAGTTGTGAAAGAAACCCTAAGGCTACACCCACCAGCTGTTTTTGTGGTTCCAAGAGAATGTGGAGAGACATGTGAGATTGATGGGTATGATATACCAGTAAAAAGCAAGGTGTTGATCAATGCTTGGGCACTTGGAAGAGATCCAAAGTACTGGAGTGAAGCAGAGAGGTTTTATCCAGAGAGATTCATTGATAGCTCTATTGATTATAAAGGGAGTCATTTTGAGTACATTCCCTTTGGTGCTGGAAGAAGAATGTGTCCAGGCATTTCCTTTGGTTTGTTAAATGTTGAACTCACACTTGCAGTTTTGTTGTTTCACTTTGATTGGAAGCTTCCAAATGGAGTGAAAACTGAGGACTTCGACATGACTGAGAAATTTGGAGTCACTGTCGGAAGAAAGAATGACATATGCTTGATACCTGTGACTATTCCTCCTTTTGCAGGTAACATATATTTATTTGGTAAATTATATTGTAATATATTCTATCAGTTATAACTATTAATAATCATGATAATGTCACTCTTAAATAGTTAAAATATATTATGGTTTTTTTAACTAAGGAAACATGAAAAAGATACAAAGAAAAGACTGCTAACATTAAACAAAAACTAACAAAAGGCACCGGATCAGCCTAAAGGAAGAATGAAGAAGAGAAACTCTAAAAATATTACCCATGATAATTCAATTAAGAATGGTCTAATAAAATCTTGTATTTAAGGTTCTTAAATCGTTTAACACTACTAGACTGTTTCAGTAGATCGTCTAACCTTATACTGTGTATCAAAAATTAGACGGTCTGATGAAATTGTCTAATTTTTTCTAAAATGATAAGTATTATTCATGTTTTTCTATTGTTAATCTTAGATGTGCACGTCAGTTATAATAATATTTGTTCTATAAATAAGATATGGTATCTTTAGTAAAAACTAAGAGTTAAAACATTATAATCGTATAATGATTGAGAGTTTTGTTATAGAGAAATTGTTAAGTTCTATTTTTTTGTGTTAATTGAATCTTTATTTAAGTAAAGCTTTAGTAAAAAAATTGTAAAATCTAGATTTTAACCAATATTCTCCAATATAATTTAGTTATAATAAACTATTTGACAGTATTGAGAGGTGAAATGGGAACGAATTGATTCATGGTGTTTATATCAATAAAAACAACACCACTCCATGTGTTTATATTGATAGGGCAAACTTTGTAAATTAGGATGTGTTTTGAGGAAACTTTTCTCAATTTTAGAAGAAAAAAATTAAATTTATTTTAATAAGGTAAAATTAGTTTATACCTGTATTGCATATCAAATTGTGGAGAAAAAAGAAAACATTTTTTTTATAAATTAGTTTATGCATAAGTTAATTTTAATTTGTTGTAAAAAAGAACAATATTTTTTCCCTGAAAGTGTTCATAAATTTAGTTAGTGATATCTTACTACCATTTGCTAATATTTTATATTAGAATATTAACGGGAAAAAGTGTTGACATTTTTGAAGGGAAACGATGCAAAGAGTAAGACAAAGAAGGAAGAAGATGCCCATAAGGTGTTTGTTGAAAAGTGAATGTCTCAGTGTTCATGAGTTGTTGAATTATGAATAATTGGTCAGTAGATCAAGTCTTTAAGAACTGTTAGTGTAATATTTTATGTTATGTTTGTTTTCTAAAGTATTGAATTCTGACTTTCTTTTCCTTTTTCACTTCATCTAAAGAATATTAATAAAAATGTGTTTGCTGTTATAATTTGAACTTTTATGTTTATCTGTCTTTTATGGTTACTGAGACAGTAATGGAAGATAAATTTTAGGTCAAATATTCTATTTAGTTCCATTATTATGATTATTTTTTATTTTTTATCATACTATTTTAAATACTTTTAATTTGGTCTATTTTAAAAAAAAAAACAAGTTAATATAGTTTTTTTAAAATTGATGGTAAAACGTTTTAATAATTTTACGTTACTGTAAATTTGATGATAAAAGTTATATTATTTTTTTTTTTAAAAAGGACTAAGTTAAGATTTTTCAAACTAGTGAAATTAAGTGAAACACTAAAAAGACTATTTAACCTTAGTTTTATAGCATTAGATTTTTATTTTGTAAATTAATGATTCTCATTTATTTTTCTTATTTTTTTTCCTTTAATTTCTTATTTTGCTAATTTTTTCTTAAGCCTCAATAACATTCTTCTTCTTTTCTTTTCCTTTTTAAAATGAGTGTATGTATAAATTGAATGGATACAATATTATTTTAGCATTATCAGTAACAAGCTTAAAATTTATATATTTAATTTTATTAAATGCCAAAAAAATCCATTCATAATAATGCTATTTAACTAGAATATGATTTACTACATATTTTTCTTCTCTTTTCATGATGTAATTGCATCATGATCTTGGCAACAGATGATTATATCTCTGGTATGAGTGTATAAATTATGTTTCAAGTTATAATGATTTTCTCTAAAATCAAACTTTCTTTTGAATTTTAACAAATTCCTCATGTTGCTGCATATAGAAGGTGTTGTTGTTTTGACGTCCAATTGTTTTACCTCCAAATTATAACGATTAATAATTAACATTAAAAATTTTATTGAATAATATTTTACAACATATAAGAAAATCTAATTATAATCTATCATATCTTTCCTGATAAAAAAATTATTCTTCTATCCACTTCTGTAAAACTTTTTTGTCATCATTTTTGTATTTTTTATCGGCAATAACGATTAAATATAAAATGCGAACCACTTCAGGGGTGGTTTAACCCTTATACCTAAAACAATACCCAGATACTGGCACAAAAGACCTACCTAATACCCCTTATCGCTAACCATACAAGAAAAGTCTAACATCACATCAAACGACCAAACTCATACATTCCAAAGGTTCCAAACACCAACTCGAAAAGGGAAACGAAGCAGAACGTGATTTTGCAGAAATCCAAGACAAAATCTTAGCTTGCATCAAAGTGCACACTTCAGATGCGTCAGCCACCCCCTGTTGAAAATTATAAAATTCCTATGATTCCAAATTTCTCCCACCACCCCAACCCATATAGATCTCCACACCTCATTAATCAACTCTGAAGACTGGCTCATCCTGAATTGAACAAAGTTTGACCAAGGATCTCTGTGGTACACAAACGACACACCCAGCCACTTAAAGCACAAGCACCAAATCCGCCAAGCAAAACTACACTCGAAAAACAAGTGACGGTAATGCTCTTCCTCCTTTCTCACACAAGCAACACAGAGAACAATCCACCACCACTCCTCGCCTTACCAAATTGGCCCTAGTAGCAATCCTATTCTCCAACACCCTCCAAGCAGTAAATAAGACAGAGGGTGCAACTTTACACCTCCATAACTTACCGAAAACCGGAGAGGAATCCGCCACACGGTCTCTCCTTACAAGGGAGTAAGCAGAGCTGACAGAGAAATGGAGACCCACACCTTTCCACACCCACCTATCCTCCTCTCCCAAAACCATCATAACCGAAAGTAAAGCCTGACGTAGTTGTTCCACCAAAAGCTTCTCCCAGAGGAACAAAGGTCTACGCCAAGCTAAATGCCAAACCCACACTCCAGCTGACCAGGACCCAAGCTCAACCACCTTTGCATCTTTGACCAAACACAGAGAAAACAATCTAGGAAATACTTTCTTCAACGCATCACTCCCAAGCCACATGTCCTCCCAAAAATAAATATCATTTCCGTTACCAACTTTCCACTCGACCCTATCTTCAAAGTTTCTACCCCACCCCTCCGAATCCCACACCTCTTTTAAATCTTTCCACCAGAGAGAGCTCTTACGACTTTTTCCATCCTTCTCAAACTTCTCCAACTACCATATTTAGAAACGAGAATCTCCTTCCAAAGGCCTCCATTATCCGAACCCAACCTCCAGACCTACTTACCCAGCAGAGCCAGATTAAACACCTTTAAATCAATGATACCTGGGCCCCCGAATTCACGAGGCTTACAAACCTTATTCCAAGAGGTCCAAGCGATCTTCCTTCCTTCAGCGTCCCACCCCCAAAGAAAATTCCTTTGAATCTTTACCAGCTTATCTGCCACCCCGGACGACATTTTAAAAAGAGAGAAAAAATAATGGGATAGCAGAAAGGACCGACTTGATCAAACAAATTCTTCCTGCCAAAGACAAGCACTTTCCTTTCCACTTGCTTAACCTGGCCTGAACTTTCTCAATCACCTCATTCCAAAAGTTACTACACTTATGGCACCCACCAACCGGCAGCCCAAGTAAACAAAAGGAGAAATCATCACGTCACAATTAAGGATAGCTGCGAAGCGCCGTAGCGAGAGTTGACTCAACCTCATTCGACCAATTCTACTCTTCACAAAATTAACCTTAAGCCCAGAAGATAACTCAAAGCATTGCAAAATCGCCTTAATATTGAAGATGCTTTTGGTGTTAGCCTCACAAAAAAAAAGAGTATCGTCTGCATACTGTAACATACTAACCTTCACTTTATCCCTGCCAACCTCCAAGTTGTCAATTAAAGATTTTTCTTCAGCCATCCTTGGCACCTCGGCCAACCCCTCTGCCACAATAAGAAAAAGAAACAGAGCTAGCGGATCACCCTGACGAAGACCCTTCATAGGGAGAAACTCCTTAGTAGGACTACCCCTTACGAGAACAGAAACTGACGTTGATTCTAAACATCCCTTTATCCAACGAATCCATCTATCACAAAAACCCAACCTCCAAAGCATGTAATATATGAACTCCCAACTAACAGAGTCGTACGCCTTCTCATAGTCAACTTTGAAGAAAACGCAACTCTTTCTCTTTCTTTTATACTCATCCAAAACTTCATTAACTACCAGCACTCTGTCCGTCAGTCCCCTGCCTTCAAGAAAAGTCGATTTCCTATCGTCAATAACCTTACTTATCACCTTCTTCAAATGAAGGGAAAGCGCTTTAAAAATGATTTTATACAAGCAGCCAACCAAAGAAATAGGTCTAAATTCACCGAGTTGCTGGGGATTTTCAACCTTTGGAATTAAGCAGAGGAACGAAGCGTTTGAACCCCTGGGCCTGTGATCGTTGGTCGCAAAATCCTTCACTGCTGCCATCACATATTTTTTAATAATATCCCAACAAAATTTTAAGAAATCAAAATTGAACCCGTCAGGGTCAAGGCTCATTGAGCTGTCACAACTCCAAACCGTTGTCTTAATCTCATCTTCAGAAAAATCACCAATCAGCATAACATTGTCTAAATCCGAAATAGAGCTAAACCTGCCATTATCCAGACGTACCTGACATGCATTGTTCCTAGCAAACCTTTCTTCAAAGAACTCTCGAACCTTATCCTTGATCGCGTCCTTATATTCGCACCATTTACCGTTAACAAAAACCTCATGCAACTGATTCCTTGCCCTTATCCATTTAACATACGAGTGAAAAAACTTTGTATTAAGGTCTCCCTGTTTTAACCATCTTTGTCTAGCTTTCTGAAACAATATTGCCTCCTACTTAAACTTAGTTTTGTTTAGTTCAGCAAGGGGAACCTTTATTTCTTCCCTTTCAGACTCAGCTAACCCACTATCATCGTCTCGTGCGTCTAGAACTTCAATCCTCTTTTGTCTTTTGTTTATTTATATATTATTACTTTTGTTTACTTATAATTATTTTTAATGTTTAAGATATATGGGAAATTTTTAGTTAAAAAAAATAAGAGAAAATGTATTCTAAAATTAATTAATTAAAAATATAGATATTTTCAAAGAAGAAATAAAGTTGGTTAATGGACAATTTTACTGTACTAAAGTAAATTAAAAAGAATTTAAAATAACATAAAACTCATTACTGAAAATTAAGAAAAATAATGATAATAACATTGCATTTTCTTATTAAAAGGTCTGGTTTTTAATAAAATATAGGTACAGCAAAAAAAAATTATAGAAAAAATTACTTAGAAATTGAGAGAAGAGGTTGAAGTGAAAAATTTCTGCGGATGTTAAATATTTAGTTCTAAAGGCAAAAAAAAAGTTTTTTCTACTTTAATTTATTATTTTGATCATAATTGTTTTACTACTAAGAATTTTTTAGGGTGAGAAGACATTTTGGCCTCATATTGATATTCAAAGATTGATGTGGAATGTAAAAAAAAAAAAAGTATTTAATTAGTGTAGGAGAAAGTTTTGGTGATGGCATTATTTTTAAATTTTGGATTGATTTCTTTCAGTATATTAAAAAAATATGATTCAGAAAATATTAAAAGAAAAGATTTAGAATGATGTCAACTAAATTAAGAAATAAAAATCCATTTTTATAAATATTTTGTTATTTTAGTTAATAATTATATTCTTAAATTTGTTTAGAAGATTATTTTTATTTTATGGCATTGAGATCCCTTAAATAATGTGAACATATTGTGATTGTGATATACTAAATGATATATTTGTTATATTCGGTTAAACATAATAATAAAATATAATTTGATTATACTACGTATGAAATCATCTGATATTTTAAATAAAATTATTATATGACCTGAGTAAAAACATGAATATTTGAAAGCATAATTGTAGATGGACGAGATTCGAAATGAAATTAGTTGGAAAAATGTAAATTGATTTGGTGGAATAATTCAACTATTTTTTAATAGTTTTATTTAAATTATTTTTTGAGTATTAAATGGTGCAATATTTTATGACAAATTTATTTTTATCTATGCAAAATGTTTTTAAAGTATGTAGTAAATGTGATTAATTATGTTGTATTTTGAATTAAGAAAATTAATTATATTGGTTTTAATGCATTTTATTTTAAGAAAATAATTAATTATAATATATGTTTGACTCTATTGTAATTTTAGGAAAAGAAATTTATTTTGTAACTATTAAAAGAATTCGCTTATTATTTTATATATTTATATGTTATTATTTTTTATGGAATTAAATTACTATTGTTATAAACTGTTATGTAAATTACCATTGTATAAATGTTTATTTCTATGCGGTTGAAATCAAATTGTTCTGGGAGTAAATTATAATTGGTATGTAAAATTGTATTGTTTAAAATGTTAAGTGTATATTTTATTGTTGTTGGGCTCTATTTAGTTTTATTGTTTTGCTATAATTTGAATTTTATTGGTTAGTCAATTTTGGTGATGCGTGTCGATACATTTTTAAGAGCGGCAAGGTAGATCACATTTAAGTTTTTATAATGGTACCATTGAAAAGTTTTTTTATCAGCAATAAAGAATAAATAAATTTGAACCACTTTAGGGTAGTTCAACCCTTATACATCTTGAACAGAAAGTCCACAGCAATCCAGACGACAACAACAACAAACCCTCACACACAGCAGAAGGAAACATCAACCCAACCTACCACCAATCACTTGTGTTTAATTGAAAACATATAAACCAATGGATCAAGACACCAATCAAAAAAGGAAAAACAAGCGGATGGAACTTTGGTAGTAACCCATGACAATACCTTCAGTTGAGTCAAAGAGAAAATTTCAAAAGGATCAATCACTCCTCCCTTGAAAATATGTTTATTCCTACGACGTCAAATCCCACTAACAAAAACAATCCAAATATTTTAAAAAAACTAAGTTGACAACAGCAGGAGTGTCAATCAAGTTAAAGTGCAAGAAATGTGAAGTACACTCAAGATGATCAACCGACTTCAATCCTATCCAAGCATAGTAAAGATTACACACTAGCCAAGCAAATCTACATTCAAAGAACAAATGACTTGTAGTCTCCTCTTTCTCTCTACAAAAGCAACAAATCGAACTATCCACTGCAACCCCACGTCTTACCAGATTGATCTTGGTAGCGATCTTGTTTTCCAGGACCCTCCAAAAAGTGATGTGAGCTGAGGGTAAAGCCTTAATCTTCCAAAAATAGTTATACAAACTTGAAGAATCCCCTTCTAACAAACTCTTTAAAAAATCATACACAGAGTTGATTGAATATTCAACCCTATCATCGTCCTTCCAAACCCATTTATCCTCTAAATTAATTGAGGAACTCGAAAGCTGTACAGCCCCAAGAAGTTGAGTAACATGTTCCGATTCCCAAGCGAAAAGACCATTTCTCCAAAACAAATCTCACACCCAAATATTATTAACTCAAGCCCCACAAAAAAGATCTTAGCATCTTTCAATATTGATAGTGAAAAAGACCTTGGGAAAAGACTTTATAAACTGCTAAAACCCAACCAATTATCTTCCCAAAAAAGTAACTCCTTCTCATTACCAAGCTCCCATCTGAAACGATTTTCAAAGGACGATCCCCAGACTTCTTGCTTCCAGACCTCCTTCAAATCTCTCCACCAAAGTGAATCTGAGTTAAGTAGTCATTTCTCTTTAAGACTTCTTCACCCACCATATCCTTCCAGAGCCTTCCCTTAGTCTGACTCAGACATGGTCATGGGTAACTTCGAAAGTACGCTTGACTTGTTTCTCTTATTCAGATTGGTGCCTTGAGATGCTAGTTTGTATGAAATCTAGGTGTGGGGTTTGTAGGGATTTGGTGTTAGTGGGACAGTTCAACATTTTGTAGTGTTGTGTTTGAGAGTATTTGCTTTGGTAGATTAATTTTTTAAATTTGGTGGTTTCTTTGAGTTTGAACATTATTATATTTTATAGCAATATTGGATCACACACTAAGATCCTATATCAACCAACTATATAGAAAACCAAACTGCACTTTATATACACACCTCATATGTAATAAAAAAAACTATTAAGCTATTTGGCTGTCTATTTTGTATTTACCAATAAACTATCTACTTTACAATACTACAGATGAATTAAATGATCAATTTAGCATACAATCTTCCTTTATTCTTCTTGAGATGATACTATTCAGATTCATCTTCACACACCATTTTAAATTTCACCATGGCTAGTAAGTACTACAAATTCTGGAAATCAGTCATCCAAATTAAAATAGTTAGTGAGCATTAGCTACCCAACTATCCAATAAGAACTGGAAGAATATAAATATTTTCAGTAATTCTAATGATTCAATTTTGCTCATGAATAAAACAATTATAACTTCAATTATAAAGCTTATTTTTTAGTGAAACCAATATCATTAGTTAGCTAATATATAGGGTTATGACTTTCACCTGGACTATTTTTCCAAATTCGTTTCAGAAACTCACTTAAAATGGGTCAAAATTTCTTAAGAGTGATTAATCCTAACAACCTAATCTTTAAACATTAAAACAATGATAATTAGACTTTTGGAAATTCTTTTTAATTAAATAACATTGAGGCTACGATTTTGATCAAAACCATTTTTTCTAATTTAGTAAAAAAAATTGTACTTAAACTGGAATCGTAATCTATTGAATGAAACACATTCTAGTAAAAAAAAAATTACAATTCATGTTTAAATTAATATAATTCTTACTCATACATCAATAATTAAAATAGTTAAAGGACAATAACTTAAATAAATAAACTAATTTACATACTCGTTTTTTAATGGGGTCCGCATTGTATTGTGTGCATGCAATGTCTTAAATCTTAGATTATGTGATATCTCAATAATCAATTCAAAAGCCATGTGTGAGAGCTATTATAAAACTCTTATCATGTGCCACATGAATCAAAACTATAAAATCCTAATTTTCTTTGCAGAGTTCATGACACATTATCCTAAACTTCTAATCAGCACAAATTACACAGTCTTAAAATTCTAAAGTGCACAGTTATATAATAATCAAGAAAATTAATTTTGTGTGAATCCCATATAATATATTAAATTGATAAGAATAAATGTTACACGTGATCATAGTAAATAAAAGTTAATATATTAAATTGATAAGAATAATATTACATAAAAGTTAAGAATGATATGAATTACTGATAAATCAATGATTCATTCAATTTTACAATTTTTACAATTTGGGCACTTAAGACCACCCTAAAAAATTATTAAATAAAAAATAGTTTTAGAGAAAAAAAATAATTAATTAATATATTATTATAATTTTTTATAGCTAATTAGATACTATAATTTAGAAGCTAATTAAATTATCAAAATTTTATAATAATATAGAAAAATAAGTTTTTATCTTTAAAATTAATTTTTATTTAATAGTTTTTTTATAATTAATAAATCAAATTACATTTAACAATTAAAATTACTTCATGTTACCCATGAGACCACCTAAACCCGGAATCACCTCGGGTTGGATTTATCATGATTGAATTCAACTCATTCGTAACATTTTCTCTCTCTCTCTCTCTTTATTAGGTCAACTTTACTTTCTATAAATAACTTATTTTATTTAATAAGCCTAGTTAAAAAATGTAATTAATTGAAACAAATAATTATAATATACTATTTTATTTTAAAAGAAACATGATGTTGCTATTTTTACGTGATGAAAAAATCGTCACTCTATTTTCCATCATCTAATAAATAAATAAATAACTGAAAATATATGAAATGTATGTGATACATTTTATTTATTAAATAAAATATAAAATACATTATTTTTTTCATGGAAATTGGTTTCGTTTTATTGTTAACTTTTAGATATTTTATTTATGAATTGATTGAATAAATTTTAATTATTTAAAGAAATTTAAAAATTATCAAATTAATTTAATAGAAAAAATTAATATGATAAAAACGCATATACACAAATAACTTTTTTTAAGTTTCGGAGGACTAGGCTTCTAGGCAATTCAAGTATAATGAGATGCATTTTTTTTGTAACAATTGGACCTTCTATGTGAGTGCATAATTTTGAAATATCACTTGGAGAATTTTGAAATATTGTGAAAATATTCTTAGATAAAGAATAAAATACATATAATAATCTAAGATTAGGTTTCTAAGGAGTTCAAGTTCAATGAGATTCATTTTTCTAATTTCCGGATCTCGAATTTGACCGCATAAACTTGTGTATTTGGAAAATTATAGGAAAATATTTCAATTTTTTTTTAAAAAAATGATAAAATATATAATAGTCTAATATAAAAAAAAACTTTATAATGAATATAATAAAATAGACACATAAGATAAACAATGTTAAGTCAATGTACCTCCATAGTTTATTCATGCAACTCAATAATTATTATAATTCAAAAAATAACTTTCTAATTTTCTGAATTATAGAATTTTACAATTTGGAAGTTTATTTTAAAATTTTAAAATTCAGAATATAAAATTAACTTTCAAATTGTAAAATTTGAAATACCAAATTAATTTAAAAAATTTATAATTTAAAAGTCATTTTCAACTCTGAATTATAGAATTTAAAAGTAAACTTAAAAATTCATTTTTAATTTCAAATTTTAGAATTTGAACGAAGATAATGAAATACAAGTGAATTTAAACTTAATTTTTTATTTTATTAAAAAGTAAATCTGAGTTTTAATCAAAAGAATGGAGATGTTGGTAGAAATTAGCACATGTTAAATATGTTGTTAAATATGTTGTTAATGATGATGCATGTGATGGTTGGTGTGTACCAAATTTTCAGCAATGAGAAGAGCTCAATATAAATCATTTATTTCATTTTGACCTAGTACATTGACCGAACCCAAAGTTAACTCATCTGGTTTTAAATTATTTATTAAAATACTTTTAATTTATTTTAAAATTTATGTTATTACAATTTTAATATTTGATATTAAAGAAAAAATATGTATTCCTTTTATAACGAATTCTGGGGAATATTATATTTTCTTTATTTTAATTTTAATTTTTGTAAAAAAACTATCTAATAAATACTTAAGCAAGTATGAAGACAGATGAATTGTATAACTGAGGAAGACCTAAATAAATTACAAATTTTATATCCATCAACTATGAAAGGAAAGAAATAAATATAATTTTTCTTTTAGAAACCAAGACTATAGAGATCCCTGTATCCAAATTCAATCAAGGTTGAAAATATGTTGTCAAATATAATAGACCTAATAATATCATCATATCCTTAAAAACAAATAATGAATATGTAATTCTTACCTTAAACACCTAATATTGTTATCTCTTAAATTAAATACTCAATTTTTATATTAATTTATTATCTTATTAACTATGAGACGAAGGAAAACCAAAAAATCATTATTCCATAACCAATTTGCTAATCAAAAGTTCCTATGGGGTAAACAAAATAATTCCAGTAACAATAGAAAATCCAGAATAAAGTAAAGCAAAAATGCAAAATTTGATGAATGTAGTTGTGCCTCTTAGCTACTCTTCTACAACCTCATGCTACTCCTCATCTTGGTCCTCTACCAGTATCCTCTTGCATGCTTCATAGCACATGAAAGAAATTCCTGCAGCTGGCACTAACTTCATGCAGCTAGGTCCTAACCCTTTGTACAATCCTTGAATCCCTTCTTGCTCAAGAATGGTTGCAAGGGCATGAATCACATTTTTGTATATTTGCCTTCCACTCAGGGCTCCCACTTGCATGTGCTTGCGGGCCACTTCAAGAGGAAAGGTGGCACTACTTGAAATAGCACCAGCTGCAGATCCTATCAGAAGGGTTTCAATGTTGCCAATCTTCTCTTTTTTGAAAATTTTTCTGTATGCTTTCCTCAAGGTGTCATATGCAAAGTAATTGGTGGCAGAATATGGTATTACTCCAATAAGGCTTGGAGTGAGACCTCTGTAAAGTTCTCCAGCACCCTCTTCTCTCACTATTTTCAGGAATGCATCTAGCAGACCATCATAAACACCCCTCTGCAAAATTACCAGTTCAGATTAAATTCTGCTTTTATTTTGGTCCCATCATAAGATAAAACAGAGAATATGTAAGTAGTCTATGAACTGACAGTCTACAGATGCTTTTTACACTGTTAAAGTATTCAGAAAACAACATGCATGGTGATTTCTAATTGGTGATAGTGTGAAAACTCTTTGTTTGCTAATGGGAAAACAAGAGTTTGTTTGCTTTTATATGTACACACCTGGATTGTTAGTCGAGTCTTTAGTAACTCCAGAGGATATGTGCATATCGTTGAAGTAACTCCAGCACAAGCACCTGCAATCAATGATGGAGGAATAGGGAGTTTAGGCTGCTCCCCTTGCTTTGCTGAGAGGTTCTTGTTTACAGTATCATATGCAAATAGCTGCAGAAAAAAGTGAAATATATTCAGATTCATAGAAACATATCATTTAATACTAACTGGATCTTCATTGTGTCAAAATTTGAAATATGAATTTCCAAAAAAACATTAAATCCATGAATGTATCCTCCTTCGCATAAAAGGGATCAAAGAGGAAAATGCAAGCCAAAACAAGTGTACATTTTTTTTTGCTTTGGAAGTTCGAAGTTTTGAGATATGTTTTATGCTTTTCTTGTCTGAAAGAAGACAACTAAATCTCTCTTCAGTGCAAAAAAAGGGTTGTAAGATATCATGTATGTGGTTTAAAATGTATCACTAAATAAACAAGGAAGCTCATCACATGAGGTTGACTTAGATACAGTTTACTTGGCTTAAAATCAAAACCTACACATGACAAAATTGACATTTACCAGAAACCATGACAATAAAAAGCAATATAGGCTGCGTGACTTTTAGAACTGTTTAAGCATCTCAACTGATATCATAAAGGGAAAGGTAACCTGATCATAAGACATCAACAACAGAAAAAATCCATTGGAGAGAGTAGGTAGAATGAAGTTCATTCAATTGCAATTTGTCTTGCAATATTGAAAATGATTTTAGGAGGAGTTAACAGGGAAAAAGTTTCACAACTCAGTTAAAGAGCACACATTCCATTAGAAAAAAGTTGCACAGTGAAGGATCATTTTATACATTTAACATTTGTTTAGTCTGTGAGCCACCGGTCTACCACCAAAACGAAAAACAAAGGAACAATCAAGTGAAAGTTCCTGATCAACATTAAGAAAACAAAATTAAACAATACAACTAGCTAGATACCAAACCAGATATTTCGATTGTGGTAGAAACAATATAAAATAATTCATCAGCCTGGGTGATTAAAACTCAATTCAAGAATATCTCAAACACTTCTCTACTTACATTGAAGATACAAAATGGTCCTACTAAAAACAAATCCAGCCAATAGTAGCAAACCTCTGGACATAATGAAGCAGACAAACCAACCAAGAATCCAATAGAATAAAGCAAAAAAACCAAAATTAACGTCCAAAGAACAAACACATTGAGGCAATCAAATCAAGCAAGCAAAAAAGCATTCACCCTAAAACCAAAACGAACTGTGAAGTATAACCGTGCAAAAATGTTGTAGAAACACGGACACATAACCAATCAAACATAAACCATTCACCACAAACCTATAAAAACTGCAAAACATAAGCATACAAAACAATTTACACATATATAAAAAAAAAATAAGGTAAGCAGGCACACACACACTTGTTGAGACAATCAAATCAAGCACACAAAAAAACCGTTCACCACAAACACAAAACAACCTGAAAAAACATAACCATACAATATGATGTACACACATATAACTACCTCAATAGCCTTGCTAGGTGCAACCCGAATCACATTAACAAAATTACCCCTAAACAAGCCCTTCCATCCATCAGTCTTCATGATATTGTTGAACACCTCCCCAGTAGAATTCCCACTACTTCCTACCATCAAATGAGTCCTAATGGTCTCCAAGGGTGCCACAGTGGTCCGTGACACTGCCCCAGCAAAGGCACCACTAATCAACCTCCTAAGGGAAGGGTTCTTCACCTTGATCCTCAACCCTTTAAAGACACCCTTTTTCTTCCCCTTAACACCCGCCACCCCCTCTTCTTCCTCAGAAACCCCAGTAATCTTCACCTTCCCCTCTGATTGAACATACCTAACGTACAACTCAGTGCAAGGGATCCTAATGTTCATGCCACCATTGTGCTGGGAATCACCAGAAGAAGGGTTTGGCTCTTGAACGCCAAACCCCATTCCCATTTGACTAACGCTGGCAAACATAGCCATAGCCGCAGGGTCGTGAATACCGCCACCCCATTGAGACCCAAAATTGGAAATTGAAAAAAGACCATTCCTTTCTTCATCAAAGAGCTTGATCCCTCTCCCACCCATCAATCAGAACCTCTCAAAGATTATTTTTTTCTGGGTTTTTTGGTGAAGATGGGGGTTAATGAACAAGAATAAAAGTAATATTAAGATATTTGGTTTCAGGGGTGGTGAGAAGAATAATTGGTTGGTTAGAATCAGAGAAAATTGAAGAAGATGGGCAGAGTATGGGATAGGAAGAAGGGGCGGCGAGAAAGAGAGAGAAGGGTAGGCGGATGAATAAGTGTATTCGCGTTCTCTCTCAGCACACTGAACAGAAAATGCTCTCCTTGGTGATAATGTGTATATATGTTTGTATGATGCACATGTCATAAAAAGTTGTTGCCGTTACAGTTTTGGCATGCCTAATTTATTATTAACATCAAAATCATGGAAAATTGTTGGCCAAAATCATAATGGGAAATTAGCAACAAAAAAAGAGTTTAGTAGTTAGGTACTTCATATGATTTTAGAAGTAATAATTATAAAAGTTAATAAATTGATCATCCATCTCTAATTAGATGGCAATGTATATTTATTTAACATTATTAATGCATAAGCTATTTTAAAAAAAAAAACATATTTTAACTTTTTTTTAAAAAAAATAAATAAAAACTTTCGTATTAGGTTAGATTTCACTATACAACTTAAGATCGCAGGTAGACTCACACCTCAAACAACAACAATCATTTGACATGAAAAAAATATTATTAAAAAAAAATACAGAAGATTAAACCAAAATTTATATGTTAAAAAAATGATACATAATTGTTAAAGATATATTTTTTAGAAAAAATTTTCTTCTAGTAATATGCATAATAATAAAATATTGAATACGTTAAATATTGTGAAAATTTAAATTTAATTGAAAAATAATACCAGTCATTCTTATATATTGTATATAAAATTACATGAGTAAGGAAAAATTTTAGAAGTGATGGAAGAATAATACCAATTACATATATATTTTATGTAAGTTTTGTCTAAATTTATTAGTTAAATGTTATTTTTTAGAATTTTTTTGATATTTTGATATTTTTTAAGTTTGGATACACTGAGAAGTTTTTAAAAAGGTTATTTTTGTCCTTTTCAACAAATATATTATATAGGTTAACAAATTTAGTATATTCACATACTTGTTAACTTATTTTAATTAGAACGGGTAAAAAAATGAATAACTCTTATATAAACAAAATTTGATATGCATAACTCTAAAAAAAAATCTCTTTTTTATATTTTCTATGATAAAAAAAACTGCCCAAATTACTCGGAATTTTGAAAACTAATTTTTTACTTCTACTTTTTTAAATAAATTTACTTAAACTTGTAAAAAATCATAATAAGTTATTGTTATATTAAAAAAAATTCTAAAGAAAATTACACTAAAATATAAAGAACTGACAATAACATTTAGTCAGATTTATTTAATAATACAAGTTTTTCTAATATTATTCAAATACAATTTGAAATATTATAAGTTTATGAAAAATAGACTATTTACTATAACAAGGTAACATACACTGTTATACTAAATCACAAATTATCGTATATAATAAGTTTATTAGCTTTTAGTAATTTATTTATTTATTTTTATTAGCAAATAGTTTTTATCAATAATGCAAAGAATTTAGGATCATGTAATAACAATTTGCCATATATAATAAATTTATATTTTATTTTGATTACTTTAAATATTTTAATATGATTTTTAATTTATTAATTATGTCAATGGGTTATACTTGGTATTCTTTTATTTTTTTTTCCATTTATGCAATTTTCATCATACTTCATTCCTTATAAAGTCTAATTTGATAGGATGTAAATACTAAAGTTTTAGAGAAAATTAATGCAGCTTTTAAGACTATAGTGTGCATTCACTAAGTTCCCTTATAGTGTCATACAGAAATAAATAAAAATTAAGTTATATGAACTGCAAGCTAAAATAAAATATATGATTTAATAAATATTTATCGTTTCAAATTCATTATTAATTGATTTAATAAATGTTAATAAAACATTTCTACAGAACATCATGAAATATAAAAACCAATTTTTAAATACCAAAATAATTAGTTGTAATAGTAACTAAATTAGAAACTATTTTAGAAACTAAAAAAAAATTGTTTCTAAATTAGTTTTTATTATTTAAATAATTTTTAAATTGGTATCTAATTATCAAGCAAGGTTTTAACTACCAAGTGTTTAGTTTCTAAATTTTGAAGAAAAACCTTGATTGCTAATTAAATATTAATTTAAAAATTATTTAACAATAATACAAACTATTTAACAATAATATAAACTAATTTAGAAACCAAAATTGGTTTTAGTTTTTAAAATGGTCTCTAATTTAATTACTATTGCAACTAATTATTTTGGTTTCTAAAAATTGGTTTCTATTTCTTGTAGTTGTAACATTAAATATACTGATTGCATAAAATAAAAAACATTAAACTAAAATGAATAATTTAATATTTTTATCGGAAAATATTAATTTTATTATTAATATTTTTATATTTTAAAATATTTGTAATTTCATTATTTAATTTTAACTATATTCAAATTTGTAATCCGTAATTAAGTTTTTTTTCTTAATTACAAAAAATATATTAATTACATTTTTTTGGAATATTTATTAAATAATTTTAATAGATATTGGCATAATATAATTTTTTAAAAATAAATTATTTTTTCTTCTAAAATATCATTTGAACAATAACATGTGTATAATTTCTAAAACATTTTATCTTTTAAATAATACTTAAATTTATTTGATTAATATTAAATATTGTACAGATAGTTAGTGTGATGTTAGAGGGGAATTTATTTGATTAATATTGCATATTGTACAAATAGTGAGTATAATGTTATATTAAGAGGGGAGGTGAGTGATGTAAAGTTGATTAGTGTAGATATTTAATAAAATTACTTAAAATATTAGAAAGAAAATAAAGAAATATCTATTTATGATTAGTGGGAGAAAATACAAATTTTAAATATTAAATTAAATTATATTAGTTAAAATTAAGAGAATATCAAACAATTTATAACTTATAAAATAAATATTCATTATAAATAAGGAAAAAAATTAAATGATCTAGTTTAAAGTAAAATTACAAGAAAATTATTAAATTTAAAAAAAAAACTAAATTAGATATTATTTTAAAGACTAAAAATTATTGATATCTAAATTAATTTTTATTATTAATAAAATTTATAAACTAGTATCTAATTAGTTACAAGATTTTAATTATCTTTAAAATCTAATAGTATTTTTATCTCTAAAATAATATCTAATTTAATATATAATTACTAATTATTTTTTGTTTTTAAAATTAACTCTTATTTAATAATTTTTTAAGTGTGATTTTAACTTTAAACCAGAACACATATAATTGATAACAATTTTTTAAATAATTGTTTAAAATAATATTAACTGAAATCACTTTTGGAAAATTTAAGCACTAAAAAATTTAAACATATATTATTAATTTATTATAACTAAAATAATTTTATGCTGATTAAATTATTTTGCATAACAATTTTTAAGTTTTTATCATTACACAATTTTATTTAATGAGACTTTTAATTATTTTTTATCCAACAACATTTAACTTTAAATTCCAAAACAAATAAAACTTATTAAAAAATTATAGTTTATTTTAAAAGTTGGCACTTAAGTTCTAAGTGACTTAAAAACCAAATATATAGATGAAATTAAGTCAACACTGTATTGAGAAGAATTGATAGAGTTGGTGAGGTCAACATCAACAAATTCATGCTTTTTTTGACGCCCAATTGCTTCAGTCAATAAAGTGACTAATGGAAAAACACTATTCAATAAACTGCTTCACTATGTTGAATCAAAATAGTCAATAAATTGTGACTGCATATACTTGCTACTTTAATAAAAAGTACAAAACAAGAAATTTTATTTTTTTGGTATTTTTTTCTATTTATAAAAGGAAATATGCTTTTCTGAACTATTTTTTTTATTATCCAAGTCATCAGAAATTAAATATTTAAATTGATGTGACAGTATAAAATTATGTATGAAATATTTAAATTTGTGTAACATATTATAATATTCGGAAAAAATATTTAAATATTTTATTTTGATATTAAAATAAATTATTTAATGTGAGAGTTATGTTTTGTATGAATTTAAAGTAAAAATGTGAGAATGTGAGAGAGTAAACTTGTGAAAAAGACTCGTTATCTTAGATATTGGAAGTTACAATCCAAAAGAAAGAATCAGAATAAGATAAAATGTGAATATTATGTGTTACTCCAAATACGAATATTTTTTATGGTATAAGAAAAAAATGAAAAAATCTCATAAATAAAAACATTACTTTATAACATCAATAAAGATGAGGAAGATAATGAAGAAGATGAACAAATGTAAAGAAATAAAACAAGTCATTTCACACAAAATCAGATGCACTTTGAAAATCATGCAAAGGTTGATTCTACTCAAAGTAAAGTACACATTTTTTGCTAATGAGTGTTCATGTGAGAATGCAACAAAAGGCAAATAAAAATAAAAATAAAAAGTCTTGTATTTTAGATAGAGGACAAGTTTTTCCAAGAATAATTTCATAACTTTTGAAAAGATAGATCCAAATACATATTAAATTGGCAAATGGATCGTTGGTTACACATGAGAGGACCTTCAATTTGGTGTGATGTTGTTACAAGTGCAGCAAGTACCAACCATTTCACTTCATATATATGGAGTTGCACGTTTCTTTTTTGTAGTTTTATTTTTGTTTTATTAGGTGCAGAGGTCACGTGGTAGAGGTCACGTGGTGGTGTAGGTCCTAATTCACTCATTTTGCTTTTTAAATTCTTTTATTCTTATCTGCCACCTACTTTATTGCATGGGGGTACCATTTGGTGCCAATTTTCAAATCATAAGTCAGACCCACGGTTCATTTCAATTCAGCCAGATTCTTCGTGCAACATATCATTTCAGATTCGCATCTAATATGTTAATGCACCATATCATTTCAGATTCGCATACAATATGTTAACATGTTAATGTGAATTGACTCTTTTACTCTTAATGAATAGAAATTATGTTAACTTTAAGATCTATCCAACAAATTCTGTCTTCCAGTGGATATGTATATCTGAAAGTGTTTTTTGCGTTCCAAAAGTGTATATCTAGAGGGGTTTTGGATGGTTATGTTCGGAAGGTTTTTTTTGTGATTTATTGTTTCTAGATATGGATATTTGTATGGGTTTTGGATGAGAAAATTCAGAAGGTAGTGTTAAAAAATACTTCTAAAACCGATTCAATACAAAAGAAGTCCTGATATGACTCTTGAAGGTTTAATTTGTAATGTTAGAGACATTGCTAAAAAAAATCTGAATAAGGTGCAACATATTATTCAGTATCACAAAATTTGTTTTGTTTTTGTTGTTGAACCTAAGATTAGTTATATAAATGCACATGTTGCTTTCTTTTATTATCTGAATTTTCATCAACCTAAGCTTTACATGAATAATAAAGTGGTTAATTTGGACTTTAGGTCTTCAATCTCCAATTCAAAATATTGATGAAATGAGACAAGTGGAGTTTAGTCATTGTGAGAATTTGTCTGATAAGGTTTCACAGAGATATGAGTATAAATTAAAATTGATGTATAATTTTTTTTAAATTGATGACAAGGAAACTACATGTCTATTGTAGGTGATCCATACAGGTCAAAAACAATACGATTTTTTATAATATTACTAGTAATCTATCTATAGTTATTGTAAAAATTTTTAGAATTAGTATTTGAAGTTCCTAACATAAGACATGTAGGTTTAATATGGTTAGGATGTTATGCAAGAAATAACATAATTTTTACTCTACATATCTAAAAGTACCAAAATCATCACATTGCCAAAAAGGACTGACTTTCGAATATGTATATCCAGAAGCATGAAGAGTACAATTTTGGATGATAATATTCGTAGGTAAACATGACACTTTCGGATATTAATATCTATAGGCACAACTGACACTTCTGGATACCAATATCTATAGGCAAATATGTAACTTCTGGATATTGGCATTCGTACGCAAATATGTGACAAAGACAAATTTGGGTTTAAAAACTTAGGTTGGATGGATATAAAAAAATGATATAGTATAGGATGAAATTGCCATTGGTTAGTGAAAATTTGCATGCAATTGAGGGTGATTCACGTAAAAACAAAGAGAGCAAACAAAATAGGGCCTACGATTTTTGCAATGCTTTGTTCCTTAATGTATATTACTTCTAAGAACCTTTATTTGATATTTCCTCCACTAGCATTTTCACTATTGGCCACGCGCTTCTTATATTTGTAGCCCTTGATTTAGCTATTCGCCACTCGCGTTTTTTGGCAGTTTCTTCTTGTACCCCTATATTTTTCTTCCTGCACCCCCACAATTTTGTAAATTCCGAAACTGACCTCCACAATTTCGGGATCTGAGAGTGTGCTACGGATTCATCAATCCGGAAGTGAATCATGTTGCATTCTGGATGAGTGAGTGTTCTGGAAGTAAAGTTTGCATAAATTATTGATTTCTGGATTGGTGGATCTGGAATGATTTTTTTCAATTATGGATTTCTGAATCCAAAATGAATATTTTGAATTATGGATTGGTGGATCTGGAATAGTTTTTTCAATTATGGATGTTTTGCATTTTTTTATTTTGGATTAACGCTATCATTCATGTACTAACGGAAGCATCAATCCGAGAGATTACCGGATGCGCCAATCTGAAAATTTACCGGAAACACCAATCCGAAAATTTACCGGATTTCATAATCCAGAATAAAAAAAATAAATAAATGTACAATTTATATAGGGACACTTTTGTCTTTGCACAACCTTGTGGGGTGCAGGAAGAAAAATGTAGGGGTGCAGGAAGATATTGCCGTGTTTTTAATACATGTTTGAAGCCTCGGTCATTCAACTCGTCCAACAGTTTTGCTATCTACCACCCCTTTTTATTTTATACATCCACTAACTCTTATTTTCTAAAAAATATAGATATTAAACATTTTTTCAAATCTTTTTTTACCTTTAGAATTGCATGATCCCTGATTTTTGCTAGAAGCAAGTTCAATTCTTCTTAGATTCATTTTTTCAAAAGTTCATTTCAAACTCTGGCAAATCCCACAGTGCCCGAGGTTTACCTTTTTGAAACAAACAACTTTGAATTCAGAACTGCATCATCTCTAATTTTCTGTTAAGAACAAAAATACGTAGAAGCAAAGTTCATCCTTATCGGTTTCACTTTTTCAGAATTTTGGTTTCACTTTTTTCAAAAGCTCAACTCACACTGGCACAACCCTTTTCAAATAGTCTTAACTTTAGAACTAAGTAAACCCTAATTTTCTGTTATGAACAAAAAAATAGGAAGGACCAAAGTTTATCTTTATCTAGCCCCAAATAAAAACAATCTAAAAATATTTTCTTTTGTTTAAACAATATTTTTGATTTCATTTTTGGGATAAATAAATATTTCATAAAAATCACACTCATTTCACACATTTAATTAAAGATACCTCTTTAAACGAACTTGTAGGTATTCGATTCCCGAACTTCAAATCTAATTCACAAACCATTTTTTTTGGTTTTTCTGTAATTTCCCTTAATAAACTACGGTGATGACTGAATTCTCAGTTTGGTTTTATAAAATTTAATATTTTTGGTTCGCCGGGTGATGACTGAATTCTCAGTTTTGTTTTATAAAATTTAATATTTTTGGTTCGCTGTCCTCCCCCGGACCCCTGTTGCGATAATTATAAACTAAATTTTTCCTCTGAGCTTTTGACAAATTCAGGATACAATTTCATTGAAGATGATGGGACATGCTAGGTTATACAATGGACTGTATTTGATGAAAGCTCTAGCAAGAGCAATAATGATAAACGTTACAAGATTGCCTACTACTGATAGAAAAGAAGACAAAAGAGTTTTGCATCTTAGACAAAAGTCGTAGTGGCAGTTGTTCTTTAAAGCAACTTCAACAGTAGCGCAGGGAAGAAAAGAAATAAAGAAAATAATGTAGTACTTGAGAAACCTGATGTTAAAGATGGATTATTCTTACACAGATTTTCTACAACTTACGAAATCTGATATGAATGATAGTGTGTAGAAGCGTCTAGATCCCCTCGTAAGAGATTTCGAAGAACGATTAGATTTTGGACAAAGGAAACCTTTAGGTGACTTCTGATTATACCAAAAACAAGAACAATGATAGAAAATTGAGAAAAGGAAACAAAATGCATATATTATTCATATATCAAATAATAGTTCAATACTCTATTTATAAAGTACTAAAGACTACAAATGGTAGAGATAAATTTTGCTAATAAAATTCCAAATAAAGATAAATGATAGAAACTACTAATTAAATCCCAATTAATTAAACCCTAACTAATTAAATCCCAATATCTACTAATTAAATCTAAACAATCCAACAATAATATTAATCAAATCCCAAAACTTTAGGATATAACAAAATCATGTTCAAATATATTATATTAATATATATTGTATTTTTTGTTCATTGAAGGGGTTGATTGCCCCGTAGGATATGTAACCTAGTTTCCTCCCTTGTTTGTAAGGACTAAAGAATAATCATGTCAGTAATTTGACCACTCGACATTATGGTGCTTATTACTGCACCAATATTGACAGATTATTACACATAGTATATAAAGTCAATTTAAGATCAGATAACAATTTTACGCAGAACAAGGAAATTAAAAAAGTAAAAATAAAAACTTCATGATAATGGATCAGAATATAAGGCTGTCACAATTGTTGTAACTGTTTATGTTGCCTCTGAAAATAGGGGTGGAAATTACTTACTCCATCCAAGTATAATGGTGTTTGCATTTCAATCAGCCGTGAGACCTACAAAGGAAGACTTAATGTTAATAGGTAAATTTTCCAATGTTAATATAAGAGCTGTACAAATAGTTTAGGTGATACTCCCTCCATCCCATTTTGTTTGACAATTAAGATTTTTTGCACAGAAATTTTCCAATGTTAATATAAAAGCAATTTTGATTTTTGAATATATCCCTTGTCTTTCATATTGATTAATTTCTCTCTTATCTATACTTGCTATAGTTTTCTCACTCCACAATCAATGGTTACAAAAACTTGTTAAAGATATAGGAAGACTAACATTCAACATCATAAGTACGACTGTTATTTTCCAATCAGATTTGGAAATTTTATCTCGATAGCACACAACATATTTAATGAAATTATCTATTATACAAATTATTAAGATAGAACTCCAAATTTAACAAGAGAATAGTACGACTATACCTATGACACTGTAAGTTTTCTCCAAACATATATTAGGAAAAAAATATTTGATAATGCTTCCTTGATATTCTAAAATGACAATTAAAATGGAACAACAATTTTTTGCTAAAATGGGTCATTAGAGAAACTAATTGGTTGTGGTACTCTCTCCCGTCCTTATAAGACATTTTCCAAATTAGCGTCTTTTTATAAGATATTTTACAATTTTAATACAATTTTATATTTGCTTTTATTGTTTACTCCTTATTAAATATGGTGAGTGTTTGTGTTTTGTATTAAAAAACAAAATGAGAAGATGTAATGAAGCCAATTACAAAAAAAAAAAAGACACATGAAGAAAATATGGGGACAACCAGTAACGTGACAGCTGACACAAATCATGAAAAAATAAGAAAAAACCCACTGCCCAAAATAACCAACGTATGGTTAAACGACTATGTGTTGTGAGGCTTGAAATTTAAAAATTACCAAAATAGATAAATCGTGTCAAAACAGTACTACTTCACTTAAAATTTGATACACTGATGTCGTGCCACTGGCACAATTTCAGTTCAAATATACTGAAGTCATATCAAGTTCACACAACTTATCCCTTTTAGTAATTTTTAAAAATTTTACCCATTTTGGTAATTAATAAGTGAAATTGTACTTCTTTTAGTAAAAGAATCTCCTCTCTCGTGTGGTTCATTCTTGTTTTCCTTTGTTCTTCTTTGTTGCTCTGTAGTAGTCTTTGTTTTCTTGTAAGAAACTCATTTCCAGTAAATAATACAATTACAAACTTCTTTTATTCCATCTAGCTCTCTATTACCTGTGTTTTTTGGTACCACTATTACAGAAGATACTTTTAACAGTAGTCAATAATGAAGTTTGACCTTTTCTTAAAAATAATCAACTAAATTAATTATTTTTATTGGTGTGTGAGATATGTTAGAAGTGTCGAGTAACATTTAGCAGAGTTTTAATTACAACAGAATATATGGACAAAGCATGTCGACAACTTATGCAGCTGCATATATTGTAATGATATCTGCATAAATTTATCCCCGCAAATCCTTTTTATAAACTCTAGAGCAATCCATTGGACAACACCTCAGTGACTCTTTTCTGGGAAAGGAATACATTAGTGGTCTGTGAGGATAAAGTTGCGCAAGCATCCTTACTCCATATTTGACAGGGCGGTGGTCAATATGATAATTAATGTCTGGAACATCCTCAAAGAAGATAATTCTCTAGCAAAGCCTACATTGGAAGTGATCTTGTAACCGCAAATGATTCTAATTACCAAATCATTTAAAGTTTATACTTTATGGTCAGCTTGCAAAGTTACAATTCTTTACCTTTCTTCTGATTGCAGGACTTCAACTCTTAACACAAATTATGCTTCACTACTTAGTTGTTATGTTGATTGTGAATGAATATAAAGTGCCTTCTCAACTGAGTTAGCTACATTTTTTAACAGTTTCACATTTCTATCAGAAAACAAAAAAAAAGTGGATTTTATTTCAGGAGTTACTTCCTGCTTCCTTGAATTTCTTGCCAAATCATTCTATAATTTAGCACCCTTTATTACAACATATGGAAAACTAGTAAAAGTTACACTAACCAGCTGTAGCAAACATGATTTGGAAATAAAAGAAAGAATTTCATATGTATGAAATGGCACTAAAACAACACTTGTAGTCAGGAACAAGATATGCTACAGAGAACCATTTCAGAACAGTGGTAAATTATGATTATGTCACAATTCGCAACTAAAAGCAGAGAAGAGTCACTACTTACCGCTCTGTGAAAAGCAAACAACTCTTCTTGACCAGATAGTATGGATGTGATACTAGAAGGGGCACCTGTTGAGCTGACCCTGCCTTCTGCCAAGACATTGCGACGAAGTTTCCCACCATCAGTCTCTGTTTCGAACTGGAAACTGGAACCAAAACAGGGGTGAGAAGGTTCAGTTAACATCGAATCATTTAATTAGGTCTATACTATCAAAAGCAAAGCTGATAAATCTCAAGTCAGCATTGCTTTATTCATTATTTGGAAACATCTTAGAGTAAAAGGACTTGAAAATACATGAAAAAAATGAGGAGGAAAACTGATTCAAATGCATTAATAGTAAACCATTACAAGATGCATATGTTAAATATTTCTAGATATGTTAAATATTTCTAGACATGTTAAATATTTCTAGATATTTTAGATATTTCTAGATATTTTAGATATTTCGTTGTCGCCGCTGCTCTTCCGCCTCCATTCGCCGCTGTTTGAATAGGTGACACCACCATTGGGTTTGTCTCAGCCATGCAACCACCATGCTGTCAGGATAGCAGCAGTCGGAGTCCGCACGCCTCTCCTTTGTGGTTCGTTACACGTCTTTCCACCATGCGTGGTGGCGCTCTGGTGCCTGTTTTGGCGGCGCTTCACATCGATAGGATCTCCTCGTTCTGGATCTGCCTTGTCTTGTTGATTGGAGCCCGTTTGATTTTTAGGATTTTTCTCTCTCTTCTGAGGTGCTTCTCTCTCATTTTCATCTTTGGCCTTTTTTTGCAATGGTATCTCTGCATGATGATTGTAATCACACTCGAAAGCAGCAGAAAGGGTGTCACAAGTGTGTATATTGTCACAAGCTAGGTCACACAATTGACAGGGGTTATGCCCTACATGATCGTACTCCTCAATTTGCTACAATTGTCCAAATTGCTCCCTTACAAACGCCTATTGCGGGTCCTACTTCATCTGGTACTCCTTCATCTAATATCTCAGGACAACCTACTATTTTTAATAAATTTCTCAAATGGTATGACGATCATCAGATCTCTAGTTCCCCTGCTTCTATTGCACACACAAGTATATCTTTTGTTGGCCTCGCTCACTCTACTTCTTTTGGCCCTTGGATTCTAGACTCAGGTGCCACAAATCACATTACTGGTAATAAATATTTTTTTCTTCCCTGTCTACTATAGGTTATTTACCTTTTATTACCATGACCAATGGATCTAGAGTCTCATCACATGGTGATGATACTATTAATCTTTTCCGTCTTTATCTATAGGTTATTTACCTTTTATTACCATGACCAATGGATCTAGAGTCTCATCACATGGTGATGATACTATTAATCTTTTCCGTCTTTATCTATTGACAATGTTCTTTATGTCCTTGGGTCTGCATTTAACTTATTATCTTTTAGACTTCTCACTTGTTCCCTTGATTGTGTTATTTATTTCACCAAAGATTTTGTTTGTTTGCAGGACCGAAGTTCGAGACAGATGATTGGCACCAAATGTAAGTCTCATGGTCTTCATCACCTACAGACCTCTACACATGTTGGCATGGTTATGGATTCTCCATCTTTCATTCGTCTTCAGCTGGGTCATCCTAGTCTTGCCAAGATGCAACAGCTTGTTCTAAGTTTGTACAATTTATAAACAATTTATCAAGTTTGTCTTGTGAGTCAAGTAAATTAGGGAAACACATTCATAATATTTTTCCTAGTAGTGTCTCACAACATGCTTTGTCCCCTTTTGCCTTAGTTCACTCTAATAGTTAGGGACCAAGTTGTTTTAAGTCCAATTTAGGGTTTCATTATTTTGCTACTTTTATTAATGATTATTCAATATGTACTTGGGTGTTTTTAATGAAAAATCATTATGAGTTGTTTTCTATCTTTCAAACAATTTACAATGAAACTAAAAAATCACTTTGAAATTTTTGTTCAAATTTTGTGCAGTGATAATGACCGTGAATATCTTTCTCATTCTTTTAAAACTTATACGGCTTTTCATGGTATTCTTCATCAAACCTCATGTCTTACACACTTCAACAAAATGAGGTGGTTGAGCACAAGAATAAACATCTTGTTGAAACAACTCGCACAATTTTAATATATGGTAGGGTTCCGCAACATTTTTGGGGTGACGCAGCTCTCAGTGTGTGTTATCTCATTAATCGCATGTTATCTTCAATTTTAGATAACAAAGTGTTTGGGTCCGTATGATTTGTTCATAATTTTAGTTCTGGTCTTGATAAATTATCTCATAGGTCACACAAATGTGTACTTTTAGGGTTCACTAGATCACAAAAAGGATATAAATGCTTCTCTCCTTCTTTTAACCACTACTTCATTTCAGTAGATGTCACTTTCACTGAATCTTCCCTTTACTTTAAGTCTCCTTCTTCTCCTGCGTCTTCCTCTAATCAAGTGAATATCCCAGTTGTTTGTGAACCTCCTACTAGTGCACCTAAAGACCCCCCCACCTCCACCAACACTTCAGGTGTACCAAACTTCCCATCATCCACCGGCTGACTCACTTCTAGTGCCAACTCCTCCATCCCTTCTGGTTTCAACAGCTAAGTCTGACCTTTCTATTGCTCTCCGCAAAGGTATATGCTCTAACCGTAATCCCTCTTCTCATTACACTACTTTGAGTTACCATAGATTATCTCAATCTTTTAATACCTGTCTTTCGTCTATTTCTTTTGTGCCCATTTTAAAATATGTAAGAGATGCCTTAGCCCATCCTAGTCGACGTTAGGTCATGATTGATGAAATAAGTGCTCTTTAGAGTTTCCCTTACCATTGATGCAATTAGAGTCCCTACTCTAGTTAAAGAAGCATTGAAGGATGAGAATTGGGTTCAAGCCATGCATGAAAAGATGAGTGCCTTTGAAAAGAACCAGACATGGAAAATTGTTGACAAGTCACTAGAGAAAAAGAAAGTAGGATGCAGATGGATTTATAATGTAAAGTATAAATCCGATGGCACATTAGAACGTTACAAAGCAAGGTTAGTTGCTAAAGGATATATTCAGATCTATGGTGTTGATTATGAGGAGACATTTGCTCTAGTGCCAAAGATGAATACTCTTAAAATCATTCTCTCATTGGCAGCTTATTTTGGTTGGGAATTGCAATAATTTGATGTGAAAATGGACAATTAGAGGAAGAAGTCTAGATGGAAATTCCTCCATGTTTTAGGCCTATCGAAGAAGGGAATAAAGTGTGTAAGTTAAAGAAAGTCTTCTACGGACTCAACCAATCACCTCGTGCTTAGTTTGGATAAACCCACTCAAGTCATGATCTCCATGGGGGTATTAACAGAGTCAAGATGACCATACCTTGTTCATCAAGCATTTCCCAGAAAGCAAACTTACTCTACTCTTGGTCCATGTTGATGATACGATAGTTGCAGGAGATGATGAACATGAGAAACACATCTTGAAAGAAAAACTTGTAGCTCAATTTGAAATGAAACATCTAGGAAAATTAAAGTACTTCCTTGGGATAAAAGTAACTTATTCAAAGAAAGGTATCTTTATCTCCCAAAGAAAGTATGTTCTTGATCTTCTCAAAGAGATACGTAAGATTGATTGCAAGAACACTGGAGTTCCCATAGAACAAAACCATAGAATTGAGAGTGATGAAGACAGTTCTATTGTGAATAAATGTCAATATCAAAGACTTGTGGGGAAGCTTATTTACGTAGCTCACACCAGACCTGACATAGCCTATGTTGTGAGTGTAGTTAGTTTATGTATGATCCAAGGGAGAGACATTTACAAGCTCAGTTCTATTGAGGAACCTTAGGCTCACCTGGTTACACTAATTTAGTTTTATTTTTATCAAGGTAGGCGTAAAACAATTATACCATGTAATCCAAAGCTCTTATGCATCATATAGCTAATAAAATAGATAAAATCACCTTTCCAAGTCAAAAAGTGTGCCCTCCTCAGTTCCTTGAAATAATTCATCAATTGAAGAGGATGCCAAACAACACAGGCTGCAATGATGATTGTATAACTCATCAATAAGGGTAATAAATCTCCGTGCCTGAAATGTAGAAAATATTTTTTTTCAAAACAGGATAAGGATAAAGAAATGTAAACCTTAATAGAAAAAAAATTAAGCAATGTATTTGAGAAATATCTTAAAAATATACAGACGCAGAGTAAGAAAGCAAGTTTCTGAAAATATTTTGCAACAATAAATTAGGCAAATATCTCAACATTGGGGCCAACTAACTTATTTGTACTGATAATACCTTGTCACGAATGCGCATACTCATTACTGGAATATCAGATATGAAAACAGTGTGAAAGTTTTCAGCTACTGCAATATAATCTGCTGCACCCAACTGAAAATCAAAATAATTAGAGAGCATATCATGTGTACCTGCTTGCATATGAAAAATCACACAGAAGAAAAATTAAAATCATCATGGTTTGAATGCAAGCCAAATAGTGATTAAGGAACAGGGAATAACAGCAAAGCATAGTATTTGTACAATCCTTAAGGTCTTCACAACCAACCACCTAAACTTCAACCCATGGTGGCATTTTGGGTACCCTTTATCCTACTACATTTTCACTCAACTTAGCCTTATCCCTCTGCTACTTCAGGTTAAACATTCTTACCTCAAAACTTAGAGGGCTAATTAGTGTATTATTAAAGAATTATAAAATAATTCTGCTAGAGATCTCAAATTGACTAGAAATATGATCAAATTATAATTTATAAGTGGGTGCAAACCTTATCTCGCAATTTAGTTTTATGAGATTGAATTATGCTTAAAGTCCACTATCTAAGATGATATTAGAGTCTATCATAGCGATGCTTGTTGACCTATAGTTTCACCTGCTATCAAGCCGCTAGCAGAGCACCCACAACTATTTAGTCCAACGCTTGAGATGTCCGATTTTCTGCGTGAGAGGATGCGGTTACATAAGGTTTAAAGTCTACTTTCTAAGAAATTTCAATTGCTTATTGTGATAAATATAACTAATTCTATGCTGTAATCGGAGTAGGAATATGCTGTAAATCCTAGAGTTTAAGAAATCCCTAAAATTGTGGGATTGATTTTCAAATATTTTCAATATAACCAATGAGGGTTGAGAGGCTACCTTTGAAGCACTTCTAAACACTTTTGGCTTTCAAGTCCTACCTTATTAGAGAAGAAGGTTTTACATTATTCTAAATCTGTACTCTAATCTCATTCCCTCTACCCTCAAGGAAATAGTAGTTACTATAAGGTCACATAAACAAGAATAAACAACAGAAGGCAAAAGAGTTAAATCAAATGTTCCACCATATGTGTGAAGTATGAACTAACTCTTGTAAGTTGTTCTTACCCATTTGGGCAATGAACAGTTTAATGAAACACATAATATCAACTTGCCATTTAAGAAAAATAAATACAAGTAAACCATGCAATAATATTTAAAAGGCTTAATGACTATTTTGGTCCTACCATTTATTTATTTTGTTCAATCTCATCCCACTATTAATCAATGAATCAAACTGGTCCCTTAATTTTTAAATCAATCCAATTTATTCCCTTCTATCCAAATGACTTATACTTAACTTAATTAACGGCAACAGTTTTAAATTATCACTAAAAGTTGTTGCCAATTGGCACCAACGGTTTTTTTAGTGACATTGACACTAATTGAGACTAATAGTGGTAAGTCAATTTAGACAAAGGTGCAAAATTGCTTCAATTTTAAGGAAATAAGGGACCAAATTACGTCCATTTGAAGTTAAAGAACCATATTAAACCATTTATTAATAATGGGACAAAACTGAATATACTAAATAACAAAACGAAAAGGGCAATTAAGCCTATTTAATATTGAAAAAGTATTTTGCAAAACAACCAAACTAGGAGAAATAATGTACTAGGAGAAATAATGTACCGGACGACCACAAAGATATTCAAATGTGAAGCGTGCAACTCCATCAAAGCTTTCGGGAACCTCAAGTGTCCTGGCATAGAATGAAATTACACTGTCAATGTTTATTATTCGTCTCATTTAACAGAATTAATTTTATATAGGATACCTTCCAAACATCACTGAGATGGTGTTGGAAACTATTCTTCCTCCCAATCTGCTTGTTACATCATGACACTTTTTCTCAAATTCATTGATTGCTTCCTTTTCAATAGGCCAGAAAAAGTGCACCTACGTATCTATAGCCGTTAAAATTCCAATATGTTCCAATTTCAAAATGCATAATAAGATTACTTAACTGTTGTGATTACATATTAGTACATATCCACCATATAATAATCCTAATTAGTATGGCTTTTAACCGTGCCAATTGGCGTTGTGTGATGATCACAATATGATCCATAGAGCTGACCTCACCTAGTGGGATAAGACTTTGATGCTGTTGCTCTTGTACATAATTTCTAACAATGATGAAGATACACAAAATTAAGAAAATTATAGGCTGATAAAGCTCACGATCCATACCATAAAGTTACAGGAAAGGGTAGCTGAGCAAAAACTAAGAAATCAGCATTACTAAATAACAGTTTGGTTTTATGCTGGGTAGGGTGACCATAAATTTCTACAACATTGGATTGACCAATACATGATCAGTTAAAAATACTTACATTTGACCTTTTTAAAAATTGTAAGAATTTATGTATAGATGGAAAAAGAGAGATAAAAGAGAATGTATTTGAGATGTATTATTATGTAATGTATAGATGCATTTGTTCTCAAAAAAAACCTAAAACACTAACTGTGCTGGTACTAATCATAATCCTAACTAATTAGGAAAAGGCTCGGTTGTTGTTGTTGTCATCGTCGGATTACCTTTCTTCTACTCTGAAAGAAATTGACATCACATTTGCAGTTATTTTTTCATAATTGAGACAGCTTCAGAAAAAAAAATAACTTAAATTCTCACCAGGTTTTCTGACTTTTGTGCTATAAAACGGCGGTAGTCAATTTCGCTCCCTATCAATACCTTCTCACAATGGTTTTCCAATTTGGAGAGAAGTTTCTGAAATATTTCTTTTTGCATACCAGCCTGCACAAAAGCAAGAACGAGGACTTGTTTCCAATTGGTCTATGTTGAGAGGGGATCTAATTCCTCTAAAACAAGAAAATTATAAGAGATGTCATTGGTGTAGTTATTGACTGTATCACAACTCAAAACCGGTTAAAATGATAGCAGGTACTGTGAAAGATTGACTACTAAAGAAAACACCTCATTTAAGTCGTTTGGTGCTCGATTACTGGTAGCCACAATTATAGTTCCACTACTCAGCAATCTGCTTAGAATTCCAGATAAAGCCACAATAGCAAATACATCAACAGTCTGAAATATAGAGTATCAAAAGTTAGTCATATTGTACACTAAATGATATAGAATGAAGAAACAAAGCATAGCAGTACAGAGCTAGCTCAGCAAGCATGCTAAGAATGAGCCAAGAAGGAAAAGAAAAACAGGTGCAACTCAATCTAAAAACATTGGTGCTTCAATGCCATCAGAGTTTTCACTAGATACTATGAAATAGAAGTATACATATAGGAAGGAATATTTCTGCGCAAGTAATCCATAAAGATTGCAAATAAGAAAATAAAGCAGAGAAGTCAAAAACTACATAAACTTCACACTGCTATAAAAACCTTTTGGAATGGATTATGAAAAACTACTCCATGAGGGACGACTTTCCTAGTGTTCACCAAAAATCCCAAACTTATTATAAGAAAGTGTTATCTGAATGTTGTGTGTATAATGTAGACCACATACGGTATGTATTTATACCAATTTACAGAATCAAATACAATACATTATTGCCTAATAATCAGGAATCAATGATCCTAATTTCCTAGAATCTGTATTAGCTAATAAGTAACAAATATGTAATAGCTAATGACTAATTACATTCTAAAACTCTCCCTCAAGTTGGAGCATATATGTCATATGCACCAAGCTTGTTACAAAAATGTACTCAACCAATGGGTCTCTAAAACACGTCAGCCCTAAAACACATCAGCCAAGTGGTTGCTAGAATTGACAAAATCAATTGTGATTCTCCAGAGAGTACCTTTTCTCTCATAAAGTGACAATCAATCTCTATGTGTTTGGTTCTTACATGAAAGACCGGGTTTGATACAATGTGAAGTACAACATGATTTTCACAAATAAGCTTCATTTCGCGGATGTCCCCAATTTTTAGTTGTCATAGTGGTTGCCTAAGCCAAGTTCCCAAGTGGTTGCTGCCATAGCATGATATTTTACTTCTACATTAGACCTAGCAACTATGTTTTAATATCCAACTGATGAAGAGGTCAATGATGAACAAGGCTTGATCAGTGCTAGGTATATCTTTGGCTTATTTGGTCAAGTGGTCGTCACGACCTTGACCCTTGAAGCACAACTGAACAACCACAGCCTAGGAGTTGTAGTTGCTTGTCTCAGTTAGTTTTTCCGAACATTGGTATAAGTCATTACAGTAGTAGGATTTTAGTGGTACTTGTGAAAAGCTATGGGAAATGAACCTAAGCAAGGAAAACCTAGGTGTGAGGAAAAAGGCAGAGGGTTTGTTATTTCGGGTAATTTGTTATAGGCTTGTGAAACGCACGTGCCGAAAAGAAGTTGCACACGTGACCGAGTGAGGCGGCAGAACAAAGCTACGAACAAAGCTTGGTGGTGACCGGGGAAGGGCGGTTCAGGTCGCTATGGCTTACCCTTTTCCTCCGTCACTAAAGGAAAAGAGCGCTTAGTGACGGAGGAAAAGGGTAAGCCATGGCCATAGGTACCATGTAGCCAAGAGAAAAAAGACAGGGATCGGAAAAAAACCTAAATTAATGACAACATATAAGAAAATGTTATCGCAATGTTATGTGTCTAATGCAAACCACACAGTATGTATTTAAACCAATTTGCATAATCAAATAAAGTAAATACTTGCCTAATAATTAGGAATCAATGATCCTAATTTCCTAACATTTGTAAACTAATGACTAACAATAGAGTAACAGCTAATGACTAATTACATTCTAACACTTCTTATTAAATAAAAGCAAGTAATATATCAAATCCATAACCTCCAAGTGGTCAAATCAAGGTTTAATGAATAGTGGCAAGGAAACAATAAATTGGGATACAAATATGAGGAATTCATTATAACAAAATGTAGGAATTTTCCTTTACCTGTATTTCATCAAAGCACAAAATGCTAGCTCCTTTTTCATTCTCTTCTCCATCTAGGAAAAACTTATCTGCTACGGCTAGAAGAATGTTATTTAACTGTATCTCATGCTTGTATCTTTCCTCAGCAGCCAACCACTCTTTAGCTTTCATGTCAAATGGAAGACTCATAATCCATCCAGCAACAGTCGATTGCAAAGGCTTTTCGTCTATTTGGCTCTTCCATATCTTATGCATATGTTCATTAATTCTGAGCATGGCCTGCATATTAGTGGAGGAATTGCTTTCAGCACCATGTTCATAATAATTATCAATGTTTTGAGAAAAGTAAGATGGTGCATATATTCCAGAAAGCAACATATAAGACATCTACATCAATATGGCCAAATAGTAAAAGACTCACCTCATGAAAGTGATACCTTCTTCGATGTTTTACAATTCCTTTAGTAGCACTATAAAACATGTCCATCAACATTGTCTTCCCTTCAACATTAGAATTGAAACCACATAGTTAGAGAAGAGTTAGATATTGTATATACATCTCTATTTATGATAATTAGGAAATTATTAGATGATGTTAGATAACCATTCTATTTTGTAAAGTTTTGGTGATTAGTTACTAAATGGACCTTTATTCATTGGATATCTCAAACATGTCAAAAACAACAAATGAAGCATTTAAGATGTTAGATGATTTTATTGAATTTGTTGGAGAGGAAAATGTAGTGCAAATGATTACTAATAATACTGCAAATTTTGAGGCAGCTAGAGATTTGTTGATGCAAAAAAATGGAGAATATGTATTGGACGCCATGTGTTGCCCATTACATTGATTTGATCGCCAAAGATTTTGAGAAGACTTTGAAGGTCCCTCAAGTTATTATCAAGGGAAGAGGGATCACCAACTATATTTATGGTAGAGCAAAGCTAATTAGCATGTTGAAGAAGATCACAAAAGGAAGAGACTTGATGTTGTTCTTAGTACATGTTATCTAATTAATCGCATGTCATCTTCTGTTTTAGAGAACAAAATTTCTCATTCTATTTTGTTTCCATATGACCCTCTCCACTCCTTACCTCTAAGTTTTTGGGTCCACATGCTTTGTTTATAATTTTAGTTCTGGTTTTGATAAATTATCTCCTAGGTCACACAAATGTGTCTTTTTAGGGTTTAATAAATCACAAAAAGGATATAAATGTTTCTCACCTTCTCTTAACCGTTATTTTATTTCAGCAGATGTCACCTTCAGTGAGTCTTCCCTTTACTTTAAGTCTTTTCGTTCTCCTTATGTGTCTTCATCTAATCAAGTTAAAATTCCTCTTGTTGTGCCTAGTGCACCTAAAGAATCACCACCGCCACCAATTCTTCAGGTGTATAGTCGTCATCAGACGCCCCATCATCCATTAGATGACTCTTCTAGTGCCAACACCTCCACCCCCTCTGGCTCCGACAGTTGAACTTGATCTTCCTATTGCCATCCGTAAAGGTTATACATTCTACTTGTAATCCCTCTCCAAATCATACTGCTTTGAGTTACCATAGACTATCTCAACCTTTCTATACCTGCCATTCGCCTATTTCTTTTGTATCTATTTCAAAATCTATAGGTGATGCCTTAGCTCATCCTGGTTGGCGTCAAGCCATGCTTGATAAAATGAATGCGCTTCAGAATAATGGAACTTGGGAATATTTTAGGATATTTTTTGTTGGTTGCAGGTGGATTTTTTCTATGTTGGTATTGATGGTACTATTGATCGTCTCAAAGTTCGTCTTCTGGCTAAGGGTTATACCCAAATTTTTGGTTTAGACTATGGTGATACTTTTTCTCTAGTGAAAAAGATGATTCTAACAGCATAATTGGTATTTTCATAGTTCTGAAAATGTTTGGAAATCGAAGGTGGAATAATCAGCTTCACAGGCTTTTGCATGCCTTCATATTACCTTAACCCCTACTTCCACTATGAGCTAATTGTAGAGATGATGATTCTGAGGTGAAAGGGGTTGTATATATGGATGAGAAGATTGGTTGAGAATAATGGAGAAAGGAAAAAAGAAAATTAATTTGCAACTAGTTGATTTTCATAGTACAAGAGGATTTTTTTTCAAATTAAGTAAGTGTTCCCATAAGTTTACATAGACTCTCGAGTTTGATAACCTTGGTTTGATGAATTGACATTTCAAAAGATAGAGGTAAATTGCATGTAAATCTTGGTGGTTTGTTAATGGTTCTTATGCATCGATACTTGAAAAGGTTGCCCTTAAGCTAATTGGGAAACCGTGTTCATCTTCATGCAAAAGAAGTGGAGCAATTACTCTTTTACCCATTCTACAAAAAGAAGCAAGATGATATATTAGAAATTGTGCCTCTTAGAGTTTTTCTGTTCAATGATGGTGCCTCGTAGTGTTTTCAGGAGACTGACTATCATATCAGAAATTGTAAAGCTTTTTTAATAACTTGTTTTGAGGAAATATATGAATCTTAATTCTCAAATTAGACTTTTGTAAAGTTGGTCACATCTAATATATGTGTGTGTATAGTACCCGGATGTCTTATATTTTAGACATCAGCTGTACCCTAATGTAATGTCTGTATCAAAATGCATAATTCATATTTAGAAATCAAATCAGGCTGATGTAAGTTTGCATCATAGGTAAGCATAACAATCAAAAGAATAAAAGTAGAAGAAGGTAAATACCACTGCCAACATTGCCATATATGTAAAGTCCTTTAGGAGCTGGAGGAGCAGTTGGACGACGACCAACTAGTGAATCCAACTTCTTCTCACGTTTAAGATATGATACCCATTTCCCAACCCCTGGCTCCATATTCCCGGGTCTTTTCCTGAATCACGAAAAAGGACATGTAGCTTCAGTAGATGTCACAATACAAGTAGCTTCAATCACAAAATACATCCTAACCAAGATAAAAAAAAAATGAAACAAAATCCGCAGTAATCAAACAGAAGCTGAATCTTAAATTACTACTATCAATGAAAATCCATAGAAACAGTGAAATCACATTGTCTCAAGCCACCACCAGTTGAATCAAAACCATATTAAATTAACGCAGAACTCACCGGGATTCCCATCTTTCAGTAAGCTTATTGTTCAACCGCTTCCACCAGTCCTCATCCTTCTGGTGCAGCTCAACTTCCTCCATAAGAAGTCTCCGCCGCTCATTCTCCCGCTGCTTCTCCCAATTAGCTAGATTCACCTACCAACAGTGAGGACAAATTCAGACACCACGTACACAAACACAAAAACAAACAAAAACCAAGCAGTGCAAATAAATTAAAAAAAAAATGCTGGTTAGTGCAACAAATGAACTAGTAACAGAACATCCAATTCCAATTATACATGATACTCCTCCATATCTTTCTCATACTGCTCCAACCTTGCAAGCAAACTCTCAAGCTCTGAAGCGACACTCTCTTGGTAAGGATCATGCTGCAACTTCCCTTGATCAACTAGACTTTTGTACTGCACAAGCGGCCCTAGAAAACAACAATTCCGCGCAGAAATCAACGAATCGCAAATTCCATTCAAAAATTGAAACACAAAGTTAATTAACGATTAATTCCTAATTTCAAATTACAACAGAAAATGGATTGATTTGAAAATGTGAATAGAGATTAACCTGGACGGTTCTGACGATACGGTTCATCGCAATAAGAGCGAAGCGCAGTAAGGCGGAACTTGGAGGCTGGGCGTGAAAACAAAGCGAGTTGTTTCGATTTGGAGAGAAGATTCCAGATTCTTCTCATTTTTTTGGAGTGGTTTTGTTTTCAAAAGTGAATGAACTTCTTCACAGGCATTTCTTGGTTGGTTGGTTTGGGTTTTGTTTTCAGAAGGAAGAAAGAACGTGCATGTGAGTGACGTGGCTCCTTCCCTAACCACCAGAAGAAACTAAATTGAAAAGTGAGAACAGAGTGCAACATTAATATTGTTCTTTCACTTGCTGTGGTTTTTGGTTGAAAGGACAATAAGAAAGAAACATAACTACTTTAAATTTTAGACTATTTTATTATTAATGTAATAATAACATTTTTTTCATATTTCTGAATATTATAATGTTTTTGTTTAGTGTTTTTTTTATCTTATTAACATTTTTTTTTTTAATAATCTTAATTATAAGTTTTATTTTTTGGTAAATTTATTATTAATAAGGATTATTCATCATTCTTACAAATATTATCCAGTATTATTTTTGTCTTTTGTAAAAAAAAATTGTTCTAAATCTTTAACATTTTATTAGTGTTTTTTAAATTATTTTTAACTAAATATGATTAATTTAGTACCAAAAACACAAAATATGAATTAAAACAATTATATTATTTTTAAAGACATAATATATTTGTGTAGTAAGTGAAGAAGGTGTTTATTAATACTTCGTCAAGAGTATAATAACTCTCCAATAACAAAACATTTGCCTTACATTTAAATGTAGTTAGTTCCCGGTTAAATAAGTCTCCAACAACAAAATAAAAATGAAGCAATGCAATTAACCGCACTCACCACCACCTTCTCACGCCTCCAACTCCAAGTCCCACTCCCTCCGGACACCACCAAACGACGCGCCGCCGAACAAACCTGCTTGGCGCTCCTCCGCACGTGCCACACGCTCGCCACCCTCACGCGAATCCACGCCCTCATCCTCAAGCTCGGCCTCCACCACAACCCTCTCGTCCTCACCAAGTTCGCCTCCACCGCCTCCGACCTCGACGCCGTTCACTATGCCGCCTCCGTCACATTCCTCGACGACCAAAACGACGAAACTACTCCTCGCCCGCGCGCCTTCCACGACGCTTTTCTCTTCAACACGTTCATCAGAGCCTTCGCCCAAACGACGCACGCCAAGCCCCGCGCCCTGCGTTTCTACCGCGCCATGCTCCGACACGCCGTTTCGCCGAACAAGTTCACCTTCCCGTTCGTCCTCAAGGCCTGCGCCGGACTCGCGAGCTTGCCCCTGGGGATGGCGGTGCACTCCGCGGTGGTGAAGTTCGGGTTCGAAGAGGATATCCACGTCCGGAACACCATGATCCACATGTATTGCTGCTGCGAGGAAGGGTCTAAACCAAACTCTGCTCAGAAGGTGTTCGAAGAAAGTCCTGACCGCGATTTGGTGACGTGGAGCGCCATGATTGGAGGCTACGCACGTACCGGGAATTCCACACGCGCGGTTTCGTTGTTCAGAGAGATGCAGGTAGCGGTTAAATCGACCACACGACACAAATCACTTTCTCACTTGTTTTCTACTGATAAAAATTGAAAAGTAAATTAAAAATCATTTTAGAAATCAGTGCCTTTACAAGCGACGAGGAAAGATAAACTAAATTTATAAAGGAATTCTACATTTTTATTCTTTAATTTATTTATACTAGTGAGGGTAATAAATGACTTATTTTAATGTTTTTTAGCGTTTTTGTTTTGTACTGGATTGGGCCGAACCCTTTTGGGCTGAGCCGTCCTCCTTAGTTCACGTGTATATATACATATTAGTTAGCTCAGATTGTACATAAGAAAAGGTGCCACTA